>JAABUX010003325.1_pt1 | contig 21426 bp, 20 predicted proteins | sample 5561851 | NCBI WGS metagenome assembly JAABUX01 (sample SAMN10711883, study PRJNA513361) | rock metagenome | isolation source: Antarctica rocks | place: Antarctica: Victoria Land, Richard Nunatak red sandstone | collected 2016-01-03 | reverse complement strand
CGGACGGCGGATAGCCGTGCTCCTCCGTGAATCGATGGATCGACTCGAGGATGTCGCGCTGCCGCGCGGTGGGGACACGGTCCGTCATGGTCTCTCCGCTTCGATGCGTCGAACATATGCTCGCCGCTATTGCGGCGAGCGTACCATACCGGCCCGATCAACGCAAACATACGTTCGATTTCGGCTTGACTTCTCCATGGCCCGACGGTACGATTGGTGTACGAACGTGCGTTTGGCACGACATATTGGGGAGGACGGAGCCATGGACCTCAGTCGACGGGCGAAACCGACCCTGATGCCGTTACTGTCGCTCGCCGCGCTCAGCGCTGTCGTCGTGGTGCCTGGACTCGCCGGATCCCGACTCTACGCCGCCGGACCCCAGCACCGGATGTCGGTCGTCGTTGAACCCGGGGACACGATCTGGTCGATCGCCGAGCGCTTCACGGCCGACGACGCGAGCACGCAGGACACCGTCGATCGCATCGTGTCGGCCAACCGACTGCGCAGCGTGACGCTGCACCCGGGCGAACGCCTCACCGTCCTGCGCTAGCCTCGGCTCGCGCTACGTCTTCGACACGATCGAGAGATCGTGTCCGGCATGATCGTCGAGAAACGCGAGCCCCTCGACGAGCCACGTATCGAGTCCACCGTGCGAATGGCTCGCAACTTCCCGAACGACGTGCGTGCGATCTTTGAGCCATTGCAGATCCGGCCGTGGCGCCGCCGGCCAGATCGCTTCTTCGCATTCTTCGCAGTGGTATCCATACTTCACGGCCGCTAGCGTACCAGAGAACGAATCGTCGCGCTCGCCATGACGTGGAGAAGCCCCCGTCTCACGACGGGGGCTTCTCCTTCTGACACGTGGCCGGTTGCGGTCGGAGTCAGAGCTTGAAGTTCGCCGTGACGTACGCTCCAAACGGCTGCTGTAGCCAGGACGGCGAGTACGTGTACTGCTCGCTCGGTTGGATAGCATCGCCCGGGTTATACGTGTTCCCGATGCCTCCGACCAAGCCAAATTGGTTTAGGCCGTAACCGCATGCGCCACGAACCGCCCATGGGACTTTCGACCCGCCGAAGCAGGTGTTCACGAGGTTCGAAAGGTTCGCAGAAATGCCGAAGTTCTTCGTCACTTCGTATGCGAGCTGCAAATGGAGGAGAACCTGCGAGGGGTTCACGTAGGCACCGAGTCCGTCGAATGCGCCGCTCTGCACATTTGGAATACCACCGGTAAGCTGCCCGCATGTCCCTGCATCGTAGCCGAGACCGCCAGCCGAGCCGAACGCGTAGCGCGGATCTCCGGCTGCCGGCGTGGCGAGTGCAGCGCCGCACGTGGTCGGGTCGATCCCCATCGTGTTCAACGGTGCTCCGTAACGCTGTCCTGCGAAATACTGAACGATCGGGGCCACCGAGAAGTGCTTGATCTTTTCGTTGAGCACGAGCGACGCAACGAACGGATACCCATACTGAGTCGCTGAGACGCCAATCCCGGCCGGGATCGTGTCGTACGGGACATACCGCTGAGCGGAACTGAAAGCGTTCGCATCTTGAGGCGGAGCGTTGTAATACGGGTTCGCAATCGAACCCGCTACGCATCCGTTGTCAGCCGTACCGGCAGTCGTATAACACGCAGCGCCGCCGCCGCCTTTGGTCAGCGCGTTGTACGCATTAATTGCGTTGACGACGGGAGTCAAGACGGTCGAGCCGTTCGACAGTGTGTTGTACTTGACGTAGCTATTCGTATATGCGAACGAAAGCTTTGCAGCGAGCCCCTCGTTGCCGAAGTTTCCCTTATCGAGCTCAAACTCGACGCCTTGAGACGTCTGGTTACCGACGTTCAATCCGGATACGAAATTTTGCGCGCGGTTCAGGAAGAACTGCTGATTTTGATTCTGCGTCTTGCGCAGGAACGGCGAGATCTTGAGCGCGACTTGGCCCGGGAGCGCCTGCTCGAACGAGAAATCGTAATTGTTCGACGCGGCCGGCGGGATCGGATGATTCGGCGTCGTGAAGCCGTACTGCTGGAAGCCGTACGTTCCGTACAGGAGCGCCGGCGAATTCGACTGCGCCGAATCGTATTGCTCGAAGGCAGTATTCGGCGGTTGCGTGTACCGGCCATACGCGGCACGAAGAACGGTCCGCGGCGTAACGCTATACGTAAAGCCGACACGCGGTTGGAACTCCGGGTACGTCTGCGTGACGCTTCCAACCGGGTTCACGAAGTTATTCGTGAGATAACCGGCCGGGCAAGCCGCCGTGGGCGCAATACCGTCGTTGATGCTCGATTTCAGCGCAACGAGATTCGTCGTTGCGCTCGTGCACGTCTCGCGATTGTAGGCGCTGTACCAGAACGTTCGTGCGGCGCTCGTAGCAGTGTTGCCGCCTTGGAACTGGTAGACGTCAAGACGTAAACCGAGGTTCAACGTTAGCTTGTCGACCGGCTTGATTTCGTCGTTGATCGAAGCTCCGTAGAAGATCGGCTTTACGGAGTTGACGGTCGCATACTGTCCGTTGCCGATCGTGAGGTATTGGCACGGCCCTGCTCCGCAAGCCGTCGCGTTGATCGGCGCGATCGTGCCATTATACGCCTGCTGCAGCGTCGCGAACTGCGCGCCAGTTGGATTCTTCGCGCTATACGAATTGTATCGGCTGCCCGTCACGTTCCCGAGACAATTCGCCGCCGTACCGGACGGACCGTAGCAGATGCCGTTCGTCGGATTCGTCGAATCGACGAGTACCCCGATCGACGTGCGCGAATTCGCCGTGTTCGGGCCGTACAAGCCGTTGGCGAACTCGCTATTGTTGTCGCGAAGCACAGTCGAGGTCGTATAGTCGCCGCTGAGGCTCAGGAGGTTTCGCGCGTTGAGTTGATCGTTGAACGTGAATCCTGCGCCACGTGCGTGCGATTCGAGTTCATAGTCGGCAGTATTGGCCGAATAGGGAACGTAGAACGCACTCGGGTCGCCGATGAGCCAGTCCGAATAATACGAGTACCCGTAAGCGCGTAGAAACGCGTTACTTCCGAGCGATTTCGTGAATTGCAGCTTTTCGATCGATTGATCGTTGTTGGAGCCGCCGCGGATACCTGGGTTTACTTGATCATTGAACGTGTGTTGCGGAGAATTCGGATAGTAGTAGATCGACGCAAACTTCTGCGCGTTTGCCGGCAAGAAGCCGCCGGTCGGGAGGTTGAGTTGATAGCCGTCGATGTACGTGAAGGTGTTTGGCTTACCATTGAGCAGGAAGCCGTTGTCATTGGGATTGAGGTTCGCGTTGTTCGCAAGCGTACCGCCGTTGGCTACGTTGACGTTCTGCCAAAGGCCGACGCCACCGAGATCGTTCGCAGAGCTGTACGTCCGTGTGGTGAGCGCGCTGTTGTCGAACAGCAATTGCAAGTCGTCGCGCGTGCCGTCCTTGTGCGGGAAGTAATAGTGGAGATTTGCAATCGTATCGCGATCTGCGACGGTGGACTGCAGATACGCAGTCTGACCGGCGGTGAGGAGATTACCCTGCGGCGTGAGATTCCCATTGACATAGCACGACGGCGCGACCGCTTGCGAAAGAGTTCCGGCGCTCCCGACGCACGGAACGCCGACCGGGTAGCCGTACGAGTTCTGAATGCTCGCTCCGTCGAACTGGTCGACATAGCGCTGCGACTGATTATAGCCTCCGACACCGAAATAATAGGAGAACCGGTTCTTGAGCGCCGTCCCACCCGTTTCGAACGCAACCTTATGATAGTACGGTGAACCGATCGCGACGTCGAAGGAAGTGAAGCCTGGATTCGTACCCGTCTTGATGACCTGATTGATGTAGCCGGAGATGCCTTCGGAAAGCGTACCTGGTGGCGGGGCGCCCGTGTAGACCTGGAGCTCTTGCTGCCCGAGCGAGGACGTCGCGCTCGAGGGATAGTTGTCGAAGGACCGGTTGATCGGAATACCATCGAATTGATAGCCGATCTGGTCGTAATCGCCACCCCGGATCGACAGCGTCGCAGCGGCTCCGATATACCCGCCCTGACCCGGCGCGACCGAAACGCCGGCGACCGTCGAAAGTGCCGAAAACGCCGAATCTTGCGTGCCGCCGCCGCCGGCAGCGGAGACGATGCGTTGTTGTGCGGCGCTGATGTTGTAAACGTCGGCCGTGGTACCCGCGCGAACGAGGCTACCCGCGGAGCGCGTCGCTACCTTACCGATCGTCCGCAACTGCTTCGAGAGCTGCAGACCGACCGTCGCCGTGGTATCTGCTGCGATCGTGATGCCGGCATCGGAAGCCGGTTGGAAGCCCGGCTCTTCGACCGAGACGGTGTAGGTATCGGGCGCGAGCGAGAGTATGGTGTAACGCCCCGACGCGTCGGTTTTCTGGGTGACGGTCTGCGACGGGCTCGTCGCGGTGACCGTCGCACCGGCGACCGGTTTGCCGGTCGTCGCATCGACGACGGTCCCCGTCAGGACGCCGGTTGTGCCGGCGAGGGCGAGATCGGGGGCGAGCATTGCGCTTGCCAAAAGCAATGCGGAGCCGACCGTAGCGAGACGGCGAAGTTTCAAGGGCGTGTGCTCCAGATGACGATACGCGCGGGCCGCAAAGCTCGCTTGGTAAAAGCGCGATTGTCGTACCGAAGCACTTCGCCTTTATCCAGACGGTTAATCTGCGTTAAGACTGTGGACCCTCGATTTTTGCCAGCAACATCGCGGGAATCTCGGAGAGGCGCTCGGCGACGGGCACGCCGGCATGCGCGAATGCCGCGAGTTTGCTCGCCGCGGTGCCGAGGTTGCCGGAAACGATCGCCCCCGCGTGGCCGAGCCGCGTGCCCTCGGGCGCCGAGCGGCCGCCGACGAACGCGACCACCGGCACGTGCGCGAGGTGATCCGCGACATAGGCCGCCGCCGCTTCCTCGTCCGAGCCGCCGATCTCGCCGCAGATCACGATCGACGTGGTCTCGGGATCGGCCGCGAAGGCCTCGAGCACGTCGACGAAGCGCGTCCCGACGATCGGATCGCCGCCGATCCCGACGCACGTCGACTGGCCGAGTCCCGCGGCCGTCAGCGCCGCCACGATCTCGTACGTGAGCGTCCCCGAGCGCGAGATCACGCCGACGTTGCCGGGCATGAAAACGTTGCCCGGCATGATGCCGAGCGACGCGCGGCCGGCCGAGAGCAAGCCCGGGCAGTTCGGCCCGAGGAGCCGCATCGGCTTCGTCGCGGCAACGATGTCGATCATATCGCCGACCGCCACGCCGTCCGTGATGCAGACGGAGGTCGTGATGCCCGCGTCGTAGGCCTCGAAGATGGCGTCCGCGGCGCCCGCGGGCGGCACGAAGACGATCGAGTGCGTCGCGTCCGTGCGGCCCACGGCCTCGCGCATCGTGTCGAAGACGGGCACGCCCACGACGGTCGCGCCGCCCTTGCCGGGCGTCACGCCGCCGACGATGCGCGTGCCGTACGCGAGCATCTGCTCGGTATGAAAGGTGCCCTCGCGGCCGGTGATACCCTGAACGAGCACGCGCGAGTTCTTGTCGAGATAGATCGACATCAGGCGGCGAGCTCGGCCGCGCGCCGCGCACCCTCATCCATCGTCGGGACCGTCTCGATGTGCGCGGCCTCGAGAATCGCGCGACCCTCCGCTTCGCGCGTGCCGGTGAGCCGCACGACGAGCGGTACGCCGCGCTCGTGCAGCGTACCGCTCGCCGCGACGATGCCCTCGGCGACGAGATCGCAGCGCGTGATGCCGCCGAAGATGTTCACGAACACGACGCGCACTCCCGGATCCTCGAGGACCAAACGAAAGCAGTCGCGCACGAGACCCGAGCCCGCGCCGCCCCCGACGTCGAGAAAGTTCGCGGCCGAACCACCCGCCGCGGCGAGCGCGTCCATCGTCGCCATGCCGAGGCCCGCGCCGTTGGCGAGAATCCCGATCGAGCCCGAAAAGCGCGCGAAATTTCCGAGCGGCAGTCCGATCGCCCGGCCCGCGAGCGCATCGCGCTCGCTCTCGTCCGCGTCGTCGCGCCAGGCGGCGAGCTCGGGCAGCCGCCCGACGGCGTTGTCGTCGAGCTCGATCTTCGCATCGCCCGCGACGACGGTTCCCGCGCGCGTGAGCACGAGCGGGTTGATCTCGACGAGCGTCGCGCCGAATCGCCGCGAGGCATCGTAGAGCGCGGCGAGGACGGCGGGAAACGCCTTGCGGACCTCGGGCGGCAGGCTCGCGGCGAAGGCGAGCTCGCGGCCGACGTACGGCCGCACGCCGAGCACCGCGTCGAGGTCCCGCAGCACGACGACGCTCGGATCACTCTCGGCGACCTCCTCGATCGCCATCCCTCCGCGTGCGCTCGCGAGCGCGACGCGGACGCCCTTCGCGCGATCGATCGAGATCGCGACGTACGCCTCGCTCGCAATGTCGAGCAGCTCCTCGACGAGCAACGTTCGCACGACCTCGCCGCCCGGGTTCTGCGGCCCGACGAGGCGCTTCCCGAAGAGCCCGCCGGCCGCACCACGCGCGTCGTCACCGGGTCGCAGCACGACGATGCCGCCCGCTTTGCCGCGCCCGCCCATCCGGACCTGCGACTTCAGAACGCAGCCGTCCGGAAAGCCGACAGCCGCCGCGACGGCCTCGTCGACGGACGCCGCAACCGTGCCCCGCGGAATCGGGACGCCCGCACGCGCGAGCAGCGTCTTCCCGCGGTATTCGAGAAGCTTCACGCGTGAACCATGGCGGCCGTTTCACGGGACGGCCGTCACGGTCCCTGCGTCAGTGGCGCGTTAAAACCATCGAGTTCCGCGGCGTTCCGGCCGACGCGCCCGCAGGGACCGCACCAGTGGCCGCGGAGGTGTAGAGCGCGGCCGAGGAGATCGTGATGTCCGCCTGGCCGTTCGCGCCGGTGATCGTCGGCGCCGCGTTGCCGCTGCTCTGCGGATAGGCCGCCGCGTAGTGCGGATAGTCGAAGCCGATCGACTGAACGGTAAACTCGTCGCCCATAACCGTCATCCCGGCGTTGGCGGCAAGGGCCGCGTTCTGCGCCGCCGTGCAGATCGAGGGGACCTGAACGCTCGTCGAGGCAGCCGGCCCGTCCGTATCGGGTAGCGTCGCCGTACCGCTCGCCGTGACATGCAGCGTGTAGTACGCCGGACTGCCGGTCGCGGGCGGCGCGCTGCCGTTGCACGATGTACCCGTCGCCGGGCCGACATCCGTGATCTGGACGTAGCCGTCCGTCACGCCGGTCGGCAGCGCGATCGCGAAGGTTCCGCCGCCGCCGCCGTCGAGCGTCGGGATCGCGGGCGCGATTGCGGGGAGCAACGCCGCCGTCGCGAGCGTCGCGGTCGTAGTCACGTTCCCGGTCGTTGCCTGGCCGGTCGGGACGCTGACCGCGAGTGTGTACGTTCCGATGCCGGGCGTGACGCCCGCGAAGACGTCGAGCCCGAGCGACACGCCGAGCACGCCGCGCGGAAAGCCCGTGCCGTCGCGCGTGCCTTTGCCGTCCTTGTTCGGATCGTAGGCCGGCGGCCCGCCCCACGGCGTGAACGCGTTCGCGTCGGTCGCAGCATTCACATCATAACCCGGGACGGGATACGGGACGTAACTCGCCGGCGTGCCGGCTGCATTTTTCGCGGTGCCGCTCGTCGTGTAATTGAAATCCTCGATGCCGAAGCCCGAGGCGTTCCCGCTGACGCCGAAGGTCGTCGGCGGGATCGTGGTCGAGCCGGCGGTTTGCTGCGGCGTCGCGGTGATCGCATTCCCGCCGATCTCGGTCGACGAGGGTCCCGTTGCGAACGTCGCGCCGAAGGCCGCCTCGGGCGTTCCCGCCGTCCCCGGCAGCGTCATTGGGCCCGTGAGCCGCGGCGTATTCACGAGCGCCGCCGAGTCACCCGTCGTCTGCGCGCCGCTCTGCTGGCGGAACGTCTCGACGACGTTGAGCCCGGTGAGCGCACCGCCCGCCGCGCCGAGATCGCCGTAGACGTTCGCGGTTCCGACGGCGAGCTGGAGTTTGCCCGCGACCGGACTCACGGTTGTGACGCCGAGCGGCGCGTTGCCGTTGCCGCCGCAGCCAGCGAGCGCGAGGCCGGCGGCCGTGACGATCGCGATCCGTGAGGTTTGTTTCATTGCCACTTTCGAGTTAGAGACCGAGCTGGTAGTAGAAGTGGAACTGCGTGAGCTGCGAGGGCAGCGACACGGGCGAGAATCCGGTGCCAAGCGAGTAGAGATAGGCGGCGTTGGTGAACGCATTCGCGTTCGCCGGAACGTTTGCGTAGCCACGATTCGAGTAGATCCCGCCGGCGAAGGCCGGATTTGTCTGCTTCACCTGACTCGTCTGCGGCCCCGAGACGCCGGTCGAGACGGGCTGATATTACGGGTTGACCGATGGGATCAAGCCATAATACTGGTTCCCGAAGAGGTTCGTCGCCTGAACGCCGATCGTGTTTCGGCCGCGACGAAGTTCGATCGTGAGATTCGCCGTGAACTGCGAACGGAAGAGCACGCCACCGGTCGACGACGACTCCGGCGCGCCGCGCGTCGCGGCGACGTTTGGATTGAAGGCATTGCCCGGCAGCGCCGGATCGACGTATTGCGTGGCGAGCGACGAACCCGTCGCACCGTTGAAGCCCGGAATCTTCGTCGCACCGGCACCGAAATTGACTTGCGGAATATTCGCGAATGCGCCGTTGAGCGTCGCTGACGACGCGGTCGTGAGGCCGACGTTGAACGGGTAGCCGCGATCGTACTGCAGCACGGGGAGGATGCGTAGACCGTTCTTCGACTTGTACTCGACGCCGAGCCGCGCGCTGAACGGCGAGACGTAGCCTGCGCGATAGACGTTGCCGAGCGTCAGCGAGCCGCTCGAGATGATCGGCAGCGTATCCTCGCCGTTGATGAGCGGCGGCGCGCTGTCGAGCACGTTCTGATAAGTCGCGGTAAAGAACCCCGAGAGGCCCACGTTGCGCTCGGGGCTCGTGAGCCCAAACTCCACACCCGTCGTGCGGTTGATACCGTTGTTATTGGCGTTGAAGACTTCGGAGAGGATCTGCCCCGTCGTCGGATCGACGGTCTCGGAGAGCAAAGCGAACGAAGGCAGACCCGTGCTGAGCTTGTAGAACGGCGTGAAGCGGAGCGCAAAGCCGTTCGCGAACTGATGCTGATACGTCAGATCGTAGTTGCTGGCCGTCTGCGCCGTCGCGTTCCCGAGATCGGGTGCGTCGAAGTTCCGATCGTAGAGCCAGTAGAGCTGCTGCGCGTAGTTCGCGCACTTGAACATCGCGCCGTTGAGGCCCGTGCCGCACTGCGGGTTCGCTGTCGAATCGAGCGCCGGGACGCCCATGAGGGCGTTCGCGTTGTACAGCCCCGCCGGCGTGCCCGCCGTCTGCGCGTTGAGGAACGTGATCGACCGGCCGTAGCTCGCGCGCAGCGCATCGTTCTTGCCGAGATTATAGGCGATCGCCGCGCGCGGGCTGATCGCCCGCGGGTTCTCGAACTTATTCGTCAAGTAACTCGGCGAGACGTCGGAGGGATTCCCGAGGTCCGCCGGATTCGTATTGAAGGGATTGGGGCCGAAGCGATAGATCGCGCCGTCGTAGCGCGCGCCGAGATCGAGCTTGAGGCGATCGCGCACGTTGATCTGATTGCGGATCGCGAAGCCGAACGTCTGGAACAGCGCCCCATTGTAGTTGATGCCCGAAATCGGGAGCTTCTGGTTCGCGGCGTACTGCGAGACGTAGCAGCCGCCGGCGACGGGACAGACGCCGTTGACCGGCGTGACGAAATCGGCGAGTGACGGCGCCGCACCGCTACCCGCCGCCGTGCCGACTACCGTCGCACCGTCGGTGGCCGAGAGCCCGGGCGCGCCCGTCATCAACTGCGCGAGATTATATGGATTGTAGCCGTTCCAGATCGGTTTGATGTTGTCGAGTTGCGTGTTGAACGTAAAGGTGTAATTCGGGGTGAAGTTGTGGATGAAGTCTGCGGTGAGGCCCGACGTCTGGCCGCCCGTCGAGGTTTAGTTTGGATTCTGCGCCGCCTGTCCGAAGAGGTAGTTCGACGTGTTGAACGTGCTCACGTTGTACACGCGGAAGCGCAGATAGTTCGCCTCGTCGATCTGATTGTCGTACTCGAGCTTCAGCAGCGACGTATCGGAGGCGCCCTGCTCGAAGTTCGCCGCCGGCTGCTGCTGGACGCTCGCCTGACCGGGCAGCGTCGGTAGGATCGATGCGAGCAGGCCCGCATTTCCGTTGAGCGGATCCGTCAATCCGAGCGGCCCGTACGCATACGGATCGATCTGGAACGGCAAGCTCGGGTTCGCGCCCGTCGTCGTGTAGCCGCCGTAGATGCCGTTGCTGCGGAAGCTCTGGTTCTTGTACAACACCTGCAGCGACTGGCGATGGCCCTTGCCGAACGAGAGCACGAAGTTATTCGTGAGATCCGAGTTGACTTGCGCCGCGGGGTTGTAGAAATTCCCGTATTCCGCCGCGCTCGTGCCGGGATATCCGTAGAGCAGGCGATTATTCGTCTGGTAGTACGAGAAGAAATCGGAGACGGAGCCGTCACGCGTCGCGAGACCGTACTCGAGGGCGCCCTGCGAGTACTGGCCCGGAATGCCGATCTCGGCGTCGAAGAGACCCGTTCCCGGATAGGTGCCGCGCTTGGGCACGAGGTTCACGACGCCGCCGCCGACGTTGCCCTGCGTCGCATCGCCCGCACCTTCGACGACCTGCACCGACGATAAGCCGCTGAAGCGATTAAAACTCGAGTTGGTCGAAAGAAACGGCTCGGTGAACGGCACGCCGTCGTATTGATAGCCCGTCTCGTTCTGAAGACCGCCGCGGATCGTGATATTTCCGCTAGACGTCAGCGTCGCGCCCGGCGCGGCGAGCAGCACCGCGTTCTCGTTCGTCGACGCGCGCTTTCCGGTCGTCTGCTCGATGCGAGCCGAGTTGAGCGTCACGGAATCGGTCGTCTGGCCGGCTTGGAACGCGGAGCTGATCGAATGCGCCTGGACCGTGCCGATCGTCCGCAGCTGCTTCGTGACGGTGATCTGACCGAGCTGCACGTTCTGATCGCCGATGACCGAGACGCCCTGCTCAGAGAACGGCTGCTCGCCCGGCGCCTGGACCGAGATCGTGTACGTGTCGACGGGCACGCCAAGGAAAGAGAAGTGCCCCTGCGCGTCGGTCTTGCCCGTGTACGTGCCGGAGGGGGAGATGATCTGCACCGTTGCGCCGACGACCGGCGTCTTCGCCGTGCCTTCGACGACCTCGCCCTGCACGTTGCCGTTGGTTCCGCCGAGCGCGAACGCCGGCAGCGTTTGAACCGCAATCGCGAGCGACGCCGCGAGCGCGGCGAGCGGCGACCGGATGCGAGCATGGAACGACGAACCAGACCGTTTCATTGACGGACCTTTTTCTCGGCGCGCTAGGCTAGTTGCCATCGAGCCGCTTGATCGAGCGGCGGGACGCTCCGAACTCTATCGATGTCCGAGCGATCGTTCATGCCGAACATGCTGTAAATTCGTCCAGCGTTCTTAACGGCGCGTTAACCGATTGGATAGTTCGCTAAGGAGACGTACTATTTCGACCGGCGCAGGCCGCGCGCGCGGAGCGCCAACGCCGCGAGCATGACGCCGAACCAGACGAACGTGCGCGATTCGGCGCGCGCGATGACGCTCGCGTCGTACGCGCCGGCGGGTTCAGGTAGCGGCGGCACGCGCGGCACCACGCGGGGCACCGCCGCGACGTACGCATCGAATGCCGCGCCGAAGGTCGCGCGAAGATACGCTTCCTCGAGCGGCACGATCGCGGCGTACACCGCAAACATCGTGCCGAGTCCGCCAAGCGCGAGCGCCGCGCGGCCGGCGGCCTGCCGGCCGGCCGCGAAGGCGATGGTGAACCCGAGCGCCGAGATCGCGTTTCCGACGTAGAGCGGGTTCCGCACGAAGGCATACGGCCCGGCGGTGACGAGCGCAGGCGCCGTCACCTCGTCGGAGCGCGTCGTGACGCCGGAGTAGCCGACCGCCCAGCAACGGAGCGCCTCGCCCGCGAGCGCGACCGGCACGCCGAACGCAATCCCGCGCGGCGTCGGCTTTCCCGCCGAGACCAGGAGCACGGCCGGGATCGCGAGCAGCGATCCGCGCCGCGCGAAGACCCGGTCGCGCCACGTCCGCGTGCGCTCACCCATCGGCAAGCTCGAGTGCGACGTGCCGGAAGCCCGCGCCGCGCACCGCCGCGAGCACGTCCGCGCGCGCCGGCTCCGCGAGCGTCGCCGCGAGCACCGACGGCGGCCCCGCGAGCGCGGCGACGTCGCCGAGCGCGCGGACGCGCAGCGCCGGGAACCCGGCGGCCGCGAGCGCCGCAGTCGCCGCGGCTTCGCGAGCATCGGCCCCGGGCGCCATGTTCGGATCGGAGACGGTCATAGGGGCGGCAGCGACTCCTCGACCCGGGCGACGACGCTCGCGAACGGCAGGCCAGTCGCGCGCGCGATCCGGACGAGATCGTCGTATTCGAGCGTCCGGCGCGGCGCTCCGTCGACCGCGGCCGTTTTGATTCGAACCGCGCCGAGCGGCGTCGCGATTTCGACCGTCTCCCGTTCGAGGACGTAGCGCCGCTCGCGCCGCACGCGCACGCCGAGCGTCGTCGTCTCCGCGAGCATCGCGCGCGCGACGGCGGCTTCCGTGGCAGGCGGCGCGAGCGCGCCGAGGAGCACGGCGGGCCGGTTCTTCTTCATCTGAATCGGCGCGAGCCACACGTCCGTGGCGCCCGCGGCGAGCATGCGCTCGAGGGCGAGCTCGAAGCGCTGCGGCGACATGTCGTCGACGTTGGCTTCGAGCACGACGATCTCGTCCGTCGTGACGCCCGCCGCGAGCGCCGGCGCGGCTGCCGTCTCGTCGGCCGGGCCGATCGAAACGCGCAGCACGTTCGGGATCGCGAAGTCCGAGCGGCCCGCGCCGTAGCCGATGCGCTCGGCGCGCATCGCGGGCCGCACGCCCGGCTCCGCGACGAGTCCGGTGAGGATCGCCGCGCCCGTCGGCGTCACCATCTCGCCCGCGATCCCGCCGTCGTAGGTCGGCGCGCCGCGCAGCAGCTCGGCCGTCGCGGGCGGCGGGTTGGGGTATCTGCCGTGCGTCATCGCGACGGAGCCCCGCCCGATCGGGAACGCGCCGCACGTCACGCGCTCGACGCCGAGGAGATCGAAGCCGACGCACGTCGCCGCGACGTCGAGGATCGCGTCGATCGCGCCGACCTCGTGGAAATGGACGTCGTCGACCGAGCCGCCGTGGACGCGCGCCTCAGCTTCGCCCAGCCGAACGTAGATCGCGCGGGCGCGTGCCTGCTGCCGCTCGCTGAGCCCGCTGCGCGCGAGAATCCCGAGCACCTCCGCGAGCGGCCGGCCGTGCCCGCCGTGCTGGTCGTGCGCGCGGTCGTGCCCGCCGTCGGCGTGGTCGTGGCCGCTGTGGCCATGGTCGTGCTCGTGCGCCTCGGCCGGGATCGCGAAATCGGCATGCGTCGCGGCGATGCCGCACTTGACGACCCGGTCGCGCACGAGCGTCCAGCCGTCGACGGGAATCGTTCGCAGCGCCGCCTCGAGCGCGACGACGTCGGCCCCCGCGTCGAGCAGCGCGCCGAGCAGCATGTTGCCGCTCGCGCCGCCGATCATCTCGACGTGTGCGACCCTCATGCCGCCGCGACCGCTTCGGCATACACGTCGCGCAGCGACGCCTCGAGCGAGATGCGCGGCGACCAGCCCGTGGCGGCGCGCAGCTTCGCCGGGTCACCGACGCTCTCGGGCAGGTCGACGGGCCGCACGAGCTCGGGATCCTCGCGCACCTCGACCTCGACGCCGGCGATCGCGACGAGCGCCCGGACGATCTCCGAGACCCGGGTCGCGACGCCGCCGCAGACGTTGTAGAGGCCACACGGCGCATCGCCCGCGCGAGCCGCGGCCGCCACGGCGACGTAGGCCGCGACGACATCGCGCACGTCGAGGAAATCGCGCGTCGGGCTGAGGTTGCCGACCGCCAGTACGGGCGCGCCGCCCGCGGCGACGGCAGCGATACGCCGGGCGAACGCCGCGACGGCGAAGCGCGGGCTCTGGCCCGGGCCGATGTGATTGAACGCCCGCGTCACGACGGCGCGCAGCCCGCTGGCGCGCCCCGCGGCGTCGACGATCGCCTCGGCGCCGAGCTTGCTCGCGGCGTACGCCCCGAGCGGCCGGGGCAGCAGCGTCTCGCCTGCCGGCAGCTCGCCCGGGTCGCGCGGGCCGTAGACCTCGCCCGAGCTCGCGAACAGCAGGAGCGGCGGCCGGTCGAGGGCGCGGATCGCCTCGACGACGCGCGCCGTCCCGAGGACGTTCGCGTCGTAGGCCGCGAGCGGATCGCGCCCGGCGTCCGCGACCGAGGCCTGCGCCGCGAGGTGGAAGACGACGTCGGGGGCCGCATCGCGGACGACGCATGCGATGCCGGCCGCGTCGGCGAGATCGAACGCGACGTCGGGCGGCGCAGGGTCCTCGGCGCGCCCGGCGGCGATCGTCTCGACCCCGCGCGCCCGCAGCGCCGCGACGAGGTGCCGGCCGACGAAGCCGGTCCCGCCCGTCACGAGCGCGCGGGTCATGCCGAGGCGCGCGGCTGCAGCCGTGCGACGTCCGCGAGGACCATGCGCTCGACGAGCGCCTCGAACGTCACCTCGGGCTCCCAGCCGAGCACGCGCTTGGCCTTGCCGGGGTCGCCGATGAGCAGATCGACCTCGGCCGGCCGGAAGAAGCGCGCATCCTCGACGACATGGTCCCGATACTCGAGGCCGACCGTCGCGAACGCGAGGCGGCAGAACTCGCGGACCGTGTGCGTGCGGCCGGTCGAGACGACGTAGTCCTGCGCTTCGGCCTGCTGCAGCATCAGCCACATCGCGCGCACGTAATCGCCCGCGAATCCCCAGTCGCGCTGCGCGTCGAGATTGCCGAGCCGCAGCTCCGTCGCGAGGCCGAGCTTGATGCGCGCGACGCCGTCCGTGATCTTGCGCGTCACGAACTCCTTGCCGCGCCGCTCGCTCTCGTGATTGAAGAGGATCCCGCTGCACGCGAACATTCCGAACGACTCGCGGTAGTTCACGGTGATCCAATGGCCGTAGACCTTCGCGACGCCGTACGGCGAGCGCGGATAGAACGGCGTCTCCTCGTCCTGCGGCACCGCCTGAACCTTGCCGAACATCTCGGAGCTCGAGGCCTGGTAGAAGCGGATCGCCGGATCGACCGAGCGGATCGCCTCGAGCGCGCGCGTGACGCCGAGCGCCGTGAACTCGCCCGTGAGCACCGGCTGATTCCAGGACGTCGGCACGAACGACTGCGCGGCGAGATTGTAGAACTCGTGCGGGGCGACGTCGCGCACGAGCGCCGTGAGCGAGCCCTGGTCGAGCAAATCACCTGACACGATCTCGATCCGGTCGACGAGGTGCTCGATGCGCTCGTGGACGTCCGTGCTCGTACGGCGCGTCATGCCGACGACGCGATAGCCGCGGTCGAGCAGCAGCTCGGCGAGATACGATCCGTCTTGCCCCGTGATTCCGGTGACGAGTGCCGTCTTTTTCATGTCGCCCGCTTGGTGCGCTCCCGAAGCGCTCGAGCCATGCCGCTCAGGGATCGGCGGCGAGCCGCGTGAGCAGCTTCGCGCGCATGTCCACGAGGCCGGGCGACTCGCCGAGCCAGTCGTCGACCATGATCGCGAAGATCACCGTCCCATGCGCGGGCGTCGCGAGGTAGCCCGCGAGCGCGCGGACGTGCGACATGCTGCCGGTCTTGGCGAACACGCGGCCGGCGACCGCCGTTCCGGCGAGCCCTTCGATCGTCCCGCGCGCGCCGCCGACCGGCAGCGAGTCGAGCACGAGCCGGCGGTTCGGGCCGGCCCACATCCGGCGCAGGATGCCGACGAGGGCGCGCGGCGGAATCCGGTCGTACTGCGAGAGCCCGCTGCCGTCGGCGAGCGTCGCGGTCGCGGGATCGACGCCGATGCCGCGCAGCCACGTCCGCTCGAGCGCGAGCCCGCCCGGCGTCGTGCCCGCGATGCCCGGGCCGACCGCGAGCTCGCGCAGCCACGTCTCGGCGACCGTGTTGTCGCTTGGGATCCAAAAACGCGGCCCGAGCGTCGCGGCCAGGGGCGGCGAGACGTGCACCCACACGAAGCGCCCGCCGGCACCGAGCGGCGTGCCCGGCTGCCAAGGCGCGCCGAGATACGGCCCGGTGACCCCCGCCTTCCCGAGCGCCGCGACGATCGCGGCGCGCAGGTACCGCGGCGGATCGGGGAGCGCGACGTCGAGCGACGTGGCCGCCGCCGACGGCACCAGCCGGCCGGTTACGACGAGGCAGCCGCTCGCGCCCGGCCCGACGTCGGGGTCGACCGCGTTCTCCGCGCTTGCGACCGGCCCGGCATCGATGACGACGCTCGCGGCGCGGACGCGCGCGTCGCACACCACATCGGGTGCGACGTCGCCCGAGACCGCGGGCGTCCACGCGACGGGCAGCCGGCCGCCGATGAGCGGTCCGCCGAGGGCGAGGTGCAGCAGGTCCCCGTCGACCGACGCGGCCGAGATCGGCGCCGCATAGTCCTGACCCTCGTCGTCGATCTCCCAGCCCGCGGGCGTCGGCAGGCCGCCGAAGCGGCTCGCGTCGACGATGACGTCGAGGACCCGGGCGCCCGAGACGGCGACCGCCGCCGCGAGCGACGTGACGTCGGCCGCGCCGAGGAACGGGTCGCCGCCGCCGACGACCCGCAGCGTCGCGTAGCCGCCCGCGGCCGGCGCGAGGTAGGCCCGCGTCGTGAAGGTCGCCGCCGGACCGAGCCGATCGAGGGCGACCGCGCCGACGAGGAGCTTGAGGCTGCTCGCCGGCTGAAACGCGGCATCGGCCTCGCGGGCATAGAGGTCGCGGCCGTCCCGCGCGTCGATCGCGAGCACGCCGACGTGCGCGCCGGCCGGGCCCAGCTCGGCGTGCGCGACGATCGCGTCGAGGTCGCGGCGCAGCGCGTCGACCGCCGCGGCTCTGCGAGCCGTGCCGCCGTCGCCCGGCACGACGATCGCGGTCGCCGTCGCCGCGCGCGGCGCGACGAGCCCGAATGTCGCCGCGAGGACGAGCGCGCAGCGGCCGACGCGAGTCACCGGAGCACCGCCGACCGCGCGAACGCCTCGGCGAACGGGTCCCACGCTTGTGCCTCGCCGTCCTCGAGCGGATCGCGCTCGGTCGCGCGGCCGGGTGCGGCCGGGATGCGCACGCCGCCGAGCGCACCGAGCCGCATGGCGTACGCTCGGACGCGCGCATCGGTCGGCTCGCCGAGATCGACGAGCGCGTCGATCCGCTCGAGCGCGGCGATCGCCGCGTACTCGGCCTCGACGGCACCGCCGGCCGGCACGGCGACCGCAACGTACCCGCCGCCCGGGTCGCCCACGTCGAGCGCCTCGCGCAGATCGCGCAGGTCTTCCTGCGAGGGCCCGATGCCGGGCCGGGTCGTGCGGGTGCGACCGTAGCCGATCGCACGCATGGCCCCGTCGGCGACGAGCAGTTCCGCCGCCCCCGCCCCGGCCGCGGCGAGCGCCCGCGCAACGAGATCGGGCCCCGAAGGGACGCTCGTGCGGCCGCCGGGCGCGTCGCCGAAGCGCGCTCGGAGCTCGGCGCGCTCGCCGCGCCGACGCGCCAGATGCGCGAGCGTCTCGGCGACCGTGCGCCGCAGTGCGCCGCGCGCCAACTCCACGTCGTCGCGGCCGCACGGCGGCTCGAGGCTCCCGTCCGCGAGCGCGCTCGCAACATCGTCGAGCGTGCGCCGCGTCCGGGCCACGAGCACGCCGACGGCGGCCGCAGCCCCAGCCGTCCCGCCCGCCGCCGCGACGCGCTCGACGACAAGGTACGGTACCGAGCGGCCGCCGGGACCGAGGCCGTCGCATCCGAGCAGCCGCAGCGTCGCCCGTTCGATCGCCGCATTCGCCGCATCCATCGCGCTTTGGTTCCGCATCGACGCAAGCGGCTCCGGCGGTGAAACAACTCGAAGTCCTCCGGGTACGAAGCGCGCGAGGGAGAATCGGCTGGACATGGAGACCCTGGGACCCGACGACTCGATCCTCGTCGCCTACGTCTTGGCGGGACAACGCGACGCGTTCGCGGCGCTCGTCGATCGGTACAAGCGGGGCATCACGCGCTTCGTCGGCGCGAGCATCCGCACGCCCGCCGATATCGACGATCTCGCGCAAGAAACGTTCGCGCGCGCCTACGCGCACCTCGGCACGTTCAATCCGAGCCTCGGCAGCTTCTCCACTTGGCTCTATCAGATCGCGCGCAACGTCGTACGGACGTATCTCGGCCGCTCGCTGCGGCGCCCCGCGACGCAGGAGCTCGGCACCGAGCGCAACCTCGAGACGGCCTTCCCCGACGTATCGACCGATGCGGATCCGGCGCGCGGCGTGCTGCGGGCCGAATCCGACGCCGCCGTGCGCGAGGCGCTCGCCGAGCTGCCGGAGCGCACGCGCGCCGTGCTCGCGCTCCGCTACTACGACGATATGGACTATCAGCGGATCGCCGAGACGCTCGGGCTCTCGCTCGGGAACGTGAAGACGCTGATCCACCGCGGGAAGATTGCGCTCGCCCAGCGGCTGCGCGAGCGCGAGGCCGCTGCGGTCGCCGCCTTGCCGACGCCCGCGAGCGCGACGCGCGCCGCCCGTCCGTTCCCGCGTGCTCTGCCAGCATTTTGAGTCGCTGCTCGCGCAGTACGCTGAGGGGACCATCGGCCCGCGCGAGCGCTCGGCCACGAACGAGCACCTCGAACGGTGCGGCTCGTGCGCCTCGTTCCTGCGCGACCTCCGCTCGCTCGACGGGCTGCTGACCGCCTCGCCCGCAGTCGAGCCGGGCGGGAATTTCACCGATCGCGTCATGGCCAGCGTCATCCGCGCCCCCCAGCCGCGCATCGCGGTCGCGTCGTGGTCGGCGGTGGTCGTCACCTACGTTGCTTTCGCCTGGATCACGATCGCCGCGTTCTTCGTCGTCGGCGGTCCGGCGGCGCGCGCGTCGCTCGGCCTCATCTTCGCGGCCATCGTCGGGATCGACGATCTCCTCCTGATGCTCGTGGCGGCGAGCGCGCGGCTCGCGGGCACGCGGACTCCCGCGGTCGTCGCGGCGATGATCGCCCTCCTCGTGCTCGATACGCTCGCGGTCGCGGCGATCGTCGCCGTCTACGGCCGCCTGCGGCGCCGCGCCCAAGCAGACTCCGCGCCCGGCTCGTGAGGGTTCGCTCGCTCGTCGCTGGTGTGGTCGCGCTCGTCGCCTTCGGGCTCGCCACGGCCGCCGCGGCGCCCGCCGGCGGGTTGGCGCACGGCAAGTCGGTCTGGTTCTCGACGGTCGAGCTCGGGCCGGGCGACGAGGTGGGCGGCGACCTCGACGTTGTTTTCGGAACGGTCGTCTGCACGCCCGGCGCCGTCATCGACGGCAACGTGCGAACGTTTTTCGGGACGTTCGAGCAGCTCGACGGCTGTGAGGTCGACGGCACGGTCGCGGGCGTCTCCGACGGCGAAAGCGTGCCGTGGATGGGGCCGCTTCCCGTCGGCGACGCCGCGGCGGGCGAACGCGGCATCCTTCGAAAGCTCGGCTGGGACGTGGTCGTCGTGCTGGCGTTCCTCCTTTTCCCGGTCCGCGTTCGCATCGCGATCGAACGCATCGAGAATCATCCCGGCCTCTCCGGGGCGACGGGAGCGGTCGCCGCGGTCGCCGCCGTGCCGCTCGTCGTGCTCCTCGTCCTGAGCGTCATCGGGATCCCGCTCGTCCCGATCGCGGTCGCGATCGCGGTTGCGGCGCTCTGGATCGGCAACGCCGCGGTGGCGCTGACGCTCGGCCGGCGCCTCGTCGAGTCGCTCGTGCCGGAGACGACCGCGAGCCCCCTCGGTGCGTTGCTGCTCGGCCTGCTCGTGGTGACCGCAGCGCAATCGCTGCCCGTGATCGGCTGGGCCGTCACCGCGCTCTTCTTTCTCTTGGGGCTCGGGGCGGCCATTCTCGCGTTCGTGCGCGAGACGACCTATCGCGCGTTCGTTCCGGCGCCCGGCCGCAGGCTCGCCCCGCCGTCCGGGTCGTAGGGGGCCCGGCCGGAAGCGCGAAGCGGGCGACGATGAGCGTGATGGTCACCGGACTCTCGCCAACCGCGGACGTCGCGGCGCTCCGAGCCGCGCTCGGTGCTGCGGGTCTCGAGACGGGGTCCCTGCTCGTCGTCGAGCCGGGCGACGAGGCTGAGACGGGCGGCATCATCGGCGGCGAACTCCTGACGGACGCGCGTCGCAGCGTGATGAACCTCGGCGAAAGCGGCGATCGTGGCCAAGGCACGGGCGTTCCCGGCCTCACGGGCTACCGGCCGATGGAGTCGCTCATCCGGCCCGGGGCGTCGGACGAGCGGCTCGCGGAGCTCGGCATTCGCGAGGACGAGATGGGAAACTACGTCGAGGCGCTGGGCCGCGGGCGCGCCGTGGTCGGCTTCGCCGCGACGCCGGAGACCGCCGACCGGGTCGAGGCGCTCTTCCGCGAGCAGGGCATTCTCAACGTCCGGCGCGCGAACCGCTAACCGCCGCCCGGGCGGGGTGATCCTCGGGGAGCACGCCGCAGCGCGCGCAGTCCCGCGCACCATCTGCGACACGACCGCCGCAGCGGCAAACCCAGCCGATCTCGCGCGCCGGCGAGCCGACGACAAGGGCGTAGGCCGCGACGTCGCGTGTGACGACGGCGGCTGCGCCGATCATCGCCCACGCGCCGATCGTGACGCCGGGCAGGATCGTCGCGTTCGCCCCGATCGCGGCGCCGTCGCCGACCGTCGTGACGCCGACTTCCCAATCCCCGTCGCGTAGCGGCCGGAACTCGGGATCCGTCGCCCGCGGCCGAAGGTCGTTTGCGAACACCGCGTGCGGGCCGACGAAGACGCCGCGGCCGAGCGTCACGCCGTGATACACGCAGGCGTAATTCTGGAGCTTCCCGTCGTCGCCGATCGTGACGTCCATGTCGACGAAGGCGCCCTTGCCGACGACGCAGCGCGCCCCGACCGACGCGCCCCGGCGAATCTGCGCCTCGTGCCACACGCGCGTCTCCGCGCCGAGCGTCGCGCCGTCCTCGACGGTCGCCGTCGGGTGGACGATCGCCTCGCCCGCGCTCACGCGCTGACGAAGATCGGGCGCCGGACGTTCTGGCGCTCGATCAGCTGCGTCGCCTCCTCGGCGATCCGGAGCGACGCGAGCGCCATGCCGGGATCCGGCAGCTCGCCGCCGCGGATCCCCGATGCGAAGACCTCGAGCTCGCGAGCGAGCGGCTCGCGGCGCGTGACGGGGATCGCCGCGAGCGACCCCTCCTCGTAGTTGGCGACGAACGCCGCGAAGTTTTCCTGCGGCTCGAAGCTCGAGCCGCGAGCGTAGCGGGCGACTTGCGTGATGTAATCGACGTGCGCGAAGCCGTTCG
>JAABUX010003323.1_pt1 | contig 21435 bp, 20 predicted proteins | sample 5561851 | NCBI WGS metagenome assembly JAABUX01 (sample SAMN10711883, study PRJNA513361) | rock metagenome | isolation source: Antarctica rocks | place: Antarctica: Victoria Land, Richard Nunatak red sandstone | collected 2016-01-03 | reverse complement strand
TGACCGAAACCGCCGTCGGCTGCGCCCGCACCTTGTCGAGCAGGATCAAATCCGCGATCCCCTTCGGCACCCACCCCTCCTGCGCCCGCGCCGGCATCGCCATCAGCACCAGGACCGCCACCCACCGGCCCGCGCCCACGCCCACCGCCTCAGCCCGGCCGCCGCGGACTGCGCAACCCGGCTACCAGCCCGGCCATGATGTCGCGCATCGCCTGCTCGTCGACGCCCATCAAGATCGCGTCCTCGAACGCATCCTGCAGCACCTGCGCCGCCTCTTCGTGGTTCTCCTGCAACGTCCGCAGCTTCTCACGGCACCCGATCGGGCTCCCGTCGGCGCCCGGCCAGACCCCCGGCATCACGGCGTCGCCGCCCCCTTCTGCTGCAACGATTTCTGCGTCGCGTCCGCCAGCGATCCCACGTTGAAGATGAACTTCCCCAACAGATCCTCGAGGTTCGTCGCCGACTGCGTGATCGCGATCGTCCCTCCGTCCGCCAAATCCTGCGTCGCCCCGCCCGGCGCCAGCGTGATGAACTGCCCCCCCAGCAACCCACCCGTCGACACGACCGCGCTCGTATCGGTCGGCAACTTCAGGTCGGGCCGCACCGTCATCGCCAGGATCGCCTGGAACGTCCGCGGATCGATGTGCAGGTCCGTCACACTCCCAACCTTGACCCCCGCCAACCGCACGTCCGACCCGGCCGAGATCCCGCCCACATTGTCGAAATTCGCCGACAACGTCATCCCGCCCACGCCGCCGCGCCCCGTATTGACCAGCGCATAGGCCAGGAACCCCACCGCCACGAGCAACACCCCCGCCCCCGTGGCGATCTCCGCGAAGCTCCGCTTGGCGGCCATCAGCCTAGCTCCCGGGAGTCCAAGATTCGTAGTCGCCGGTCGCACTCGCCCGCGCCCCGCCGCTATAGTCGTGACCCGGCGGCCGATACGCCCCCGCCGTCCCCGTCAAGTTCGGCTGATGCGGCGTCTGCCAAGGCCGCCGCGCCGAATCCGGTATCGGTTGGTCGGTCATGTAATGCAGCCAGCCGTGCCACTCCGCCGGCACCGCACTCGCCTCCGCCGCCCCGGCATACATGACCCAGCGCCGAACCCGCGCCCCGCGACGCGGCCGCCGCTCCTCGTAATAGATGTTGCCATCCGTATCCTGGCCCACGACGCGGCCGGACAACCAGGTGAACAGGCGAGTACCGATCGTCATCCGCCCCATATACCGGCGCAGCAAGGCTTGCGCCATCCCCGCGGGTTCCACTCGGCGGCGAACTTCCCTAGCATGGGCCCCATGCGGTCAACCCGAATTTGGCGCGGCGTGCGCATGCGAGACATCCAAGCGGGAGCGGACCCCGACGCCCCGCCGCGACCCCTCACCTTGCCGGCAAGCTGGGACGACCGCGCCGCCGCCGCCCTAGCCGCTCTGGCCCCCGGTAACGGCAAGGCCACTCTCCCGCGCGCCGCCGAAAGCTGGATCCGCCCGCTCGCCACCCGCGCCCGCCTCGAAGGCGACGACGCCCTCGCCGACAAGCTCCACAACCTCCTCCTGCTGCGCCGCGCCGCGCCCACCGCCCCGCTCTGGGGCGCGGCCGACGACGACGCGCCCCCCGGCTTCGTGCTCAACCTGCCCGCCTTCCACGACGAAGCCGCCGGCATCGATATCGACGCCTTCACCGACGCCATCCGCGTCGCCGCCACCGCGCTCCGCCTCAGCGACCCGGCCGCAAGAACCTTCGCCATCGGCCTGACCGATCTCGACGGCCTGCTCGCCTGCCTCGGCGTCGACTACGAAAGCCCCGACGCCCGCGACCTCGCCGCCAATCTCGCCGCCATCCTGCGCGGCACCGCCGATCTCGCCCTCGTCGGCGACCAGCCCGATCTGCTCTCCTGCCTGCCCACCTGGCCGATGCCGCCCAAGCTGCGCGCCTGGCCCGAACTCGCCGACGCCGCCCGCACGGCTCGCGCCACCGCCCTGCGCGGCGCCGCCGCCATGCCCAGCACCGGGCTCCTCGCGCCTGGCGCCGCCGACGCCCTGCTCGGGGCGGAAACCGGCGGCATCGCCCCCGCCTTCGCAGCCATCGACCAGGACGGACACCTCACCCGCGCCGCCCGCGCCCGCCTCGCCGCCCTCGGCATCAGCGCCGAAACCGCCCTGGCTCGCCTCCTCGCCGGCGAAACTCTCCTCGCCCCCGCCAGCCTCCAAGCCCATCAATCCATGCACGACGCCGTCGCCCCTTACCTCCACGCCATGCCGGCCCGCCCCGTCATCGGCGCCGTTGCCCCCCAGCCGCCCCGCCGCCGCGACCTCCCCGCCCGCCGCCGCGGCTACACCCAGCGCGCGGCCATCGGCGGCCACCGGGTCTACGTCCGCACCGAGGAATACGCCGACGGCACCCTCGGCGAGGTCCACGTCTCGCTCCCCCGCGAGAGCCCGGTCATGCGCTCCATGATGGACACCGTCACCGCCGCGGTCAGCCTCGGCCTGCAGCACGGCGTCCCGCTCGAAGACTACGTCCACGCCTTCGCCCTCACCCGCTTCGGCCTCGCCGGCCCGGTCGAGGGCGACGCCGATATCGGCCACGCCACCTCGATCCTCGACTACGTCTTCCGCCATCTCGCGCTCAACTATCTCGGCGGTTGCGACATCCCCGAGGGGATCCCCGACGCCCCTCCCGACCCGATGCCGCTTCTCCCGCTCGACCTGCCCACCCAGGTTCGCGCCCGCCGGCCCGGCCTTCGGCTCGTCTCGAACCAATAGGAGCAACCCATGACCGGCACCATCGACGCCAAACTGCGCGACATCGGACTGGCGCTGCCCCCGCGCATGCACCCGATCGCCAACTACGTCACCTACGTCGTCACCGGATCGATGGTCGTGATCTCGGGCCAGCTCCCCTCCGAGAACGGCAAGGTCGCCGTCACCGGCAAGCTCGGCGAGGCTGTCAGCGTCGAGGACGGCACCCGCGCCGCCGGGCTCTGCCTGACCAACGTCCTCTCCCATCTGCAAGCCGCCTGCGACGGCGACCTCGACCGGGTCCGCCGGGTCGTGCGCCTCGGCGGCTTCATCGCCTGCACCCCCGGCTTCACCCAGCATGCCGCGGTCATGAACGGCGCCTCCGACCTTGCCGTGGCGATCTTCGGCGAAGCCGGCAAGCACGCCCGCAGCACCATCGGCGTCGCCTCCCTCCCGCTCGACGCCGCCGTCGAAGTCGAGGGCCTATTCGAGATCGCTTCCTAGGTTTGCGAGCCGCCAGAGTGCTCCCATATCGCCCGAATGCCTGACGGGTCGACCAGCTTCACGCTCACGCTGCACCAGCGGATCGCCGAGATCGATCCGGCCGACTGGAACGCCTGCGCCGGCACCGGCGGCGGCGGCGGCAACCCCTTCGTCAGCCACGGCTTCCTCTCCGCCTTGGAAGACAGCGGCTCGGCCAGCAACCGCACCGGCTGGCTGCCCCAGCATGCCGCGCTGCGCGACGGTCCCCGCCTCATGGGCGTCGCCCCGATGTACGCCAAGTCGCACAGCTACGGCGAATACGTGTTCGACCACGGCTGGGCCAACGCCTTCGAGCTTGCCGGCGGCGACTACTATCCCAAGCTGCAGGTCGCTGTCCCGTTTAGCCCGGTGCCCGGCCCCCGCCTGCTCGCCCGCCCCGAAACCCCGCCCGAGGCCATGGGCCAAGCCCTCGCCCAAGCCTGCCGCGAACTCGGCCTCTCCTCCGTCCACGCCACCTTCTGCACCGAGGCGGAGTGCGAAACCCTCGGCCGCGCCGGCTGGCTGCAGCGCCAAGGCAAGCAATTCCACTGGGAAAACGCCGGCTACGCGGACTTCGACGGCTTCCTCGGCGCCCTTAACTCGCGCAAGCGCAAGTCGATCAAGCGCGAACGCCGCGACGCCAACGATTGCGGCCTCAAGTTCATCACCCTGCGCGGCCACGAGATCAAGAAACGCGACTGGGATGCCTTCTACGGCTTCTACACCTCGACCGTGGATCGCAAATGGGGCAGCGCCTACCTGACCCGGAGCTTCTTCCCGATGCTGTCCGAGCGCCTCGGCGACCAGATCGTGCTCATGCTCGCCGACAACGGCGGCAAGCTCGTCGCCGGCGCCCTCAACCTGGTGGGCGACGGCGTGCTGTACGGCCGCAACTGGGGCTGCAAGGGCGACTTTCCGTTCCTGCACTTCGAGTTGTGCTACTATCGCGCGATCGAATTCGCGATCGAGCACGGCCTCGACCGCGTCGAAGCCGGCGCCCAGGGCGAACACAAGATCCAGCGCGGCTATCTCCCGAAGCCGACCTACTCCGCGCATTGGATCGCCCATCCCGGCCTGCGCGATGCCATCGCCTCGTTCCTCGAACAGGAGCGCCGCGCCATCGAACGCGAAATGGACGCGCTCGAGGATTACTCCCCGTTCCGAAATTCAGACGAAGACACATAACAAGACTTCCTTAACCTTGTCTTGGCTACAATCCCCGCATGCAATGGCCATGCGCCTGGAGCGGGAACGTCGCGGCGTTCCGCGCCTTCGACCCCGCAGGCCTCGAGGCTTGCTTGGGCCTGCTTGTCACCGATTTGCAGGCGGCCATCGCCCAATCGCCACTTACAAATGGCTGGATCGTGCTGGACGTTTGCCTGCGCCTGCTCGGCCGCCGGGTCGACGCCATCCTGGCCACAAGCCAAGCCGTGCTCGCCATCCAATACCGGCCGGGGCAGGGGGGTTTTCGCCGCGCCGACCTGCTCGCTGCTGAAGACGCCGCCCTCGATCTCGCCGAATTCCACGACGCCAGCCGCGACCTGCCCGTGATCCCCCTCGTCCTGGTCCCGAACGGCGCCCTGCTGCGCCAGCAATGGCCCCTGCCGCTCGCCGGCGCCGCCGCTGCCTTTGGCGTCAGCCGCCTCACTCTGCCGCGCGTGCTCGACGCCATTTCTCGCTTCCCCACTTACGGCAACTCACCTGAGGACTGGGCGCGATCCACCTGGACCCCGGCCGCCGGCCTCCTCGAAGCTGCCCGCGGCCTCTACGCCGCCCACGGCGTGACCAGCCTCCGCCTCACCGAAGCCGGCCCGGCCGCGCTCCGCCACGCCCAGGCCGCCATCGCCGCCGCGCTCGCCGACGCCGAGGCGACCAACCGCAAGACCATCGTCTTCGTCACCGGCGCGCCCGGCGCCGGCAAGACCCTCTGCGGGCTGGACGTCGCCTTCGGTGCCGGCCCCGCCGCCGCCTTCCTCACCGCCAACCCCGCCCTCGTCCATGTGCTGCGCGAAGCCCTCGTCCGCGACGCCGCCGCCCGCGGCATGGATCGCCGCGCCGCCACCCGCCGCATGCAATCGGTCATCCAGGCCCTGCCCGCCTTCCGCGATCACCACGTCGGCGCCCAAGCGGCCCCCTCGGCCCGGCTGCTCGTGATCGACGAAGCGCAGCGCTGCTGGGCCGCGCCCCACGCCGTCGGCAAGACCCGCAACCGCCCCGTCGCCTTGCAGGACTCCGAAGCCGGCCACCTGCTCGACATCATGGACCGGCTGCCGGGCTGGGCGGCGCTCGTCTGCCTGCTCGGCGGCGGCCAGGAGATCCATGACGGCGAGGGCGGCCTAGCCGCCTGGGGCGACGCGCTCCAAGCCCGCCCGCACTGGTCGGTCTGGGCGCCACCTACGACCGGTCAAACCGACCCCCGCCAACGCCTGCCGCCCTCGCCCGCCATCGCCCATCGCGACGCGCTCCACCTCGCCACCCCCGTCCGCGCCGTCCGCGCGCCCCGCGCCGCCGCCTGGGTCGACGCCGTCCTTGCCGACGACCCCGCCCGCGCCGCCTCCCTCGCTCCGGCCCCTTTTACCCTCACCCGATCGCTGACCACGATGCGAACCGCCCTGCGCCGGGCCGGCACCCGCAGCGTCGGACTGCTCGCCAGCTCCACAGCCCGGCGCCTACGCGCCGAAGGCCTCGGCGCCGTCCTGCCGCACCAGGACGAAGCCGCCGTCGCCCGCTGGTTCCTCGACCGCTGGCCCGACATCCGCAGCAGCGACGCGCTCGAAGTCGTCGCCACCGAATTTGCCGTCCAGGGCCTGGAGCTGGATCGCGCCGGCCTGTGTTGGGATGCCGACCTCGTGCGCGACGCCGATTCCTGGCAGGCCCGCCGCTTCCGCGCCAGCGCCTGGACCAGAGCCCACGACCAAGCCCGCTCCAACCGCCTCAACGCCTACCGCGTCCTGCTCACGCGCGCCCGCCACGGCACGATCATCTGGATCCCCCGCGGCGACCAAGCCGACTCGACCCGCGACCCCGCCCGCTACGACGCCGTCGCCGCCTACCTGCTGGCCTGCGGCGCCATCTCGCTCGACGTTGCCGCTCCAGCGGCGGCCACCCTAGACGCGGCTGCCCCGCTCGCCGAGGATGCGGCATCTTCCAGGGAGCCCGCCCTGCTGTGACCTTCCTCCCACTCCGCTCTTTGCCGTTTCTCTGGCTTCTGTTTCTCTGGCTTCTGTTTCTCTGGCTTCTGTTTCTCTGGCTTCTGTTTCTCTGGCTGCTGCTCCTCGCGTCCGTGCCCGTCGCGGCGCGCGACCTCAAGATCGCGACCTGGAACATGGAATGGCTCACCCTGCGACCCGCCGGTGACCCGGAGCTGCCCGAAGGCGTCATCCCCAAGCACGCCGAGGATCGCGCCCTGCTGCAGCGCTACGCCCTGGCGCTCAACGCCGACATTGTCGCCCTCGAAGAGGTCGATGGCCCGGGCCCAGCCGCCGAGATCTTCCCGCCCGACCGCTACCGCCTCTTCTTCACCCAGGACAACGTGGTCCAGCGCGTCGGCTTCGCGGTCAAGCGCGGCCTCACGATCATCCAGAACCCCGACCTGGTCTCGCTTGACGTCCTGCGCGGCGCCCGTCACTCGCTGCGTAGCGGCGCCGACATCACCCTCAAACTCGACGGCTCGATCCTGCGCCTGCTCGGCGTCCACCTGAAATCCGGCTGCCAGCAAGCCCCGCTCTCCGGCTCCGGCCGCACCTGCGACACACTGCACCGTCAGCTCCCCGCGTTGCAGGGCTGGATCGCGCAACGCCGCGAAGAGGGTGTCCCTTTCGTCGTGCTCGGCGACTTCAACCGCCGCATGGACGCCCATGACGAGCTGGAAACCGCCCTCGCACAGACCGCGCCGCTCTTGCGAGTCACCGAGGGCCAGGCGACTCCGTGCTGGGGCGGCAACGCCTTCATCGACCACATCTTCCTCGGCGGCGCCGCCCGCGGCTGGATGGCGCCGCAATCGATGCGCGTCATGATCTATCGCGAAGGCCCTGAAGCCAAGGAACGGCTTTCGGACCACTGCCCCGTCTCAGTGCGGCTGACGCTGCCGGAATAGGAGAGAACATGCTCAAGACAGTGCTGGTGACCGGGGCGACCGCAGGCTTCGGCCAAGCCGTCGCGCGGCGCTTCGTCCGCGACGGCCAGCGCGTGATCGCGACCGGGCGGCGGGCCGACCGGCTCGAAGCGCTCCGGGCCGAACTCGGCGCCTCGCTGCTGCCCTATCCGCTCGACGTGACCGACGCCGCCGCGGTCGCGGCGCTGCCGTCGAGCTTGCCAACCGTCTGGCAAGAAATTCATGTCCTGGTCAACAACGCCGGCCTGGCCCTCGGCACCAGGCCGGCGCAAGCAGCCAAGCTCACCGATTGGGAGACCATGGTCGCGACCAACATCACCGGGCTGATGCGCATGACCCACGCCATCCTGCCCGGCATGGTCGAGCGCGACCGCGGCCACATCGTCAACATCAGCAGCACCGCCGCCCGCTACCCCTATCCCGGCGGCAATGTCTACGGCGCGAGCAAGGCCTTCGTGACCCAGCTCAGCGCCAATCTGAAAGCGGACCTGGTCGGCACCGGCGTTCGCATCACCGACCTCGAACCCGGGCTGGTCGGCGGCAGCGAATTCAGCAGCGTCCGCTTTGGCGGCGACGCCGAAAAGGCCGCCGCCGTCTACGCCGGCACGACGCCCCTCTCGCCGGAGGACATCGCCGAGGCCGTCGCCTGGGTCGTCGGCCTACCGGCCCATGTCAACATCAACCGGCTCGAGATGATGCCGACCTGCCAGGGCCCGGGGCCGCTGGCCATCAAACGGACCGCCTAGAGCACTTCCCGAGCTGATTGGCTCAGGAGTAGTGCTCTAGCTGATTGATAAAGAGAGCATTAATTCCGATCAGGTGATTCCACCTGATCGGAAAATGCTCTAGCAAACCGCTGCAGTCTCCCTCTCCCGCTGGCGGGAGAGGGCTTTGTGAGGGGATCCGGACCTGATCACTCGCCGGAAGCGGGCTCGTCTTCGCCGACGTCGGTCTCGATCGGGGCGCCCTTCTGGATCGTCTTGAGGTAGTCGGACAGCTTCGTGGCGGCCGTCGTCTTGTCGGTCTGGTCGAGTGCCGCGAGTTCGGCGGCAAGGCGGTCCATCGCTGCCTCGTAGATCTGCCGCTCGCTGAAGCTCTGGTCGGGCTGGCCGGCATTGCGGTGCAGGTCGCGCACGACCTCGGCGATCTGCATCGGATCGCCCGAGTTGATCTTCTGCTCATATTCCTGCGCCCGGCGCGACCACATCGTCCGCTTGATCCGCGCCCGCCCCTTGAGCAGCGCCAGCGCCTCGTCGAACATCTTGCGCGTCGCCAGCTTGCGCAGCCCGGCCGTGCGCGCCTTGGCGACCGGCACGCGCAGCGTCATCCGGTTCTCTTCGAACGTGATGTGGATCAGCTCGAGCTTGTGCCCGGCGATCTCCTCGGTCGCGATCCGCTCCACCTTGCCGACGCCATGAGTCGGATAGACGACATAGTCGCCCTCCACGAAATTCTCCTTGGCCGCCATGGCGCGTGGCACGATCTGTGGCCGGCCGTGCATGCCCGGCATATGGCCCGGCATCTTCGGCGGCGAGCGGAACGGCGGCTCGGTTACGGGCGGCGCAGCCGGCGCGGGTACATCCGGCTTCGCCTCCACCGGAGCCACCACCTTGTCGACGGGCGGCGGCGCGTCAGCCTCGGCCGTCACCACGGCAGACTTGATCACGCTCGGTTTGACGCTGGGCGGCCTGGCCGCCGGCACGGCTTGATCGGCCGCCGGCACGGCTTGATCGGCCGCCGGCACGGCTTGATCGGCCGCCGGCACGGCTTGATCGGCCGCCGGCACGGCTTGATCCGCCGTTGGCATGGCTTCGTCCGGCGCCGGCACATCGGCCGGCTTGGGCGGACCACTCTTGCTAGAGCCGGCAGGAGATGCTTGAATCGCGGCATTGAGTTTGGCGGACTTGCTGGACACGTTGAAAACCGGCTCCTAGCCCTACGGGACGACGATGTGCAGAACAGCGGCTCCCGTAGCTGGTCATCGAGCGTTCGCCGATCGACCGCAACCAGGCGCTTAGCAGCACGCTGAAGGCTGGTTATAGCAAGAAATTGTGACGAAGTCACGCAAAGCAGAAAAGTCGCTCAAAGGCCGACCATCCGTTCGCGCCGCCTGTGTGCGCTATGGCCGGCCGGGTTCGGGCGAGAACAGCTCAGCTTTGCCCGGCTTGTCCTTCCACTCGTCCGCATCCGCCGGAGCTTCGCCTTTGCGGGTGATGTTCGGCCATTGGGTCGAAAAGTCGCGGTTCTTCTCCAGCCAAGCACCAGCCTTGTCGTCGCTGTCCGGCACGATTGCTTCAGCCGGACACTCTGGCTCGCACACGCCGCAGTCGATGCACTCGTCCGGGTGGATGACGAGCATGTTGTCGCCGACGTAGAAGCAGTCCACCGGGCAGACCTCTACGCAGTCCATGTACTTGCACTTGATGCAGTTTTCGGTGACCACGTAGGTCATCGCTCGTCCTCTTTCTCGGGTGCGCCGGGCGGTATGCAAGCCTTTACGCCTCGGCGCAAGCCTCGCTTTCGCCACTTGACATCGGCACCGCCGATCACTCGGGGACCTCGCGATAGAGTGTCTGCGCTTCCGGCGCCGGACCGCGCCGGACCGCCAGCGCGAGCACTTCGACGACGCGCACCTGGCCCCGCAACGGCAGCGTGAGAACGTCGCCGGGCCGCAACTTGGCGTGCGCCTTGTCGGTCGGTTGGCGATTGATCCGGATCAGGCCGCCTTCGACCAATTGGGCGCAATCCGCGCGGGCTTTCATGAACCGGGCGCACCAGAGCCATTTGTCGAGCCGCTGCCAGTCGCGATCCTCGGCGCCGCTCATATCAGCGTTGCAGGGCTACCAGGGCTGCGAACGGGCTGTCGGGGCGGGGGGGGGCGGCGGTCGGCCGCGGCGGCCGCGGTGGGCGACGCGCCTGCATCATCGCCGGCGCCGGCGGGCCGTAACAGTCGGATGGCAAGGCCGCAGCCGGCAACAGCCGCACGCCAAGACCGCGCAACACCACCGGCAGCGCCTCGCGGCCGACCGAAAGCCGCGAGGCGAGCTGATCCGGGACCGCGGCCGGGCGCAGGCGCACCGACCAGGCCAGTTCGGCCGCGACCCGCTCGGCGATATCCAGCCGGATCATCGCAGGCCCGGCCGCAACCCATCCCAGGGCGGCCGCGAACCCGGGCGGCCAGTTCGGCGGCTCGGCTAGGGAGACCAGTCCCGGCGCGGGCAGCTGCGGGGTTGCGATGCCCGCCTGCAACGCCAGCAGCGACGCCCGCACTCCCGAGGGCGCCGGCTTGAGCAGCGCCGGCAGGAACAGCGCGAACCGCCCGGTGCGGACGCCCAGCTGCTTCAGCGGGCCGCGCAGGGCAGGGGGGATCTCGCCCGCCCCCGGCAACACGCCGCCCGCCTCCGCCAGCCGATGCAGCCATCCGCGCAGCGCCGGCACCGTCTCCGCCCCGGTCACCGCCGCGAGCAGCTTCTCGATCCCACGCTCGACGACCGCCGTCACGAAGCGGGTCAGCCGCACGCGCACGCGCTCGCGCTGCGGCCCGTCCAGATACTCGCTGTCGAACACCTCGACCTGGGGCCGCAGCAGGCTCGGGCCCGGCCGCAATCGCGCAATCGCGACCCCGTCCCAGATCAACTTGTGATCGCCGGTCCACGCCAGCGCCTCGTCGCCCGCCGCTTCGAGCACCAGCACCCGGCGCGGCATCCATTCCCGCAACGCGCGTCGGGCGGCGCGGAGCACGAGCCTGCGCTCGGGACCTTCGGTGGCCGGGTCGGGCAGGAAGGCAAAACCCCCGACATGGCCGACCGAGTGCCCCTCGACGACGACTTCGCCGCGGGCGGTCACGGCCGAAAGCAAATCGGGACCCTCGTCCAGCCGGCGCAGCAGATGGGCGGCCCGGCGGTCCACGAACCGCGTCGTCAGCCGCTCGTGCAGCGCGTCCGACAGCAGGTCCTCTACCTGTCGCGTGCGTGCCTGCCACTCCGCCGCGTCCGGCACCCAGTCGGCGCGCGCGGCGATGTAGGCCCACACGCGGACCCCGGCGAGCCGCTGCATCAGCGTGTCGATATCGCCATCCGCACGCGCCAAGGTGCCGATCCCGCCCTCCAGCCACCCGGCCGGCAGGACCCGGTCGCGGACGAGATGCTGGAACACCCGGCTGCACAGACGGGTATGGGTGTCGTCGGCCAGCTTGCGGAAGTCGGGGATGCCGCAGACCTCCCACAGCAGCCGTACCAGCCGCCGGCCACGCGCCTGGTCGCGGATCTCGGGCTCGCGGGAGAGCGCGTCGAGCGTCTGCAGGTCGACCGCGTCGGGGCCGCGGATGAGACCGGCGCGGGGCGGCGGCACGTGCAGGCTGGCGAGCAGCGCCTCGATGCTCGTGAAGTCCAGCTCGGCATTGCGCCAATACAGCTCCTCGAGCGGGTCGAAATGATGGTTCTCGACGGCATGGACGAGATCGTCGTCGAGCGGCGCGCATTCGGCGGTGGTGCCGAAGCTGCCGTCGCGCATGCCGCGGCCGGCCCGGCCGGCGATCTGGGCGATCTCGGGCGCCATCAGCCGCCGCGGGCGATGCCCGTCGAACTTGGTCAGCCGCGCGAACGCGACGTGATCGACGTCCATGTTGAGGCCCATGCCGATGGCGTCGGTCGCGACGAGGAAGTCGACTTCCTTGTTCTGGTAGAGCTGCACCTGGGCGTTGCGGGTGCGGGGCGAGAGGCGGCCCATGACGACGGCGCAGCCGCCGCGCCGCCTGCGGATCAGCTCGGCGATGGCGTAGACCTCGCCCGCACTGAACGCGACGACTGCGCTGCGTGGCGGCAAGCGGATCAGCTTTGCGGGGCCGACATAGGTCAGTTGCGACAGGCGCGGCCGGGTCTCGATCTCGGCCTGCGGGATCAAACGCTGCAGCAAGGGGCGGATGGTCTCGGCGCCGAGGAACATCGTCTCGACCAGGCCGCGGGCGTGCAGCAGCCGCTCGGTGAACACGTGGCCGCGGTCCGGGTCGGCGCAGAGCTGGATTTCGTCGACGGCGACGAACTCGGCCGCCATGTCGAGCGGCATCGCCTCGACGGTGCAGGAGAACCAGCGCGCGTTGGGCGGCACGATCTTCTCTTCGCCGGTGATCAGCGCGACGTTGCGCACGCCGTTGCGGGCCACCATGCGGTCGTAGTTCTCGCGGGCGAGCAGGCGGAGCGGGAATCCGATGACGCCGCTGGAATGAGCGAGCAGCCGCTCGATCGCCAGATGGGTCTTGCCGGTATTGGTCGGCCCCAACACCGCTTTGACCCGTGAGGGAAACCCGAGCATGGCTGAAGGTTTGGGCGGATCGGTCCCGATTGCAAGACGGCTGGCGCGAGCCGCCGAAAATGGCCGTTGGGGCCGGCCGGCCACAATCGTAACGTCACTGTCGGATCGAATGAAGGAGCGACTCGGAATGCTGGATGAACACCAAGCGGCGACGTTCGACCGGGAGCTGGACTGTTTCGCGCGGCCGGGGGCCGCGTCGTTGCCGGTGATCGCGGTGCGGCCCGAGGAGCTGGAAACGGCGCTGGCCGGGCTGCCGGCGGCAGGCTTCGTGCGCGCGAGCGGGTTCGCGGCCAAGGCGGGGGAGTGGCGGTTGCTGCCGGGTGGGGAGGGCCTGCCGGGCGGGGAAGGGCTGTCGGGCGCGCTGCTCGGCTTGGGCGAGGATCGCTCGCCATGGACCCATGCCGGGTTGCCGATGGCGTTGCCGGCGGGGACGGCATGGCATTTCGCGCCGGGCGACTTCGACCCGTCGGCGGCCGCACTCGGGTTCATCCTGGGCAGCTACCAGTATGCGCGGTTGACCCGACCGGCGCGCAAACCGGCGCTGCTGGCGGCCGGTTCGGCCGACCCGGCGGCGCTGGCCGCCGCGCGCGGCATCTGGCTGGCGCGCGACCTGATCAACACGCCGGCGAACCTGCTCGGTCCGCGCGAGCTGGCCGCGGCCGCACTCGCCTTGGCCGCGAGCTTCTCGGCCGAGCCACTCCTCATCGAGGGCGACGCTGTGGCCGAGCGCTACCCGGCGCTGGCCGCGGTCGGGCGTGGCTCGACCCGGCCGGCCGTGGTGGCCGGGTTCACCTGGCGCGGGTCGGGAGCCGGACAGGACGCGCCGCTCGTCTCCCTGTGCGGCAAGGGCGTCTGTTTCGACACGGGCGGCTACGATCTCAAGCCGTCCGCAGCGATGTTGCGGATGAAGAAGGACATGGGCGGCGCGGCGCTGATGCTCGGCCTGGCCAGCGCGATCATGCGGCTCGACTTGCCGATCCGGCTGGCCGTGCGGATCGGATGCGTCGAGAACATGGTGTCGGGCGAGGCGATGCGGCCGCTCGACGTCATCCGCACGCGCCGTGGCCTGACGGTCGAGATCGGCAACACCGACGCCGAAGGCCGCCTGGTCCTGTGCGACCTGATGGCCGAAGCCTCGGACGAGCACCCCGACCTGATGATCGACGCGGCGACGCTGACGGGCGCGGCGCGGGTGGCGCTCGGGCCGGACATACCGGCGATCTTTTCCGCCGACGAAGCGCTCGGCCGCGCCGTGGAGACGATCGGATGCGCGATCCACGACCCGGTGTGGCGGCTGCCGCTGCACGCCGATTACGACGCGTGGCTGGCCAGTCCGGTGGCCGACCTCAACAATGTGGCGTCAAAACCGCATGCAGGCGCGATCATAGCGGCACTTTTCCTGCAACGTTTCGTTGCAAAGGGCGTGAGGTGGGTCCATTGCGATACATATGCGTGGAACGAACAAAATCGACCGGGCCGACCGGAGGGCGGCGAAGCGCAGGCATTACGGGCGCTTCTGGACTACGTAAGAAGCATTAAAAACCGGTAATGTCATTGCAGAATCTAACTAGTTAACGTCATCACGGTGACGTGCACGCGCGAACACGGTCCGAATCCGAGTTGAATACGTTTAAGTCATCATCATTGTCAGCGTTGACTCGAATGGTTGGGCCAGCGGTCCCGAATGGATCGCATTCTCTACAGAAAGGATTTTCTCGATGCCGGCTCCCACGACGACCGACCAAATGGTCGGTATCCTTCGCGACACGATCGTTTCCCTCGTCCGCCGCGACGGCCCTGATTTGTCCGCGCGCCAACTCGGCGTGTTTCTGACCTGCTACCTGCAGGAAGGCCCGCACACGGTGCGCGGGCTTGCCGCCGACCTGAACGTTTCCAAGCCGGCCATCACCCGAGCGCTCGATCGGCTCGGCGAACTCGAGCTCGCTCGTCGCAAGGTCGATCCGGCGGATCGCCGCTCCGTGCTGGTGCAGAAGACCGTTAAGGGACAGGCATTCCTGAAGGATCTGCGCAGCATCATGGGCGAAGCGTCCAAAGCCGCCTTGCAAAACCCGGCCGAAGCCGCGCCGGCGCCGACCGGGCGCGCCAAGCGCGTCAGCGCCTAAGCATCCAAGCGCGTCAGCGCATACGCACTAGGACTTGACGCCGCCGGCTGTCAGGCCGGCGACAATCTCTTTTTGCATCAACAACGTCAGCAGTAACACAGGCAGCGTGACAAGCAGGGCGGCCGCCGCAAGCGGTCCCCAGCTGATTTGCTCGAACGTCAGGACGTTGTAGACTGCAACCGGCAGGGTGCGCGTCTCACGTCCGGCGAGGACGACGCCGAAGATGAAGTTGTTCCAGCTGAAGATAAAGGCCAGTATGGTTGCGACCGTGATCCCTGGCCGCGCCAAGGGCATCGCGACGTATCGAAATGCCTGCCAGATCGAAGCGCCGTCCACCAGCGCCGCCTCCTCGAGTTCGCCCGGCAGCCCTTCGAAGAAGCCGATCATGATCCAAACCACGATCGGCACCGTAATCACGAGGTGGGTGAGCACCAGCGGCAGCAGCGTGCCCACGAGCCCAAGCCATTGAAACAGGAGGAATAACGGGACCAGGTAGGACAGCCCGGGCGTGATCCGCGCGACAAGGATCAGCAGCGCAGCCCGCGTGGCCTTCGCCTTGGCGATGCCATAGCCGGCGGGAACCCCGAACAGCAACGCCAGAAACGTCGCAGAGAACGAAACGATCACCGAATTCCAGGTATACGCGAGAAAGTCGTTCTTCTCGAACACGTCGATGAAATTCGCCAACGTCGGCGGATTGGGGACGAACACCGGCGGATAGGCCGTGTTGTCGGCCTCGTTCTTGAGCGACAGCGACAGCATCCACAAAAACAGCAGCAACGCCGGCGACACGAGCACGATCACCGACGCATACAGCCCCGCAAGGCCCAGCCACGTCCGCGCCCTGCCGCCGGCAACCCTCACGCGAGTTGGTTCCGCTGCCGAAAATACAGCAGCAGCATCGTCACCAGCATGATCAGCACGAAGAACACGACGACGATCGCCGACGCATAGCCGATATCGTAGAAGCTGAAGGCTTGCAGATAGAGCAGGATGTTCACCGTTTCGCTCGCCGTCCCCGGCCCGCCATTGCTGATCACGAAGATCGTGTCGAATGCTTTCAGCGCATCGATCCCGCGGATCACGGCGGCTACCACGATGAACGGCCAGACCAGCGGCAGCGTGATGTGCCGCAGCACCTGCCAGCCGCTCGCGCCATCGATCAGCGCCGCCTCGTACGGATCGCCGGGCAGGCTCGCCAGCCCGCCCAGCACGATCAGCATCACCAGCGGCGTCCACTGCCAGGTCTCGACCATGACGAGCGTCGGGATCACCGTGGTCGGGTTGTAGACCCACTCGCTCGGCGGCAGGCCGAGGCTGGTCAGCAGGTAGTTCAGCACGCCCAATTGGGGATGGAACATCATCGTCCAGACCAGCGCCACCGCCACCGGCGTGGCCATCATCGGCATGATGAAGATCGTCCGCGCCAACCCGCGCCCGCGGAACTCGCGATGAAAGCACACCGCGGCCGCGACCCCGAACACGACCGGCAGCGCGACCGAGAGCAGCGTGAAATAGAGCGTCCGCAGCACCGCCCAGCCGAACCGCTCGTCGCCCAGCATCCGCTCGTAATTGGCCAGCCCGGCGAAGCTCCGCGCGCCGCCGACATGGAAGTCGTTGACCGACATGAACAGCGTGAACAGCCACGGAAATAGGATGATCCCGGCCACGACCACGCCCGCGGGCAGGATGAACGGCCAATATTGCCGGGCGTAGTTGGCGCCCGCCTGGCTCAGCCGCCGCCGTTCACGGGCGTGTTCGTTCGCGAAGACCACCGACCAATCATACAGACAATCGCCCCCCAGCCAATCACCAGCGTCCTAACCGCGCCCGTCGCGCCCGCGCGACCACGAACGCGATCCAGAACGGCTGCGGCGCCAGCACGAGCAGCGGCACCAGCGCCTTGTCCGCGCCCGCGACGGCAAGAAACAGCGCGCAACACGCCGCCCCCCACAACGCGAACCCCCAATGCACGAGCGTGACCGCCACCGGGTCGAGCCCGGATCGATGCGCGATCTGATACAGGTGGCTCCGATGCGCTCGCGTCGGATTGTCCCCCGCGATGACCCGGCGCACCAACGTGAACGCCACGTCGAACAGCACCCCCGAGAGCAGCATCGGCACCAGCAACGCCGACATCTCCGCCCGGTCGAACCGCGCCGCGACGACGCCGAGCACCGCCAGCACGAAGCCGCAGAACTGGCTCCCGACATCGCCCATGAAGATCCGCGCGCGCGGAAAGTTGAACGGCATGAACCCCAACAGCCCCGACGCCAGCAGCAGGCTCGCCGCATACACGAACCACGAGCCCGAGGCCGCCGCGATCCCGGCCAGCGCCGCGCACGCGATCACGGTCACGCCCGACGCGAGCCCGTTCAGCCCGTCGATGAAGTTCATCGCGTTCGTGGTGAACAGGATCCACGCCACCGCCGCCGGGCCCGCGAGCACCCCAAGCGCGATCGGGCCCAGCAACGGCACGTGCAGCGTCGAGACCGCCAACCCGCTCGCCACCGCGACCAGCGCGGCCGCGACCTGCGCGCCCAGCTTGACCGTGAACGGCCAATCCCGCAGGTCGTCCAGGAACGCGACGGCCGCGATCGCGAGCGAGGCGAGGATCACGCCCAGGAAATACGGGCCCGCGATCCGCGCAAAGTCGGCGAACGCATACAGGACCGCCATCCCGGCCAGGAACGCGGCCACCACGCCGACCCCGCCACCCTTCGGAATCGGGCTGCTATGCACTTTGCGCGCATCCGGCTGGTCCAGCAGCCCGGCCGTGATCATGCGCCGCACTACCACCGCCGACAGCATCGCCAGCGCGGCGCAGAAAACCAGGTGCTTGCTCAGCGCAAAGAACGTCACGGGGCGGTGGGGCTGTCGCGGTTGGGGATCGCGGCCTATAGGGTGGGCTCGATGGCTCTGCAACGGCCCAGTCCCCGCGCGCTGAACCGCATCCTCCTGAACGTGCTGCTCGACGGGGCGCTGGCGGCGCTCGCGGCCCCGCTTGCGCGCTTCCTCGCCGATCCGCGCGGCGGGCTGCTGCATCCGCTATGGTTCATCGGCGGCGGCGCGATCACGCTGCTGCTCGCCGGGCTGCCGTTCCGCATGCCGCAGCAATACTGGCGCTTCTCCGGCATCGAGGACCTGCTGGCCGTCGTCGGCGGCTCGGTCGCCTCGGCGGCACTGTTCGCGCTCGCCCTCTCGCTCTCGGGCTTCGGCATCCCGACCGAGACCTTCCCGATGATTCACGCGCTGACCCTGATCGTCGCCCTCGGGACCCCACGGGTAATCTACCGGCTGCGGCGAGGCCGGGCGCGGACGGCCGCCGCCGCACAGCCGGTGTTGCTCGTCGGCGCCGGCGAGAACGCCGACGTCTTCCTTCGCGCACTCGACACCCGCGACGGCCAATCCTTCCGCGTCCTGGGCCTGCTCGGCCTCGGGACCGGCAGCGTCGGTCGGCGGATGCACGGGCGCTCGATCTTGGGCTCGATCGAGCAGGCGGGCGCGGTCCTGGCCCGGCTGCGCGCGCAGGGCCGCGCGGTGACGGCGCTCGTGCTGACCGAACCCGGGCTGGACGGGCCGCAACTGGCTTCGCTGGTCGCCCAAGCCGAAGCCGAAGGCGTCGCGGTCCGCCGCATGCCGCCGCCAACCCGGCTGTTGTCGTCGGGCGGCGCCGAGAACGTGCGGCTGCAGCCGGTCGCGATCGAGGACCTGTTGAACCGGCCGCAGGTGCCACTCGATCGCGACGGCATGGCGCGCCTGATCCGTGGCCGCCGGGTCCTGGTGACCGGGGCAGGGGGAACGATCGGCTCGGAACTCGCGCGCCAGGTCGCCTCACTCGCCCCCTCGTCGCTCGTGCTGCTCGACAATGGCGAATATGCCCTCTGGCAGATCGATACCGAGTTGGCCGAGACGCACCCCGCCGTCGCGCGCCAGACCTGCCTGGCCGACGTGCGCGACGCCGGCCGTATCCGCGCGGTGTGCGAGGCGGTGCGGCCCGAACTGGTGTTCCACGCCGCCGCCCTGAAACACGTCCCGATGGTCGAGGCGCACCCGCTCGAAGGCATGCTGACCAACGCGGTCGGCACACGGGTGGTGGCCGACGCGGCGCGGGCGGCGGGCGCTTCCCAGATGGTGTTCATCTCGACCGACAAGGCGGTCAACCCCGGCAGCGTCATGGGCGCGAGCAAGCGGCTGGCGGAGATGTACGTGCAGGCGCTCGACGTCGCGGCCGTCCGCGCGGGCGGCATGCGCTGCGTCACCGTCCGCTTCGGCAACGTGCTCGGCAGCACCGGCTCGGTGGTGCCGCTGTTCCGCCGCCAACTCGAGCGCGGCGGGCCGCTGACCGTCACGCATCCCGACATGCAGCGCTATTTCATGACCGTGCGTGAGGCGGTCGGCCTGGTGCTGCAAGCCAGCGTCGTCGGGCGGGAGACCGATTTGGGGCAGGGCGGCATCTTCGTGCTCGACATGGGGCCGCCGGTGCGGATCGTGGACCTGGCGCGGCAGATGATCCGGCTGGCCGGGCTGAAGGTGGCCGAGGGCGAAGTGGCGCCGGGCGCGATCGGCATCACGTTCACCGGGCTGCGACCGGGCGAGAAGCTGTTCGAGGAGCTGTTTCACGGCAAGGAGCCGCCGGTGCCCACCGGCTACCCCGGCCTGCTGATGGCCACCCCGCGCACCGCTGACCCGGCCATCGTCGGCCGCGCGCTCGACGACATCGAAGTCGCCTGCCACGCCGGCCAGGCGATAGCCGTCCTCGCCGTGCTCGACCGCATGGTGCCCGAATACGACCACGTCCGCGCGCCGGCGAGCGCCGCCGTGCCTGGAGAATGACCGCGTGACCGCTCCGATCCCGTTCCTCGACCTCAAGGCGCAACAGGCCCGCCTCGCCCCGCATCTGCGCGCGCGCCTCGAGGCGGTGCTCGCGCACTGCCAGTTCATCCTCGGCCCGGAAGTGGCCGAACTCGAGACGCGTCTGGCCGCCTATTGCGGCGCCCGGCACTGCATCGGCCTCAGCTCCGGCACCGACGCGCTGCAGATCGCGATGATGGCCGAGGGCATCGGGTCCGGCGACGCCGTCTTCCTGCCCGCCTTCACCTACACCGCGACTGCCGAAGTCCCGCTGCTGCTCGGCGCCACCCCCGTGTTCGTCGACGTCGACCCGCGCACGTTCCAGATCGACCCCGCCCATCTGGAGCACCGGATCGCCGAGGTGCGGCAGGCTGGCAGGCTTCGCCCGCGCGCGATTGTCGGCGTGGATCTGTTCGGCCAGCCCGCGGATTGGCCGGCGCTGAACCGGATCGCGGCGCAGGAGAACCTCTTCACCCTCGACGACCTCGCGCAGAGCTTCGGCGCCAGCCTGCACGGCGCCCGCCTCGGCACCCAGGCGCACGCGACGGCTACGAGCTTCTTCCCCAGCAAGCCGTTCGGCGCCTACGGCGACGGCGGCGCGCTGTTTACCGACGACGACGGCCGCGCCGCGCTCTATCGCAGCCTGCGCACCCATGGCGAAGGCACCACCCGCTACGAGGTCATGCGCATCGGCATGAACGGCCGCCTCGATACGATGCAGGCCGCCATCCTGCTCGCCAAGCTCGACGTGTTCGACGCCGAACTCGCCCGCCGCGAAGCCATCGCCCGGATCTACGACCGCCGCCTCGGCAACCTGCTCGACGTCCCCACCCGCGTTCCCGACAGCACCAGCGCCTGGGCCGTCTACGCCGTCCTGCTGCGCGACCCGGCGCAGCGCGACGCGACGCAAGCCCGGCTGCGCGAAGACGGCGTGCCGTCGGCGATCTACTATCCGCGCCCGCTCCACCATCAGCCCGCCTACCAGGCCGCCCATGACGGCACCGCCCTGCCGGTCTCGGAGGATCTTGCGACGCGCATCCTGGCGCTGCCGATCCACCCCGACCTGTCCGATGCCGACGCCGAGCGGGTCTGCGACTCGGTCGCGCGCGCCCTCGCCTGACGGCAACCGTTTCTGCAGTGATGCGTTTTCAGGTTCATGAGCACGCCGAAGCAGCCTGACGACCATCCCCCGCCCGAGGCGCCGCCGCCCGATCCGCATGGGCAGACGCCGAATGGGGTGCCGGAGAAGGCGGGAGAGGCGGAGGCGACGGGGTTGCCTCATTCGGATCGGGAGAGCACGGAAAACGCGGCGAAGGCTTGAGGCTGACGCGACGTGAGGTGGGCTTGGCGAGTGTTTCGCCCGTACGAGACTTTGCCGACGGATCGGGCCACGACCAAAGGGCAACCGACTTCTCGTGAGGCCGATTTTGTGTCGTTTCGCAACTAAATAGACACGGAAGTGTCCCTGGACCTTGGTTCGAAGGGGGGCATACCATTGGAATATATCGTCGAAGAATCGAGCGGCGATCAGGGCTCCAGCCTGGGCGCTGCAACTTGCTCAGAGGTAATCGACATGGCGAAGTTTGTTAAGGTCGTGATCGGGATCGATGGCTACGATAGCGACCTCAGCACTTGGGCGTGGGATGTCATCAGCCTGTCGAAGGCAAATGAACCGATATGGCAGTTTTCAAAACTTGCTGCTGTCGAGCCCTATTCTCTAAGAGGCCATTTCGGAATCAATGCGGAACGGTCTTACTTATGGGTTGGATGGTCG
>JAABUX010002850.1_pt1 | contig 21435 bp, 19 predicted proteins | sample 5561851 | NCBI WGS metagenome assembly JAABUX01 (sample SAMN10711883, study PRJNA513361) | rock metagenome | isolation source: Antarctica rocks | place: Antarctica: Victoria Land, Richard Nunatak red sandstone | collected 2016-01-03 | reverse complement strand
TCGCCCTCTGCCATCTTCTGGGCTTCCGCTTCGCACCTCGTATTCGTGACCTGGCCGACAAGCGGCTCTATGTGCCGGGGAAGGAGCGCGATCATCCGACACTCGCTCCGCTCATTGGGGCAAGCTCAACCTGAAGCTGGTTCAAACACAGTGGGAGGAGATCCTGCGCCTCGCCGCTTCCATCCGACACGGGACCGTGACCGCTTCGCTTATCATCCGCAAACTCGCGAGCTGCCCTCGACAGAACAGTCTCCACACCGCGCTCCGCGAAGTCGGGCGCATCGAGCGCTCCCTCTTCATGCTGGAATGGATGAAAGACCCGGAACTGCGCAGACGTGTGCAGGTCGGGCTCAACAAAGGTGAAGCCAAGGAACGCTCTCGCCCGCGCTGTCTTCTTCAATCGCCAAGGTGACCTGCGCGACCGCAGCTTCGAAAACCAGCGCTACCGCGCGGACTCAATCTGATCGTTGCCGCCATCATCCTTTGGAACACCGTTTACCTGGAACGCGCCATCGCCGCGCTGCGCGAGCATGGCATCGCCATCGAAGACGAAGCCCTGGTCCACCTCTCCCCCATAGGATGGGAACACGTCAACTTGACCGGCGATTACACCTGGCAGGCTGCAGAACGCCTCCGTAAGGGCTCGTTCAGGCCACTACGAGCCTTCGCAGCTTCAAACGAGTGACCCAAATTCCTTATCGTACGATTTTTGACGTTTGGTGTGGTGACCCCGATAACGTCTGGCCGGTAAAGCCGGACCATGCGGGTTGCTCGCCGTGCATCTCTCCAAAGCATCGTTCGTCCAAAGAATGCCGCTGATTTGCCTCTGTCGCAGTCCGAAAGCGCTGTTCGCTTTCCCGCAGAGCCGAAGCAGCCTCTAGTTCCCTTTGCAACGTCGGTGTTGGTTCCAAACCAACGAACCACTTCGCCGCTGACATCCCTAAGGGGCGCAACTCGCGTCAAGAAAGGGCGAAACCTGCCATCTCCTCCCCGAATGGGAAACGTCGTTTCGAAAGGCTCGCCGGTCGCGATGGAGGCTTGCCAACGTGTCAGAACGGTGGGCAGTGTCACCGGATCGTGAACCAGGGCTAGCGTTTGCGCAAACCAGCCTTCCGGGGTATCGGGCTGACCGACTCGTCTACTGGGGTCAGGCCAGTTGGATTGAGCGTTGCGCCGGCGGGAACCAAGGTCATATCCGCTGTGTTGTTTCCATCGGGCCCTGCAAAGGCCGTGATACGCGATGCGTCGAGGCCCTTATCAGTCACCAGATACTCCTTGATGTTGACTGCACGCTGAGCTGCTTCGTTCGACAGAGCTTTCTTGTCGGTGGCGTTCTGGATGGCAGCGCTGTTGCCTACCACTGCCAGCTTCGCATCGGCGGAGCGCTGGAGGGTCAGAGCGACGTCGTCCAGGCAGGCCTTTGCTTCGTTGTCTACACGGGTCGGGCGCTTCCGGTCCCGTTCAAAGCTGATGGAACATAGCTTCTGTGCGGTCGGTGCTGACGGAGGCGGAGGCGCCTGCACGGCCACGGTCGTGGTCGCAGAGGCCGTCTGGCCTTTGTCGTCCACGACGTTGCAGGTCACCGTGATGGTTCCGGGTCCGGCTGAGGCTGTAGTAAGCATCGCACTCGAGTTGGCACCGCTGATTGAGCCATCGGATGCGGAGAAGCTGTACGTCAAAGGCCGATTCTGCGGGCTGATCCCCTGGGCAGTGATGGTTGCGGACTCGCCGGGGTGCACCGAAGACGGGTTTGCGGAGCAGCTCACCGTGGGCGGCTGGAAGGCCGCAACTGTGTACGCCGCGGTGCAGCTCGCTGACTGACCGGGTTTGGCTCCCTCGCTCACCTTGCCTGTAGCCGTGTAGCTTCCTAGAGCTGCACTGCCAGTATCGATGGTGGCGGTCGACGTGGCGCCGCTGATCCTGCCACCATCCGCTGCCCAGGTGTAGGTAGCAGTCTTCTTCGGATTCAGGTTGAGTGCTGTGCCTGTCACCGTGACAGGGTCACCAGGATAAACGGAAGCCGGACTGGCCGCGCAGGCGTAGCTCACCGGCAGAGAGACGGGATTCCCACCAAATCCGAGAACCACTCCCGTTGAGAGGCGCACATCATTCTGGGTCTGCCTGTTTCCCGTGGTAAGATCCGCGAATCGCGTCATAAAGTATTCGGCCTGCACGAGGCGGATCGCGATGTGACGATGGACCTTCAGGTCGAGTCCACCGCCCGCGGCCAGTACCAACGCGTTTTCAGTGGGGAGCGGTGTACACCGGGAACCGGAGAGCGTCACCTCACTGGCATGCACGCCTCCAACGAGCGCCTGCGCAAAGGGGGTGAACCTGTCGTACTTCCGGAAGGAGAGCCGGGGACCGGCCATGTAGGTGAAGGCGGTCCCACTGGCTTTGGCCGCGCGAGCCGGGTTCGCACCTGCTCCAGTTAGATCGAGTTCGGTGGCCTTGAAGCCACCAAAGTCGCCGACGATCCCGAGATAACGGTTCAGGTTGAAGGCCACGGACGCGCTCCCCCCATTGAGCCACTCCATCCGGTTTCCGGGGCTCAGCGTCGGCACACCTCGCAGGTATGAATAGCCAAAAAAGAGCTCAGCCCGAGGATATTTGCCGGACCGACCCGGTGCAGGCGGCACCGTCGTTGCCGCCTGACCTGCTAGCGTCCCAGCACTCGGGTCGGCACTCTCCACGGCACCCGCTCTAAGGTGGGACGCCGCAGTCGTGACCTCCCTGGCTTCAGGTGTTGGCTTCTTTGCGCCTTCCGCACCGAAGATCCATGCAGGCGCCAACAAAGCAGCAATCGTCGTCGTGGCAATTCTTCGCACCGCAGATTTCATTGTCTCTCTCCTAAATTGCGGCCTGCGATGATCATCGGAAATCCACCATCGGATTTACATCTGCGGGACTGTGAAGTTGAAATTCTGCAGCGGAGGTTTGGTTCCGGTTCCTCGTTTGCTCAGCGGAGCTTCACACTGTATTCGGCACAATGTCCGGTCGCGGAGACCGTCAAAAGACGATATCCGCCATGGCATTACGGGGCAGGGACGTTGATCACGGTGTTCACGAGAGTGATTGGCCCGACGAGAGACAGCACTCTGCCGTTGATCGTGGTTACGGCCGCGACGCCGGCAGCCGACACGGAGACTCCCGACTGCGCGATGACGGTTCCCGACATCGTCCCGCCACCCAGAATGCCGTTGACGGTCGCGGCTGTGCCGACCTGCCAGAAGACGTTCTTGGCTTGAGCGCCGTTCACCAGAATCACGTTGCGAGCTGCGACCGGCGTGCCTACCGTCAGTGTGGTCGACATCTGGAAGACCCAGAAGGCGTTCGGGTTTCCCTTAGCGTCGAGAACGAGATCCCCAAGGTGATGCCATAGGTCCCGGGCGCAGACTTGTAAATTCCGGGAGCGAGAGTTCTGCCACCAAGTTCACCTGCAGCGCCGCCTCCGCATCCCGGACAGGTAGAGACGTCCAGACCTCCTGGAAACGCAACGAGCGCTCCATACGCGGTAAGTGCATCTTGCGAGGCCGCGGCTGCGATCGCTGCAGTGACGGCGGTTCCCTCGGTCGGGCACCCCACCGTAGGCGGCGGGGCAGCCGTGCTGATGGATCCGTTCACCAGACCTATGTTGAGTGGCGTCTCCGTGTAGGTGCAACCCGGACCGTTATCGTGGAAGCCGGTGATTACGGTAGAGACTCCTGTGGTCCCAATGTTTCCATTGACCACAGTGGATGTTCCCTGATTCGTCATCCCCGCACCGCCGCCAAAGCCCCCGAAGAGCGCAGCCGTTCCCAGGTTTACTGGTGGAGGTGCTACTACTGCGCCTGTCGTGAAGGTCCAGGAACTCGGTAGACTGCCCGGTCCCAGGGGGTTGCCTGCGAGGTCAGCTGCTCCGGTTGTGACGGTAGCCGTATAAAGAGTGCCCGATGCGAGGTTAGAGGTCGGCGTGAAGGTCGCGATGAGGTTCACCGCGTCATACGCGACCGTTCCGGCTACGGCAGCACCGCCGGGCCCCGTCAGGGTGAAGGTTGTCGGGTTGAGCGTGAGTGGATCCATCGCCTTGCTGAAGGTCGCACTGACAGCCTGGTTGATAGGTACACCCGTAGCCCCGAGGACAGGGTTGACGGAGACAAGTGTCGGCCTGGTGGTGTCGGGGGCCGCGCCCGTGGTGAACGTTCCTACAAAGTTGCTCGCCAGTGCATTGCCTGCCAGATCCTTGACGCCCGTTGTGATTGTCGCGGTGAATAGTGTGTTGGGGGCGAGAGTCGCGGTCGGTGTAAAGGTTGCTGTGTTTCCAACTCCGGCGTATGTAACAAGACCTGCGACGCTGGTTCCGTTCGGCCCAGTCACCGTGAAAGTCGTTCCATTGACTGTCAGTGGGTCTAACGCTTTACTGAAAGTCACGCCAAGAGCCTGGTTTATAGGCACGCCAACCGCGCCGATCCCGGGAACGATTGAGATCACCGTCGGTCGCGTCGTGTCTGGAGCCGCACCGGTCGTGAACGTCGAGACATAGTTAGCTCCCAGTCCGTTGGGTGGAACTGCGAGGTCCTGGGCCGCCGTCGTAATCATCGCGACATAGGTGGTATTAGGCGCTAGACTGGTCGTCGGCGTGAAGGTCGCCACGGAGCCCGAGCCCACGTAGGTGACTGTTCCGGCTACGGCAACTCCGCCGGGCCCGGTGAGCGTGAAGCTCGTTGCATTGATGGTGGCAGGATTGATCGCTTCGCTAAACGTCAAGGAACCTCTATACCAGAAGCAGCAGCCTGACACACTCCGCGTTTTGTTAGAAAGTATGAAGTCAAAGGTAAAACTGGCTCAAACGCAGGAGTTTTTCAACAGCATCCTCCGTTTGCGAGAACATCGGACTTGTCTCCAATGCACCCGCTCCCTCCAGCAGGATTGCTCACAAGAGGTCGATTTCCCGGTACTGTGTCCTTTCTCAGCTCCGAGCCACCTCGATAGAGTAGATAGAACGATTCTCGAAGAGCCTGGTGACTAAGCTTGTCAAGACGACGGCGATGAGCAACGGAACCATGGTTGAGTCTGCGGTGCGGGTGAGTTCCAAAACAAACAGAATGGAGGAGACTGTCCCTGAGTCGCTGCCGCAAGAAGGGCACCGGCCCCGATGAGGGCGAAGCTGGGAAGCTGACTGGCGGCGAAACTGGGGGGAGCACAGCGTCCCATGCCCTGCCAAGTAACAGGCCCACCACGGCACCGAAGCACATGGTTGCGGTGAACAGGCCGCCGGGCACACCGCTTCGGAGAATTATCGCGGTTGCTAAGGGGCATATGAGAAGCAGCACCAACAGAACTGTGGTGGTGGACTGGTGGAGGAAGGAAAGTTGAACGACGTCTTTACCGTTGCCAAGCATCTCCGGGAACTTGATGCCGAGACCGCCGAGCAGCGTTAGGCTTAGTACCGGAAACATGAAGGTCTGCCAACCGTTTGCCTTCTCGGTCTTTGCCCAACCGAGAAGGCGAATGAACGGTACGGCAAGCAAGCCACAAAGCGGGCCGGCGATAAACGCCATGCGACTACGGCCAAAAGAAGCCGTCGAAGCGGCGATGTCTCTGCTCGTTGACTCCGTGCCATCATCCACCATCTGAAGGTGGCCCAGGACCACAGCACCTCCGTTCCAGTAGTCGCTGGTGAAGGACAGATCACCATCGCCTCTCCCGTTCACACCCATCATGATGCAATCACGTCCGTCGGCGTCACGCAGAACGAGCCGAGGTACGGCACGAGATGGTGCTATTTTTGTGCAGTTCAACCACACCTAAATTTGCCCCTGTGCATCAATGAGCTCTATTCTTTTGCGCGAACGACGTCGGGGAGAACGGGCTCACGCTGCCGGTCGAATGCCAGAGTAGCGGCCACGGAGGCGACGACGCTCAGGTCGAGGGCTGGACACTGACGCTGGTCTGCTGAGCCTTAAAGGCTGGGGCTCTGAGGGAGAGTAAGCCAAGCAGCGTACAGCAGGAAGCGGCTAGAGAGCGTTGGGAGTCGAAGGGCCCGCATGGTCAGTCACTATGGTCCTCGCTGAAGGCTAAAAGCAAGTCCACAGTGGCTGCTAGCGATTTTCTGAATGAGGCGAGAGCGGGGGTTTGCTGGTTTGGTTTTGCTATCTGATGGCAACCGTCGGCAACAGCAAAGGCAATACAGGGATTCTCGCCTTTTTCTTCATTCAGGGTCAGAATCGATGGGATTATTCGGCCCAGCGTTTGAAGACTAGGGAGCCGTTGGTGCCGCCGAAGCCGAAGGAGTTGGAGAGGGCGTAGTCGATTTTGGCGGGCTGGGGCTGGTTGGGGACGTAGTTGAGGCGGCACTCAGGGTCGAGCTCGACGATGTTCATGGTGGGGGGTGCGATCTGGTGCTGCATGGCCAGAATGGTGATGCCGGCTTCGAGGCCGCCAGCGCCGCCGAGGAGGTGGCCGGTCATGGACTTGGTGGAGCTGACGAGGAGGGTGTGATCGAGGGCGCGCTCGCCAAAGACGTTTTCGATGGCCTTGGACTCGAGGGCGTCGCCGAGGGGGGTGGAGGTGGCGTGGGCGTTGACGTAGTCGATCTTGTCGGGGGCGATGCCGGCGACCTTGAGGGCGGCGGTCATGGCGCGGAAGCAGCCCTCACCTTCGGGGGCCATGCCGGTCATGTGGAAGGCGTCGGCGGACATGCCGTAGCCAATGATCTCAGCGAGGATGTGGGCGTTGCGGGCGCGGGCGAACTCGAGCTCTTCGAGGATGAGGATGCCGGCGCCCTCGCCGACGACGAAGCCGTCGCGGTCCTTATCCCAGGGACGGCAGGCGTGCTCGGGGTCGTCGTTGCGGGTGGAGAGGGCCTTCATGGCGGCGAATCCGCCGACGCCCATGGGGGTGATGGCGGCTTCGGTGCCGCCGGCGATCATGGCGTCAGCGTCGCCGCGCTGGATGATGCGGAAGGCGTCTCCGATGGAGTGGGCGGAGGAGGTGCAGGCGGTGGCGGTGGCCTCGTTGGGGCCCTTGGCGTGGTAGCGGATGCTGACGTGGCCGGCGGCGAGGTTGACGATAGATCCGGGGATGAAGAAGGGCGATATCTTGCGGGGGCCGCCAGCGAGCATGGCGGAGTGCTCGCGCTCGATGACGTCGAAGCCACCGATGCCGGAGCCGATGTGGACGCCGAAGCGGTCGGCGATCTCGGGGGTGACCTTGAGGCCGGAGTGTTCCATGGCCTCGTCGGAGGCGGCGAGGGCGAGGTGGATGAAGCGTCCCATCTTGCGAGACTCTTTCTTCTCGACGAATTTGAGGGGGTCGAAGTTTTTGACCTCTGCGGCGAAGCGGACGGGGTGGCCGGTGAGATCGAAGGCTTTGATCTCGGCCATGCCGCTTTTACCGGCGAGGAGCCCGTCCCAGACCTCCGGGGCGGTAGCTCCGACTCCGCAGATGAGGCCGATGCCGGTGACGACAACGCGCCGGTCCGGTTGCCTCTGGCCCGGTTCGATCGGGGAGGACATCTCGTTATTTTCCTGCCTTTTGATGCTTTTCGATGTAGTCGGTGGCGTCTTTGACGGTTTTGATCTTTTCGGCGTCCTCGTCGGGGATCTGGATGTCGAAGGCTTCTTCAAACTGCATGACCAGTTCGACAACGTCGAGGGAGTCGGCGCCAAGGTCTTCCTGGAAGCTTGCGCCTGGGGTGACTTCGGCTTCATCCACCTGAAGTTGCTCGACGATGATTTGTTTGACTTTTTCGTCTACTGCGGCCATTTTGTTCCATCTCCTGTGTGCGGTTGGGTCGATGTATTGCGGTTGCGAGACGCACGGGTCTGCGATGCGGTCACAATTTCTAAGCATACTGAGCGTCCATTTGCGTGTAAAGCACGAGGCGCGGTATTCAGGGGTACCCCCTACCCCCTCTACCTCAGCTTAAAGTCCCTGTTTTGTTGGAGCTGCGATTGGAGTTCAGATGCAAAGTATTCCATCTACATGGCTTATGGACAAAGTATTCCAAAGAAAGGGTTTGCGTCCCCGGAATGAGTGAGCCGTTGCGGCGGATCTCTCCCTTCCTCTCCCATTGTAGAGACTGGGCGGAGACGCTGCGCCAGCGCCCGGGAACTTCGTGCGGGTGTTTCGGGGCTGTGGCCAAGGCAGGTGGTTGATGCTGATGACCTTTGGCCAACTACTTTGGTCACCATCAGTGGTTCGGTTCGTCTTGTAGGCTGTTTGAGTTCGGACGGTTGCGGCTCTTCGGGAGCGTGAGAGCTGACAGCGAGGGGGGTGTCTCGTGAAGACGCTGACGTTGATTATCACGTTGTTCGTTGTGCTTGTGCTTGGCTACATGCTGGGGGTGGTGAATACTCGACCGCCGGAACGGCCGATTCACCAGCCGGTGAGCGGGGTTGGGGGCGGGGATACAAACTAGCTCTCACCTCAGCAGGCAAGTGCCCCTGCTGGGGACTCCGGACTGCGCTGCGGGGATGACAATAGGGGGGTGGGCGAGGCTGGACTTTCTGCGGGAGCGGCAGTGGGAGGTGACTGTGCGACTGGACTTTTCGGTAGAGAAGCAGATCCCTCCGCTGCGCTGCGGGATGAAGGTGTGGGTGCGGCTGGGCTTCTGCGGGATAGCGGCAGAGGTAGGTGTTGTTGGGGGGTGGGTCTGGGCGCCTATGTCCAGATGCTTTGGAGAGAGAAGGGCTGAGGAGAGGCCAATCTGTAGTTGCCGGGAAGAAAAAGGGTGGCCAGGGGGACTTGAAGGGGGTACGGCTGTAGAAGCGATGGGTGTAGCAGGGGCGGTCGCGGGGAGGTAGTGGAAGGTGGGGCGGAGGGGATCGTGGCCGTCGAGCGAAGGGTTGGACTGCGAAAGGGCGAGGCGGGGGTAAATGGCGACGGCGGCGGTGCGGGCGAGAGTGGAGAGGACGGAGCGGCGGGTGACGGGCATCTGCGGGCCTCGGGAGAGATGGTATTAGGAGGATGCCGGGCTGACAGGTTGGCTGGTGCGTTGCGCGGCTGAAGGCAGGTCGTTTGCCACGTCTTTCCTGTTTCGGGACGAGCGGCGCCCTTTGGAGGCGCTGGAGGTGCGGAAAGGTGTTGTGGTGCGGGCCGGGGTCGTGAGACAACGGGGTTAGCCGGAAGTCTTGGGCTTCGGTGAGTGGTGCAGGAGCGGAAGCGCGGGATGGAGTATGTAGAGATGGCGCCTGGTGCGGAGCTGCGGCCGTGGGTGCGGTCGCTGTGGTACTGCCGTGCGCCGATGATGGCGCATGAACGGGAGCGGGTGCTGCCGAACGGGTGCATGCAGGTGCTGGTGAATCTGGCGGGTGATGCGCTGACAGACTGTGGAGAGGATGGCTGGGGCAGCGGGCGGATGAACGGCGTGGTGGTGACGGGGGCGAGGGTGCGCTGCGAGATGGTGACAACGAGCGATATGGAAGAGATTGCCGGGGCGGTGGTGGAGCCGGGCGGGTTTGGGCGGATGTTTGGGGTTCGGGCGGATGCGCTTGCGGGGCGGGCGGTGGCGCTGGACGATATTTGGAGCGGGGCTGGGCAGAGGATGGCGGAGGTGCTGCGGGAGGCGCGGGGCGCGACGAAGAAGCTGGAGACGATGGCGGCGCTGCTGCGAGGGCGGGTGGAGCGGTCTGGGAAGCAGAGGTCTTGGGTGGTAGATGCGGCGCTCGATCGGATGCTGCGGCCGGAGATGACGGTGCGGGAGTGCGCGCGGCAGGTGGGAGTGAGCGATCGACGGCTGCTGGAGGTGTTTCAGCAGGAGGTTGGGTTTGGGCCGAAGACATGGATGCGGGTGCAGCGGTTTCAGGGCGCGGTGCGGGCGCTGCACCAGGGAGTGGACGTGCGGTGGGCGGAGCTGGCGCTCGGTTGCGGGTACTACGACCAGTCGCACTTCGCGAATGAGTTTCGGGAGTTTTCGGGCGTGGGTCGGACGAGGTACAGCGCGGCACGCGGGATGTGGCAGAACCACGTGGCGGTGCGGTAGGGAGTTCCGATTTTTCCAAGATGCGGATGGGAGATCGGGAGGAGGATAGAGATAAGGAGGAGAGATCAGATGAGCGTGAACAGCGTAAAGGGCAATGTAATTCCGGGGCTGCGTTACAAGGATGCTGTGGCGATGATCGAGTGGCTGTGCCGGGCGTTTGGGTTTGAGAAAAACGCTGTGTATATGGGGTCGGGCGAGACGGTTTCGCATGCGCAGCTGACGTTAGGGGGCGGCATGGTGATGATTGGGTCGGTCGAGAACGGGTCGGGAGCTTCGGTGTTAATGGTGCAGCCGAGCGAGGTGGGTGGACGGGAGACGCAGGCGCCGTATCTGGTGGTGGAGGACTGCGATGCGGCGTACGCGCGGGCGAAGGCGGAGGGGGCGGAGATTGTGATGGAGTTAGAGGAGAAGGGGTATGGCGGGAAGGGATTTGCATGCCGGGATCCGGAGGGCCATGTGTGGCACGTGGGGAGTTATGATCCTTGGGCTTGATTGCTCTGGGTTAGGCATACGTATCACTTGGGGGTTGTGAAGGTTTGGGGCTCAGGTTGGGTTAGTGGAGGCGACGGCGGCAGTTGTTGGCTTGCATGGTGGCGGCTAGGCCGGAGAGGTCGAAGGTGAGGGTTTGCGGGGTGGGGCTGCTGGCGAGTGGGAGGTCGATGGACATGCGGTGGTGGGGTGGGAGGAGATCGCGGAGGTCGTAGAGGAGGATCCGGTGGAGGGAGAGGTTGGCCCAGCCGACGGGGATGGCGCGCTCGTTGTCGAGGCGGATGGAGAGGATGGTGATGGCGTCGGATTTGACGTCGAAGGTGTCTGTGGGGTCGACGGAGATGGTGGCGCTGGAGGTGAGGGTGCCGGAACATTTGAGCTGGAGGTTGGCGTGCTTGAGGGTGCCGTCGGCGGCGGGGTAGGTGTTGGTGGAGATGGTGGTGAGGAGGTGGGTGATTTCGTTGCGGGAGGTCTGGTCGGTGAGGCGCCAAGTGGGGATTTGGGCGAGGCCGCTGGGAATGAGTGTGAGGAGAAGGACGGAGGTGCGAAGGGTAGTTCGGTGTTGCATGCGAATGATCGTAGCTTGTGGTGTTGGTTTGGGAGTGAGCGGCTGGGGCGACGGTTACTGCAACTGCCGATATGGGGGTTCTTCCCCTTTGGCTGCGCTCGGGGTCAGGATGACGGCGCAGGACAACCAACGGTAACGGAACGACAAGCGCAACGGCAGCGACAAGTGCAACGGCGAATACGGAGATCCTTCGCTGCGCTCAGGATAGCGGTGGAGTTGGCGGACGGGATGGCGGGATTGCGCGATGTTGGTGGTCAACCGGAGATGGAGTTGGCGGATGATGCTGGAGCTGGCACGATGGAGTGGTCGGCGGGATGATGGTAAGGTTGCTGGCTGGATGAGAAGGAGGGAGCAATGGTGGCAGGTCAGGATTTCTTGACGTTGACGTAGAAGAGGTCGGTGGCGACCTGGAAGGTGTCGGGGGTGAGAGTGGTGGGTAGGGTTTGCCACTGGGTAGTGGGGTGGATGATTTGCCAGTGTTGGGGGTCGCCGACTTTGATGGGCATGGCGAAGGCGGGCTCGTCGGCTCGCCAGCGGTAGCGGACGGTGCCCGTGGCGTTATCGAAGGCGAGTTGCAGGGTGGGGAGAGCGGGATGGCGGAGGTACTGGTTGAAGATGGGGGTTAGGTCGAGGTGGAGGTACGGGTTGGTGTGCTGGTTGAAGTACGCGACGACGTCTTCGGTGAGGATGTTTTTGTATTTGAAGTGCTGGAAGAGGCCGTGGATGAGTTTGAACCAGCGGGGGTCGTCGTCGACGATGCTGCGGAGGGTGTTGAGGAAGAGGATGCCTTTGAAGTACTGGTCGATCGTGGGCTCGAAGTTGACGCCGTGCGGGCCGAGGATAGGGTGCTGGTTGTGGACCTTGGATTTGTAACCGTTGATGTATTTGAGGGCGTCGGCCTTGCCCCAGCGGTACTCGACATAGAGGCTTTCGAGATAGGTGGTCCAGCCCTCGTGGATCCACATGTCGGAGGGGTCTGCGGCGGAGACGGCGTTGCCGAACCACTCGTGGCCTGACTCGTGGATGATGATGAAGTCGAAGCGCAGGCTGATGCCGACGCCGGTCCAGTCGCGGCCGTAGTAGCCGTTTTCGAAGTGGTTGCCGTAGGTGACGGCGGTCTGGTGCTCCATGCCGGTGTAGGGGACCTGGATTAATTTGTAACCATCTTTGACGAAAGGGTACGGGCCGAAGTAGTGCTGGTAAGCTTCCAACATTACCTTTGCTTGCGCGAACTGCTTTTTGGCCTTGTCGAGGTCTTCGGGGAGGGCGTAGAAGTCCATTGTGAGGGGGCCGAGTTTATCGGAGAAGTGCTGGTAGTTGCCGATGTTAAGGGAGACGTCGTAGTTGTTGATGGGGTAGTGGACGTGCCAGTTCCACTGGGTGTAGCCGTCGCCGAGGTCGCGTTTCGAGACGAAGCGGCCGTTGGAGACGTCGACGAGGTCCTTGGGGATGGCGACGGAGATGTCCATGTCGCGGACTTCGTCGCGCCATTGGTCCTTGTTGGGCCACCAGAGGCTGGCGCCGATGCCTTCGCAGGCGGTGTTGATCCAGGGGTGTCCGGAGGCGTCCTGCTTGAAGGTGAAGACGCCGAAGCGTCCGGTCTCGATGGGGTGGCCGGAGTAGAAGAAGTCGATGGTTTGCGTGGTGCCTTTGCGGAGGGTGTGGGGGAAGTCGATGAGGACGGCGCCGGAGTCGCGGGTGTAGTGAAGGGGCGTGGAGCCGAGGAGGATCTTGTCGATGTTGAGAGTGTCGACGAGGTCGATCTGAATGCGGGTGGCGTCCGCGAGCATTTTGAAGCGGATGGTGTTCTTTCCGGAGATGAATTTTTTGTCTGGGTCGACGCGGATGTCGAGGTGGTAGTAGAGGAGGTCGTTGTTGGCGCGGTCGGGGCCGTAGGCGCCGCGGAGGATGTCGGCGTGGGTGGGGGTGGGTGGGTCTGGCTCGGGACGGAGGGCTGGGGCGGGTTGGGTCTGAGGCAGTTGGGTGGTGTTCTGGGCTTTGGCAACAGGAAGGAACAGCTGGATGGGCGCGAACGTAAGGGTGAGGTGAACGAGGAGGAAACGCAGGGGGCGTTCGAGCATGGGTGTAAGGGTAGCTGAGAGAGGCGTGGGAGATGATATCCGTTCCGTTTCTGGGTGGTGTCCTAATGGTGCGTTGATGCTTGGTGGCGGCCTCGGAAGAGAAGGCCGCCAGAGAATCACGCCTTCTCCATCCAGTCAAAATTGAGCTGATCCGAGACCGCAGTCTTTTTGAAGACCTTCGCAAACTTCTGCCTGAAATCCTCCATGTTTTCGCAAAGCTTCATGATGGTTACGACTCGTTCGATCTGATCGTGAACCTTCTGTTTGCCGAACTCCTTCATCCACTGATGGTGATTCTGCTTGTAGTGGGGGTCGGGATTTTTCTTTCGAAGTTCTTTGCCCACATCAGCATCGATAGCGTCGTAGACGAACGCCATGATGTACTTTCCCCACCGAAGCGGCCTAGAACGCGGCGAGTAGTGAATACCTTCTAGCCGCGCGAGTTCGAACCAGAATTCAGGCTGGAACATCACTGCCCACTCTTGCAGGTCTTCGGCAATGAAAGCTTGCAGCTTGAGTTGCAATTCTTGCTTTTGGCGGAACTCTTGATAACCCGTCGCCTCATCGATCAGCGCCGTGATGCCGACTCGGGCGCAAGCGCGCGTGATAATCTCTGCCTGCCGTGCAAGCTTCAGCTGTCTTCCTGTCAACTTTTTTTCATCGCGCGCGCGCAAGTAGGCGTCGCAAATGTCCAGCAACAGAGTGGCTTCGTACCCGATCGCCTTGTATTGAGTTCCCGGGATCGAGAAGCTGATCGTTTGCGCGAGAAGATTAGCTACATCGATGAAATCCGATAACCCTTCGCCTTCCAAAAGCCGGGGTAGATCCCCACTCAGCTTGCCAGTCAAGGCTCGTACTACTTCCCGTTGAGCCATGACGCGCTTCCGATTGTCGAGCACGTAGACGTTAAACTCTACGTTCCCTATAGCTAGCTTTCCGGAAAAGATCGCCACGGGATCTACCGAAGGAGCCCTACTTGTTTTCAACGACTTGCCGGGAGCGGATGCTTGCTCATTCTCCCCCTTTGTACCCCAGCGCGCTTGAGCGGCTGAGCGGGCGATAGCCCTTCTCTGCTCCGTCGTTAGAACTGCCGCTCGCGCCCTTCCACCCTTCGCAGCGTGTGTCTCTAGATCGGCCATATCGAGAGAGTACATGCCGAGCAAGCATTCGTCAATGCTTGCCGTGCAGGCATCACTTTTTTCTTGACATGCTTAGTTGGCAAGCATAACTTCAGCATATATGCAGAAAGCCCCGGCCATCGCGCTAACGATGATCCGGGGCTAAGAATCCACCACAGCCGAAGCCGCGATGAACCCGCAAACTCATTATCCGGCAAAAGGGCTGTGGACTCAAGGTAAAGTCCATGACCTGTCACTCGTGCAGCATCGAATGCAACCGCTTTGGAAAGCACAGAAACGGCCTACAGCGCTTCCGCTGCAATCAGTGTCGTAAGACCTTCACCGCAGATCACGAGCGCCCTCTGGACGATATGCGGCTGCCTCTCGACAAGGCCACCAACATCCTGCAATTGCTCGTGGAAGGCATGAGCGTCCGCAGCGTAGAGCGCGTAACGAGTGTTCACCGCGACACGATCCTTCGCCTTCTCGTTCTGGCCGGGGAGCGCTGCCAACGCATCATGGAGCGGAAGATTGAGAACCTCCCCGTAAAGGATGTTGAGGCAGACGAAATCTGGGGCTACGTTCAAAAGAAAGAGGGTCACAAGTGGCCCCATGAAGCGGAGGCAGCGCAGATCGGTGATGCCTACTGTTTCGTAGCGATGGAGCGGAACACCAAGCTGGTCCTAACATTTCATCTCGGAAAACGCGACCAGAAGGCCACCAACGCGTTTGTTGGCAAGCTGAGGGCTGCGACCTCACACAACCGTTTCCAACTAACGACGGACGGCTTCCGGCCCTATGTACAGGCCGTACACACTGCACTCGTGGATCGTGCCGACTTCGCTCAGCTCGTGAAGGTTTACTCCTCGCCTCGTGAAGGCCAACAGCGCTACAGCCCCGGTGAAGTCGTGGATGCGGTCCCAGTCAAGATCATGGGAAAGCCCGACATGAGGCGGGTGTGCACCTCTCACATCGAACGTCAAAATCTCAGCATTCGCATGGGGATGCGCCGCATGACGCGGCTAACCAATGCGTTCTCGAAGAAGTGGGAGAACTTGGAGGCCGCTTACGCGCTCTGGTTTGCCTTCTATAACTTTTGCCGCGTGCACAAAACACTCAGGATTACCCCTGCGATGGAAGCGGGGATCTCCGATCATGTCTGGGGCATAGACGAGCTAATCGGAATATGACACACCCAAACGGATCGAAATGGCTGCCTTGGAGACTTCTAAGGCTTCGGAAAGATCTTCAATCGAGCGAACATCTGCTGCTATCAGCTTCTGGATCAGTCCGAAAGGCATGAGGATCTCTGCCGCTAACTTGTTCGCCTCTGTCTCTATTTTGCTCGACAGTCCACTACGAAATAGAGCGTCCTCGATCAGGCCACCCTCAAGAGCATCACGGTGCAGTATGAAATGGGCGATCTCGTGTGCCACGGTAAAGCGTTTACGGAAAAGCGACTCCGTCTTGCTAACGACAATACTGAACCCACTCGATCCACCATTCAGCGGATCACGAAAGATCTTTCCTGACACCCCGTCGAGCAGAACATCTTCCCAAACGTTTACCCCTAGCGTATTCGCTATTCCAACAACATCTACGGGCGCATCTTGTTGAAAACGCTCAATTACTTGACCAGGTGTCTCCGTCAAGCCCTGGGTTTCAACAGCGGTAGCCATGGTCATTTTCCTTTCCCGGGATAGTCTTTGGCGAACGCAGCACTGGCTTTTCCCTTATCCTGAACCCTTTTCGATGCTCGCGCAACGGATTTCGCCTTTGAATCCGCTACGAGTTGGTTACTGAGAACCTTCTGTTTCTCGTGAAAATCCCTGATTTCTTGGACGAGATCGATGATCTCTTCGGAATCAGGGTACTCGGCTAGCTTTGCCTCGATCGCCTGAGTGGCCCGTTTAGTCACTGCCTTGGTGATCTCTCTTCGGATGCCAAGGTACCCCCAAATTGCAGCAAGGGCGACAATGAATGCCAAGATTGCCAGCAGGGCACATAATGCCGTGAGCGTCACAGTAAGGAAATCGACGTACGTGACGGCATGTGGTTCCGCAGTCTGCCGTGCCTCAACTGCGGCCCGTAGCCAGTGAAGGGCGTAGTGCATCTTCCCAATGTAAGGCCACGTGCTTCTTTTCGTGATGGGAACTCTCTAACGTACGGCTTCGAGTCAACGCACTCTTAGGACACCACCCGTTTCTGGGAACGGTCTCAGCTTGCACAACATTTTGTCGGATCCGGACGGATCCAGGGGCGAAGATATGGCGTAAATTGAATGCATGCAAGGTGCGGCGCTTCTCCTTCTGGTGATTGCCAGTCTGTGCGGGCTGGCGATGGGCTGGCTTCTGGCCAAGAGCCGAGCCGCTGCGGTGAGTGCCGGCTCGGAGAGCTTGCTGCGTGCGAGGCAGGAGGAGATTTGCGGGTTGCGAAGCGCTCTTGAAGCGAGGGAGGCGGAGCTTTCGGCCGAACGGTGTGCCGGAGCTCTGGCGCGCGAAGAAGGAGCCGAGCTGCGGGGGCAGATGGCCGCAGAGAGGAGGGCCTCTGAGGAGAAATTGCAGGTCTTGGTGGATGTTGAAAAGAACCTGAAGGTCAGCTTTGAGGCGCTGGCGGCGAGCGCGCTGGACGCAAACAGCAGGAGATTACTGGGGCTGGCGCAGGCGGAGATGGGTAGGCAGCAGGCGGAGGCGACGAAGGAGCTGGCGACGAAGGAGTCGGCGATTGAGGTGATGCTGAAGCCGATGCGGGATTCGCTCGATCGATTGTCTGCGCATAGTCAGCAGCTTGAGGTGAAGCGGGAGGGCGCGTACCAGGCGGTGCTGGCTGAAATCCAGAATATACAGAGGTCACACACCGATTTGAGGCGGGAGACGACGCAGCTTGTGCAAGCATTGCGGGCGCCGAAGGTGAGGGGGAATTGGGGGGAGATGCAGCTGAGGCGCTGTGTTGAATTTTCGGGCATGGTTCAATACGCGTCCTTTGATGTGGAAAGGTTTGTTCGAGGCGAGGACGCCTCATTCCGCCCCGACCTCATCGTGAAGTTGCCCAATGGACGCAGCATTATTGTGGACGCAAAGACGCCGCTGGACGCATTTCTGGAGGCGAGTTCCTGCGAAGACGAGTTACAGAGGCATGTGCATCTGGGGTCGCACGCGACGCGGGTGAGAAAGCATTTGGACGCGCTCTCCGGGAAGGCTTACTGGAAGCAGTTCAGGGATTCGCCGGATTTTGTAGTGTGCTTTCTTCCGAGCGAGGTCTTGTTCAGCGCGGCGCTGGAACATGACCCGGCACTCCTGGAGCACAGCGCTTCGAGCAATGTTTTACTGGCGACGCCGACGACATTGATTGCGCTGCTGAAGGCGGTTGCCCATGGATGGCAGCAATCGCAGATTGCGCGTGATGCGGAACTGATCCGGGACGCGGCGCTGGCCGTGCACAGCAAGCTGGCGGGGATGCATGGGGCTTTTTTGGAGTTGGGAAACAGGTTGCGGAAGGCGGGCGAGTGCTACGACGACGTGCTTGTGAAGGCTGAGGGACGAGGGGGTTTGTTTTCGATCTCGCGTAAGCTGCGTGAGTTGAAGATCGGGGAGAAGGATCTGGCCGAGAGTAGGCCGACGGCGATGAAGTTGCGGACGATGCAGAGCGAGGAGTGGGTTTCTGCCTTATCCTTGGCGGCGTCGACGGACGATCCGCTCGAAGAACAGAGTGTTTCGGCGGACTGAGGTCGCAACCTCCCGCATGCAGGGGAGACCAGAGGGGAGCAGGGAGTCGGATATGCCGATTGCGAACTACAGCGTGTTGAAGGGGCGTCCGACTGCGGGAAAGGTTGTCAGCGGAGCCAGTAGGCACTACCAGATCACGGTTGCGGCAGGTGGATCGAATTTCACGGTCGCGGTAAACATCCAGAGTGTAGACGGAAGTGAAGTGCTGTATGCCATTGAACAGGGTTTTGAAGCACCGGACCCGAGTGGTTTGCCAGAGTTAGTGGAGGGACTGACGGCTCTTGTGAGTGAGCCGGGCGGCCTGGCGCTGGATTTTGTACGGGGGCAGGTTGCGGGGAGGCCCATGATCACGCGAGCACAGATGACGTTGCTGCCCAAAGATGCCGTTAGTGCGATCGAAGCGCATGCGCTTGAGAATGCTGTGGTGCAGCTGTTGAATGAAGCGATTGCAGATGGTTCCGCAACGGTGTATGTGTTTGGGAGCGCGTTTTCGGACTGTGGCGTGGTGGATGGCATTCACAACATCCATATGAACCAAGGGAATCCGCCGAACAACCATGGCGGCGATAACGGTATCTGGCAGGATGGAGCGCTGTTTCTGGATATGAGGGGAGCGATGACGGCAATCTTTATTGCGTTTCAGACGGAGAGCTGGAAGACGGACGATGCGGGCAATCCAGAGGCGGCAAGGGTGCACCGGCACCATGCGCTTGAGGGATAGGATGTGCTGAGACTAGAGGCTGGATAGAATGGCGTCGGCGACGGCGGCGGCCTCGATGGCTGGTCGTACATCGTGGACGCGGAGAATGTGTGCGCCTGCAAGGATTGCGGCGGTGTTCGCGGCGATGGTTGCGTTGATTTGATTAGAGACGGGCGGAGGTGAGTTGGTGTAGGTGTTCCCCACGTGCGTCGAGGACAGAGCGTGGGCGAGGAAACCTTTTCGGGAGAGACCGACGAGGATAGGGCGCCCAAGGATCTGAAGAGAGCGAAGGCTTGCGAGAAGAGGGTAGTTTTCGTGGCCGAGTTTGCCGAAGCCGAAGCCAGGATCGAGGATGATGCAATCAGAGGGGATTCCGGCTTTTCTGGCGGTCTGTAGACCCATGCTTAACTCCTTGCGGACGAGCGGTTCGACCGATGCAGGATGAAGACGAGGGAGGGTATGCCACTCGCCTGGAGTGCCGCGGGTGTGCATGAGAACGAGTCCCGGGGGAGGGTTGCCGTCTGCGATGGTGTTGGCCATGGAGGGGTCCCAGGTAAGACCACTGACGTCATTGACGATCTCGGCGCCGGCGCCGATGGCCGCGCGCGCGGTGGAGCCGTGGTAGGTATCGACGGAGAGGAGGGCCTGGGGCCGAGCATTGCGGATGGCTTCGAGCACAGGGAGAAGGCGCGCTTGTTCCTCATTGGGAGTGACTGGCTTGGCGTTGGGCCGGGTCGACTCTGCACCAATATCGAGGATGTGGGCTCCGAAGTCGAGAAGATCAAGCCCGTGCCCGATGGCTACGTCGGAGGCTAAGAATTTGCCACCTTCGGAAAAGCTATCGGGCGTGACGTTGAGGATGCCCATAATGAGGGTCCGGTCTCCAAGTTGAAGGGCGCGGGTGCGAAGGCGCCAGTTGTGGCGGGAGCGGAGGCCAAAGGACATTTGGGGATTCTAGAGGGTGAAGGGCAGCGTTGGCGCGCCGTGATGTAGTTGGGGTGTATGGGCAGGGGCACGTCGGCCCTGACCTGCTGATGGATGTTTGGTGTTCCAGGCTGGTGTGAGGTCGATCGAGTTGTCCTGTTGAGCGAAGACTACGGCTCAAGATCAGATGGGCCGCCGCGGGTATGCCCGATTGACGGCTCCCGTCGTCAGCGCAAACGCCGCGTCCAAGTGGGTGGCGTTACCGACGCGGGATGACCCGGGCGGCGGGACTGAGTTCGCGGCCGCATCGGTTGCGGCAGGACCACGACGGCGGAGTTGGCGCGGTGCCCACATCGCCGGGCGGACGGGCTTGAGGCGGGCACCATTCAGCCGCATCCGCGACCTGGGGGCCAAGAGCTCCGGCACAGCGTACGAACACCCCCGGTCCGGCGGTCTGCTGCACCTGGAAATTAAGAAGCTGGTCAAGATCGCTCACCCTCACTGCCGCGTCTCCGGCACGGCCCCGCGATACTGTGCGGTCTGGGGCTTGGAGCTGCCCACGTTATTAACGGAGCCTGCCCTGAGCGTAGCCCAGGGGATCACAGCTGGATCGCGTTCTCGGCTATCTACCCCGACGGCAAACCAAGTTGGTGCTCGCCTGCCTGCACGCCGCGCCCGTTGCAGGATGCCGCCCTTGCCTGCGTGCACGCGGGCTCGACTTCTATGCCCGGTTCGGCATCCGGCTCAAAGCTGTGGTCAACGATAGCGGCTCGGCTATCGCTCGTATGCTTCAGGGCTACCGGGCCGGGCGTCGACCTCACATATAGTCGTATCGGCGCCTGTACCCCGCGTACCAACGGCGAGCCGGGGTTCGCAGTTTGGAATCGGCAGAAGGAGCGGTTCGATCCGGCGGTGAACGATTGAACCACGAAGAGCGCACCGAAGAGCCGCTGCAAGTCAGCGCCAAGAAGATCCCGGCGAGGACCTGAGTTGGCCGCCTCGCGAATCATGAAAGGAGCGACCGGACGGGACTAAGCGATAGGATCTTTCCTTTCGGGAGAGGAGAGTCGAGTGTAGACCCGTTCGTCGGATAGCCGGATCCACCATTTTGACGAAGCACTTCCATTCGTGTCCCTACGCTAGCACGACTCGTTGCACATAATGAGCGAATACAGGTGTTACGCGAGCATAGGGCCTATGATTTCGGCTGTAAGCCATTTGTGGTTCTTCGCAGGTCGTCACCCTCTTTCGTCCTTCGGTTCTTCCCTCCTAACGTGGCGCATAAGCCTGGCGCAAGCCGTTCGTGGACCAGATCATTGGTACTGTGGGCGACTACGTTCTAACGGTTTTTCGTGCCCGGCCGCGGCCAGCCCTTGAGCTTATATCTATTCTCGTGTAATTCATGAAGACAGAGATAATCTAGGACAACGAATCCGCCTATACCCAAATACCCGTGTGCCGTTCAGCTCTAATTCTGCAATTTATACTATTGATTATTATCAGCTGAGACAGATCAGGGAGCTCAGAAGGAACCCCACCAGCGAAGGATGCTTCGATAACTTACTCTTGAAGACCGCTGGCCTTTACTGCTAAGAAAATATGAAGCTCCTCCGGAAAAAGGCTTTCATATCTGGCGTGTACCACAAGTGGTCAGATAGCAAAGCGGAAGACTTCATCGAAGAGGTCGCTCAAGGGAAACTCTGCACAAGTTGCCACGTTCCTCTTCTGACTGAGTAGAGTTGAGAAGAGGGGTGAGGTGATGAAGCAGCAGAGTCTGGCGGCGCAGGCTACGTTTGAGAAGTTTGGGCGGAAGAGCCGCCGTGAGCTGTTTCTGGACGAGATGGAGCGTGTGGTGCCGTGGCCAGC
>JAABUX010003321.1_pt1 | contig 21439 bp, 20 predicted proteins | sample 5561851 | NCBI WGS metagenome assembly JAABUX01 (sample SAMN10711883, study PRJNA513361) | rock metagenome | isolation source: Antarctica rocks | place: Antarctica: Victoria Land, Richard Nunatak red sandstone | collected 2016-01-03 | reverse complement strand
CCACCGTGGTCGGGCGCGGCGCGCTGGCCAGCCCCACCGCTGAGCCCCGCTCGTGAGCGATCTGCTCGAGTCTCGTCAGTTTCGCCTCGATGTCGCCGCGCACCGCCGCCGGTTCGTCGATCACCACGTCGATGCCGCGTCCGACCGCCGCCTGCGGCTTGCCGTAACCGACCCGCGTGTCGACGAACATCAGGCCGCGTTGCGCCAGCTCGGTCAGCACCGGGGCCATCGCCGGCGTCGCCGCCTCGAACCGCTCGCCACGCAGCTCCGGGCCGAGCGCCGCTGTGGCACCGACGTAGCCCGCGAACCGCGACAGCGCCCACTGTAGCCGCACCCGGTTGACCGCCTCGCTGTTGCCGGTCAGCAACGCCTGTCCGCCGGCGTCGGCCAGCGGATAGCCCTCAGGCTCCATCGGCACCGAGGCGAACAGCTCGTGGCCGTGCGTGCGCGCGGTGTCGAGCAGGACGGCGGGTCGGAAGGCGTAGGGCGAGATCGCGAGCGAGATCGCCGCCGGCAGGTCGCGCGCGGCGGCCTCGCTCTCGTTGGAGTTCATGCCCATGCCGGCGATCATGATGGCGATGCGCGGCCGCGTGTCGCTGGGGTCGACGGCCGCGGCGTAGGCCTGCATCGGCGTCCGGCCGTTCGGCCCGACGCGGGGCAGGGTGAGGCCGGGAAACGCCGGCGCCGGCTCTTGCAAAGTGGGGTCGGGCGCCGGGATCACCCCACCATAAAGCTCCGTGGCCGGCGCCGTCGGAACCGGCGTCGCCGGCACGATCGTGGCCGCGACTCGTGGTTTACTGGGCGCCGCTCCCGGGGCGCCCAGTAACTGTAACACTCCGGCCCCGACCGCGCCGCCCAGCAGCAGAACCGCCCAGAACCACGCCAGCGCCCGCAACGACCAGTGCCGGCGGGGTCGCTCGTCCGCGAAGTAGGCCGCCTCGCCTACGGCGGTCTCCAGCCTGGACATCGGCCGTCAGGTCAGCGTGCCGCGTGCCGCGTCGCCGACATCGCGCGCACCACCACCAGCGCCTGCTGCAACTGGAAATCGGTGTCGGTCTTGAGCGGGTCGAATGTCGGGAAACCGGCGGGCGGCAGCTTCGGGATGTCCTTGGCGATCGCCGGCAGGTCGGTGCGCGCCGGGGCCGCCGCCTGCGGGGTGCCGCCGGAGTTCGTCAGGATGTGGTTGTAGTCGGTCTCGTGCTCCACGCCGACCTTCGCCTCGGTGACTCGGCTCTCCTGCACCGGCACGTCGGGCGCGATGCCGAGGCCCTGGATCGAGCGGCCGGACGGGGTATAGTAGCGCGCGGTGGTCAGCCGCATCGCGCCGTTGCCGGGCGACAGCGGGATCACCGTCTGCACGCTGCCCTTGCCGAACGAGCGCTCGCCGACCAGCACCGCGCGGCGGTGGTCCTGCATGGCGCCGGCGACGATCTCGCTGGCCGAGGCCGAACCGCCGTTGATCAGCACCACCAGCGGCAGGCCGTTGGTGATGTCGCCGCCCTTGGCGTCCCAGCGGTTGCTGTCGGCCGGGTTGCGGGCGCGCGTGCTGACGACCTGGCCCTGGTCAATGAAATCGTCCGACACGGCGATCGCTTGGTCGAGCAGGCCGCCGGGGTTGTTGCGCAAATCCAGCACGATCCCCTTCAGGTTACCGCCGGCCTGGCTGCGGAGTTGCGAGTACGCCTTGCGAATGGCGCCGTCCGACTGCTCGTTGAACGAGGACAGCCGAACGTAGCCGATGTCACCCTCGAGGTGCGACTTCACCACCTGGATCTTGATGACCTCGCGCACCATCGAGACCTCGAGCGGCTTGTCCACGCCGGCCCGCTTGACCTGCAACACGATCTTGCTGGCCGCCGGGCCGCGCATCCGGTCGACCGCGTCGTTCAGGGTCAGCCCCTGCACGGTCTGGCCGTCGAGCGACAGGATCAGGTCGCCCGCCTTGATGCCGGCGCGCGCCGCCGGCGTGTCGTCGATCGGGCTGATGACCTTAATGTAGCCGGCCTCCTGCGTGACCTCGATGCCGAGGCCGCCGAAGCTGCCGTGCGTGGTGACCTGCATGTCCTTCCACGACTTCTCGTTCATGTACGAGCTGTGCGGGTCGAGCCCGGTCAGCATGCCGTTGATCGCGTTCTCGATCATGTCGCGGTCGTTGGTCGGCTCGACGTACTCGGCACGGACCTGGTCGAACACGTCACCGAACAGCGTGATGAGCTTGTACTTGTCGTTGCGGCCATCCTGGGCCTCGGCGAACGCGGCCGGCAGCACGCGGGCGACGAGCGAATGCGTCACGGGGCGCAACACGATACCGGCGGCAAACGCCGCGCCGGCGAGCAGGACCAGCCTGGTCCTGGTGCCGATGGGTGGGACGCGGAGAGACATGCCGTTTCGGTCCTTTGAACAGGGCTGCACAAAAATATGGGATTGTCCCAGGGCCGCACCAGGGAACGCCGCGTGACACAGTATCCACCCGCGCGGCGTTCTGGGAAGGCCGCGTGCCAAAATGTACACTATCGTAACAATGCGGCGGGGTCTACCGGATTGCCGTCCCTGAGTGCCTGAAGCATGAGCGTCGGGCGGTTGGGCGGCGGGTGCTCGGCGTCCCAACGCGGCATCGTGCCGGCCGGGGCACCCGCGCGGACCGTCTGGCCGACCTGGACGTCGATGCGGTCGAGCCCGGACAGCGTGGCGTGCAACCCATCGGCGCATGCCACGATCACCAGGCCGCCATACGAGCGGAACGGCGCCGCATACGCGACCCGGCCGTCGCACGGAGCCACCACGCGGGCCGTCGATGGCGAGGCGAACCGCACGCCGGTCGCGGGCCCGGCCTCGGTCGCCGCCCCGAACGCGGCGATCCTGGCACCGGTGACCGGCACCACCCAGCCGCCGCGAAGTGATGGAACGGACGCCGTGACAGGGGTCGGCGCGGTGACCGGCGCCGGCGGTTGCGTCACCGTGGCGACGGCGGCGGCGAGGTTGACCGCATGCGCCGCATCGAGCGCGCGCCGCTGCGAGTCCGCGAGTTCGGCGCTGGCGGCCAGGTGAACCGTCCGGGCTTGCGCCAGGCTCGCGTCGAGCGCGGTCGCCTGGTTCCGCTGCGTCTCGCGCAACGCCCGGCTCGCGTCGCGTCGCGTCGCCGCCTCGGCCCGCGCGGCCGCCAACGCCGCCCGCGCCTCGGCCAGCGCCGTCGCCCGGTCGCGCAGCTCGGCACCCAGGAATTCGATCACGACCAGCCCGCGCGCCGCCTCGCGCGGGGCCGCGGGATGGGCCAGCAACCCCAGCAGCGGCGCGGTGGCGCGGCGGACCGCGAACACCAGCAACGGCGCCAGCGCCGCCGATTGCCGCGCGACCAGCCGGTCCAGTTCCGCCGCGCGGAGGTCGAGCGACCGTTGGTCCAATTCGGCCGCCGCCAACGCGTCCTCGGTCGCGCGCAGCGTGGTCGTCGCGGCCAGTCGCGCCGCCTCCGCCGCCTGCTCGGCTTGCGCCGCCTCAGTCGCGCGGATCTGTGCCGGGTCCGGAGCGGTCGCCGCGACCAGCAACAGCGCCACCAGCGCCAACTGGCCGGTGCGCCGCGGCGGGGTGCTCGGCGGGCAGCGACGGTCCCCGGTCGAACAGCTTGTCGCGGTAGGTGCCCGGCGCATAGGAGGACTTATACACGCCGCGTTCCTGCAGCACCGGCACGACCATTTCGATGAACGATTCGAGGCACTCCGGCATCACGGTGCGCGACAGGTTGAAGCCGTCCACGTCGGCCTCGGCCACCCAGGCTTGCAGCGCGTCCGCGACATGGGCGGGGCTGCCGACGATTGGCGGCTGACGGCTGCCCAGCACCGACTGCGCCAGCAACGCCCGCTTGGTCCAGGCCGGGCCGGCCACGCACGCCATCGCCGCCGCGTTCGACTGGATCGCGTTGGTCGGCCGCGCCTCGATCGGCTGGTCCATCCCGTAACGCGCGAGGTCGATGCCGAGCGAGGCCGAGGCGTGGGCCAGCGTCGCCTCGGCGCTGGCGTGGCCCGCGTACTCGGCCAGCAGGTCGCGCGCCTCGCGCTCGCTGCGGCCGACCACGACCGTCGCACCACGAACACTTTCAGCGGTCGCGGTGCCGCCCGCGCCCGCAGGTCGGCGACCAGGCCGGCGACGTGCGCCGGCGTGGTGCCGTTGACGAACACGCACTCCGCGTGCCGGCCGGCGAAGGCGCGACCCCGCTCGCTCGAACCGGCCTGGTACAGCACCGGCGTCCGCTGTGGCGAGGGTTCGCAGAGGTGGACGGCGTCGATCCGGTACTGCGGCCCATGATGGGCGATGGCCCGCACCCTCGCGGGATCGGTGAACGTCCCGCGCGCCGCGTCGCGCACCACCGCGTCGTCCGCCCAGCTGCCTTCCCACAGCGCGTATACCGCCGCCATGTACTCGTCGGCCAGGTCGTAGCGGTCGTCATGGGCCATCTGCCCGGCGTAGCCGAGCGCCCGGGCGGCGCTGTCCAGGTAGCCGGTGACGATGTTCCAGCCGATCCGCCCGTGCGTCAGGTGGTCGAGCGTGCTCATCCTCCGCGCGAACAGGGTGGGCGGCTCGTAGGCGAGGTTACAGGTGACGCCGAAGCCGAGATGCCGCGTGACCGAAGCCATCGCCGGCACCAGCAGCAGCGGGTCGAGCAGCGGCACCTGCACGCCGCCACGCAATGCCGCGTCGGGAGTGCCGTCGTAGACGTCGTACAGGCCGAGCACGTCGGCGAGGAACAGCCCGTCGAACAAGCCGCGTTCCAGCAGGCGCGCGAGCCCGGTCCAGTGCTCCAGGCTCAGGTAGTCGGCACTGGTGTCGCGCGGATGGGTCCACATGCCCTGCTGGATGTGGCCGGGCGTCGCCATGTCGAACGCGTTGAGCCGGATTTCACGGGCGGCGTCAGGCTGCTTCGGGCCAGTGCGACGCGCTGAAGGATCCGACAACCCTAGCTGTCGCCGTTAAGCCGGTTCGCGCCGACTATGGAGCGCACGGACACCTTCGGATGCGACGTACTGACCGACACTCCCTCCAGATCCCGCAAAATTGGGCAGTCGGGTCGGCTGTCGCCGCGACATGAGCGGGCGAGTTCCCCAAGGGCATTTCTCATCGCGGTGAGCTCGATGATTTTAGCTTCGAGTTCGGTCACCTGCTCCAAGGCGATCCGCTTCACCTCCCGGCTGGGCCGGGTTTGATCGTGCCACAAGCCGACCAGCGTCTTCACGCGATCCATCGGGATGCCAAAGTCCCGGGCACGCCGGATGAACCGCAGGGTGTCCACCTCGCGGTCGCCATAGGTCCGGTAGCCCGACACCGTCCGCGCGGCCTGCGGGATAAGACCGATGCTCTCGTAGTAGCGCAGCATCTTGGCACTCACGCCCGATGCCCTCGCGGCCTCGCCGATGTTCATGCGCGCCTCCGTTCCACCCCGATGAGCATGGCACCCGGAACGGGTCAAGGCGTACGCTTCAGGCCTTGACCTTCCCACGGAGGGAGGAACCACGTTTCACGTTACGCCGGCGATGCGCCGACCGGAAAGGCACACCATGGATGCCCACGACAGCGTGACGACTTCGGGTGGCTGCGGCTGCGCAAGTTCCAGCGGCGTGGCCCAACCTGCCACGACGATCGCCGTCATCGATCCGGTGTGCGGGATGCGGGTGGACCCAGCCACCTCCAAGTACCGGTCCGGTCACGCTGGGACGACCTATCATTTCTGCTGCGCCGGGTGCCTGACCAAATTCGAGGCAGATCCCGAAAAGTACCTCGCTCCCAAGTTGGCGGCGGCCCCGGCCAAGCCTGGCGCGACCTACACCTGCCCGATGCACCCGCAAATCCGGCACCAGGGGCCGGGTAGCTGCCCCATCTGCGGCATGGCGCTGGAGCCGCTCGAAGTCACCGCCGACGCGCCACCCAACCACGAGCTGGCCGATATGACCCGCCGGTTCTGGGTCGGCCTGGTCCTGGCGCTTCCTGTGTTCGTTCTGGAAATGGGTAGCCACGTCCCGGCGCTCGGCCTTGACCGGCTGGTGCCGATGCGCGCCTCCACCTGGGTTCAGTTCGCGCTGTCCACCCCCGTCGTCCTTTGGGCGGGGTGGCCGTTCTTCCAGCGCGGCTGGGCGTCGCTGGTCAGCCGCCACCTCAACATGTTCACGCTGATCGCGCTCGGGACGGGCACGGCCTACCTCTACAGCCTGGTCGCCACCTTTGCGCCGGGCCTCTTCCCGCCCGGCTTTCACGCCATGGGCGGCGGTGTCGCGGTCTATTACGAGGCGGCGGCGGTGATCACGGTGCTGGTTCTGCTCGGGCAGGTGCTGGAGCTGCGCGCCCGCGAGCAGACCGGTGGCGCGATCCGCGCCCTGCTCAAGCTCGCCCCCAAGACCGCCCACCGCTTGCGCGACAACGGCAACGACCAGGAGATCAGCATCGACCAAGTCGCCGTCGGCGATCGCCTGCGCGTCCGCCCCGGCGATGGCATCCCGGTGGACGGCGTGGTGCTCGACGGCCGGAGCGCCGTCGACGAATCCATGGTGACGGGCGAATCGATGCCGTCGACGAAAGTGGCCGACGACAAGCTGATCGGCGGCACCGTCAACGGCACCGGCTCGCTGGTCATGCGCGCGGACCGGGTTGGCGCGGACACCATGCTGGCCCGGATCGTGGCCATGGTCTCCGACGCCCAACGCAGCCGCGCACCGATTCAACGTATGGCCGACACCGTAGCGGGATGGTTCGTGCCCATCGTGCTGGCCGTCGCCGCCCTGGCATTCGCGGCGTGGGCGCTGTGGGGACCCGCACCGGCCTTGTCTTACGCGCTGATCGCCGCCGTCTCGGTCGTCATCATCGCCTGTCCCTGCGCGCTGGGACTGGCCACACCGATGTCGATCGGGGTCGGCGTCGGCAAGGGAGCCGGGGCGGGCATCTTGGTAAAGTCGGCCGAGGCGCTGGAGCGCATGGAGAAGGTCGACACCCTGGTTGTCGACAAGACTGGCACCCTGACCGAAGGCAAGCCCAAGGTGACGGCGGTCGTCCCGGCGCCGGGCTTTTCCGAAGCCGACCTGCTGACCCTTGCGGCCAGCCTCGAACGCTCGAGCGAGCACCCCTTGGCCGCCGCCATCGTCGCCGCCGCCAAGGCTGCGAACGCCGCCACCCAGGACGCCCACGAGTTCGCGTCCGTCACCGGCAAGGGCGTCACCGGCAAGATTGGTGGCCGTTTGGTCGCCCTGGGCAATGCCGGGCTGATGGCGAGCACGGGCGTGGCTCTTGGCGACCTCGGGCACCGTGCGGACGAGCTGCGCCGGGACGGGGCGACGGCGCTGTTCGTCGGCGTCGATGGTCGGCCGGGCGGGATCATCGCCGTGGCCGATCCGATCAAGCCCACCACGCGCGCGGCGCTCGACGCGCTGCGGGCGGATCGCATTCGTATTGTCATGCTGACCGGGGATAACCGGACAACGGCCGAGGCGGTGGCCCGCAAGCTGGGCATCGACGACGTGCGGGCCGACGTCCTGCCGGACGACAAGCACCGGATCGTCCGCAAGCTCAAGGCCGATGGCCGAGTGGTCGCGATGGCCGGCGACGGCGTCAACGACGCCCCCGCCCTGGCCGAGGCCGACGTGGGCATCGCCATGGGAACCGGGACCGAGGTCGCGATTCAGAGCGCCGGCGTCACCCTGGTGCACGGCGACCTGGCGGGCATCGTCCGGGCCCGCACGCTGAGCCGGCTGACGATGCGCAATATCCGTCAAAACCTGGTGTTCGCGTTCGCCTACAACGCGATCGGCATCCCGGTCGCCGCCGGCGTCCTCTACCCGGTGTTCGGCTTGCTGCTCAGCCCGGTGGTCGCCGCCCTGGCGATGTCGCTCAGTTCCGTCTCGGTCATCGCCAACGCGCTGCGGCTGAGGAGGGCCGCAATCTGACGCGCCACTGCCACCGGCCGATTGTGGCCGGTCCACGTCTCACGCCAGTCAGGAGATTAGACATGTCGTCTTTCCTCAAGCCAGCCGCCGTTGTCGCGATGATTGCCATGGCCGCGGTCAGCCTCCCCGCCGGGGCCCAGCAGCCGGCCCCGGCGCAGCCGATGCCCGGCATGGGCACGCCAACGCAACCGGGCATGACAATGCCGATGATGGGCGGCATGGCCGCCGGCGGCCCGATGATGCAAGCCATGCAAAAGATGATGAAAGGCATGGCTGCCGCGCCGATGTCCGGAAACGCGGACCAGGATTTTGCGGCAACGATGATGCCGCACCACCAAGGTGCCATCGACATGGCTCAATATGAGCTGGCTCACGGCAAGGACCCGGAAATGCTCAAGCTGGCGCGCGATGTCGTCGCCGCCCAGGAACAGGAAATAGCCCAGATGCAGGCGTGGCAGGCGAAGCACCCGGTTGGTCAGTGACCGCCTATGCCTAATCCGTTCCGGTGATCAAGGCTTGTGCAGTTCTGAGCGAACGGTGAGGTGACATTACTAAGGAGACGAGGGTGGTCGGGCTGTCGCGGCGCGGCCAACTCCGGCGACAAGCGGTGACCGTCGCGTTGTAGACGTAGATCGGTGCCCTAGACCTGAAGTTCGCCAGTCAGGAACTGAGCACGTCCGTGACCAAACGATCATTCCTCGTCCGTGTTGCTGATTATGAAGACGACCACATCGCGTAGAGCGATCCCGGACCTTTCCTGCAAGCGTTCACAAAGCAGCCGATAAAATGCTTCCTTCATCTCGCGGCTGCGCGGGCGGGGGTCATGCCGCCGGCAGGTTCAGCACCGCCTCGAGCCCGCCCAGCGCGCGGTTGCGCAACACGATGTCGCCGCCGTGGTCGCGCGCGATCGCCTGCGCCGCCGCGAGACCCAGCCCGACCCCGCCGGTGGCGCGGTCACGGGATTTCTCGAGCCGGTGGAACGGCAGGAACATGTCGTTAATCGACTCCGCCGGGATGCCCGGGCCGCGGTCGCGCACCGAAATTGCGATACCCTGAGCGATGTTGCCGAGGTCGATCTCGGTGGCGCTGGCGTAGCGCGTGGCGTTGTCGACGAGGTTGGTCAGCGCCCGTTTCAGCGCGAACGGCCGGCCGGCGTGCCGCAGGTGCTCCGGCCCGACGTAGACCACTTCGATCCCCTGATCGCCGAAGTCGTCGACGATCGTGCGGGCCAGTTCGGCGACGTCGAACGACGTGACCTCCTCGATCCGTACGTCGTCGCGGAAGAACGCCAGCGCGGCGTCGATCATCGCGTGCATCTCGTCGACATCGCGGAACAACCGCGCCTGCTGCTCCGGGTCGTCGATCAGCTCGCCGCGCAGCCGCATGCGGGTCAGCGGCGTGCGGAGGTCGTGCGAGATCGCGGCGAGCATCATCGTGCGGTCGGCCATGAATTTCTGGATGCGTGTCTGCATGGCGTTGAACGAGTGCGCGGCGTCGCGCATCTCGCGCGGACCCGAGGCCAGCATGGGCGGCGCCTTCGGGTCCGCGCCGAACCGTCGCGTCGCCGCCGTAAAGTGCTGGATCGGCCGGGCGAGCCGGCGGGTGGCCAGGATCGTGACGATCACGCTGGACACCGCAAAGAACGCCAGGTGCAACCCGATCTCCGCAGGCCGATGCAGACCCCACAGGCGCTCGAATGCGGTCAATATGATCCAACTCGAGTCATGCAGGCGGACAGCGAGAAAAAACGCGTTTGGGTGACGGACGCGGTCGTAACGGAACCCCGACAGCCGCGACAACTCGCTGCTGGAATTGAAGTCACGAAGTTCCAGGTCCGCGCCACCGAGCGCCATACGGATATCCGCGCGCATGAAGGCAAGCTCGTTGGCGCCTTCGAACGAGCGCGACATGGCCGAGCCGGCGGCATACCAATCGATGCCGATCTCGGAGGTTCCGGCGGCGGCGGCAATGGTGGGCCGAATGTCAGCCGGCATCGCGTTAAAAATCCGGATCACGTCGCCGCCGCGTTGTGGGAAGGCGGTCTCTTCGACCGGTGGCAGCGCCCACCGGCCGGCGAAGGCCACGAACAGGCCATTGAGCGCCGCCGTCCCCGCGAGGGTCAGCAAGATCGTCAGGGCGAACACGGTTGCGATGCTGTCGAAGCGTCGCTTGGCAACCCTCATACCTGCGTCACCTGGGGCATGAAGATATAGCCTCCGTTTCGCACCGTACGAATGACCGACGGAGCTTTCGGGTCGGCCTCCAGCTTGCGGCGCAACCGGCTGACCAACACGTCGACGCTGCGATCGAAGGCGGCGTGGGTCGAGCCCCGCGCGAGGTCGAGCAGCTGATCGCGGTTGAGCACGCGCTGCGAATGCTCGGCGAATGCCAGCAACAGGTCGAACTCGGCGCCGGACAGGATCACGAGGCTATGGTCGGTCGCCCGCAATTCCCGTTTGGCGACGTTCAGACGCCAGCCGGCGAACGCCAGCATCGGCCGTGTCGAAGTTCCGGACGGAGCCGGTGACATCGTGGCCGACCGCCGCAGCACGGCTTTGACCCGCGCCAACAGTTCACGCGCGTCGAACGGCTTGGACAGGTAGTCGTCGGCGCCGATCTCCAGGCCGACGACGCGATCGGTGTGGTCGCTCATCGCGGTCAGCATGATGATCGGCACGCGTGATTCGGAGCGCAGCCTGCGGCAGATGCTAAAACCGTCCTCGCCTTTCAGCATGACGTCGAGGATCACCAGATCGACCGCGCGATCCGCGATCAGTTGATAGGCGGCGCTCCCGTCGACAGCCACGGACACCTCGAACGAATGGTTCACGAAAAACTTCGATAGCAGGTCGAGGATGTCACGGTCGTCATCCACCAGAACGAGATGCGGCATCGGGCTCATCCCTGTTCATAACATGCCGAAAGCCATCGCTGATGTCGCAAGCCAACCGCGTTTGTTGCAGCCCGTCTACATTCCGTCACGGTTGATACACCTGCGACATCAGCCGAGCACAGGTGCCGCCTAAGGTCGGTCTCGTCCCAAACGGAGCACGACCACCATGCCGACCGAGCACCGCATTGTCGCCGCAACATCCCCAAGACTTCGCTGGCTTGCCGCCGCTCTGCTGATCGGCGGTTGCGCCGGCCAGTCCGGAACGCAGGTGGCGCAGGCCGAGCCGGACCGGGTGGACGACCCGGCCGAAGGCGTCAACCGCACCATCTTCGCGGGCAACCAGTTCGTCGACCGGAACGCGTTGCAACCCGTCGCGCGCGGCTATCAGGCCAACGTGCCCGGCGTGGTGCGCGGCAGCATTCGCAATTTCGCCGGCAACCTCGGCGAGCCGCAGGTGGCCGTCAACGAAGTCCTGCAGGGCAATCTCGGCCGCGCGTGGGACACCACCCAGCGGTTTGCCGTCAACACCACCGTGGGCGGCCTCGGCCTGTTCGACGCCGCGACCGACTGGAGCCTGCCGCACCGCGACGCCGACTTCGGCGAGACGCTCGGCGTCTGGGGGGTCGGACCCGGGCCGGCGGTGCAACTGCCGCTGTTCGGGCCGTCCAACGTGCGTGACAGTGCAGGCCGGGTTATCGGCTTGGTCACTAACCCTTTCAGCTTCGTGCCTGGCGGTGCTGTGGCGACCGCAAGCATCGCGGGCACGGGCCTGGGCGTCGTCGACGGGCGCGCCCGCCTGCTACCCACCACGGACGCGCTGCAAAAGCAGTCGCTCGACTATTACGCGACGTTGCGTAGCATCAACGCCCAACGGCGCGCGGCGCTGATCGCCGATGGCGCAGCCGGCGGGATCGGCCCGGCCTCAACCACGAGCGGCGAGGTGGCGAAGTGAACGCCGGGGTGTGCCGCCGCTCGCGCGCCCGCCTGCGTTGGGCGGCCCGGCGTCTGCTGCGCGACCTGACGCCTGGCCGCCGGCACGACTCGCGCTGGACCGGCCATGTCGACGACGAGTTCATCGAGCGGCACACCATCTCGTTCGCCGTCGTCGTGACCGTGCTGGGTCGCCGGCCTGCTACAGTAAAGGCGCGCGTTCGATCAGCGAGCGCCCGGTCATCGCGTCCGGCGGCGCCACGCCGAGCAGCGCCAGCAGCGTCGGTGCCACATCCGCCAGACGGCCCTCGCGCAGCATGACGCCGGGCCGGCCGGCCAGCAGCACCGGCACCACGTTGGTGGTGTGCGCGGTGTGCGGGCCGCCGGTGACCGGATCGTGCATCAGCTCGGCGTTGCCGTGGTCGGCGGTGACCAGCAGCGCGCCACCACGCGCCGCGATCGCGTCGGCGATGGCGCCCAGGCCGTCGTCGACCGCCTCCACCGCCAGGATCGCGGCGGACAGGTTGCCGGTGTGGCCGACCATGTCGGCGTTGGCGAAGTTGAGGATGATCAGGTCGTGCTGCCCGGCCTCGATCGCCGCGACCGCGCGCCGCGCCAACTCCGGCTCCGACATCTCGGGTTGCAGGTCGTAGGTCGCGACCTTGGCCGACGGCACCATCGTCCGGTTCTCGCCCGCGTACGCCGCCTCCTTGCCGCCGTTCAGGAAGTACGTGACGTGCGGGTACTTCTCGGTCTCGGCCATGCGGAGCTGGCGCAGGCCGGCGGCGGCCACCGCCTCGCCGAGCAGGCCGTCCATCCGTTGCGGGTCGAACAGCACGTGCATGCGCCCGTCGAGGTCGTCGGAGTAGTGGGCCATGCCGACGACGCCGGAAAATTTTAGTTTCCGCGCGCGCGGAAAGCCGCTGAACGCCGGGTCGAGCAGGGCGGCCATGATTTCCCGCACGCGGTCGGCGCGAAAGTTCCAGCACAGGATCGCGTCGCCGTCGCGCATCCCGGCATAGCCGCCGATCACCGCCGGCACCACGAACTCGTCGGTCACGTCGCGCGCGTAGGCGTCGTCGATCGCCGAGGCCGCGTCGGCGAAGTGCGCGCCGTTGCCCTCGACCATCGCGGCGTAGGCGCGCCCGACCCGGTCCCAGCGGTTGTCGCGGTCCATCGCGTAATAGCGGCCGCAAACGGTCGCGACCGGCACGCCGCCGGGCAGCCGCGCCTGGGCACCCCGCAACACCTCGGCGGCCGAGCGGGGCGCCGTGTCGCGGCCGTCGGTCCAGGCGTGCATCGCCACCGGGACACCGGCCGCGCGCAGGATGCCCGCAAGCGCCACCGCATGATCGGTGTGCCCGTGCACGCCGCCGGCCGACAGCAGGCCCATCAGGTGACACGTGCCGCCCGACGCTTTCAATCCCGCCACGAGCCTGGCCAGCACCGGAGACCTCGCCAGGCTGCCGTCGGCGATGGCGGTCGCGATGCGCGGCAGATCCTGCATCACCACGCGGCCGGCACCGATGTTCATATGGCCGACCTCGGAGTTGCCCATCTGCCCCGGCGGCAACCCGACGTCGAGCCCGCTGGTGTGCAGGACGGCATGGGGGTTGTTCGTCCAAAGCCGGTCGTAGTTGGGCTTGCGCGCCTGCGCCACCGCGTTGTCGGCGGTCTCGGCGCGGCAGCCAAAGCCGTCCAGGATCACCAGCATGACCGGTGTGGGGCGAGAGGTGTCCGACATGACATGGCGCTCCGTGTGCTAAGGACGACCAGACCGGTGGTAGGGATGCCCGTCGGCGATGGCCTGGGCGCGGTAGAGCTGTTCGGCAAGCATCGCGCGTGCCAGCAGGTGCGGCCAGGTCAGCGGACCGAGCGATAAAATCGCAGCGGCGCGTGAAATCACCGGCGCGTCCAGCCCTTCGGCGCCGCCGACGACGAAGCACGGGTGCTTGCCGCCGTCACGCCATCCGGCGAGCAACTTCGCGAATGCCTCGCTGCCGGGCGCGTCGCCGCCGAGATCAAGCGCCACCAGCCACGCCGAGGCGGGGACGGCGGCCAGGATGGCTTCGGTTTCGCGCCGCTTGATCTCGGCCGGCGCGCCGCGCGCCTCGGCGATCTCGATCACGGCCGGACGGGGCCGCAGCCGGGCGGCGTAGCGCTCGAACAGCGTCGCCTCGGCGCCGCCGATCTTGCCGACCGCGAGGATGGTCAGTCGGACGGCGGCTGGTCCTGTGACTCGGAGTCGAGGTCCGGACCCCACATTCGCTCCAGCGCGTACATCGCCCGCGCCTCCGGCTTGAACAGGTGGATGACGATGTCGCCGGCGTCGATCAGCACCCAGTCGGAGCCGTTGGCGCCCTCGATCTGCACCCGCTTCAGCCCGGACTCCCTGAGCCTGTCCTCCAGGTGCGTCGCCATGGCGGCGATCTGGCGGTCGGCGAGGCCGGTCGCAATCACCATCCGGTCGGCGAACGAGGCCCGCCCGGCGAGGTCGAGCGCCAGCACCGCCTCGGCCTTGTCGGCCTCCAGGCTCTCGACGATGACACCCTGCAACTGGTCCAGCCGCGACGCCTCGGCCCGTTCGCGCGGCGGCCGTCCCGGCTCCTCCGCCTTGGGCACGCGCGGCCCGGCGGCTGCGGCCTTCTTGCGCGGCGTGCCGGGCTTGGGCGGCACCGTGGTCGGCACGGCCGCGACGACCGTGGACCGAGCGGCGCGTTTGCGCGGCGCGCGGGGCTCGGCGTCGTCCGTCGAGATCGGCGGCGGAGTCGGCGGCGGGGTCGGTGGCTTGCGGGCGATGTGCGGTCACTCCGTGGCTTGCTGGTGGGCCGTGGGTTGCTGATGGGCACGGCGGATCGCGGTCGCCGATCCCGGGTGCTGCGGCAGCGCCGGGAACGACCAAGCCGGTGCGCGGGCGTCGGCCAGCCGGTGCGCGTCGCGGTCGGCGAGCCGAAACCGACGCAGCCGGTGGGCGGCCAACCCGCCGCGCGCCCGCAGGTTGTAGGCGGGGCGGGGCAGCACGGCAAAGGGCATCGTACGCACGATCTCCCGCCAACCGTGCCAACGCGGCAGCTGGGCCAGGTTGTCGGCCCCCATCAGCCAGACGAACTTGGCCCTCGGGAACCGGGTTCGCAGCAGGCGTAGCGTGTCGACGGTGTAGCGGGTGCCGAGCCGCGCCTCGATTCCGGTGCCGACGATGCGCCGGCCGTCGGCGATGCTCCTCGCCGAATCGATCCGCGTCGCCAGCGCCGCCATGCCGTCGTGCGCCTTGAGCGGGTTGCCCGGCGACACCATCAGCCAAACCTGGTCGAGCCCGAACCGCTCTAGCGCCAATTGCGCGATGTGCCGGTGGCCCGCGTGCGCGGGATTGAACGAGCCGCCGAGGAGGCCGATCCGTGTCGCGCGCCGGTCTCCCCAGGTCGGCACCGGGTCGGGCGCGGTCGCCTGCGGGCGGCGGCGGTGGATCAGGGCCGTTGCCAATCAGGGGCGGATCTGGCCCGAGCCGACCACAACGTAGCGGAACGTGGTGAGCTGCTCCGGCCCGACCGGCCCGCGCGCGTGGATGCGGCCGGTGGCGATGCCGATCTCGGCGCCGAACCCGAACTCGCCGCCGTCGCAGAATTGCGTCGAGGCGTTCCACAGCGCGACCGCCGAGCCGACGCCGGCCAGAAAGCGATCCGCCACGGCGGCGTCCTCGGTCACGATCGCCTCGGTGTGCTCGCTGCCGTGCCGCGCGATGTGCGCCAGCGCCGCGTCGACGCCGTCCACGACCGCGATGGACAGGGTCGGGCCGAGCCATTCGGTGTCGAAGTCGGCCGCCGTGGCCGGCTCGAGCGCCGGCACGATTTGCCTCGCCCGGGCGTCGGCGCGAAAGCCACAGCCGAGGGCGGCGAGGTCCGTGACGATCGACGGCAGTAGCGCGGGCGCGATGCCGGCGTCGATCAGCAGCGTTTCGGTCGCCCCGCACACGCCGGTGCGCCGCATCTTGGCGTTGACCACGATGCCGCTCGCCATGGCCGGGTCGGCGGCGGCGTGGACGTAGGTGTGGCAAAGCCCCTCGGCGTGCGCCAGCACCGGCATGCGCGCTTCCGCCCGCACGCGCTCGACCAGGCCTTTGCCGCCGCGCGGGATCAGCAGGTCGATCTGGCCGGCGGCGGCGAGCATGGCGGCGACGTAGGCGCGGTCGGCGGTGGGTGCCACCTGCACCGCCGCCTCTGGCAACCCCGCCTGCCGAAGCCCGGCGTGGATCGCCTGGTGAATGGCACGGGCCGAATGAGAACTGTCCGAGCCGCCGCGCAGGATCACCGCGTTGCCCGCCTTCAGGCACAGCGCCGCCGCGTCCGCGCCGACATTGGGACGGCTCTCGTAGATCATGCCGATGACGCCGATCGGGCAGGCGATGCGGCGGATGCGAAGGCCGTTCGGCCGGGTCCAGTCGGCCAGCGTGCGGTCGAGCGGGTCGGGCAGGTCGGCCACCACCGCCACCGCGTCGGCCATCGCCGCGACGCGGGCCGGGGTCAGCAGCAGGCGGTCGCGGAGCGCCGGCGTGCCGGGGCCGGCGTCGTAGTGTGCGAGGTCGCGGCCATTGGCTGCAACGATCGCCTCGGCGTCGGCACGGATCGCGGCCGCGACGGCGCGGAGGCCGGCGTCGCGGCGCGGTCCCGAAGTCGTCGCGAGCACGCCGCTGGCGGATCGGGCGGCGGCGGTGGCTCGCCCGATCCAGTCCTGCGCGCCGATATCGGCGGCGACGTCGGTTGCGGTATCCATCGCGGCAACCGACCATGCCGCCGTGCCGCTGGCAACATCCAGTGTTCGCTGCTCGGCGGGCGCGCGCCGCCTCGCCTCGTCAATCGACCGTCTCGCCCGTCACATCGGGGCCGGCCCGCGTTACGCGCTCGACCTTGCTCGAAGCGCGGTTGATGACGACCTCGCTCCGCACGCCGTCCTTGAGCACGTCGACCACCACGACCTGGCCGTCCGGACGGTTCTCGAAGCTTGCGGCGGTCGCCACGCCGCGGGTCGCCGACTGGGCGATACTCACCGCCTGCGGTACCGTGACGGTGGTGGCGACGATGCCCGGCAGCGCGCTCTGCTGCTCCGTGACCCGCGCCCGCAATTCGCGGGGGCCGTCGCCCGGAGTGGCCCACGCCGCCGTCGTCCCGCCCGACGCCGCCACCAGGGCCAGCGCCGCCATGCCGCCAAGCATCCATGTGCGGTTTGTCATATCAGTCTCCCGTCTCGCCGGTCGCCCGATGCGGCCTGACCACGGGAGAATGCCAGCGCGGAGGTTGCGCGGCTTCGACCCGGGCTATACCTCGCGCCAATATACCGCCGCCGGTGATCAGCCGACCCGCCGCATCACGGCGACCGTGACCGGCTCCGCCACCAGCGGCGTGACCGCTTGCAACAATTCCTGCGTATGCGGCAGCTGCAGGTGCGCCTCCAGGTCGGCCCGCGATCGCCACAGTTCGTACAGCATCATCTCCGCCAGGTCGTCGAGGTTGACGTGCAGGTCGTAGGCGTCGCACGCGGCCTCGGCCCGGGTCGGCGCCTGGCACCGCTCGATCGCGGCCCGCACCTCGGCCTCGTGGCCCGGCGAGGCGACAAAGCGGGCGAACACGACGACGGGATCGGGCATGGCGGCACTCCTGGATGCAGTGGGAGACCCTAGCCCAGCAGCACGAGGTCGTCGCGATGGATCACCTCGTCGCGCCCGCTCCAGCCGAGGATTGCAAAGATCGCCTCGCTGCGGTGGCCGGCGATGCGCGCCATGTCCGCTGCCCCGTAGCCGGCCAGCCCGCGCCCAAGGGAGAGGCCGTCCGGGCCGGCGACGTCGACCGCGTCACCCCGTTCGAACTTGCCCTCGACCGCGCGCACCCCGGCCGGCAGCAGCGAGCCGCCGCGCGCCAACGCCCGTGCGGCTCCCGCGTCGACCAGCAGCCGGCCCTGCGGCGACAACGTGCCGAGGATCCAGCCCTTTCGCGCCGAGCGCGCGTCGGTGGTCGGCAGGAACCAGGTGCAGCGGCCGCCGTCGCGCAACCGGGCCAGCGGGTGTTCGCAAGACCCCGGCGCGATCGCCATGGCGACCCCGGCCCCGGTGGCGATGCGGGCGGCGGCGAGCTTGGTCCGCATGCCGCCGCTGCTAAAACCGGGTGGCGGGTCGCCGCCCATCGCCTCGACCTCCGGCGTCAGCGACGCCACCACCGGTATGTGTGTCGCGGCCGGGTCGCGCCTTGGGTCCGCGGTGTAGAGGCCGTCGATGTCGCTCAGTAGTATGAGGGTGTCCGCCGCGATCATGCCGGCCACCCGCGCGGCCAGCCGATCGTTGTCGCCGAACCGGATCTCGGCCGTCGCCACCGCGTCGTTCTCGTTGATCACCGGCACGCAGCCCAGGGCAAGCAGCGTCTCGAGCGTCGCCCGCGCGTTGAGGTAGCGCCGGCGGGCCTCGGTGTCCTCGGCGGTCAGCAGCAGCTGTGCGGCGACCAGCCCCTGTGCGGACAGCGCCTCCGACCACGCCTGCGCCAGCCGGATCTGGCCGACCGAGGCCGCCGCCTGCTGCTCCGCCAGCCGCAGCCGGCCCTCGAGTTTTAACGACCGCCGTGCCAGCGCGATGGCGCCGGACGAGACCACGACCACCTCGATCCCCGCCGTCCGCAACGAGAAGATGTCGGCGGCGACCGAGGCGAGCCACGCGGCGCGGGGGGCGGCGGCCTCGGTGTCGACCAGCAACGCGCTGCCGATCTTCACCACCACCCGACGCCAGACGTTCATCGGCGCGCTTCGACGATCCTCGGCCACAGCGCCGCCAGCACCTCGGGCACGCCCTGGTGGGTGACGCCGGAGATCACCGCCACATCCTGCCCGCATGCCTTCCGCAAGGCCGTGCGGCGGGCCGACGCCTCGCGCGGGGTCATCGCGTCGACCTTGTTCAGCGCCACGACTTCCGGTTTGCGGTCGAGGTCGCCGCCGTATTGCGACAGCTCCTCACGCACAGTGCGGTACGCCTGCACCACGTCGCCGGCCGCCCCGTCCACCAGATGCAGCAGCACCGCGCAGCGTTCGACGTGGCCGAGGAAGCGGTCGCCCAACCCGGCGCCCTCGTGCGCGCCCTCGATCAGGCCGGGAATGTCGGCCAGCACGAATTCCTGCGTGTCGGACAGCCGCACCACGCCGAGCTGCGGGTGCAGGGTGGTGAACGGGTAGTCGGCGATCTTCGGACGTGCCGCCGAGACGACCGACAGGAACGTGCTCTTGCCGGCGTTCGGCAGCCCGATCAGCCCCGCGTCGGCGATCAGTTTCAACCGCAGCCAGACCCAGCGCTCCTCGCCCGGCCAACCCTTGTCGGCGCGGCGCGGGGCGCGGTTGGTGCTGCTCTTGAAATGCGCGTTGCCGTGGCCGCCGTCGCCGCCGCGCAGCAGGGTCACCCGCCGACCCGGCTCGTCGAGGTCGGCCAGCAAGGTCTCGCGGTCGTCGTCGATCAGCTGGGTGCCGACCGGGACGGCGATCTCGACGTCGTCGGCGCCGGCACCGGTGCGGTCGGAGCCGGACCCGTTGCCACCCTTGCGGGCGCGAAAATGCTGGGTGTAGCGAAAGTCGATCAGCGTGTTGAGGTTGGCGACGGCGACGAACGAGACATGGCCGCCGCGCCCGCCGTTGCCGCCGTCGGGGCCGCCGAACTCGATGAACCGCTCTCGGCGGAAGGCGATCACGCCATCGCCGCCGTCGCCGGACTTGCAGTAGATCTTGGCTTCGTCGAGGAATTTCATGGCTGGTTCAAAATGCGAACGGGGCCGACCCAATCCGGCCGACCCCGCGACAGGCTTACTCGAGGACGCGTTATTCGGCGGCGATGGCGACCGGGGCTGCGGCAACCAGGGCGGGAGCCACGGAGACCTGCACGCGCCCCTCGGCCCGGTGCTCGAACTTTACGTGACCCTCGATCAGCGCGAAGATCGTGTGGTCCTTGCCGAGCCCGACGTTGCGGCCCGGCTGCACCTTGGTGCCGCGCTGGCGGATGATGATGTTGCCGGCGATCACGTGCTCGCCGCCGAACTTCTTCACGCCGAGCCGGCGTCCGGCGGTGTCGCGTCCGTTGCGGGACGAGCCGCCCGCCTTCTTGTGTGCCATGGTTTTGGGTCCTGCTTACGCGGCGGCCGGGGCTGCGACGGGAGTGGTGGAGATGCCGGAGATACGCAGCACGGTGACATGCTGGCGGTGGCCGTTGCGGCGGCGGCTGTTCTGCCGGCGGCGCTTCTTGAAGATGATGACGGTCGGCAGCCGGTCCTGCGCCACCACGGTCGCGGTCACGGTGGCGCCGACCACCAGCGGGGCGCCCAGGGTCAACCCGCCCTCGCCGCCGCCGATCGCCAGCACGTCGGTGAAGGTGATCGTGCTGCCGGCCTCGGCCTCGAGCTTTTCGACTTTCAGCACGCTGTCGTGGGCGACCCGATACTGCTTCCCGCCGGTGCGGATGACTGCGAACATGGCGGTTAAAGTCCTGATCGGGCCGTCGAAGGAGGGCGGCCGGGCATGGGTGGACGGGCCGCGCGGGACCGTTCGGAAGGCGGCGATGTAGGCCGGGCAGGGCGGCGGTGTCAATCGAGCGGCGTTGCGGGCGGCCGGTGGGGCGGTTATATGGCGGCGCGCCACTGCGGAGGGGTGCCAGAGTGGTCGATCGGGACGGTCTCGAAAACCGTTGTACCTTCACCGGTACCGTGGGTTCGAATCCCACCCCCTCCGCCAATACACAACCTCAAGTTATTGACTATAATAGCGTTTTTGTAGCGGGCAGCCATGCTACGCACACATTTACCCCATAATCTCCAGCGGCGATCAGTGATGTGCGCTTGCCTGTGTGCCGGTCGCAAGGTGGCGTGTGCAGCAGCCCCTCTGGCTAAAGAGGCTAATCTGGCTAATCCGAAGGCTGCAAGTTGTGCGCGCGTACGGGCCCGCGCGCGCACGGTTTAGGAGTTCATTATGCGGGAGGCCGAGGAAGCTGCGTAACCCCTGCCTTAGTCGGTCGAGATTGTCTCCGTCTCCGTGCCGGCCAACACGAGCCGCCATCCACCTGGCCCTCCATAGGCGTCCGGCACCGTCTGCGGCCCGTCGAGCAACACGATCAGGCGAGGTGCTTTCCCGCACGCTCGGTAGCGCAGCCGAAATACCACATCTGCAAGAGTACGCGGCGGGTCAGCCTCCTCAATAACCGCAGCGGCAGCAGCATCGTGCCGCCGCAGCACCGCAGCTCCAACCATCGGTCGCGGAATAGTCGGGAGTGACAAGCGAGTGCGAGGGCGCGATCAAAAGGCGGCTCGGATGCGAATGTCGGCACGACCGGAACGTAGCAAGAACAATCTTCGCGCGCGAGCCGGCTGGCAATCGATCGAGATTACCGCTTAAGTAAAGCAATGCATATCCCGCGACGAGCATTTCGAGAGTTCGTCTTGGGTCGAGCGGGTAAGCGGTGCGGCCTTAATCGTCTGCAGCGAAGTTCAGTCTTCAAGTTGAGAATTGCTGCAGCTACCCAGCGGCTCCCCGGTGCAATAATCGTTTGGCCATGTCGGCTTAGGGTCGATTGTGTTGAAAAAGGCGTTCACCGGCGAGAGCATCCAGAGGGTTGGCGTCAGCCGGTGCTGCCCTCATCCCGTCGCGGGTTGAGGGAGCGGGATCAGTTTGGCGAGCTTGCGGAGGTTCTGGG
>JAABUX010003320.1_pt1 | contig 21444 bp, 20 predicted proteins | sample 5561851 | NCBI WGS metagenome assembly JAABUX01 (sample SAMN10711883, study PRJNA513361) | rock metagenome | isolation source: Antarctica rocks | place: Antarctica: Victoria Land, Richard Nunatak red sandstone | collected 2016-01-03 | reverse complement strand
TGCTTTCGATTTGCGCGAATGATCAGTAATCATACAATTCTTCTGTTGGCGACGAGGTGCCTGTGCAGTAGGCTGCGCCGACAGCCCACGTCACTCAACGCAGGTCGCCGATGTGATCCTTGCGCCCAAGGATTACAAGCCTTTCGATACCGACGCGTCATAGCAGGGTAGCCCTACGTCGGGGGCCCATGGAGCGCGGCCGATCCGGGTGTTCGCGGGGGCCGGTCGGGGCGCGCCCCTCAGTCGCCGGGGAGCAGCCGAGCCTCGGCGCTTGGCAGCTTACTCCACCAGTGGGTGTACCGGCGGTAGACCTCCGGTTCGCGGTCGGCGAGGAACACCACAAGCGACCGGGCCTCGGCCGCGAGTCCCTCCCACACGTCGTCCGGGAGGCGCTGGAAAGCGGTCACCTCGATTCCGCCCTCGACCGGGCGCCACACGCCGGCGACGTAGCCGTCGACCAGCAGGGTCGGCAGCACGTCGCCGTTCATGCGGGTCACGAGCGGGCGGTAGGCGGGCGGGATGACGCGCCCCCGGTCGGCGTAGGCCAGCAAGATGCTGTCCCACATGGCCATCAACCGGGGCGGCGCCGGGGTGTCCTCGTCCGGACGCCGGGCGCCAGGGATGTCGAACAGCTCCTTGCCGTCGGGTCCGTCCAGCCGCTCCAACTCGCCAGAGAGCGCCGTCAACGCCTCTTTGACGCGGGGCCGGTAGACCAGCGCGAACTGCGCCACGTCCGCCATCGACGCGGGGCCGAACCCCTCCAGGTAGCGTTTGATGAGTGTCTGCAAGGACGCGGCGGGGTCCGCGAGGACCGGCCGCGCCCGCGTCGCGACGTACGACGGGCGGGGACCGAACGACCATGGCGCGCCGGTGGGGGCGTGCCACAGCGGCGCGTACTGCCGCAACGCCCACCACGCTCCGGGCTGCGGCGCGCCCAGCCGGTCCGCGAGCCAGGCCTCGGACTCCGCGGCGGTCCGCGGCCGGTCGGCGTACGCCAGCAGGTCTGGGATCAGCGCATGGACATCGGCCACGGTGAGTCCGGACACCCTGAAGCGGTCGTCGCCGAGCCGGGCGGCGCGCAGCGTCGGCTCCATGGCCGCGCGGAAGGCCCGGTAGTCCGCGGCGTGGACCGCGTGCAACGTGATCCGCAGCAGCGTCGCCTTGATCACCTCGTGACGGGTGAAGGCGGCGTCGAGGTCGGTCGGGTCGAAGGCGGTGAGCCGGTTCCACAGGGCGAGGTACGGCGAGGCAGGGTGCTGCGCCTGTAGCGCGACCACGCGACGCACCGCGTCGGTGACGGGGAGCGACGCGCGCCCGAGCAGCAGCTGCCGGCCGAGCGTGGCCCGATTGAGTGCCCGCACGGTGATGCTCATGGTGGGATCGTCTCGTTCGTCATGTCACGTGGACCTTATGGCCCGCGGGATCGGCCATCAGTCGCGGCCCATCCAGGTGGCCACGTCGACCTCGTTGCCCTCGGCGTCGGCCAGCGTCCACCACGCCGGCGCGTACTGATCGGTCACCAGGTGGCCGCCGGCGGCCAGCGCCGCCGCGATGCGCGCGTCGGCCTGGTCGTGCGGCACGGAGATGTCGATGTGGAGGCGATTGCGCTGCGGGCGCGGCGCGTCCATCTGCTGGAACCAGAACGACGGCCCGCGGCCGTGGGGGTCGACGAGGTCCTCGCCACCCACCTCCTGGTACCCGAGTACGGCGCGCCAGAATGGCATCACCTCAGGGGCGACGCGCGCGTCGATCGCGACCTGGATGGTCTGCACGGCGGTCGGGTCGGCCACGACACCGAGCGCGCGCGCCGCCGCCGAGATCTGCCGGGTCAGTTCGACGTCGCGCTCGCTCAGCCCGTCACTGTCGTGCGTCCGCAGACGCACCGTCACGCCGTCGTCGCGCAGGTCAACAGCGGGGTGATGGTGCGCGGCGTCGGCCAGCCGGCCGATCGCGTCCACCAGGGCGACGCCCGCCGCGAACGACCCGGTGCGAAAGTGCGCGCACGCCCCCTCGAACAGTACCCGCCAGTCCTCGACGCCTGCGGCCGCGTGAAACTGCCGCGGCGAGATCCGCTCAGTCATGCCCGGCCTGGTGACGCCGAGGGCTGGTAGGGCTGGCGCCACCGGGGGTTGGTAGGGGGCGTGTACGTCTGGCGATCCCTCCCCGACGAGCCCGTCCACCGCCTCCCGGAGGAGGTCGGCATGGCCGGTGTGCCGCGCGTACTCCTCGATCATATCGATCAGCAGACGCCGCAGGCTGGGCGCCCGACCGTCGGGCCAGGTGCGCCGGGCTAGCTGATCCAGGCCGCCGTCGGCCAGCGCCTCCGCGACCAGGGAGCGGGAGCGCGCCACGGCCTCCTGCCAGAGCGCATAGAGTTGCTCAGGTGCGTCCTCGGCGGCCGAGTGCCAGTCCCAGTCGGGGTCGGCGTCCCAGTCCACCGTGTCCCACGGGGGCTGCCGGTCTCGCCCGTGCAAGAACTGGGAGAACCAATAATCCTCGACGTAGGCCAGGTGCTTGAGCAGCCCGCCCAAGGTCATCAACGAGGCGCCGACGGTCGCCCGCAGGCCGGCCGCGTCCAGTCCCCCGCACTTCCACGCCAGCGTCGCGCGGTTGCGCTCTAGAATGCCCAGGAGGGTGGCGGTCTCGTCGCTCGCGACGGGAGGTTCCGGACGGCTCTGCGCGTCCGGGGTGGTCAGGGGTGGTGCGTCTAGGCGCTGGTGCTCGTCGCCTGCGTCCATCATGGGTCGGCTCCTTCGCGTGTGGTCACGGTGTTGTGCGGCGGCCTCAAACCCGTCCAGATGTCAGTCTACCCCAGGCGGGTGACAACAGGGCGTCAGCCTTTCCGACGGACCGCGGCCACGCAGGGACGCGTCCGCGACGGGCCGCATCGACCGACCGGCCTGGGGGCGTCACCGGGTCATGCCGTTGTCCCCTAGCCGAGCGACCCGAGACGCAGGGTCCAGGGGATCACCTGACCGAGGCGCAAGAGATCGTCGCGGTGCCAGGGATCAGCCGCCAGGCGCGCCCGGATCTCCGCCGCCTCCCGCGCCCGCATGATCAGCAGGACATCCGGCGTGCCCTCCAGCGGCCCGCCCAGGACCACGACGCCCTCCGCCTCCAGCGCCTCCATAAAGGCGGCATGAGCCGGCCAGTTCGCCTGTTCCTCCAGGGGACGCCCCGTGTGCCACCTAGCCCCCTGTGTGTGGGTGACGGCGAACAGCCGTAAACCCGTCCTCACTGTCATGACCCCCTCCCCTCCGCTGTGATCGGCCGGATACCCCCACCAGGCACGGGGTCTGGACGCCCCCTCCGACACCCGCTCACCCAGCAGCATCATACACGAAGATCAGCGACAGCTAGCTGTCAGCCATTGGTAGCGGGCTGTGGTCACCGCAAGCGTTATGCGGGCGCGCAGCGCGGCCCACCTGACCGAGCCAGGGGCTGTCCTGGCCGAGCACTCTATCCGGGCACAGCACACCCGTGCCGAGCACTCTATCCGGCTACAGCACACCCGTACGCACCCCTCGTCGCTTCGTCCCATCTCCTGGATCGCAAGACCTGCGCGCCCACCACGCGCTGAGACGGTTCGCCGACACGCTCTGTCCGCCGTCCCCGTTGCCGGTCTCAGCGGGTGGCCTGTGACCTGTCGGCCTGCATCCTCATGCAGTCTCTGTACCAACAGCGAGAGGTCGGTCGAGTAGGCGCCGCTGACAGCTTGGGGCATCTCGCACAGTTCGCCGATGCAAGCCTTGCGCCCGATGGTCACGCCGCTCCATCCCACGGCATACGAGCGCTATCAGCGCATCGATAGACGCTTACATTACTGTAACGTGTCAGATATGGGGCTGTGGATACAATTCGTGCCACGGAGAGTTACACCCGCGGTCGCTATGTAAACATCGGGCGCGACGCACGCGTTGCCCTACGCCCTGTGCCGTGAGCCGCGCTGGACGCCGACCGTCCGATGGCCCTGAACGATGTGGCTGAGCAACACGGCCTGCGTCGCGGCAGAGCAACGTTGCAAGTTAACCAGCTACAGTACTACAGGAACGATAGGACGTTAGGACAAGGGAAGGATGTGTGGGTGGGTACCGAACCGGGACGACGACCAGCCCTGGATCGCGCGCGGGCGCGCGTCGAGCGCCGCATCCGGCGCCTGGACGGGATCAGCCGGCGCTACGGCTGGGCCCGGCTGGCCCTCTTCTGCGCGGGGGTCCTGGCCGGCGTGCTGTGCTGGCGCTCCATTGGCGCCTGGGCCGGGCTGTCCGCTGGCGCGGCGTTCCTGCTGGCCTTCGGCGCGGCCGTGGCGGGCCACAACCGCGTCGATGCCGCGCTACGACGCTACGGCCTCGTGCTGACGCTGACCACGGCGCAACTGGCGCGCCTGGACCGGGACTGGACGCGCCTCCCGGCCGAGCGCATGCCCTCCGTCTCCTCCGACCACCCGTTCGCGGCCGACCTCGACCTGGTGGGCGAGCGCTCGCTGCATCGGCTGATCGACACGGCCGTCTCGCGGGAAGGCAGCGAACGCCTGCGCGACTGGCTGCTGGAGACGGCGCCCGACGCGGAGCGCATCCGACAACGGCAAACGCTTGTCCGGGCGCTGGCGTCCCGCCCGCTGCCGCGCAACCGGCTCGCGCTCACGGCATTGGAGTGGGCGGGCAAGGGCTGGGATGGGGAGCCGCTGCGCCAGCTATTGGCGGCGCGAGCCGCGCCGTTGCAGCCGCGCGTCCTAGCCCTGGCCCCGCTGGTGCTGCTGCTGGATGGGCTGGTGCTGTGGAGCGCCGTGGGGCCGCTGCGCGGTCCGACCCTGCTGGTCGGCGCGCTCGTGCTAGCGGGCGGGGTCTTTGTCGGCCGCGCGCGCCTGACCGGCCGCCAGTTCGCCGGCGCGCCCACGACCACGGAAGCCCTGGAGGCGCCGCGTCGCGTGCTTGCCTACCTTGAAACGGCGCCGTACGGGGACGACCCCGACCTGCGACGCCTCTGCGCTCCGCTGACGGGCCAAACCGGGGGCGTGGGCGACGTGGAAACGGCGGCGCGTCCGTCCGCTGTGCTGCGCCGCCTGTCGCTGCTGGCCTCGCTAGCCTCGCTGCGGCAATCGCTGGCCTGGCCCCTCATCAACGCGGTGCTCCCGCTCGATGTCGTCGTGGCCTACGGCTTGAGCCGCGCGACGGATGCGGCGGCGGCCCAGGTACCCGGCTGGCTGGAGGTCTGGTTCGAGCTGGAGGCGCTGGGCGCGCTGGCCAACCTGGCCTGGCTGCACCCGCGCTACGCGTGGCCCACCCTGCACGACGCCGACGCCGGGAGCATAGAGCCCGTCTTCGAGGCCCGCGCCCTGGCGCACCCGCTGATCGCGGACGCGGCCACGGTCGCGAACGACTTCACGGCGCCGCGCATGGGCGAGGTCGGGCTGATCACTGGCTCGAACATGTCCGGCAAAAGCTCCTTCCTGCGCGCGGTGGGCGTCAATCTCTGCCTGGCCAACGCGGGCGGTCCGGTCGACGCGGCCATACTGCGCACGGTGATCTGGCGCGTGCATACCAGTATCGCCATCAGCGACTCCGTGACCGCCGGCTACTCCTATTTCTACGCCGAAGTACGCCGCCTGCGCGCGCTGCTGGAGGCGCTGGACCGGAGGGACGCGCCGCCGCTCTTTTTCCTGATCGACGAGATCTTCCGCGGGACCAACAATCGCGAGCGGCTGCGGGGGGCGCGGGCCTACCTGCGCGCCGTCACCGGCCGACGCGGGGTCGGGCTGGTCTCGACCCACGATCTGGATTTGGTCGAGCTGGCCGAGGCGCTGCCCGCCATGAACACGTACCACTTTCGCGACGACGTGGTTGACGGGCGCCTTGTCTTCGACTACCTTATCCGGCCCGGCCCCAGCCCCACCACCAACGCGCTGACCATCATGCGGCTGGAGGGCCTGCCCGTGGAGGAGCCGACCACCTGAGACGACGGTTCGCTTGCCCATGGCGGATAGCGAAAGTGTGCAAAAGGGATTGACGGCCTGAACACGCCAATCCTCACAGTCCGTGGACAGTTTCCCCCGGTCTATGGACAATGCCGGGCGGTGTCGGGTATAGTAGCTATCATATCCGCCGACGGGGAACAGCCCTCGTTGCCAGCGGATGAGGCGCCTCTGGCCACGCACTACGATGCCGTCGGGCGACGTGGCTGCTTGCTTGATGGGCTGCCAGGCAACCGACGCCGGTTGGTTGGCCCCGAAATAAGGGCTGATAGTATGTTTCCGCTGATTCTACGGCGTCTGGCCTTCCTGCTCGCGGTGCTCGTCGCTATCACGCTGCTGACGTTCGCCCTGCTCCACCTCACACCTATCGACCCGGCGCAGGTGTTGGCCGGTCCCCGTGCAACGCCGGCCCAGCTCGATGCGTTACGCCACCGCTACGGGTTAGACCAACCGCTACCGGTGCAGTATCTATTGTACCTTGGCGCCCTGGCGCGGGGCGACTTCGGCATATCCACCCTGACGCAGCGCCCGGTCGGACTCGACCTGCATCAATACGTCCCGGCCACGCTCGAACTCGTCGTCACGGCCCTCATTTTTGCGACCGTCGCCGGGATCGGACTGGGCACGCTGGCCGCCGCGTTCCATGGGCGGTGGATCGACACGGTGGCGCGGCTGGTCTCGCTCTCCGGGCTGGCCATGCCCGTGTTCTGGCTCAGCCTGCTGGCCCAATGGCTTTTCGGCGGGGTGCTGCGCTGGCTGCCCTCCATCGGTCAACTCGACATCGGCATGGCCGGCCCGCCTACGGTCACCGGCTCCTATGTCGTCGACAGCGTACTTGCCGGGCGTCTTGACCTGTTTGCAAACGCGTGCTGGCACCTGGTGCTGCCCGCCATCGTGCTCGGCTATGGCGTGATGGCGTCGATCACGCGCATGATGCGCACCGGCCTGATCGAGGTACTGGGACAAGATTATATCCGTACCGCGCGGGCCAAGGGGCTCAAGAGGCGCATCGTGGTCGTGCGCCATGCTGTACGCAACGCCCTGTTCGCGACCCTGACCACCATCGGACTGCAGTTTGGCGGCCTGCTGGGCGGGACCATCCTGGTCGAGACCATCTTTGCCTGGCCGGGCATTGGACTCTATCTCAAGCAATCAATCGTCGCCGCCGACTACAGCCCGGTGCTTGGAGTGACCATCGTGATCGCAACGCTCTATGTGCTGGCCAACCTGCTGGTCGACGTGGGCTACCTCGCCGCCGATCCGCGCGTGCGCTTGACGAGCGGGAAGTAGCCAGCTGAGGAGAGTGATGGTTACACGACCAGGGACGGCGGGCAACGTGCCGATCGTCGATGGGACCGATGCCGAGGAGGCGTTAGGGTCGCGGCGGCGCTTCGCGGCGCTGCGGGTGGTCTGGGCGCGTCCCATCAATCTGGTCGGGACGATCCTCGTCCTGGCCGTGTTGTTCGCCGCTATTTTCGGACGCCTCATCGCGCCGTACCCGCCGACGATCCCCAATTATGGCGCCGCGTTCGCCGCGCCATCGGCACAGCACCTCTTCGGGACCGACGAGGTCGGGCGCGATGTCTTCAGCCGCGTCCTGAGCGGGGCACAGGTTGCGTTGTTTATCGCCGTCGTCGTCGTCGGCATTGGATCGGTCGTGGGCGCCGCCGTGGGTTTGCTCTCCGGCTATATAGGAGGATGGGTCGATGAACTGTTGATGCGTCTGACCGATGTGTTTCTAGCCCTGCCGGTCCTCGTCCTGGCCGTGGCCATTGCGGCTATCCTGGGTCCGAGCCTCGAGCATACCGTGCTCGCGCTGACCGTCCTGTGGTGGCCGTGGTACGCCCGCCTGATTCGTGGGCAGGTCCTGACCATTCGCGAGCGCGAGTACATCGAGTCGGCGCGCGCGATGGGCATACCGCCGGTGCGCGTGATGTGGCGGCACGTGCTGCCCAACACGATGGGTCCCTTCATGGTCCAGGTGAGCCTCGACCTGGGCTACGCCATCCTCGCCGCGTCGAGCCTGAGCTTCATCGGCCTGGGCGTGCAGCAGCCAGAGCCGGACTGGGGCCTGATGGTCTCCGACGCGCAGGCCAACTTCCAGTCCGCCTGGTGGGCGGGCACGTTTCCCGGACTGGCCATCGTGCTGGCCGTGATCGGCTTTAACCTGTGTGGCGACATGGTAAGCGACGCACAGGACCCAAGGCGATGAGCACCCCTCACCCCCAACCCCTCTCCCGTGCGCGGGAGAGGGGAGGAGGACGAGCACAGTCATTTACTTGTTGTTAAGGAGCACTCATCTATGAAGCCAATACCTCTGATCCGCGCCGTCCTGGCCGCGTCCGTCGTCACGGCGGGCTCGTACGTGGCCGGCGTCCATGCCAGCCGCGCCGCCTCCACGCGGCGTACGCCGACCACGACCGATCCGCAGACGCTGTTGGTGGCCAATAACTACAATCCCACCTCCTTCGACCCCGCGATCTCCTACGACCAGGTCGGACCGGCCGTGTTCCGCAGCGTCTACGAGCAGTTGGTGCGCCTGCAGGGCACAAGCCAATCGCAGTACGAGGGCGTGCTGGCCACGAGTTGGAGCGCGAACGCGGGCAAGACGGTCTGGACCTTCCACCTGCGCCATGGCGTTACCTTCCACGACGGCACGCCGTTCAACGCCGACGCGGTTCAGTTCTCCATCAATCGCATCCTGACCATCAACCAGTCGCCCTCGTTCATCATGGGCCAGTTCATGAACACGCACAGCGTCCGGGTCCTCGACCCCTACACCGTGCAATTCGACCTGACCGTTCCCGCGCCGCGTCTGCTGGCCGCGATGTCGTCGCAGTGGGGCAACTGGATCGTCAGCCCCGCCACGATCAAGGCGCACACGGTCAAGAATGACCAGGGGCAGGCCTGGCTGGCCAACCACGACGCGGGCAGCGGCCCCTATACGATCAGCGCCTACGTCCCCAATAGCAGCGTCACCCTGGTGCAATATCCGCGCTACTGGCGTGGCTTTGCGGGGCGCCACGTCAAGCGGGTGGTGATGACCTTCGTCACCGGCGAGGCCACGCGGCGCGGCCTGCTCGAGCAGGGCGCCATCGACCTCTCGCTGACGTTCTCGCCGCAAAACCTGCGCCAGATGCAGCAGGAGACCACCCTGCGCGTCGACCAGTCTCCCGGCGTGCTGCAAGAAGAGTTGGTCCCCACCGTCTACGGTCCCTTTGCCAGCCCGCTGGCGCGCCAGGCGCTGGCCTACGCGTTCGACTACGACGCCATGAATAAGGGATTCCTGGCTGGTTTCGCGGAGCAGTCGCAGGGTCCGGTCGCCCACCACATTTATGGCCACGACTCCGCGCTGCCCCTGTATCACACCGACCTGAACCGGGCCAGGCAGCTCTTTGCCCAGGCCGGAGTCAAGCCGGGCACGACCGTCACAGTGTGGTACATCGCCGACGACGCGCTGGCCAAGCAGATCGCGTTGATCGCGCAAGGCCAACTCGCCCAGCTTGGCTTCAACGTGCGGCTGACCGGCTACGACACGGCGGCGTTCCAGAACGCACAGGCGGGCAATGCGCCAATCGATAAGCGCCCCAACCTGTGGGTCAGCAACTGGTTCCCTGACTACAGCGACCCCATCGACGTGATCACGCCGCTCTACCACAGCAAGGCCGGCGGTCTCGGCGCCGTCAACATGGGGCTCTACAGCGACAAGACGGTCGACAAGCTGCTGGCGCAGGCCGCGGTCACGACGGACGCGGGCAAGCAGCAAGAGCTCTTCAATCAGATCCAGGACATCCTGGACATCACCGACCCCGCCGCGGTGTACATCTCGGACACGGCCTACCAATCGGTCTATCGCTCCAACCTGCACGGGTTCTATTCCAATCCGGCCTACGGCAACACCTTCGACTACTACCCGCTCTGGAAGGACTAGCGACGAGTGACGAGTGGCTAGTGATTAGTGACGAGTGAGATTGACCAGCCACCAGCCACCAGCCACCAGCCACCAGCCACCAGCCACTAGCCACTAGCCACTAGCCACTAACCACTAACCACTAACAAGGAGTGTCCGTGGAGCGCATCCCCACCGGTATCCGCCACCTCTTTCCGGCCGATCTGCGCCGCTACACGCCCTGGGAAGACAGCCACGACCATCGCATTTGCAACTGGATCAGCCCGTGGCAGGAGGGCGAGGCCATCGACGCCGGCCTCGTCTCGGCCCCCTTCAGCAGCGGCACGGCGCGTCCGACCGCCAGTTGGGCCGCCGCCAGCGCGATCCGGGATAGCTTCGTCGAGAACACCACCTATAGTCCCGACTACGACGTCGACATCCAGGATCTGCGCGTGCGCGACCTCGGCGACATCCGCATCACCTCGACCGACGTGTGGGGCAGCCTCGATCACATCGAGGAGGCGCTGACCGACCTGCTGCGGCTGGCGCCCTCGTTCGTCCCGATCGTCATCGGCGGCGACCATTCGATCAGCGCCCCGACCGTGCGCGCGTTCTGCCGCACGCGGCCGGAGCAGCGCGTGGGCCTGATCCACTTCGACGCGCACAACGACGTGCGCGCCTTCGAGGAGGGCGGTCCGCTCAACGGGACGCCCATCCGCGGCATCATCGAGACCTGTCCCAACCTGGCGGGCTCCAACATCGTTCAGGTCGGCATCCACGGCTTCATGAACTCGTCGCGCTACAAGCGCTGGGCGGAGGAGCACGGCATCACGATCTTCCCAGCGCGGCAGGTGCGCAAGCGCGGCATCGACGCGGTGCTGGCCGACGCCGTGGAGATCGCGTCGCGCGGGACCGATGCCATCTACCTCAGCGTCGACCTGGACTCGCTCTCGCAGGTCTACTGCCTCGGCGCAAGCGGCAGCATCACGCCCGACGGCATGGAGGCAACCGACCTGCTCGACGCCGTGTTCGAGCTGGGCCGGCATCCCAAGGTCGGCATGATGGATCTGGTGGAGATGAATCCCACGGTTGATTTCCGTAACCTGACCGCCCGCACCGCCGGCGCGATCATCCTGACCTTCCTGGCCGGCCTGCTGCTGCGCCTCAAGGGCGCCGACGGCTACCGCGGGTACTGACACCAACACGCATCCCCCTGGAGGTTGACGATGCGCACGCGCGTGGCGCTGATCAGAGCCGGAGCGTGGGCCACACAGGCCCACGCCCCGACCCTACTGGCACAGGAGACGGTCGAGGTGATCGGCGTGGTCGATCCCATCATCGAGCGGCGCGCGTCCTCCCGGACGCGCGCCTCGACGACATCGCGACCGTACAACTGCGCTTCCGACCGCCGGCCATCGGCCTCATCGTAACCGGCTGGGTGCTGAGCGGGGGCAGTCCGGGGATCAGGGTTCGCTTCCACGGGTCGGAGGGCCTGGCGGAGGCGGAGGTAACAAACGTGACGCCCGGAGGGCAAGTCTATCGCCGCGTCACGCTCGACGGGGTAGCCCGGGAGGTCCCGTTGCACGGGCTTGACAACGCCATCGGGGCGCCGACCGCGCGCCACATCGACGATGTGGTCGCGCTGGTCCAGGGCCGTCCCTCACCGTATCCGGGGACGCTGCCCACCCTGCCCGACGGCGCGCGGGTCCAGCGCGTGCTCGACGCCGCGCTGACGGCGACGGGCGGCTGGGGCGCCATCTCTGAGCATGACACACGACCGGAGGGGATCGACGGGCCAAGTCAATGACGGCCCCGTCAAGCGGAGACGCCCGGCGCATCCCGTAGCGTGGCTGGGCCACGCCAGCCGCTTGACTCATTTCACCCCATTAGTCGATGTGTAACTCACACGATGTGCGTTATCCAAATGCACCTTGCTGTTAGGCCATGATACAATCTCCATTGCTGGAAATGCCGATGACGCACGCTTCGACTAGTCTTCGGTCTGCGTGCCCGTTAAGCCACCCACGCCTATCGACATGTCGGGCTCTCCGCCGCTGTATAGCCACCCGATAGTGCGTGCGGCGAGAGCAGGTCGGCTCTTGCACGAAGCGGCCAGTCGAGTGCGGAATGTGGCTTCGAGGTCCGACACCGGGTCGGGCATGGGCGCCCACCGCAGCCGATCGAAGCCCGAAGGCCGCCCCGGGGGCTCTCCATGGGGATGGATACCATAGAGCTCGTAGGCGCGGTATTGCAGCGCCGCGCGAACCTCGGGGTGATTCTTTCCATCGGTGGTCTTGGCAAGAAAGGCGGGGGTCGCGCAGAGATTCCACAAGGCGGTGTAGATCTCGGGACTCCTTGCCTCTGTCCAGACGTGGTTATACTGCACGTCCTGACCCTTAGTACGCACCGCAGCCCAAAGGAAAGTCAAGGTGGGAGTAGTGTTGTCATCCAGTAAGACCTTGCGACCATCTGGCAAGCTGTCGAACTGGCCTCGCCTGTTCATGTCTCTGATCACCGGAAAGACTGCTTGCGCTTTAGTCTGTGCCACCGTTCCTGGATTGAGAAAGATTGTGTGTTCGGTAACCGCAGCGACGGTGGAGGCATAGCCGGCGCGCCGCAGGACATCGGCGAGCGAGGCGACGCCGTCCAGGACTACCGGCGCTCGTGTCCTTGCCATACGTCGAGTGGCCGCTGCGGTAGGAATTCCCGTGATAGAGAACACGACCCGGTTAGCTTCGAGGCGCACCCTTCGGCCAGTCGTGAGCCATGCCTGAGCTTGAGTATGGCCAACTGTATTGGCCCACCAGGCAGGGTTCGTGGAACTTGGCGGCAGTCCACCTACCATCCGACTGAGCGTGATTAGATCGAGGGCGATTTCTTCGTCGGCCGGGGCAGCCTGAAGGTATTGAGTGAGAGCAGCGTACTTGGCAATCATAAGGAGACTCGTTAAGCGATTAGTTGATACCCAAACATACATGGTTAGGCCATGTACAGCCGCCCATGCGCGACAACATCCATATGATAGAGAATGCTAACCCGTTTCAACCCTGTGGAAGCAACCTCATGGTAGCACAGGACAACACAATCCTTTGATGTCTACGTAACATGGGACCGCGGCCAGTATTGGAATCGGGCAACAGGGGAGGATCGACCGATGTCTTGACGGGGCAGAGCCGTTGCATTGACATCTCCGATGAAGGAATTGCCCATAGCTCAACGCGCCCACGACCTCACCGTCGGTGTAGACCGTGTGGCCGCGCAGGATGGTGCGGGTCGACACGGCCGGTCAGGCTCAGGCCCAGGCGCCGGCTCCAGGGCCACTTGTAGCGCAGCACGTCCGGCGTGACTGTCCAGCGCGCCTCAAGGTCGACCACGGCCACATCGGCGTCGCTGCCCACCCGGATGACGCCCTTGCGCGGGTAGGGTCCACTGGTACCGCCGTGCTATCCGCGACGCGTCATCCTTGCCCCGAAGGAGTGCGCGCTACGCTTTGCTTTCATAGGCCGTACGCCACGCGTAACCAAGCTGGGGGATACAGACCGCTGATGACTGTGGCGGATCGCTCGACCAGCGCCCCGCCCGGGCCGCCTGCATGGAATCTCATGACGCGCACGGTTTCATGACCGACGGCAGTGAGCCCGATAATGACAATGTAGCCCTTCGTGGGCGAGAAGGCGAAGTGGTCGGGCCAGTGGTCGAAACGCGGATCGAATACACGTGTGTGAGTGCGCGGACGCGGACGGCCACCCTTGGCGTTGTTGCAAAAAGAGCACGACCACGCGAAGTTGCCGATGTGGTCAGATGTCGGCAAGGCAAGTCGTTCCGCGCGGCGTAGGCCGGGGTATGTGCCGTTCAGGTAGTCGTTCCATCGCTTGCGCGGGGCGATGTGCTCGATTTCGAACTTGCCGTTGGTCGGCATCAGGCAGTACTCGCACGCATAGGCGGCCCGTTGCTCCACGACATCGCGCACGGCTTGGTCCCGCGGGTTGTGGCGGGGGAGTCGATTAAGCGCGGCGACGCGGCCGCGCAACGCGCGTGGGTAAGGGGCAGGCACAGATTAGCCGGTCCGCGCCCGACGCCCAGCCTTGGCCGCATCCACTTCGGCCGTCATGAGATCGGGGTCCGCGGTGAGCGCCGCGTAGAAGTGCGCCGCATCCTCGGCCTGAGATGTGACCTGCCCGCGCGCCACCTCAAGCGGAACGCCGAGGCGCCGCGCGGCGGCGTGTATCCCGCGCTCGACCAGGGCCTGCCCCATTGCCGCGATCAGCGTCTCCAGCTCATCCATTTCTACCTCGGTGAGGGGTCGATCGCCCCAATCGCGCAGTGCCGTGAGTTCACGCAAACGCGCATCGCGCTCAGGGTCGAGGAGGACGTCGTCGTGGGAAGATACGGTCTCCACGCCAGCTATCTCCACGTCTCGTACGTCCAGCAGGTCGTCCACGCGCACATCCAAGGCCAGCGCGACCGCTTCGAGTATCTCGATGTCGGGACGCTGCACGCGGCCGTCCTGCGCGAGCACGGCGAGGGCGCGATGGTCGATGTCCAGACCGTAACGCGCGGCGATACGGCCGCGCAACTCCTCTGGGTCCATCCCGGCCGCCCGCAGCACGCTCCCCACCCGCGAGTAGACCGCTAGCGACATTGCCCCTTTACTCCTCGTGTCGTCTGACAATACATCTCCGCCCACAGTGTACTGATGCGGCGGTCAAACCGTCAATCAACGGCGCCCCGCGCGAGATCCTCGCCTGCTCCACCAGGCGTCGCCGGCCGCCCCATACCGCTGCTGTTCCGCTGCGCTGCCTGCCGCGCATCAATCCGCCTACACCTCATAGGTGCGGCTAGAGGACATGCCTCGACCAGGGAGGAATTGCCCGTAGCCCGGCGCGCCCACCACCTCGCCGTCGGCGTAGACGGTGCGGCCGCGCAAGATGGTGCGCTCGACGCGGCCGGTCAGGGTCAGGCCCAGGTGCGGGCTCCAGGGCCACTTGTAGTGCAGCACGTCCGGCGTGACCGTCCAGCTCGCGTCCGGGTCGATCACGGCAAAATCGGCGTCGCTGCCCACCCGGATGACGCCCTTGCGCGGGTAGAGTCCGAAGGTGCGCGCGGCGTTGGCCGCGGTCAGCGTGGCGACGCGCTCCAGCGGCAATCCTCGCCGCCGCACCCCCTCGCTCAACAGCAGCGGCAGCAACGTTTGCGTCCCCGTGACCCCGTCGGGGATATCCCAGTGCGACTGTCCGTCCAGGCTCTTCTGGGCTTCCGTCGCGGGCGAGTGGTCGGAGCCGATGTTTTGCACCTGCCCGGCCAGGACGCGCCGCCATAGCGCCTCCACCTGGCGGCGCGCGCGCAACGGCGGCGCGCACTTGGCGTAGGGTCCGATACGCGCCATGTCCTCCTCGTCCAGGGTCAGGTGGTGCATGGTGACCTCGGCGTTGACGTCGGCCCCGGCCTCGCGCGCCGCTCGACAGAGATCGACGCCCTCGCCCGTGCTGATGTGCACGACTTGCGTGCGCGCGCCGCTGACGCGGGCAAACAGCGCCACCCGCGCGATCGCTTCCCACTCGGCCACCTCGGGACGCGACTCGCCGTGGGCGCGCATATCCTCCCTGCCCGCGGCGCGCAGACGGGCGCGCAACGAGCGGATGATGGCGTCGTTCTCGCAGTGGACGCCCACGGGCAGCCCCAGGCGCGCCGCCTCGCGCATACCTTCCAGCAGGTCGTCGTCGGCCACGTGGAACCAGTCGGCGGCCTCGCAGGTGAAGGCCTTGAACGCGATGGCGCCCGCGTCGGCCAGCGCCGCGAGTTCCCCCACGTTGCCCGGCACGAGACCGCCCCAGAGCGCGAAGTCGATCACCGCGCGCGGGGCCACGGCGTCACGACGCGCCTCGAAGGTGACGCGGTCCGTGGTGGGCGGCAGGTTGAGCGGCATATCGATCACGGTGGTCAGGCCGCCCGCGGCGCAACTGCGCGTTCCGGTCAAGAAGTCCTCGAAGGCGGACTGCTCCTGGTCGCCCAGGTGGACGTGCGGGTCAATGCCGCCAGGCAAAACATACTTACCGCCAAGATCAAGCTGCTCGTCGGCTTGATAGCGCGCCTCGCCCGGTGCGCTGAGCGCCACGATCACTCCGTCGCGCACCGCGATGTCCAGCGGGGTCACGGCGTCTTCGGTCACCACAAGGGCGTTGCGCAAGACGAGATCGGTCTTCATGGTCATGGCTCCCGCCGCGGCAGCGTCGAGAGGTCGCGGAAGGCGCTCTCGTGCAGCGTCTGGTAGTGCTCGCGCTCGTGCTCGGGGCTGGCAAAGTTGTAGGACTGTTTGCCGCGCGCCACGGCGAGTTCGTACCCCAGCAGCGAGAGCGGCACGGTCAGCAACAATGGGCTGAACATCTCGGGTCCGCCGGCCGGCAGCGCCACGACCTCGGGCGTGAGCGCGCGCCAGCGATCCGGCGCGTCGTCCGTGATGACCAGGAACGGCGTGCCGATAAAGCGCATCTCGGTTGCGATCTCGATTGCGCGGTCCAACGATCGCCCACGGGGCGCCAGCAACACGGTGCGCGAGGCAGGGCCGCTGATAAAGTACTGCGCGTGCGCCCACTCTTCGGTGTTCTGCGCCACGCCGTTCAACTGCGCGCCCTCGAACAGCTTGGCCGCCCCGAACAGCGCGCTGGCCTCGTTGGGACCGGCCCCCAGGAACAGCACCGTCTCGGTCCCGTCCGAGGCCAGGCGGGCGGCGTAGTCGCGCAACGAGTCGCTTGACGCGGCGATGGCGCCCTCCACGGGCACGGCCATGGCGCGCAACTCGTCCACCAGGGACTGAGCGCGGTCGGCCGTCAGGACGCCGCGACGCTGTCCAAGCCCTATCGCCAGCAGATAGAGGGCCAGCAACAGGCCCGCGTAGGTGGAGGTGCCGAGCGAGTAGCCGGGACTGGGGATGGCTAAGGGCAAGACGCGGCCGGCGGTTGCGGCCAGACGGCGCTCCAGGTGGCCGGTGATGGCGACGACGGTGGCGCCAACGTACGCCGCGTTGCGCGCCGCCTCCACGGTACGCGCCACCTGCCCGGAGTAGGAAACCGCCAGCACGAGCGTGCCGGGAGGGAGCGTGTCGACGTCGTAGCGCGCCAGGTCCAGCGCGCCGATGGCCCGCGCTGGAAGTCCGCTGTAGTGCTCGAACGCCCGTCGCGCGGCTAGTCCGGCAAAATAGGAGTCGCCGCAGCCGGTCAAGACCACGCCGGGGATTGTCTCGATCGGCAGGTCATCCAGCAAGGCGCGCACCGCCGGCCACACCGTCGCGATCTGGTCGCGAATCACGGCCGGCAATCCCGCGATCTCCTCGCGGACGACACTGATAGCGCGACGCGGATCAGAAACCACCTCTCTACCCTCCATTCCTACTACCTACCTACATGCTGCCGCGCAACAAAGCAAGACGCTCGTCACGGACACGCGGATCGACATCGATCAGGCCGAGCGAGCCGTGGCGTTCGACCGCGAACGAGGCCGCCACCGCGCCGGCCATGGCCGCGTCGAGCACGTGGCCGCCGTCGGCCAGGCACGCGGCGAACCCGCCGCAGAAGGCGTCGCCAGCCCCGGTCGCGTCGCGGACGGTGGTGGCGATCGAGGGAACCAGACGCGGGCCATGCTCCCCGCGCGACTGCGTCAGAGCGCCCTCCGCCCCCATCTTGATCGCAACCGCGTTCGCTCCCAGGGTGAGCAGGTTGGCGATGGCGCGCTCGGGATCGTCGTAGCCGAACCAGAGCGCCACCTCCTCACGACTGGGCAGGAAGGCGGCCAGCAGCGGCAGCAACGCGGCGAAGCGTTCCTGGTAGCCGTCCACAAAGCCTTCGTGCGTGTCCAGCGTGATCAATGGATGCGTGGGAAGGGCAGCCGCCGCGCGCACCAGCCGCTCTGCCTGGTCAAAGGGCATCGCCGCGACATGGACCGCGCGCGCCGCGTGGGCGTACGCAGTGGGCACGTCATCCGGCTCGGGTGAGAGCGCGTGCAGCCGCTCCTCGGGCGTACGCAAAATGAAATGGCGGCGGCCATCCCACTCATAGACGATCCAGTAGCGGATCGTGGGACCGGGATGCGCGCTGATGCCAGCCGTGTCAAGCCCGGCCGCGCGCACCCGCCGAAGGTCGTCGAGCGGGAAGTCGGCGCCCACACGGCTAAGCAGGCCAACCGGACGTGTCCAGAGCGCCGCGGCGAGTCCGCTGTACAAGACATCGCCGCCGACGATGCCCATCGACGTCTGCCCGTCGGGCAGGACCGTGTCGTCGAGGGTGACGTTTCCAGCGACGATCAGCACGTCGGCGTTCCTCCCTATACTGCTACTGCTTATCGAACGAATCGCGCCGCTACTGCTTATCGAACGAACCGCGCCGCGGCCACATCCGCGCTGTGTTCACACGCAGGATAGCAGGGATCACGGCACGTCGGCGACGACGGGCGAGATAGGCGGCAACATCGTGCATCCATGGGGATGTTCCCGTCCCGTAATACTTCTATAATCTCCGCGTAACAAACGCCTGTTAGCCTGATAGTGAGCGTGCGATCACGCCCCGCCACGCGGTGGTGTATCATACTGTCACACGGCCCCAACGCGCGCCGTGACGCCCAGGCACGGGACGCCTTCCGCGCGTTACAATCAAAGGAGTACGGACAATGGCAGCAACAGGTGTATCATCGCGCGGACTACCGACGGGCGTTGCAACGCCCAGCGGACTGGCGTGGCCGACGGGCTGGTGGGCGCTGGGCATCGGGCGCATCATCATCGGCTATCTCTGGTTCCAGCAAACGCTCTGGAAACTGCCCCCGGACTTCGGGAGCCCTGGCGGCTGCCCCACCAGCCTGAGCGCCAAGCACCTCGGCGGCCTGTGCGACTGGATGCACCGTGAGGCCGCCCACGCCTACGTGCCACTCTACGGCTCGTTCGTCCGGGACGTGGCCATCCCCAACTTCGGCCTCTTCGGCTCGTTGACGTGGCTGACCGAGACGGCGCTTGCCATCTCGCTCGTGCTGGGGCTGCTCGGACGCTTGGGCAGCCTGGTGGCCACGCTGTGGGCGATCAACCTGACCATCGGCCTGTGGGCAGTCCCCGGCGAGTGGTATTGGACCTACGTGATGCTTGCCCTCCTCAACGCCGTCTTCTTCGCCACCGCCGCCAGCCGCTACATCGGGGTCGATATGTTCCTGCGGCGCTACGCGCTGTCCGGCCCCCGTACACCGCTCAAGCGATTGATTGCCCTGGCCTCATAAGGCCGGGCTGTTTGTAGCCGCCGGCGGCGCGCATATCACCGCCGTGCTGCAGGCGTTGCCCACTTTGGGCAGGTCTTCCGGGTTGGCCAGGGTAAAGGGGATGTCGACGGTGTCGCCGCGCACCACAGGGCAATACTCGTCGGGCTGGTTGAGGTCGCCGCGCAGCGCGCGCCGGCTGGCGCAGCCTCCACCGCACGTCTGTTCGTAGCGGCAACCCCGGCAGGCGTCAGGGACGACGCGCGTCTGGGCGAACGGGGGCGTCTCGACAACGCCTCCGCCGAGCCTCTGCAGATCGAGCAGCGTCAGCTTCTTCTCGGGCCAGTAGGGACACGGCGACACCTGGCGGCGCGGACTCACGCGGATGCTCGTCGCGCCACAGGGGCTGCCGTGCGTCGTGTCCAGGCCCATGATGGCGTTGACCAGCGGCTCGCTGCAGGCGATGAGCTTGGTCGCCGCGAAGAGGCGGCGGAAGCCCTCCCAGAACTGCTCGTAGCTCAGGGTAAAGCGGTCCGTCGTCACGGCCTGGTAGACGTTGACGCGGAACATGGCCCCGTATGCGCCGGCGACGACGGCAATGGCGGCCAAGCGGTCCCAGTTGGGAGCCATCATGACGGCAATGACCGAGGCGCGTACGCCCAGGTCGCGGCAGCGGTCGAGGCAGCGCAGCACGAGGTCCCAGTTTCCCTCGCCGCGGAAGGCGTCCTGCTCCTCGCGCGTTGGGTAGTCGAGCGAGAGCTCGACCGTGTGGAAGGCCCGCAGTTCCTCGTCGCTCATCTCCATCACGCTGTAGCCATTCGAGGTCACGGCCAGCTTGACGCCCCGCGCGCGCAGGAGGTCGACCATAGCATGGTAGTCCGGGTGCAAGGCGTTCTCGCCGGTACCCAGGTTAACCGAATCGACGTCGACGCTCTCCAGGATGGTGGAGAGGTCGCGCATGGTCAGACGCGGGTTGCCAAGGCCACGATAGCAGTGCGGGCAACTGAGGTTGCACTCGTTGGTCAGGCCGATGCCGAGGGCGTAGGACACGGGGTCTCCTTTATATATAGTTGAACAGCGGCTTCCCCGGCATTGTACCCCAGCGTGCGCGAACACACATGGTTCGACGCTCCCCAAGGCGATTTTTTGACACTCCCACCCCTACCTAAAGGAGTGAGATTCTCCTTCTTACGCCGTGCCCCTCACGGGGTCGGTCGCGTACGGAGCGTGCGGACTGTCATCGACCGCGCCCGGCGAAACGACTGACGCCATTGCAGCGCCACCCTTCTCAAGCATCACCGGGCAGGACAATCCGACCCAGCGGCCCACATTTCTGCTGGCGTTGTGGTCGGCGTGTCCTCGATACCCACAGCGGGGGCATCGGAAAGCGTGCCGCTCGCGCTGGCCGATGGCCCCGCAGCGGCTACACGACTTGGAGGTGTACGCGGCCGGTACCTTGTCCACGGGCACGCCCGCTGGCGTGACCGCCATAGCTTGATCCCTCCCTTCTGCGCCGTCCCTTCTAGGAGGGCGTCGAGGGCACGCGCGGCGTGCGCCCCGTACACCTCCAAAGGGATACGCTTCTTAACGCCGCGCACCAGACCAAAGCCCAGCGAGTAGGTGGTCCCTACCTTGTGCAGCGTCCAGTTCTGGTTGTTGGTCTCAAGGGGCAACGCCTTGAACCGCTTGACGCCCGTCCGCGCCCGCGCGTTGCGGATAGTCTGGTTCATCCAGACCGACCCCAGCTCCACGTCCGCGAAGTGGGCCGTCGTCAACGCGCTCCGCTCCTCCCGCGGCAGAGCCAAAATTGTGTTGGCCGTCGCCGTGTTGAGGTCTTGCAGGCGCGCAAACTCAGCAGCTTTCGCCGCGTTAAGCCGCAGGAACGGAAGTTTGAGCGAGAGTGTTTATGTTGTCATGCCCGAGTATATCGTATCTTAAAGGACGTGCAAGATAGGCGACAGGCATGCGGGAGTGCGCAAAGGACGCCGCTTCATCCACACCCCTGAAGGGGTGAGCTTTTGCGGCGGATTGCTGTAACATTCCGGCGCCAGGTGGCACACCCTGGTAGCATAAGAACTATGACGGACAGTTCCCCTATGTCCCATGGCTTGCGCCGTTGGCGGCGCACCGGGTCGCGCGAGGTCTATCGCAGCCCCTGGGTGGGGGTGCACGAGGACAGCATTGTCTTCCCGAACGGCCAGGAGAGCACCTACAGGTAACTACCTAGGACTGGGATGAAAAGGGCGTCATGCGGCTGGGGCTCTAGGAGCGATAGTCACGTCGAAACCCAGGGCCTGCAACTGCTGCACGAGGTGATCGCGGTGGGGTACCTGACGGCGCAGCACGGGCTGCTGAG
>JAABUX010003318.1_pt1 | contig 21451 bp, 11 predicted proteins | sample 5561851 | NCBI WGS metagenome assembly JAABUX01 (sample SAMN10711883, study PRJNA513361) | rock metagenome | isolation source: Antarctica rocks | place: Antarctica: Victoria Land, Richard Nunatak red sandstone | collected 2016-01-03 | reverse complement strand
AAGGTCCTCCTGCCAGGCGTCCGCGTTGGCGGCGGACTGTCCGGGGACGTGACGGGCGGCCCTGCGCGCGGCGGGCGCGTCGTCGGGCTCGGGCGTCAGCAACACGATGCCGACGCCGCAGCCCAGGCGATGCAAGCGTAACGAGAGTTCGAGCAGGTCGGGCGGCATGGAGGGGACGAGCAACACCACGGCGTCGGAGGGGCGCGCGATGCGCCGCTCCACCAGGGCCTCCGCCAGGCCCTGCCCGGCCGCGGAACCGGGCGAGGCCACGGCCAGCAGGTCGAGCAGATGCTCGCGTTGGTCGCGTCCGCGACGCGGCTCGGCCAGCAGCGCCGGCGCTCCTACCGTGATCAAGCCAACATCGAGGCCGGCCTTGTAGGCCAACTCGACGACGTAGGCCGCGGCCTCGACCCCCCTCTCGACGGTGCTGCCCTCTCCGCTCCCTCGATGCGCCGGGCCCGACAGGTCGAGCGCGACCCAGAGGCGCTGGCCGACCGACCGCTCGCTATCCTTCACCATTAGCGATCCATGGCGAATGCTGGAGAGCCAATGGATGCGCGTCGACGCGTCGCCCGGCGCGAAAGGGCGCACCGCGCCGGTGACCGGCATGCTGGCCCAGGAGCGGCGCGCCGGCAAGAGGTCGCCGGCGCGGGCCGCGGCCAGGCTGAAATCCGGCACGATGCGCGGGCGCGGCCACACCACCACCTCGACGCTGGGCGGCTGATAGCGTCGCGCTACCACCACGCCGAAGGGATCGGCCACGGTCAGCAGCGCGGCGCCCACGGGGTAGCGCCCACGGGCGACGGCGACCGACACGTGGGTCAGCTCCTCGTGCCCGCGGGGGCTGAGCGCAAGCGCCCAGCGCGGGCGCTCGTGTCCTACACCGGACCGCGCGGCGACCTGCAGGCCGAATAGCGGCCATAAGGCGCGCGCCCGCACCTGGTAGACCTCGAGCAGGCGCTCTCCCATGACCGTCCGCCGCCCCGCGACGCGATACTCCAGCCGCACCGCTCGCAACGCCGACCGCGTGTAGAGCATGGCCAGCGCTAGCAGCAGCAGCAGCAGGTAGGCGATGTGGATTAACGCGGGTACATCGGCTGCCAGGCCGCCGGCCAGCGCGGCCACGGCCAGCGCGACGACCCAGGGCCAGGTCCCGCGGCGAGCGTCCAAGGGCTACCTCCTACTGCCTACTGTCTTCTTGGCTTGCTCTTTACCCATCACGCCGGGGACGGGGACGCGGTCCAGCAGCGCCGTCACCAAATCTTCGCCCGGCGCGCGCCCTCCCGCCGTGCCACGCCGCAAGATCAGCCGGTGGGACAGCGCCACGGCAGCCACGGCCTTGACGTCGTCGGGCAGGACGAAGTCGCGTCCGTCCAGCGCGGCGTGGGCCTGGGCCAGTCCGTAGACGGCCAGCGATCCGCGCGGGCTGGCGCCCAGGTACACGTCGGGGTGGTGGCGCGTCTCGTTGACCAGGGTGACGATGTACTCGCGCACCAGGGAATCGACGTAGACGCCATGCACGGCGGTTTGCGCCGTCAGCACGTCGGAGGCCTGGCAGACCGATTCGAGCAGCTCGACGGGATGCGCGGCCCCACCTCCGCTGCGTCCCAGCACCTCCATCTCGTCCCTGGGGTCGGGGTAGCCCAGGCTCAGGCGGATGGCGAAGCGATCGAGCTGCGCTTCGGGCAAGGGGAACGTGCCTTCGTATTCGACGGGGTTCTGCGTGGCCAGCACGGTGAAGGGGTTGGGGACGGGGTGGCTGATCCCGCCAACGGTCACCTGCCCCTCCTCCATGCTCTCCAGCAGCGCCGACTGCGTCTTGGGCGTGGCGCGGTTGACCTCGTCGGCCAGCACGATCTGCGCCATGATAGGGCCGGGCCGGTACTCGAAGAGGGCGTTGTTCTGGTTGTAGATCTCCAGGCCGGTCACGTCGCCGGGCAGGAGATCGGGCGTAAACTGGATGCGCTTGAACGAGGCGCTAATCGAGCGCGCCAGCGCCCTGGCCAGCACGGTCTTGCCCACCCCCGGCACGTCCTCGATCAGCACGTGGCCGCCCGAGAGCAGGGCGGCCAGGATCAGACGAATAGCGCCGGGCTTGCCCACCACCACGCGCCCGATGTTGGCGGCAACACGCTCCCCCAACTCGCGCACGGCCACCGCCGTCATCTCAGCCACGCTATCTCCCTTCTCTCGCGGGAAGTATAGCAGTTAGCTATTAGCCATTAGTAATTAGCCGTTAGCTTCCGCTGGGCGACGCACGCCGTTGCTGGACCAGGCAGTTGTGACCGACGCGCCAAAGGCTAACGGCTAATTACTAACGGCTAACGGCTAAAAGCTACTGTAGTCTTTTAGCTCCGCCGCTCGTTATACTGATGGAGGCAGGAGAGTGTGGAGAGTGTGCTAGTGCGTGAGAGGGCCTTTGGCCGGGTGCTAGACAGTATGCCAGCATCCACCGCGGCCGAATCCGCGGCCGCCGCGAAGCCGTCGTTCGACGAGTTGTTCGCGCGCTATCAAGGTCCTATCTACGGCTATATCCTGGGGATGGTCGGGAACGTCGAACAAGCCCAGGATCTGACGCAAGATACGTTTATCAAGGCCTTTAAGGCCTTGCCGGACACCCGTGAGCTCGTGCTCCCGGCGTGGCTCTACCGCATCGCCACCAATACCGCCCTGGATGCCCTGCGCCACCGTCGCCGTCTGACCTGGTTGCCCTTCGCTCCCGGAGACGACGAGCGCCTGCCGGCGCCCGAGTTCGACCTGCCCTCCCATTTTGCCGAGAGCGAGGCCGTTCGATCAGCCCTCAGCCGCCTCACCCCCCCGCAGCGCGCCTGCCTGCTGTTGCGTGCCCACGACGGCTTCTCCATCGACGAGATCGCGCACGCGCTGCACATGTCCAAAGGTAACGTTAAGATCACGCTGTACCGCGCCAAAGAGCGTTTCCGCAGCGCCTATGATGACGCGGAGAAGTTAAGCTACCCATGACAGCCCACCTGACCTGTGACCGTATCCGACCGCTGCTCTCGGCGTACCACGACGACGCGCTCTCCCACGCGGAGCGCGTGCGGGTCCGTGAGCACGTCGCCACCTGCGCTGGCTGCCGCTCGACCCTGGAGATGTACGACCGGGTCTACGCCGCCGTGCGCGCCGTGCCCGCGCCGGCGGTCCCCTTCGAGCTGCGCCACAACGTCTACTCCCAGATCGCCGCCATCGAGGCCGGCCGCCGCCGCTGGGGGGCCCCTTTCGGGCCCGCTGTCGGCCGCACGGTGCGCGCGACCGGAAGCACGGCCGGCGTCCTGGCCGTGCTGGGGGCGCTGGTCCTGGCCGCGCTCCGCCTTGGCTCTGATGCCAACCACTCGCCCTCCCCGGCGATCATGGCCGCTGCTCCCTTCAATGTAGCCGGGACGGCCGTGAGCGTGCTGTGGACACGGCGTGCTCGGGGATCCACACTGCCTCCCGTCGAGCAGACGGCGGTCGTGCCGATGCGCGCGGCCGCCGTGCTGGCAGGCGTGGGCGCAATGGTCATCACGGGACTGGAGAAGCAATCCAGGGGCAACCGTCCCACGACGATGGTGCGGGGCATAGTCATCCAAGGCCAATCCAGTGGTTCCCCGCGTGGCTCCATCCCCTTCACGGCGGAGGTCTCACTGGTGGACAGAACGCCGGTGGTGCAAGGCTTCGTCCGCGGGACGCCGTCGCCGGTCCCGACGATCTCAAGCGACGAGGGGCTCGTCTACCTCGGGTTCGACAGGCCCGATGTCTTGCGCCAGGTCAATACCGATAACGCACTGGCTGACGTGGAGTACCATCCCGCCGTCCTAGCGGGCCGGTCGGTCGTACTGGCCACGCCGGTCGCGGACTCAGACCCGCAAGGGCAGCTCTTCACCGGCCTCATGAGTAACCCAACCGATGGGTCGATCTATTTTTCTGCTAAGGGACGGGAGAACGGCGGCATCTTCCGCCTCGACCCTATGACCTTGCACGCGACGCGAGTGGTCTCGCTGGCCGACTACTCCCTTGTCGACCATGCCGCGGGCTATGGGTTTCGCTTTGTGCAACAGCTCTACCATCAAACCGGCTCGAGCCGGTTAGCCTTCGCGCTGATCGATGAGCAGTACGACACGGTCCGCGTCAGCATCGAGGATGTCGACCCCAATGCGTCGTCTCCCCAGAGCACGGTTCACACCCTCCGCCCGGCGTCCGATCCCTGGTTCGACTACGTGCTGTCGCCGGATCAGCGACGTATGGCCTGGGTCGATAAACCAGCGAAGCCGTCGGGGTACGGCATGCTGAAAGTGTCGTCGTTTGGCGCCGCGACATCCCCAACCACCATCACGATCGGCCCCGGCGCGCATCCTGAATGGTCGTCCGATAGCCAGGACGTGCTGTACCGCGATGCCAGGCAGACGGCGCTGTACCTGTGGGGGCCAGGCGCCGTGACGCCACGGCAGGTCGCGGCTGTCGCCCCTGCATTGCTCCACGGCGGCGCCTACATCAGTTCGTTTGCCTGGGCGCCGGACAATCGTTATATCGCCTACGTGGTCAGCGCGACCGATGGTCCCGGCGCGACCAGCCGGGTTTACCTGGCCGATGTGACGACCGGCTACTCATGGCCCGTCTTCCAGCACGCCTGGATCGGAGCGATCGCCTGGGCGCGCGAGCCGCGAGCGTTGCGTACCATCGTGACGACGCCCCCTGCCACGCCAACGGTGACACCCACCGCCGTCTCCCTGGCCAACGGGACGACCGGGACGACCGGGACGACCGGGACGACCGGGACGACCGGGACGACCGGGACCATCGGCGCCGGTAGCGGCGTCCCCACGCCCGTGACGGCGGCTGTGTCCCCTCGTGTCGCCGCCGACAACGGCGACACCAGCCCGACCGCGACGCTGCTGAGCTACTACCGGGCGCTCAACCGTAAAGAGTTTGTTCGCGCGTTCGGCCTGATCGCCGCGGCGGATCAGCGCAACTTTGCCCACTTCCAGAGCGGCTTTAAGGATACGGCCTACGACACCATTGAGGTCCTCGATCCAGTGCCCTACCTCAATGTGTCCAACGACCATGCGACCGCCTGCGTCGCGTTCCAGATGGAGGCGCGGCATAACAATGGCAAGACTGTCGAGTACGGCGGTTGGTACGCCCTGCAGAGCACGACGGGGCAAAGCCCCTCCTTCGGCGGCTGGCGCATCGCCTTATCGCGGTCGCACATTCATCAGGGCTTGCCGGCTACGCGGCCGACGCAGGCCCGGTGCGGCTAATAACTACAACGTTAGGACCAGCCTGCGACTGACGTCGCATGGCAAAGAACGACGACTAAAGTCGTAACGGCAACGCGCGGTGAGACACTTCAGTGTCCGTTGTGTGCCATGCGACTTGGGTCAAAGGCTAGTCCTATGTTGTAGTACTATGCGTGGGCTGGCCGTCCCATCTGCGGCGGCAGCGCGGCGGAGAAGTCGTCGGCGAAGCGGCGCGCATAGTCCGCGAGCAAGGTCTCGACCCGCGCGGGGTCGGGCGAGGCGACGACGAAGCCGACGTGGTGACGCTTTTCCATGCGCGTGACGATCTCGGGATCGTCGTAGGCCGCGGTATCCGGGTATTCCTGCCGCGCCAGCGAGACGATCACGTCGGCGTAGTCGTGGCGCTGCGTCGGCGCCCTATAGCCCTTACCCTTACCTCGGGCGTCGCGTAGCGAGGGGATCTGCGCGGCCTCCATCCGGGCCCACTCGGCCCACAGGTTCACGCCGGTCGCCGCCTCGACGGCGTCGGCGATGTTGGCGCCGCCCACGCGGTTGGCTGCCTCCAGGAAGTAGAAGCGGCCGTCGTCGCGCCCCTTGATGCACTCCAGGTGCACGGCCCCGTGCAGCACGCGCAACGCCTTGATGGCCGCGCGGTTGACTGCCCGCAACGCCATATCGTCGTCGGAGCCGCGCGCCACCAGGCGCGTGGTCGATATGCCTCCCTCGTGGTAGACGTCGAGCGGCGGCCGGCCGTACTGGCTGGTCTCGCAGAACACGACCTTGCCCGCGGAGACGAGCGAGTCGACGTGATAGACCGTGCCCGGAACGTAGCGCTCCAGCAGGTGGAATGAGCGGAGGTCGCCCAGCTCGCTCAGACGCGACCACAGCTCGTCGGCCGCGTTGAGCCGGGTGATGCCGATGGTGGAAACCTCGCTGCGGGGCTTGAGCACCCACGGCGGCGGGACGCGCGCGACGTAGGCGGCGACCTCGTCATCGTTGAAGACGGGCGCGAAGTCGGGCTCGACGATGTCATGCGCGCGCGCCGCGACGCGCATGGCCAGCTTATCGCGCACCAGCCGCGCCGTGCTGCTGTCCGGGCCCGGCAGGCGCAGGTGCTCACGCAGGGCCGCCGCCGTCTCCACGTCATAGTCGTCGAGCGGGACGATGCGGTCGATATGGACGCGGCGCGCCAGGTAGCTGACGCCCAGGATAACCTGCTGCGCGTCGGCCAGATCGGGCATGTGGACAAGCTCGTCGATGGCCTCGCGCGGCCAGGAGGCCCCTTCCAGCGCCGAGGCCGTCAGCAGCAGGACGCGGCAGCCCTCGCGCCTGGCCTGGCGCAGGAACGCGGCGCCCTTCTCATAGCTGGCCAGGCAGAGCACGGTCGGCGGACTTGACGGACTTGACGGGGGCGGCGAATCTTCATTGGCCATCGTGGTCACTCCTCAAGGTATAGAGCCGCTCGCTGGGGCAGCGTCATGCTGCCCTGTTCCATACGTCTCACCATCGAGACCACCTCATACCGCTATTGTAACCTTTACGCGGCAGCCTATCAGTTGCCGGTTGCCGGTTGCCGGTTGCCAGTTGCCAGTTGCCAGTTTGCTGCTCCCCTCTCCCGCGCACGGGAGAGGGGTTGGGGGTGAGGGTTGCCCCACGTACAGGGAGAGGAGTCGGAGGTGAGGGTCGCCGTCGTGGCATGGATGCTGCACCCGCGTGGTGCGCTTCATCTATGCGTTATGCTGCACGATACAAGGCGCCGCGCATGCTCGTCGCGCGACATGTTGGATGTTGGAAAGCCTTATCCACCGAAAGGACAGCCATGACCTTCATCAAGACGTTCGTGCCCAAGTTTGCCAACGACTGGGCTATCAACCTGGCCGGCATGCTAACCTATAGCCTCATCACAGCCATCGTGCCGTTGCTGGTGGCCATGTTGAGTATTGCAGGACTGGTCTTGAACCTACTGTCGCCCAGCAGCTTCCATCAGGTCGCCGTCTCCATCGGCACCGCTTTGCCCAAAGGGACGGAGGGGATCATCAACATCAGCGAGTTGCTCAAGAACCTGGTGCAGATCACCGGGCCGCTGGCCATCATCGCGCTGTTCGGCCTGCTCTTCACCGGCTCCAATCTGTTCGCCAACGTAGAGAACGCCTTTTGCATCGTCTTTCGCGTGCCGGACCGTGACATCATCCCGCAACGCGTGATGGCCATCGGCATGGTCCTGATTCTAGCGGTGCTGCTCCCGGCAGCCATCATCGCCTCGAGCCTGGTCGCAGCGGGCCAGCAACTCTTCGCGGCGGTTCTGCCCAAGCCGTTCGCCGTCGTCCTCAGCGTGCTCGGCCCGCTGACCTCGATCTTTATCCTGTGGCTGCTCTTCCTGTCCATCTACATGATCGTGCCCAACATCAAGGTGCCATTCCGCGACGCCTGGCGCGGCGCGCTGACCGCCGCGATCCTGATGGCCATCGCCAGCCTGATCTTCCCGCTCTACTCCACGCTCTTTCTGGTTGGCAATGGGAAGTATGGGGCCAGCTTCTTGCTGGTGCTGGTGCTGATCATCTATCTGTGGTTCTTCAACGTCATCCTGATGATCGGCGCGGAGGTCAACTCCGTGCTGATGGGCCTGGAGGCCACGCCGTACGACCTGCCCCGCACCTTTGCCGAGGACTACCAGCAACGCATCGCCCAGGCGCGCGCGCCCAAGCCACAAAAGCGCCGGGCGCCTCTGCCCCTACCCCAACCCCAACAAGTTGCCGCCGCCGGGCAGGCCCTGGGGACCGGGGCCTCGACGCTCTGGCGGCTGGTCTCCCCGCTCTTGCGCATCCTCGCGCTGATCGGCTGGCTCGTCGCTCGTCCCGCCGTGCGCGCCGAGGAGCGGGATAAGCGCTAATCGACAAGCGGCAGGACAGGCATCACGCTATGTAACCCGCTCCGGCGGCTGTTATTTCAGACCTAGCGCTTTCCCGGCCGCCGTCATTGGATCGCCGTAGAAAATGGAATCGACTTGTTCCATGATGTCCGCCGGGACGTCGAGGAAATTGCGCTTGTTCTCTATCGGGATCAGAGCGCGACGCCCTCCATTGTCCATGGCGGAACGCAAGGGCTCGGTCAGGCTGCGCACCGGCTTGAGGTTGCCGCCGATGGTGAGATCGCCGAGGATGACCAGCGCGGGCAGCGTCGCCTGCTTCTTGAGCGCCGAGTGGATGGCCACGACAAGCGCGACGCCCGCCTCACAGGGAATGCGGTTGGTCAGCAGATCAATGGCTTCCACGTGAAAGTCCGTTGTGTCGAATAGGTGTGCAATGCCCATGCTGCCCTTCTGGCCCTGCAAGTAGGCAAAGGCGCGCTGCATCGACTCCTTCATGCTGCTATCCATGCCGCCGGCGATGCGCAACTTGCCCGTCCCCTGCGAGCAGCCAACCTCGAGACGGTACAGGCCCGCACGGCCCTGGTCGTCGACCGAGGCCGCGTAGACTGACCCCGGCGCAAGGGGATCGGTTGCAATAAGTTCGCGACCACCATCCTCCGGCACACCGACATAGGTCTCGTCCCGCGAGGTGTTGTCGACGTACGAGAACGATGTCTGGTGGTATTCGAAAGAGCCCATTTTCTTGAGCTGCTCTTTGACGCGCCGCCGCCCTTCAAGCGCCAGTTCGACCAGTTCGGCCATCTCGTCGCGCGCGACCTCGCCATGCGGGTAGACGAGCTTGATCAGGCCGGCAACCGTCTTGCGGACGGCCTTGACGTCGCGGGCGTTCAGGTGCGCGCCCAGCGAGAAGTAGCGGTCCACCATCTCGGTGTAGTTATGCCGCCGCAGGTCGCGCAGCGCCTCCGCGAGGTAGTCGACCACGAAGCCGTAGTGGTCGGTGAAGTAGTCGTTGCGCATCTTGGGTACTTCCCAACCCGGCAGGTAGAAGTGCAGGCGATCCAGGAAAGCCAGGTCCTCACGGATGACCTCGGGCAGTGGCATGAAGAGGTGCGAGGAGCGGACCATCACGTCCACGGGTTGGTTCGTGTTGCCGAAGAGCGCGATGGAGGCATGGCCGCTCAGTGCGTCCTTGCCCCGCGCGAATGTGCCGGACTCACAGTAGGTCTTGAGCGTCGTGATGACCTCCTTCGGCATTTTCTGCAGATCGGCCACCTCGTCGAACGCGACGGCATCCCACAACCCGACGAGGCCTATCTTGCCGGAGGCGATGTTGTAAAACAGGTTGGCGACCGTCGTGGGGCCGGTGAGGAGGAGCACGTAGGGGGAGAGTTCCTGAAAAGCGTACGACTTACCGGTGCCGCGTGGCCCCAGTTCGATCAGGTTGTAGTTCTGCTCGCACAGGGGGATCAGCCGGCAGAGGAACAGGAGCTTGAGCCGGCGCTCAAAGGAGGACGGCTCCAGGCCGATGCTGCGCAGGAGCAGGTCGATCCACTCGTCCGAGGAGAACTGACGCCGCCCCTCCCGGTAGTCGTCCAGGTCGAAGGTCGCGAGCTGGATGGGCTTGAGGTCTTCGATCCAGAACGGGCTGCGCTTGCCCTTCGCGTCCTCGTCGTACTGGTGCATGAGGCCGACCTGCGCCCAGATCCCGCCCATCAGCAGGCGGTCATACTGGCGCACGTAGGCTTCGGGGATGTGGATGAACTTATGGCCGAAGTTGACCAACTCGGCCCAGTAACGGTCGTCCTCGGAGAGGTAGCGAACCTTGACCTTGTCGATGATGGTGTGCTTGCCCTTCTCGCGCACGAGGGACTGCGCCTTGTTCGCCTCATCGGGACGCACGAAGTTGTCGGCCAGGGTCGCGTTGACCACGCGCAGGCCGGCCTCGACCGCGTACGGGTCGTCGGTCGCGCAGTACTTGCCGAGCAGGTATTCGAGCACAAAGACGGGCACGTTGGCGCCCACTTTCACCTTGCGCACGAGGTTCTTGCGCACGACCGTGCCGGCGAAGACCTCTGCCGCTTTGGCGTCAAGATCTGGCATCCCGTCCCCTCCCTACAGCGCTATATCCATGTCGATCCGGAGCGGCTCGACCAGCTCTCGCCCCGTGGCCGCGTCGAGCAGATGGACGGAGACGGTTCCTTTGACGGATGTCGCCGTGATCATCAGGGTGACGGTATTGGAATCGACCATCTGGGGCTCGTCGTCTTTCAGCCGTAACTCGACATCGCCGGTGGCCTCGACGAAGCCATAGGAAGCGGACACCGGCAGCGACAACACCTCGGCTTTGGCTCGCACCTCGACGCGTACGCGGGGCAGCTCGACGTCAAAGAGCCCGGTGAGGCGGCCCATCACCTGCACCGAGAAGAAGCGCGTGCTGATCTTGCGCGAACCCGGAAGGATCTCCCACACCAACGTGCTGCTTGCCGCCGGTATGGGGGACAGCGGAGAGAGCGCCAGAACGGGGATGGCCAACTCCTGCGGCGCCATGCCGCCGTGGAAGTAGGCCCGCGCCCCCGAGGCGATAAACGCGCCGAAGCCCCACGGCACGGCGATCTCAAGTTCGTCGCTCAGCCCGAAGTCCTTGAGCGGCGCGCGCAGATAGGACGCACTGGCCGCGCCGCCGCTGCCGACCCAGACGCGCCGGTGCAGGTCGTCGGTGCGTCCCCCCGGCGGCTCGATCTTCATATCGCTGTCCAACTCGTCTCCGAAGAGGTACCCGTGATCGGCCGTGACGATGATCCGATTGCAGCCATAGTCCCGCAGCTTCCGCACCACCCTGGCCAACTCCGGGAGCATATCGTCCATCACCTTGCGCGCCAGGTGGATGTTGTCGCCCTCGCACAGCGCGTCGATCTCTTGCGAGGTAATCACGATCAACTCCGCGTCCTTCAGCTCCTGATTCAGCGCCTTCTTTGGTTTAGGCAGCACCTGGTCCACGGTGGCCACGGCCACACGCGCCTGCGCCTGCCCCTTGAGCCAGGCCAGGCGTGAGGCGCGATCCTTGAGCACGGTTGCGTCGATCTGGAGCCCCAGTTTGCCCGCGCCCACGGGCACAACCGTGGCGGCATGCTCAGCGCCGGGCATCAGCGCCGCCATGCCAATGTCGGTGATGGCCGGCACGATCCCGATAGCCGGGGAGAGCAAGACCTCGTAGTCGCGCTCGAAGCTGTGGGATAGCTCCCGCGCCATCTCAAAGCGCAGCGCGTCCACGAGCAGATAGGCGGTTTTGCCAGCCTTGAGCGCCGGCGCTACCACCGTGGCATAGATGTCGCGCTGACGGCGCACCCCGCCAACGTCGAACTTCGCCGCCTTGAGCGCCTGCACGAAGCGTTCGGCCAGCGTGCCGCCGACCTCCATATAACGCTGCCGCGCCCGCGCCAGCAGCCGCTCCAGAGAGCCATGACGCTCCTCGAACATGAAGTCGTGATAGCGGCGCTCCAGATGCCGCTGATGGGTGTCCAGCAGGCACCACGGAGCCTCCTGCTCCGCTCCTTGCCCGGTATAGCGTTCCAGGAAGGCAGCTGGTCCGCCGTCGAATCGCTTCAGGTCGGCCTCGATCCGGTCGGCCATCACCAACAGGTCCAGGGCCGTCCGCACCAACAGCCAGCGGGCCTGGATCTCGGGGTAGCGGTCGGGCCAGACAGACCAAAAGTTGCCGAGCCGCCGCTCGATCACGTCTCTCCAATGCGCGGCCTTCTCGTCGAGCGGCTCCGTCCGCTCCGCGACCGACGCCTGCTCGATAGCCTCTTGCAACAACGTCTCCAGGCCGGCAAAGGTCTCGCACGCGCTTATCCCGTCGAGCGACAATCCCGTGCTGTCGAGCGCCAGGTCGCTCTCCACGCGGCCGGCGTGATCGGCGTAACTCTCGCGCAGATCATGGCGGTTACGCCAGGCCCGCGCGAGCGCAACGCACGCCTCGCGCGCCGCGGCGCCAGACGCAACCTTCAGCGATGCCAGCCTGGGAGGCAGACCGCCGTGGACGCAAGCGGCGAATTCGGTGCGCAGGACGTGGTGGGCGAGCGTGGTCCGCGCGCCGGCGAGCGGCGCGGTGTCGGGCAACTCGCACTCGTAGACCGTACCAAGCAGCCCTGCCACCGCCGCCATGGCCCCCTTGGCGTCGATGTCCTTATCGTGCTCGTCGCCGCCCAGGAATTGCAAAGCTATCTCCTGGGGATGCCCCGTGCCGAAGATCAGCGGGAGCACCCCGGCGCTCTCCGAGCCCTGCGCGGCCACGCGATCCGCTTCATCCAGCGAACCGATTTGCCCCGCGTCGATCTGCCGCGCGATCGCGTCGGCCGCCTCGACCGTCCAGGTCTCGGGCTGGCGCAACAACGCCGCCTTTGCGACGGAGGAGAGGCGGGTATTGCGCTCCAGCGGCATCTGGCCCGGAGCCAGCACGCCGCCGCCCGCGGTCAGCTCCACGAGGGCGTTCCCGGTCGCCTCCTCGGACAGCCCAACGTAGACGACGAGTTTGGGCGGACGTTCGCCGCTCAGCAGCGGGTCGACCTGGCGGCGCAGCGCGAAGAAGGAACCCTCATAGATGGCGACCGTCGTGGCGGGCAGCGCGAGGGCCGCGGCGAAGGCGTGGTAGTATCGCTCGGGGTCGAACCACACGACCAGGCCCCGTTCATGCACCTGCGCCGCGACCAACTCGGTCAGGTAGTCGCCGACGATACCCATACTAAACCACGCCCCCCTCCACCTGGCGAGACTCCTCGGCTTCGACCCGCAGCCTGACCATACGTGTGGTCACCAGTTCGTCGAGGGCCAGGCACACGTGTTTGACCGTATCGACGGACTGCTGAGCAAACGAGAAGCTGACCTCCTGCTGCTCGGCCCACTCGAACGTAATCTCTTCGTTCGCCGCTCGCGACGTGCCGCGCGGCCGATCGGCCCGATGCACGATGTCGTTGCGGCGGTTGGCAGTCTCCTCGATGCCCTTCATCAACTCGTTCCTATCGCGTTGCAACTTCGCCGCGATGTCTTGCCATGGTTTATCCAACGCCAGCAGCGATCCCGTGACGTGGATACCTCTCTTGTTGCTCAAGTAGGCAAACGTGGTCTTACCCAGGATCTTGTTGGCGATGAAGAGCGGAGCGCCCTTGGGATCGGCCAGTAGCCGCAGTGTGTCAGACAGATCGAAGGTAAGGTCGCCGAAATACTCCCGCACGCTGTTGTCTTGCGGGATGAACTCGCGTCCGCGGGTCTCGATCACGGTTGCCAGGTTGGCGCGCAGCAACGAGGGCAAATAGGTGTCGAGGGCGGTGCAGGCGACCACGATGGCCTGTCGCAGCAGGTTATCCAGCGCCGCCCGCTTGAGGGACGGCATGGGGATCTCGGCATGCTCGCGCACGACGCCGACGAAGATGGAGTTGGAGATGAGCATGAGATACTCGCTCGCGCCGGCCCCGACGACGGCGCGCAGCTTGCGCACCAACTCACCCTCGGTCTCGATCACGTCGCACTCAAGCAAACGGTAGACGCGCAGCAACAACTCGGCGGGACGGATATTCTCCTCAAAGACCATGCGGGGAGTAATCATGCGCTCACTCCAGGATGATCTGGGCTTTGTCGGCCCACAGGGCGAGCAGCGCGGCGCGCAGCCGCTCCACGGCCGTCTCAATCGCCTCTTTAGAGTCGAGCGGGCCGTCGAAGAAATCGAGCACCCTGACGCGCTCGACCGGAACCTCATCCTTCGCCAGCGGCGCTAACTCGCGTAGACGCTCCAGCACCCGTACCTGTAAACCTGGCAGCGCCGCCAGGTCCGACTCCATCTGGTTAAGCGTGGCCTGGCAATGGGGGCAAACGATGCCGCCTTCAAGTGGATCGCCTGGTACGCAAGCCCTTGACGTGAGCGGAGAGATAGCCTGCCTGTATACCTCGTCCAGCCCCCTCAGCTCCTCCGCCCGCGCCCCAATCTCGTCGTCCGCCGCCTGAAATACCTTTACACCCAGCCACCCCGCCTGCGCCTGCATCTCGTCCACCGCCGCCTGGAATACCTCATGACGCCGCTCGTGTAGACCACAATACGTCGCCTCGTACGTCGAGGAGATGCGCTTCGACAGGGTCTCGATCCCTTTGAGTTGCGCATAGAATGTGTCCGAGTACGTAAGCTTGCTCAGCTGCTCCGCTTCACCCGCGAGGTCCGCGCCCTCGGGACGAGCTGCCAGCGCGGGCCACACGACATCGCGCACCGTCCGCGCTCGCCCCAGCAGCGCCAGGTTGTGCTCGCTCACCGCCTCCTGCATCCGATGCACCGTGCCGCGGGCATCCTTGAGCGCGGTCCCCTCCCCGGCCAGGATCAGCACGCTGTCGTCCGAGGCCGCGTCCTGCACTCCTTGCAACGTCTTCTGATAATCCTGGAGCGCCTCCAGGCCCGGCAATCCGTTTGCCCTGACCGTGGCGATCACCGGCAGAGCCAGGCGCAGCTCATCGTCGGCGAACCGCTTGAACGCCGCCGCGATCGCGCCCTCCTCGACGTCGACCTCGTCGCCGGTCAGGTCCTCGTACCTGCTCACGGCGTCGGTTAGCGTCTTGATGTCGATCGACTTGCGCGGGGCAAACGACGCCGCCCGGAACGCGGTGTTGGTGGTCAGGGGCACGCGGCACTGCGGGTCCTGGTTGTTGCGGAAGCGCCGGCCCTGGTGCGTGATCTCGATCGCGCCAGCGCGCAGCAGCACGGCCAGCACGATCTGCACGATGTCCAGGTCCCAGCCATAGCCTATCCCCCCGAAATGGCTCCCCAACTCCTTGCCCGTAACCTTGTTGCCGTAGGAATACTCGTGCTGCAGGTAGCCCAGCACCTCCCGCGCGATGTCCGCCGAGACGTTGGGCAGGTACTTCGCGCCCTCCCTGGTCACCAGGTTCAGGCCGCCCTCACCGCCGTAGAAGACCTGCGGCAGGGCGTTCAGGTTGGCCGCTTTCAGCACCTCCTCGACCTCGAAGCCCTTGCCCTTTACAGGACGGGTGCCCATGTCCAGCTTGGGATAGAGGGGCGGCACGGCGAAAGCGTAGAACGCCCGGAAGATCTCCGCGAGGTCCTTGCCCAGATCCGGCCCGTTGCGCACGTTACCCTGGAAAGCGCCCTGCCCCTGCGCGATGGCGCGCTGCAACCGCTCCTTCAGGCGCGTGGCGATCAGGCCAACCTCGCGCTTCTGCTCGGTCAGGCTGGTGGCCTCTTCGTTCGTGATCCGGCCCTGGGCGCGCAGCGTATCGTACTTGAGCACCATCTGGCGACCGGCGTACAGGTCGGCCACGGAGTCGTCGATCGCCTGGTCGAGTGGGAAAGCCCAGTACATCGCGTTCTGGTTGTTAGGTTGCCGGCTATCGTCCGTCGCCTCCGCGAACCGTTCCGCCTGGTTCTCCGCTCCATCGGCGACCAGGATGGACAGCGACAGCGGACCATCGTCGCCCACGCGCACCCTATCGACCGTCAGCCCGACCGCGAACGTCTTGTTCTCGTAACGGAAGTCCTTGATTTTGGCGTCCGTGAAGACCTCGCCCACGGTCTCGCGCACGATCTCGGCGCGGTCGCGCGGCTTGGGCGACAAGAAATCGCGACGTTCTCTATCCCAGTCCTTCTCCTGCGCCGTCTGCAGCTTGTAGCCGTCCTCCGTATCGCGCAGGAACTGGTTGTCGACCAGCAGCTTCAGCGCCGCCGCGACCTCGACCCGCGGCGCGGGCCGGCCGACCTCGTCCAGCAGCAGCGCCGCGACGTTCGACTCCGTGCGCGGCAGGTTGCGCACGAACTCCAGCAAACAGACCGCCTTGGCCACACGAACAGTCCAGCCGGCATCGGCCGGGTCATCCTTAAAGGCCCGCGCGATGTCGTTGATGTCCTGCTGCCGCGCCGAGCCGACCTGCCCTTCGATCAGCTCGTAGACCTTGTCGAGCGCGACCAACCGCCCCACGGGCTGGTCGGCGAACAGGGTGCGTGGGTTGACCAGCATCTGGTAGACCTGGCTGATGATGGTGCGGTTGCTGCCCCCGATGTGGCGCATGGCGCCCGGCTGCAGCCGGATGCCGGACATGATGTCGATGCACAGGTCGATGTAGTGCGGCAGGTAGGGATAGAAGGCCACGAAGTCGTCGTCGCTCACCTCGCTGCGCCGCGCGGTACGCTCCAGGCGGCAGGCCGTGTTTAGCTGCCCCTGCGCGTCCTGATACAGGGTCCGCAGGGTAGCCTCGGCGGCGGGCCGTTTGGCCAGCACGCGGCGCGTGGCCACCTCGCGGATGTCCTCGGGCGACAGGTCGACCTCGTGGCGGAAGCGGTCGCGCACCTTGGCGATCAGGATACGCTTGTCCTCGCTCATGGCCGAGGTCACCTCGTCCAGCCGCTCCTGCGAGGTCACGATGAACCAGACCGGCGCGGGGGTCTGCCGCGACCGCACGCGATTCCTGCTCTCCGCGCCGAACAGCTCGACCACGGCGCGCAGGTCCTCCAGGCGCTCCTGGCTATAGGCAACGTACTGGCCCACCTCGTCGACGATAAAGGCGATGGTCTTGCCCGGCCGGCGGCGCTGCGCCAGCTCGAAGGTGCGGTTGACCAGCAGCCGGGGCGTCACGTCGACGCGGCCCTGCACCAGCTTGAGCGCGAACGATTCGACAGTCGGATAGAGTCCTGGGTCCAGCTCGTGCAGAACCACCCCGACGCGGTTCCACACCTCGGCGCTCTTGCGCCCGCGCCGCGTCCACGCGTTGGGGCTATCCGCGTCGCCGCCGGCAAAGCGCCTGTTGTAGCGATCCATGAAGTCGCCTAGCTTCTCGTCGCCCTCCAGGCTGATCTCCAGCTCGGCCAGATCCACGTCCTCGGCGTAGCCCAGCTCACGCAGCAGCACGCGGTAGACGAAGGGGGAGATGCTGAGCCCGCCGTGCCCCGCCTGAGAGCGGTCTTTCTGCACGTCGAACATGATCACGTCGGTGGGGATGCGTGCGTTGATCGAGTCGATCAGCGCGTCGATCTGGCTGTCGTCCACCTGCCGCTTGAAGATATCGGCCGCCCGCTCACCCAGCACCTCGCGGTTGGCCAGCACATAGCCCAGGTTCTTGGCGAACGACGACTTACCCGAGCCGAAGAAGCCCGAGATCCAGACGCCCACGCCCTCGTCGGGATCGGCGGGCGCGTCCGCCATGGCCCGCAGCAAGCCGCGGTACTCCTCGCGGATGCGCCGGGTGACGACGTACTCGGACAACTCGGTATGCACGGACCGCGCGTCGGCCTGATCGACCTGGATGACCTCGGCGATCCGCTGGCTCAGGTCGCGCGCTAGCAACTCTCGGATCTGCATTAGACGGGGGACTCCTCACTCGCCGGCAAGCCGTGCGCGATGGCGAAGCTCTTGTTGTGGCGGCACGCCTCCGCCACGCGGTCGGGCCAATAGCGCCGCGCCGTGTGCGACCAGTCGTAGTCGCCGTTGGCCAGCGCCTCCCAGGCCTTGCGCAACTCGGAGGATTTAGCTGTCGCGTTAGGCCACGACGGCATCAGCGCGCGCAGTGGGGCGAGGTTGAGCAGCACGCCGTCGTCGGGCTCCGGCTGCCAGCCCACGGCCTCGCCCCGCGTGTTAGTCGCTCCCGTCACGGCGGCAAGGTTGGCGTCAAAGTCCATCAGGTCGGCCAGCAGCGCGTTCGCGGCGGCCAGCTCCTTCTCGATCCGTTTCCTGGCCGCACCCGGCGCCGTTTTGGGTAGACTTGCCCCCAGATCGACCTGCTGGTTGCGGGCCGCGTTGATCGCGCCGCCCAGGTACTCGGCGCCCCGCAGCAGGTGCAGCGTGTCCTCGGTCATGCGCTCGTGGAAAATATACACGCTGTAGTTGCGCCTGGGCGACTGCAGCAGCCAGTAGACGGGCCGCTTGCGATACTGCTGCACATGCGCCTTGTAGAAGTCGCCCTTCAGGTAGTCAACCAATGGCTTCCCGCCCGTGGCCGTGTCGATGATCCGCTGTGCATCGTCCTCACCACACATTATTTCCAGCGCATGCCTCACCTTCGCAGACAACGTATCGGAGCGACTTTCTTCACCAATTACAGAACTACTACCGTCAGTTAACGCACGCAAGCTGTTGGATACTTCTGGCGCAAACTGTCCTCGTCCCAATGCTCCCTCTACACCCGGCGCAAACCGTCCCAGTACAATACCTACCGTATAGCTTATCCATCGCGCAGCTAAATCGAGCCGACTAGGGCCACTGATGGTTTGTGCATCTTCGCCGGAGTCCTCTACCAAGGAAACTGGCGTGGGATATTCCTCATTATCATCTGTATCGTCTACTACCGGAGTTCGCAACTCATCCTCGATAACCACTCGATCTTCGTTAGTGATGGCATAAAGGCGGCTGACGCATTCGTCTATTTTTCGTTCGATTCTAGCTACTGTAGTGGCGCGACGAATTGCTGCGGTTATACCTTGACCCCACACCGGAGGCATGACGAAATCGAATGTCGTTTCATGCTCCTCACTATTGGCTCGTGCATTATCGATAGCTTGCTGCACTAAATCATGTAGCCCATCATCGCTTCCAATAGGTATTGGCAGGCGGGCTAGATCACCCACTTGAACGTGCATGGTGGGATTGACCATTTTTAGCGCAAACTGAGCGAACGTTGAATTCATCACGGCTAGCATCAAAGGAATGTCGGAGGGAAAAGCGGAAGAACCGGAAACATCAAAGATGAATCCACCGGGTGAGAGGCGCGCGCTGAAGCGGCCTGAAGTGAGATCAGTCCATGTAATCCCTTTTTGGAAGAGATAACGTAGGTTCTGCAGATATCGAGACCAATGCTTGCCATTATTTCGCTGTACCGCGTAAGCTTTGACTTCTTCACCGTCGTTCTTCCAGTTTACGCAATACTCTTGATTGCCATACCATTGCTGGAAAGCTCCCCCTTTCATGTAGGGAAACCACGCTTTTCCCGTGGCACAAGCTGCAATTACATCGGGGCAGCCAAAAGCAATACTATTCCCTCTAACTTCCCACCAAAAACGCAGAAAGCGGAAGTTGTCTCCAGTGTTTTGCCCTACCGCAGGTTTCGCGACATCGCCCATCTTTGGAAGCGTCTTGAAGAGTTGGCGAAGACTAGGGGTGATCCAATAGACCCAAGGCGCACCGGGGATCGCATCGAAGTTTCCTTGGCGGTAGCGGTAGACAATCGAGTCTTTTTGGCCAGTGCGTAGGTGTGCTAAAGCCCGTTCGAAGCCCTGCTTCTTCGCCTCAGCATTTGGCTCCTTCACGAGTCGGAAGTAGGTGCCTATTGCATCAGAGCGACACGGAGTATTAGGTTCGCGGCGCAAGGCGAAAAGCGTGGTGTTTACTTTTTCACCGCCAATTTCAGCGAATGCTCGTGGCCCAACATGAATCAATACCTCGACGGCAGCCTCACTCCCCAACCGCTGACGTAGTTCCTCGTATCTGCTGATGAACATGAATGACTGCTGCGTAATCATTCCTAACCGTCCGTCAGGCACCAACCGACCCACACATCGGTCGATGAAGGCGGCATACAGATCGTTTTTCGCGTCTGGATAGTGCTGCTTGAGATAGTCGTTCATCGTAACCGACATGTTTCGGTTGCTCATGTACGGTGGGTTGGCTACAACTACGTCGTAACGCTTCAGCATCACATCAAGTAGACGAAGCCCTTTGGTCGCCTCGCCTGCAAAGTAGTGCTCGTCCTGACCTTCCGTCGCATGATGGCGCGCAAACGCGTCGAAGGACTGGACAATCTGACCCTGGATAATGCCCCAGAACTCTTGCCGGCCCGCTTCTGTGTCGAACTGGTCGCTCGGGAATCCGGGCAAGTGTGGCCTGTCGCGCTCGGCGTCGAACTTGCGCCGCTCACCCGCGATCAGATCCTCCAGGTCTGTCTCCAGACGCAGCAGGCTGCCTAGCTGGTTGGCGTCCTTCAGCCGTGCCCACAGCGCCCGTACCAGGCGCTCGTAGATGGGACTCAGGTGGGACTCCGCTATAAACGTTGCCAGCCGTAAGCCATTGAGGAGCAGCACATCAGCGCAGGCCAGGTTGTGGTCGCTGAGCTGTGTCTTCGGGTTGAGGCTGCGCGCCTTCAGTAGCAACGTCAGAGCCGACAGTTGCACGGCGCGCAGGTCGATGTCGATGCCGAACAGGTTGTGCTCCACGATGGCCGCCGGGATGTCCGCGGCATCGGCGACGGACGGCGTTTGCGGCCAGCCCGACTCGCCAGCCCTATCGATCTCCTCCCGGTACATCGCGGCGAAGAGGTCGAAGGCCACCAGACCGAAGTGCATGGTGCCACAGGCGGGGTCGAGCAGGGTAAGCTCACGTACCCGCCGCAGCGGAGCCGTCGTCTCTTGCGTGAGAGGGACAAAGCTCACCAGCGAGGCGGCTGTCAGGGTGCATGCTCATCCAGAGCCGCCCCAGCGTGTTGTGGACCAGAGCGCGCACGATCCAGCGCGGCGTGAAGAGCTGCGTGGCGGGCGCGATCTCCTCGACGCGCACCTTGGCCCCTTTGCTGAAACGCCCGAAGACCTCCGCCTTCTCGCCTTCGTTGAAGTACTGGTAAACCCAGCCGATCGTCTCGTCGTCCTTCCAGCCGTCCTGTACGCCGGGATCGTTAAGCAGGTCCAGCACCTTTTCGAGCGCGAAGGGGCGTGGGAAGAGGCGGCTCGGCAGGTTGTCTGGGTCGAAGAGCACGCGAACCTGCGTGGCCATCTCGGCATACTGCGCCAGGAGGAAATGGCGATAGGCGATGTCGCGCGGACCTTCACCCAGCCCGTTCCGCGGCATCGTGCCCGCCTGGTAGCGCGCTTCCTCGTCGGGGTTGGCGGCGCGATAGAACGCAAAGGCGTTGGAGTTGTGGTACCTGTCCAGCGTGCCCTTGACCAGCTTGCGGCTCTCCAGCATCTTGAAAGCCACCAGGCGGTTGAGGTGGGTGAAGGCGACTTCCTTGACCAGCTTCTCGACCGCGCCGCCGGGAGTGAGGCCGGCCGCGACCTCGTCGGCGATAAATGTCTCCAGGCGCACGCGCGTGATCCCGGCCTCGGCGATCATCTGCACCACGGGCAGCCTGGCCGGCGGGACGAACCGGCCGTCCGCGCCGAGGCCGTACACGCCCTGCAGCAGGTCCCGCGCCTCCCCGATCAACAGCGGCCGCGCCTTCAGGACCAGACCATGCAGACGGTCACGAATCAGGCTATCCATAGATCTTCACCCGGTAGTTGCCGAGCGCCTCCTGTCCCTTCAGATTCATAAACCGCAGGTTGGTCGCGCCGCTGAGCTCTCCCGGATAAAAGAGGATCGTGGTCACGGCGGTG
>JAABUX010003317.1_pt1 | contig 21454 bp, 18 predicted proteins | sample 5561851 | NCBI WGS metagenome assembly JAABUX01 (sample SAMN10711883, study PRJNA513361) | rock metagenome | isolation source: Antarctica rocks | place: Antarctica: Victoria Land, Richard Nunatak red sandstone | collected 2016-01-03 | reverse complement strand
GAAACCGCGCTCGCCCGGCTCCTGCGCCCGCACTACGCCCGCGCCGAACGCGAAGGCCGAGCCCTGCTCCGCGAAGCGTTCACCCTCCCCGGCGACCTAAAGATCAACGGCGACACGCTGCACGTCCGGCTCGAACCCGCCACCGCACCACGCCGCACCCGCGCGATCGCCGCCCTCTGCGAGCAGCTCAACGAGACCGAAACCCGCTACCCCGGCACCGACCTGACCCTGCACTACACCATCAAAACGGCCCCGACACCGACATGATCCAACTCACCATGTCAGGACATCTGGAATCCCCCGGCCCGACCACGCTGTGCTCAACATAACCAGCGACTGAACATACAACCCGTTATGTGCAGATCAACATAACCGGTTCGACGGGCGGGGGCTGGAAACGGAACGCGACCGCGTCACCGCGCCAGTCCCCGACCCAACCATCCTCATCCGCGGTCTACGACATGCCCGATCCCGCTATCTTTTCGGTGGATCCAGGCTGAAGCCAGGCGGTTGTCGAAGCCATAGCGTTCGCTGCCGCAATCGCCGCTGCCGGCGCCCGGCCGCAGCCTCCTCAGCCTGAATGGCCTGGAAAAGGACCCTTAGTGCAATTCGCCAGGCAGCACGTTCCCCGCGATTAGGCTTGTATCGCCGCAAGGCTGACTCAACCATGCCGACAATTGCTTCCTCTGCGCACCGCGGAAGCTTGTACGGACGGATTGCCGGGGCAAATGTTTCTCGAAGGTATATAGAGAGAGCCTCCTGATCAGGACTCTCTCGATGACGCAGCATCTCTTGTTCAAAATGATCAGCATTCCGGCCTATCACGTACTGCTGCCTCCATTTAGGGGACCGTATCCACGATCGGCCCGTCTATCGCATAGTCTCCATTTTCAAGGTCGACTATGGCACCAGTTAGGACGATCAGAGCCCCGTGCGGCCGGCGGGAAAGTGCTGGCTATGCAGCCCTGGTTGCCGGTGTCGATGCCCAGCGTATCCGGCGGAACAATCGCACCGAACATAGACGCACTGCAGGCGAACAGGTGTGGCGCGCTGCAATCGTACAGTGCGGTGTAGATAATGCTGTCACGAAACTGCGTGTCGATACCGAAAATCACAACAGGTGAGTCAGACACCTCCGAGGTGACCGTGCAGGTCTCGGGAGTTCCAAGCGCTGGTCCGTCGGTGGCGACGTACGTCCCGTCGGCTTGTCTGCTGCAGAATTTCGCGATGAGGTCCGCCAGTCCGCGCTTGGCAAGATCCTGGCACCCAGCAGCTGTTATGGGACTCAGCGTCAGGTTCTGTGAGGTAGAGACCGATGCTGCTGGAGCCTCAGCAGCTGCCCGAGCGGGCCTGACGGCTGCCTGCGCGGATGAAGGTGCTAGGAGCGCGACCGCTCCAAGGACGAGGACCAGAACCTTAGGTACCATAATCTCCCCCTGAGGAAAACACCCACCGCGCCTGGTTTGGGCTCGAAGGTAACTCTCACCCGATGTCTGGTCAAGGCGTCGAGTTGACTCACCCTGGATACACCGTTGAGATTGCGTGGTTTGGCATGTCGTAGACCGCGGATGCCCTGCTGTGTAATGAGAATGTGGCTTGCGAAGGTCACTTCACCGACTCAGAAGGAGCACCCGCGGGATGCAAGTTTGGTGACGTCCTATCCTTCCTGTAAATGCGGTGGCCTGCTCGATCATGTCGGGTGTTGAACGACCGACGATGAGGGAGCAGGCCAATGGGAAAGGTAGCGCCGTCTGTGGTTGCCCGTGAGCAGCTCAACGAGTTGCTGGCTGGTGGTGCGTCGCGGGAGACGAACGTGATCTCCACGCTGGTCGGGTTGGTGACTCGGCTGGTGGTCCAGGAGCTGGTGGAGGGGGAGCAGGGGGACTTCCTGGGCGGGCGGGGTCGTTATGAGCGCCGTGGCGAGGCTCAGATCGGTTCTCGCAACGGTTATGAGCCGGGCCGGATCCGCACCGCGGAGGGCCGCATCGACGTTGCGGTGCCGCAGGTCCGGGGTGCTGGGGTGCCGTTCCGGTCGAGCCTGATGGGCTTTTTGGAAGGCAACAGCGAGGTGCTCGACCGGCTGGTCAACGAGATGTATGCCCGCGGCCTGTCTACTCGGGATGTGGAGGACGCTTTCACCGACGCCACCGGGGAGTTGCTGATCTCGCGCAGCGCGGTCAGTGAGATCACCGACCGGCTCTGGGAGGACTACCAGACCTTCACCAACCGCGACCTCGCCGACATCGAGGTGGAGTACCTGTTCGTGGATGGGGTGTTCGAAGCGTTGCGTCGCCACGGCGCGAAGGAAGCCGTCCTGGTGGCCTGGTGCATCGCCACCGACGGCCGTAAACACCTGCTGCACCTGGGGGTGGGGAACAAGGAGAGCGAAGCGTGCTGGACCGCCTTCTTCCGGCACATGCTCGGCCGGGGACTGCGTCTACCCACCACGGCGACCAGCGACGGCGCCCCCGGGGTGATCAAAGCGATCGGGGTGTGTTTCCCCACCAGCGTGCGGATCCGGTGCTGGTTTCACCGGCTATCCAACATCCGCGCGAAGCTCCCCGACGAGGCCGCCGGCGAGGTCCTCGCGCACGTTTACGCGGTCCGCGATGCGCCCACCCTGGACGCCGCACGGGTAGCGGCGGACCGGTTCACCAACACCTACGCCCGCCAGTATCCGGCCGCGGTCGCCTGCTTCAACGATGACCTCGACGCGCTGCTGAACATTCACCGGGTCCCAGTGCGCCACCGGATCCGGGTGCGGACCACCAACCTGTGCGAACGGTCCTTTGTCGAGGAACGCCGCCGAACCAAGATCATCCCCCGATTCGGCGATGAGAAGGCCGCGATGAAACTCGTATTCGCGTCCCTGATCCGCGCCGCCGACCGCTGGTGCCGCGTCAGTGTCAGCGACCTCGAGCGCCACCAACTCAAACTCCTCCGCGCCGAACTCGGACTCGACCCCCCACCAGTAAGCGACAAACAACCCGGCCGCAACAAGGCGGCAGCAGCATGATCACCCAGGCCACCCGTTTACAGGAACCTCAGGACTTGACCAGCTGAGAATGCTCTCGGAGATGCATTGGGTGAACTGTCCGGGGGTCCGGTTACGGTCGCCAGGTGGGGCCCACTGGCAAGAGTTGGACTTTGGCCGAGATCGGCTGCCCGAAGGCGGAAGGTTCTGTGGGAGCCGCCCAGGTCAGGATGGCGTCCTGCAGGAGGGTGCTCGTATAGCCCGCCCGGTGGTCCGTTCCGGTGACGGGGCGACAAGCGGCGCAGTGGTCGACGTCGGTGATGATCTTGTGAACAGTTGTCGGGTGGGACTCACGTAGTGACCCCTCACGGTGGCGGGGAGCTGTCCGATGCCCGTACGCCTGGTTGGTTTGCCTCCAGCAGGCCGACACGCGGCTCGTCCCTGCAGCCGCTTCTGACCTCGTCAGCAACAATCAATCACCTTCGATAACCATCACACAATACGAACACCTTGCCCCAATGAAGCCTTCGCACTCTGACACTAGAAAGCCGTTCAGACCTTTACGAGAATGCGGCACGCATACTACCGTTAGCGGTAGTTCGGGCCTCGCGTTGCGGGGCCCGTTGGTATTTGTAGGGGTGATGTGTTGGTCATTGTTGGACGGTATTGATAATGCACGGTGGGATGAAGGTCTACGCGGGTGCGCCGGCGGCCGCGCGGCACTATGTGGAGGCCGACCGGGCCCGGGCGGATGACTACTACCTCGCCGAGGGCACCGGGATCGCCCGCCGCTTCGTCGCCACCGACGGACACGTTGCCGAGCTGGCCCCGCTGACCGGCGAGGCTTATGAGGCGTGGGTCTCCGGCCGGGATCCGGTAACTGGCGAGCCGCGGGGGCGGCTGCGGTACGACGCGCGCGCGGTGCGGTTCGTCGAGGTGGTGGTGAACGGGCCGAAGTCGTGGTCGTTGGCGGCCGCGTTGCACCCGGACATCGCTGCCGCGTACGAGGGGGCGCAGGACCGCGCCGCCGCGCAGATCGTCGCGTGGGTGTCGCAGCATGCGACGACCCGGGTGGGTCCGCGGGGCGGTCAGCTGCCGGTGTCGCTGGGGGTGCTGGAGGCGGCCACTGTGCGGCATTACACGTCCCGGGCTGGTGATCCGCATTGGCATCTGCACCTGCAGTTCAACTCCCGCGTATTCGCGGCCGGGAAATGGCGGGGGCTTTTCACGGTGGATGTCCGGGATTCGCTGGGCGCGATCAACGGTATCGGGCACGCGGCGATGGCCACCGATCCGGAGCTGAATGCGGCGTTGGCCGCGCACGAATATTCGAAGGACCGGGCCGGGGAAATCGTGCAGCTGGCCGAGTTTGTGGGCCCGTTCAGCGCCCGGCACACCCAGATCGCCCGGAACGCGGGCCGCTATGAACGGGAATGGACTACGGCGCATCCCGGCGAACGCGCCGGGCCTGCGCTGCGACGGTCGTGGGATGCCCGCGCCTGGGCCGAGAACCGGCCGGACAAGGTCCTCCCCCTACCAGCGGCGGACATCAGCGAGCGGTGGCGAACCATGCTGCACGAGCTTGGCTACCGCAATCCCGACCGGCCCGTCGACCCGGCTCCTACCCCAGTCGGCGCGCTGGACCGCGACCACCTCGCGGGACGGGCGCTATCCCGGCTTGCAGCGGTCCGGTCGGCGTGGAACCCGGCCGACGTTTGGGGGGAGGTGGAGCGGTTGATCACCGAGGCGGGTGTCGTGACCGAGCCCGCGGTGCGGATCGAGCTGGCCGAGGACCTCACCGCCCGCGCCCTCGACCGGTGCGTACCGCTGTTGGACCGGGACGGGGTGCCCGAGCACATCCGCGCCTGGACCTCACCGGCCGTGCTCGACGTCGAAGCCGACCTGACCGGCCGGCTCGCCGCCCGCGCCACCATAGAAACCCACTACTTCCCAGAGGACTTACCCGCTCGGCGGGTCGAGCAGATGACACCGCTCGCAGACGAGCGCATGACGCCACCAGGTGTAGGGGTGGCACCGGTCGTCGGGGAGGTTACATCGCCGTCCGGAGCGCCGGCCGCGGTCGGGCGGCTGGATGCGGGCCAAGCCGCGGCCGCCACGGTGCTGGCCGGCGACCGCCAGCTGGTCGTTGTCGAGGGCGCGGCGGGCGCGGGGAAGACCACCACCCTGGCCGCCGCCCGCGACCTGCTCGCCGAGCAGGGTCGGCGGCTGGTCGTCGTCACCCCCACCTTGAAGGCGGCAAGAGTCGCCGCTGCGGAGGTAGGTGCGGCGGCCGGGTCGGCGGCGTGGTTGGCCAATCGGCACGGCTGGCGCTGGGACGACGACGGCGCCTGGACCCGGCTGTCGGTCGGACAGGAAGATCCGGTCAGCGGCAGGGTCTTCACCGGCCCGACGGAGGCGGCGCGGCTGCGTGCAGGGGATCTGCTGGTGGTGGACGAGGCCGGCATGCTCGACCAAGACTGCGCCCGCGCCCTGCTCACTGTCGCCGACGAGTGCCAGGCGCGGGTGGCGCTGCTCGGGGACCGCCACCAGCTTGCGGCGGTCGGCCGCGGCGGCGTTCTGGACCTCGCCGCACAACAGGTCGACCCCACCGCCCACCTGGGGCTCGAGGACATCCACCGGTTCGTCCGCCCCGACGAGAGCGGCCAGCCCGCTGCGGACCGGGAGTACGCCGCGCTGAGCTTGGCGATGCGCGCCGGGACCGATCCTGCCGCGGTCTTCGACGCCCTCGCCACTCGCGGGCAGATCCGGCTGCACGTCGACGAGGCCGAACTGCAGGATGCGGTCGCCGAGGCCGCGACCGAGGCGTACGCCGCCGGGGAGCGGGCGGCGGTCGTGGTCGACACCCGCGAGCAGGCCGACGAGCTCAACGCCGTCATCCACGAGTGGCTCGTCGAAACCGGACACGTCGACGACACCCCCGCCGCCACCATCCGGACGGGGCAGCGGGCCGCTGCTGGGGACCTGATCGCGACCCGCCGCAACGACCCCGCCCTGGGCGTGGCCAACCGCGACACCTGGACGATCACCGCCGTCCACCCCAACGGCAGCCTCACCGTCACCCCCAGCGAGGCAAGCCCTGGCGGTGTCACCCCCGGTGTCACCCCGGGCCGCACGGTCGGCGCGGCCCGGGCGATGGTGCGGGTGTTGCCGCCAGACTATGTGCGGGAGCATGTCGAGCTGGCGTACGCGAGCACGGTGCACGCCGTGCAGGGCGACACCGCCGCGACCGCACATCTGGTCATCGGGGAGCGCACCGGTGCCGCGTCGGCGTACGTAGGGATGACCCGCGGCCGGCACGCGAACACCGCGCACCTGCTCGCCGCCGACCTGGATGAGGCGCGGGAGCAGTGGGTCGCCGTGTTCGGCCGGGACCGGGCCGACCGCGGCCCCGGCCAGGCCGCGCAGGCGGCGGCCCGCGCCGCCGCCGAATACATTCGCGCGACTGTCCCCACCGGCCCTGAGCAGCTCGCCGCCGTCCTGGACCGGCTGTTGGTCGCGTGGACCGAACAGGACCTGGCCCAAGGCCGGCTGCGGAACATCGAGCACCGCCTGGCCTATACCGAAAAGAAGGCCGGGTGGTGGGAGCACTGCCGCGGGGCCCTCACCCCACTCGAAGAACGCTACGAGACGGCCCGCACCGCGAACGAGCACGCCGACCAAGCGTCGGCCGGCTGCGCGGATGTGCTGGCCGGGGCCAGCGACCGCATCGCCGCCGGCCTGCGCCAGGCCTGGGATGCCCAGCTGTGGGACGCGGAACAGGACGCGCGGATCGTCGCGGCCGGGCCCGGCCGGCTCGGCCTACACCGGGCGCGGGTCCGCGACGCCACCCAACGCCTCGACGTCTGGGCTGGCACGTGGGCACCCGCGTTCCCCGGCACCTACCCGAACATGGACGCCATCCGCAGCCACCCCGCCGGCTACGCCAGCGGCGTCCCCGCCGTCGGCCAGGCCCTCTACCAGCACGCACGGCACCTCGCCGCCGCCCAGCACCCCGAGCAGGCGATGCCGCTGCGGCAGGCCCAGCAGGCCTGGGCCGGCTACGACCAGGCCGCGACGGCCTACTTCGGCATGCAGCGTGACCTGCGCGCGCAGTCCTCACTGCCCATGTATGACGTCGGTTCCGCCGACGCCCTGCCGGGCCTGCGCGCCGAGGCACGCGCCGTCCGGGAGCGGGCCGGAAGGGCCGACCAGCGGGTCCAGCAACTGCGCAACGGTCCGGTGATCACCAGCCAGGGCGATCCCACCGGCATGCTCACGGCCGCCCGCGGCCGCTGGGAGCACGAGCGTCAGGTCGAGCTCACCGCGGCACGCTACGGACATCGGAGCGCGCCCCGGCCGGCGTCCCACCGGCCGGCCCCGGAACACGACCTGCCGTACTACACCCCGCACGTTCCGCGTGGCCCCGGCATCGGCCGCTGAGCAACGCGCACAGGACCTGAGATTGCCTGAAGACGTTGGCCGCGAGTGGCAGCACACGGGCCGAAATGGCGCCTGTCTGAAGTGACAGGCCAGCCCGAACCCCAGCAGATGGAGGCGGACATGCCCGACCAGGCCACCAGCGAGCAGCCCGAGCTGCTCACCCTCACCGAAGCCGCCGCACTGCTCCGCGCACCCGTCGCCACCCTGCGCTGGTGGCGCCACAACGGCATCGGACCGCACAGTTTCAAGATCGGCCGCCACGTCATGTACCGGCACGTCGACCTCGACGACTGGATCGAGGTCCAACACCGGAACGGCGGCGCCACGGCATGACGCGGCGGTGTGCACGAGCAGCAGACGGCGGCCGTGTGCGCAGCCCGACCACGCGCGTATCAGTGGCCGCGGGCGCTGGCAGCGTGGCGTCCTCGTCGGCGGACGCGTCCCATCCGTGACCGACGACCGGCACGTCTGGGTCGAGCAGCACGCCGCCGGGAGCCGGCCGTGGCTCCCGTTCACTGGCGCGTCCACAGCCGGGCCACGACATCGGGGCGTTGAGTCGGAGTTCGGACGTAGCCTGCTCGCCAGCTTGGAGGCGATCGAAATGGCCAACATCGCGAAACGACCCGACGGCAGCTGGCGCGCCCGCTACCGCGACGCACACGGCCGTGAGCACTCCCGTCACTTCACCCGCAAGATCGACGCCGCCCGCTGGCTCGACTCAGTTGCGGCGGCGCAAGCGGCCGGTACGTACACCGATCCCAGGGCCGGACGGACATCCGTCGCGGAGTACGCGCAGGTCTGGCTGAGCCGCCAAGTACAGCTCAAGCCCTCGACCCGATCGCGCTACCGTACGATCGTCCGTCGGCACATCGACCCGGCTTTCGGGGCGGTGCAGCTGGCACAGGTCGAGCGCAGCGCTGTGTCTGCGTGGATCGTGGACCTCGCCGGTACCGGCCTTGCGGCCCCGACAGTCCGGCACATTCACCGCGTCCTGCACACGATGCTCAACGCCGCGATCGACGACGGCCGGATCGCGCGCAACCCAGCGTCACGGGTGAAGTTGCCGCGCGCCCGGACCCGTGACAAGCGGTTCCTCACCCACGGGCAGGTCGCGGCCCTCGAAGATGCCGCCGACGACGATCGTTTGATCATCCGGGTGCTGGCCTACTGCGGGCTCCGCTTCGGTGAGCTGGCTGCGCTGCGGGTACGCAACGTGGACTTCCTGCGCCGGCGGTTGCGGATTGAGGAGTCCGCGACCGAAGTCGACGGGAGGATGGTGTTCGGCGCACCGAAGTCGCACCAGTGCCGTTCGGTGCCCGTCCCGCGGTCTCTCATCCAGGAACTTGCCGGCGCGTGTGCCGGCAAGGCGCCGGACGACTTCGTCTTCACCGCTCCGCAGGGCGGTGTGCTTTGGCTGCGGAACTGGCGCCGGCGGGTGTTCGAGCCGGCGGTGGCCACGGCTGGCCTTGGCGAACTCAGTCCGCACGAGCTGAGGCACACTGCCGCCAGCCTTGCCGTGGCCGCAGGCGCGAACGTCAAGGCCGTGCAAAGAATGCTCGGCCACGCCAGCGCTGCCATGACCCTCGACGTGTACTCCGGGCTTTTCGACGACGACCTTGACGCCGTTGCCGACCGCCTGGATGTCGCGTCGCAGTCCGCGCGCTCATCCTCACGCGGACACGCTGCCAGCTGACGACCGATCAGCCTTCCTGGGAGGACCGCCGAAACCGCGAGAGGTCACTCGTGCGGGCACTCTTCGGGCGACCGTGGATCGGCCGACCTCGGTCCGCCGGCAAATCTCGACGACGCTCAGGATGCCACTGCCAGATGCGGGGACTGCCGGCCAGTGCCAGCTCCACGGATCCTGGCCACGCCCGCGCGCCATGGTCGTACTGCGACGTTGGCCGGGTACGGCCGGTCACTCGTTGACGCGCCGACGAGCAGTCTGCGTCATGACCACGATCACGGACCGTCCAGCGGTCGCGCCGGGGAGGCCTCGACGCCCAGTCGGCCCACCCGAGCACGACTGAGACGCGATCTGCGACCGCCACACTGCGCTCCCGGAGCGCACCCTGGCGCGAAGATTTTGCGGACTTTTTGCGGACTGACGACCTTTCGATCAAGGCTCAGTGACTCGGCCAGCTCAAGAGCTAGGCTCTGAGCTGCACGTTTACGGGTGGAGCTGAGGGGACTCGAACCCCTGACCCCCACACTGCCAGTGTGGTGCGCTACCAGCTGCGCCACAGCCCCGCTGCGCGACCGGTCCCCGGGCGCGAACACGCAGACTACCTGCTCGCGAGGGGGCGCAGGAAATCAGGGGTAACACCGTAGGAAGCCAACCGCCAGCCGCGGCCATCGCTGGCTTCCCCCAGTAAGGCGCAGCAACAGTTCCCCAATCCGACCAGCCGCGCCCACGGAGCGGCGGGCAGCTCGAGCAATGCTGTTGTCAGCGCCCGGATCGCTCCCCCGTGAGAGACCACCACCAACAGGTCGTGTGGGTCGGGGAGGCCGGCGAGGGCTTGCTCGACGGCGGGCATCGCACGAGCCGCGACCTCCGCGTACGTCTCGCCGCCGCCACGTCGAACGTCGTGCCCGGAGCGCCAGGCCGCGTAACCGGCTGGGTCCTGCACTTGCCATTCCCGGAGGGTGCGGCCCTCATGCGCCCCCAAGTTAATCTCCCTGAGCCGGGCGTCCACGGTCACCGATAGGCCAATCGCGGTGGCGGTGTCCCGCGCCCGGGACAAGTCAGAGGACCAGACAGCCGCCGGGGTCAGCTTGGCGACGTAGGCCCCGGCCTCGGCCGCCTGTGCCCTGCCGACCTCATCGAGCGGGATGTCGGCGTGGCCCTGACCGCGACCCTCAAGGTTCCAGGCGGTCTGGCCGTGTCGGAGCAGCAGCAGTCGGGGCACCCTTCAGGTGCTGCGCGAGCCGTGGTCGGACGCCGATACCAGATGAGCCGTAGCGTCTTCGAACGGGATGTCTGGACAGTCCTTCCACAGCCGCTCGAGTGCGTAGAACTCGCGTTCCTCGGTGTGCATGACGTGAATGACGATGTCCACGAAGTCCAGCAGCACCCACCTGCCTTCGCGCTCCCCCTCACGGCGCGTTGGCTTGGCTCCCAGCCCGCGGAGTCGCTCTTCGATGCCGTCGACGACCGCCTTGACCTGCCGCTCGTTGGGGGCCGACGCGAGGACGAAAGCATCAGTGATCACGAGCTGCTCGGAGACGTCGAGAAGGACGAGGTCGTGGGCAAGCTTGTCAGACGCGGCCTGGGCAGCGGCGGTCGCCAACTCCACGGCGCGGGGAGAAGCAGTCATCCAGACCAGTGTACGGGCAGACTGGCCGCGCCGGCCCTCATGGCTGGTAGTCCCCCCCCAGCACCGCGATGGCGTCCGTCACGACGCTCACCTGATTGCTGACGACCACCGGTGCGGCGGGGATGCCAAGCGCCTCGGCCACGCGGTGCCCGAAGGCCAGCGAGGTGGGAGCGGCATCGAAGACCAGGACCTCGCTGCGGGGGTGCTGACCGAACGGCTGGTCGTTGACCGCCTTGATCAGCACCAGCCGCGCAGCGCGAAGGCGCGTGCCCGCGCTGGCCGCCAAGTCCGGAGTCCCGGCATCATTGACGACCTCGACGCGCGTACCCGCCGCCGCCTGCCGAGCACCGGCAAACAGCTGGCCAATCAACATGGCGGCGGCACCCTGGTCCAGCGCGTAGCCGCTGGGCGTCCCCGGAATTGTCGGCACGATCTGCTCGTGGCCGGCCACATCCGAGCGCGCGGCTGCAACCACGATGGCCGCCAGGTCGGCCCGGGCCGCGGCGGGAGAGATGCCCGCGGCCCCGGAACTCACGTCGCCGGCGGCGCCGAGTGAGCCGAGCGAGTTCGCGAGGCCACCTGGCTGAGCCGAAAACGCTGCCAGCAGCCCGTTGAATACCCGGCGCAACCGGTCGGCTCGCAGCAAGTCGCTGTCCCCCTGGGCGGCATAGGAAACATAGGCAGCGGCCTGGTGTCCGTTGACCCGTTGGCTGCCTACCGCCAGCCCGACGTCAGGAACCGGCACATCCACCTCGACGCCGATGCCACCGACCCGGTCCACTAGGGCGGTGAGGCCGCTGGGAGTCAGACGCCAGGTCTCATCGATGCGAATGCCCAGCAGGCTCCCGACCGAGGCAGGGAACTCCTGCGGGTCCGGTACGGCGAATGCGCCACCGACGGTGCCGCCCCGCCCGGGGTCGATCAGGGAACCGGGGATGAGCAGCAGTGCCCCTGACGGCCCGGCGGCCGCGTCGTCGCCCAGCGCCGGCACCGCGCCAAGTACCGCAGCGGACTGCGCCGGCTGGCCGGGCGGCCCGTAACCGAGCAGTACTGTGCGCTGCGCCGTGGCCAGCGCGGCCCGCTGCGGTGCCCGGCCGGCATGCGGCGGGGCCAGGACAGCGATCGTGACCGCCACCGCGATCACGACGATCAACGCTGCGCCGCCTACCCCCCAGCGGCGGCGGGAGACCCGCTGACGGGCGGCCTGCCGCCGGCCCGGCGCCCGACTGGCACAGCCCGCTCGGGCTGCGCGCCCTGGCGCCGGCCCTGGCGCCCAGCCGGGGCAGGCCGTTCCGCCAGCAGGGTCTGCTTTTCGCGTGCTCCGCTGTGCCGGCCGCTCATGCGATATCCAATTCGCATTCGCTTCGCCACTTCGCAGCTTCACTCATGCTGCGTCCAATCTGCATTCGCTTCGCCACTTCGCAGCTTCACTCATGCTGCGTCCAATCTGCATTCGCTTCGCCACTTCGCAGCTTCGCTCATGCAGAATCCAATGTGCATTCGCTTCGCCACTTCGCAGCTTCGCTCATGCAGAATCCAATGTGCGGCGGCGATCGGAACCGTAGAGGCCCCGCTTGTCGATGTAGGCCACGACCCCGTCCGGCACCAGGTAACGCACCGGCCGACCGGCGGCAACCCGTTCGCGGCATCCGGTGGAGCTGATCGCCAGCGCCGGAATCTGCAGCAGGCTGACCGCGTCCGCGGGCAGATCCTCCGGCAGGCTGGCGTCGTAACCGGGTCGCGTGACACCAACGAAGTGGGCAAGCTGCAGCAACGCGCGGGCGTCGTGCCAGGTCAGGATCTGCGCAAGGGCGTCCGCGCCGGTAATGAAGTGCAGCTCGGTATCGGCGCCACGCTCCTTGCGCAGGTCCGCCAGGGTGTCCCGGGTGTAGGTCGGGCCCGGCCGGTCGATGTCCACCCGGCTCACTGTGAACCGGGGGTCAGCGGAGGTTGCGATCACAGTCATCAGGTATCGGTCCTCGGCGGCCGCGACCTGACGGGCATCCTTGGTGTAGGGCCGCCCCGTGGGTACGAACACCACCTCGTCGAGCGCGAACGAGGCGGCCACCTCACTTGCGGCCACCAGGTGCCCGTGATGAACCGGATCGAAGGTCCCGCCCATCACCCCCAACCGCAGTCGGGACCGCGCCGCCATCACACCGGCAGCAGCTTCTGCACGAACTCCGTCAGCTGTTCGGCATTTCGGCATTCGACCATTTCATCGACGAGGTCGGCGTAGATGGGGGTTGCGCTGTCCCCGCTGCCCCACTGATGCCTGGGCTCGGGGTTGAGCCAGTACGTGTGCCGCGCCCGAGCGGCCAGCTCCTTCAAGGCCGCGGAGCCGGTGGCCCGGTAGTTGTTGCGCCCATCGCCGAGCACCAGCAGCGAGGTCTTCGGAGTGATCGCATCGGGCCAGCGCTCCACCAGCACCTCGAAGCTGTGCCCGTAATCGCTGTGGCCGTCGAACCAGACCAGATCCGCCTCGCGCACAACGCGCGCCATGGCATTGCCAATGTCGAGGCCGGGGGTGAAATACCGGGTCACCTCATCGCAGGTGTCGATGAACGCGAAGGCTCGGACCTTGGAGAACTGCTCACGCAGCGCAGAGACCAGCATGAGGGTGAAGTGGGCGAAACTCGACACAGATCCCGACACGTCGCACAGGACAACCAGCTCCGGCTTGTGTGGCTTCTTGGGCTTGTGATGGGTAACCAGCGGCACCCCGCCGGTCGCCAACGAAGCCCGGACGGTCCGCCGAAAATCCAGCCGGCCCTGCTGATCGACCTTTTTCCGCGCGGTCAGGCGCGTCGCCAATCGTCGAGCAAGCGGATGGACCTGCCGCCGCAATTCGGCCAGGTCGTCCCGCGATGCTCGCAGGAACTCCACCTGCTCGGCCAGCGGCTTGACGGCATTCTTGGCGATCTGATCGACGCCACGATCCTCGGCCAGCCGCCGGCGTATCTCTGCTTCAACGGCTTGCTCGAACTGGCGAATTCGTTCCGCGATCGTCGCTCTGGCGACCCTCTCGGCGAAGCCATCACGCTCGCTCTCAGCGAGCATCGCCGCGAGCAACGAGGAGAGAAGCGTGTCCGGATTAAGCTGCCGCAGCACCCGGTAGGTAAACCAGGATTGCCGGCCCGGCTGGGAATCTGCCCGACCCAGCAACGACACAGCCTGTCGGGCGAGCCGCGCCAACGCCTCGGAGTCGCCCTCCAACAGGGCTTGGCGCAGCAGGTCGCGCAACAACTTCGGGTCCACCTCCGCGGGGTTCCCGTCCTCATCCAGGTCGGGTTGCGAGTCAGCGTCGGCGGGGGTTCCCTCGCCGATCCTGACCGGGAAGTAAAGGTCGAAAAGGGTGTCGAAGCCGCGTCGGTGCGCCGGCCGTTTGCAGAGGGCCGCGGCGAACGCAGCCCTTACCGATTCTCGGTCCAGCGCATCCACCGCGAGCATCGCCCGGGTGGCGTCAACGGTTTCGGCGCTGGACACCGCAAGTCCGGCCCGGCGCAATGCTGCGACGAACTCGACCTGGCGGTCGAGCAACCCATTGGTCACGACAACTTCAGCTCAGTGACGGCGCGGACCTGATCACTGACATGTTTGAGTACGACACCCAGGGTGGAAGCGGCGGCCTGCTCGTCGAGCGTGTCCAGCCCGAGGGCCAGCAATGTCGTCGCCCAGTCGATGGTTTCGGCGATGCTGGGTGCTTTTTTCAGTTCCATGGCGCGAAGCGCCCGCACCGTGCGCACGACCTGTTCGGCCAACTTCTCCGGCACCTCGGGCACCCGGGAGAGCACGATGGCCTTCTCCCGCTCGGCAGTTGGATAGTCCAGATGCAGGTACAGGCAGCGCCGTTTGAGGGCCTCGGACAGCTCGCGGCTGGCGTTGGAGGTGAGCACCACGAACGGGCGTCGGGCGGCCACGATGGTCCCAAGCTCGGGAATCGTCACCTGGAAGTCGCTGAGCACCTCCAGCAGCAGCCCTTCCACCTCGACGTCGGCCTTGTCCACCTCATCGACGAGCAGGACGGTCGGCCCGTCGCGCCGGATCGCCCGGAGCAGCGGTCGGGCCAACAGGAACTCCTCACTGAAGATGTCGTCGTGGGTCGCCTCCCACGCGTCGTCCGCCCGGGCTGCCTGAATGCGGAGCAGCTGCTTTTTGTAGTTCCATTCGTACAAGGCGCGGGCCTCGTCGAGCCCCTCGTAGCACTGCAGCCGGATCAGTTCGGCGCCGGTGCTAGCCGCGACGGCCTTCGCCAGTTCGGTCTTTCCGACTCCTGCTGGACCCTCGATGAGCAGCGGTTTGCCGAGCCGGTCGGCCAGGAAGACAGTGGTGGCGATGGCGTTGTCCGTAAGGTAACCAGCGGTCCCTAGACGTTCCCGGACGTCAGCCACCGACCCGAATTGCGGCTGTACGGTCGATGCCGCCGCGGGCGCCGGATCGTTGGTCGACCCCGCCCGGCTCGCGGGTGCAACGGGCGACGCCGTAGGAGTCGCGGGGTCCGGCATGCGCTGGCCTTTCTACGGCGGGGCGGCGACGGAGACTCCCGTCCGACCGAACAGCATTCTAGGCGCCCCCGCCTGCGACCGTCCCCGCTCACCCGGTAGCGTCGAGCGATGCGTATCGCCTTCCTCGGGCTGGGCCGGATGGGCGCCGGTATGGCCGCGCACATTCCCGGGGCCGGCCACGAGCTGACCGTCTGGAATCGCACCGCCGGCAAGGCCGGCCCGCTGCGGGAACTCGGGGCGAGCGAGGCGGGCGACGTGGCCGGCGCGGTGACTGGTGCCCACGCCGTCGTGCTGATGCTGTTCGGAGCGCAGGCAAACCGGGAGGTACTCACCCAGGTGGTGGAGGGCGCCACAAAGGGCGCTCTGATCATCGACAGCACGACGATCGGCCCGGACGCGGCCCGGGAGTTCGGGGAGCAGTGTGCCGCCGCCGGACTGCGCTACCTCGACGCGCCGGTAGCCGGTACCGTCGGCCCGGCCCGGGATGGCACCCTGGGAATCCTGGTCGGCGGAGCAGATGCGGACTTCGCCGCCGCCCAGCCGCTCCTCACGCTGTGGGGTGACCCTGCCAAGATTCGCCACCTCGGCCCGGTGGGAGCGGGCAACGCCGCCAAGCTGGTGCTCAACATGAGCATCGGTGTGGCCATGGCGGGCCTCGGCGAGGCGCTCCGGCTGGCCGCGGATCTGGGCGTCGACGAAACGGCCGCACTCGGCCTTTTGGATAGCGGACCGTTCGGGTGGACCCTCGGTCAAAAGCGGCAGATGCTCATCGCGCGGGACGCGTCGCCGACCAGTTTTTCGTTGGACCTGCTGGCCAAGGATCTCGACTTAGCCGTCAACGCCGGCCACCGTCCGCTCCCGGTCACGGCGAGTGCGCTCGAGTTGACGCGGGAGGCGGCTAACCATGGTCACGGCGAGCAGGACTACGCCGCGCTCGGCGTACACCTGATCGAGGCGGCCGGGGACTGACGCGAACGTAGGATCCTGGGGTGGACGTGACGCTGCCCTGGCCGCCGCGGGCCCTTCCGGGGGTGTGCGTGATTACCGGCTCCCCCACGCGGCTGGGGGTGGTGCTCCGGCCGCGCGGCGCGGACGCGGAGCTTGTGGTGCCGCTCAGCTCGGGCGCCCGGCGGCGTTGGCGTGCAGTCGGCCGAATCCGGCTGGTCGCGTTGGCTATGAGTCTTGCCTGTGCGGCAGGCGCTTTCATCGCACCCTGGGCGTTGGCCGGGGCCATCGTGGCGGGGGGGTTCGCGCTGGCATCGTGGATCTGGCTGCGCGCCGTGTCGCCCCGGCTGAATGTTTCGGGCGGTGCGCTGCGGGTTCGGGGCGTGCACCCGAGGTTTGCTGCCGCAGCCGTTTCGGTGCCAGTCAGGTGCGGCGGGGGATGCCGCAGCTGCGCAACGTGCGGCTAGTCGCGGACGTGCCCGGCGCCGGTGACAACGTAGGTGGTGGTGGTGAGTTCGGGCAGCCCCATCGGGCCGCGGGCGTGCAGCTTCTGGGTAGAAATGCCGATCTCCGCGCCGAACCCGAACTCCGCACCGTCGGTGAACCGGGTACTGGCGTTGATCATGACTACGGCTGAGTCGAGCCCCGCCACGAACGCCCGGCTGGCCGAAAGGTCGCCGGTGACGATCGCCTCGGTGTGTCCGCTGCCCCACCGGCGAATGTGTGCCACCGCGTCGTCCAACGCGTCCACCACCGCGACCGCGAGGTCCAGGGACAGGTATTCGCCTTCCCAGTCCTGGTCGGTGGCCGGGAGCACGCCAGGTGAGCTGGCCTGAACGCGCTCGTCGCCGTGCACCGTCACCCCGGCTGCCTCGAGCGCGGCCAGGATCCGCGGCAGGAACCGATCGGCCACCCCCCGGTGGATCAGCAGCGTCTCCGCGGCGTTGCACACGCTGGGGCGCTGACACTTCGCGTTCAGCACGATGGCCTCAGCCATGTCGAGGTCCGCGGCGGCGTCGATGTAGACGTGACAGTTGCCCACCCCGGTTTCGATCACCGGAACGGTGGCGTCGGCGACCGTCCGCGCGATGAGGGCCGCGCCGCCGCGGGGGATCGCCACGTCCACGTAACCCCGCAGCCGCAGCAGGGCGGTGACGTCCTCGTGCCGCTCGCCCGGCACGAGCTGGATCGCGTCGTCGGGTAGTCCCGTCTTCACCGCCGCCTCCGCCAGCACCCGCACCAACGCCGCATTCGACGTGTGAGCCGCCGCGCTGCCCCGCAAGAGCACGGCGTTGCCGGACTTCACGCCGAGCCCCGCCGCGTCGACGGTGACGTTGGGGCGGGCCTCGTAGACGATCGCCAGCACCCCCAGTGGTACTCGGACCTGGCGCAGCTCGAGCCCGTTGGGCAGCGTCGAACCGCGGACGACCGCGCCCAGGGGATCGGGTAAGGCGGCGATATCGCGCAGGCCGCCGGCCACCTGCCGCAGCCGGGCGCCAGTGAGCGTCAGCCGGTCGACCATCGGGGTGGGGCTCCCCGCGTCACGTGCCCTTGACACGTCCTCGCCGTTTGCCTCCAGGATTTCCCGTTCGCGTTCGAGCAGGGCGGCGGCCATGGCGTGCAGCGCTGTGTCACGGGTGAGCCGTGGCAGGGGCGCCATGGCGGCCGCGGCGGCCTTGGCCCGCCGCGCGACGTCCAGCAACTCCAACGGCACGTCCGTCACCGCAACCCTCCGAACCTGGAGGTGACCAGCTTACGGCAGCTCGACCACGTCGTCGGAGTGCAGGTAGGGGGCGGCGGCCTCACGCCAGCACGACCAGGTCGTCGGCGTGCACGATCTCGCGGGCTCCGGCCTCGCGGGTCGACCTTCCGAGCAGTGCCGGCAGGTCGACGGCGTCGTAACCGGTGATGCCGCGGGCCACGGCCTGGCCGCCGGGGGCGACCAACTCAACCGGATCGCCGGCGGCGAAATCACCCTCCACGGCTGTGATTCCAGCCGGCAGCAGCGAGGCACGGCGCCCGACGACGGCCGCGACGGCCCCGGCGTCAAGAATCAGCCGACCCCGAGGGGAGGCCGCGTGGGCGAGCCAGCGCAGCCGCGATGACGACCGCGGACCGGTGGGCGGGAACAGGGTGCCTGCGTCCTTCTCGGCGAGCAGGTCAGCAACACCGTCCGCGGCGCCAACCACAGCCGGCACGCCGCTCGCGGCGGCCATCTGGGCAGCTTCGACCTTGCTGCGCATCCCGCCGCTGCCTAGACCGCTGGCGCTGCGGCGCAGCTCGACGCCGACAAGGTCGGCAGCCCCGCCCACGGCGGGTATCCGGCGGGCGCCCGGCCGACCCGGGGAAGTGGTGTAGAGCGCGTCGACATCGGAGAGCAGCAGGAGCCGGTCGGCGTCGACGAGGTGGGCCACCAACGCGGCGAGCCGATCGTTGTCGCCAAAGCGGATCTCTGCGGTGGCAACCGTGTCGTTCTCATTGATCACCGGCACGATGCCTAGCTCAAGCAGCCGGTCCAGGGTGACCCGCGCATTGCGGTAATGACTGCGCCGCACCATGTCCTCGGCTGTAAGCAGCACCTGGCCGACGGTCAGCGCATGCCGGGCGAACGCTGCCGCGTAGGCGTCGACCAGCGCGGTCTGCCCCACCGCCGCAGCGGCCTGCAGGGTGGCCAGGTCCTTCGGTCGACTAGAGAGGCCCAACCGGGCAAGGCCAGCAGCGATGGCCCCCGAGGACACCAACACCACCTGGTTGCCGGCGCCCTTGGCGCCGGCCAACGCGTCGACCAGCAGGTCCACGCGGCCCGCGTCGAGACCACCTTCCGCGGCGGTCAGCGAGGAGGAACCAACCTTGACCACCAGCCGGCTCACTGCTGGTCCCGCCCCCCGCCCAGCTCGTGGTTCTGCTCCTGGGCGAGCTCCGCCTGGCTGGCGGCCCGCTCGGCGCGGGTCGGCCGGCTACCGCCCGGCAGCCGAAGATCGGTGCCGCGCGGGCCTAGCGGAACATCCGGCACGCCGGCCAGCATCGTGGGCTCCCACTCGAAGCTCACGTCGCCGATCGTCACCTCGGCCCCGGGCGCCGCGCCGAGTCGCGCGAGCTGCTCCTCGACGCCCAACTTCGCGAGCCGGTCACCGAGGTACCCCACGGCCTCTGCGTTGGTGAAGTCGGTCTGCCGCACCCAACGACGAGGCTTGTCGCCGTCAACGACGAACCCCTCACCGCTGCGCGCGACGGTGAACGTCGCCTGCCCGACCGGCCGGGGTCGCAGCACGATTCGCGCACCGTCGGGTTTGGCGGCCTGCGCGCGGGCGGCCTCGACCAGCTGCCCCACGGCGAGCAGCAGCGACCGCAGGCCCTCATGAGTGGCCGTGGAAATCGCAAAGACCTGCCACCCACGCTCCATCAGCTCGGCCGCGACCAGTTCCGCCAGCTCCCGCGCCTCCGGCACGTCAATCTTGTTGAGCACCACGAGCCGCGGTCTCGCGGTCAGCTCAGCGATGCCCTCCTTGTATGCCTCGAGCTCGAGCTCGATCGCGTTCAGGTCCGACACCGGGTCCCGCCCGGGCTCCAGCGTGGCGCAATCCACCACGTGTACGAGTACCGCGCAGCGTTCCACGTGCCGGAGGAACTCCAGACCCAAGCCCTTGCCCTGGGAAGCGCCCGGTATCAAGCCGGGTACGTCCGCGACGGTGAACACATAATCCTCGATCTGCGCCACGCCGAGATTTGGTTGGAGGGTGGTGAACGGGTATTCGGCGATTTTCGGCTTCGCCGCGGAAAGAACGCTCACCAGCGAGGACTTGCCGGCGCTGGGGAAGCCCACCAACGCAACGTCAGCCACCGACTTAAGCTCCAGCGTGATGTCCAGGTCCACACCCGGCTCACCAAGCAACGCGAACCCAGGCGCCCGCCGCCGGGCGGACGCTAACGCCGCGTTGCCTAATCCCCCGCGGCCGCCTTGAGCGATGGTGTGCCGGCTGCCCACACCGACCAGGTCAGCCAGGGCGTTTCCGTCTGGCCCCACGACGACGGTGCCGTTGGGCACTTTCAGCAAAACATCCTCACCCGCGGCACCGTTGCGGTGACTGCCCTGACCGGGGCGCCCCGGTCCCGCTCGCTGATGCGGATGATGGTGAAAATCCAGCAGGGTGGTGATGTTCGGGTCGACCTCGAGGACCACGTGGCCACCGCGGCCACCGTTGCCGCCGTCGGGGCCGCCCAGCGGGACGAACTTCTCCCGATGGACGGAGGCGCAGCCGTGGCCGCCGTCGCCGGCGTGCACGTGCAGCACCACGCGGTCGACGAAACTGGCCATGGGTCTCCCTGTTCGGGAATGCGACGAGGGCGGAACCGGGCTGCCCGGTCCGCCCTCGTCGCGAGGATCTGTGTGGCGGACGGCTAGGCGTTGACCGGCTCGCGGTCCAGCGGAACGATGGAAATGGTGCGCCGACCGCGCTTGCTGCCGAACAGCACGTTGCCGGCGGCCAGCGCAAAAAGGGTGTCGTCGCCACCGCGACCCACCAGCTCCCCCGGGTGGAAGTGGGTACCGCGCTGGCGCACGAGGATCTCCCCTGAGTTGACCAGCTGGCCGCCGAAGCGTTTCACGCCCAGCCGCTGGGAGTTCGAGTCACGACCGTTGCGCGAGGAGCTCGCGCCCTTCTTGTGCGCCATGAGTGCGGCTCAGCCCTTCTGAATGTCGGTCACCCGCAGTTGCAGCAGGCCCTGACGGTGCCCCTGCCGCTTCTTGTAACCCGTCTTGTTCTTGAACTTGATGATACGGATCTTCGGACCCTTGGTTTCGGCGAGGATCTCAGCAGTGACACTGATGCCGGCAAGTGTCTTGGCGTCGCTGGTCACCTGCCCGTCGTCGACCAGGAGCAGGGCCGGCAGGCTCACCCGCGCGCCCACCGCCCCGAGGCCGCGTTCTACCTCAAGGGTGTCGCCGACGGCGACCTTGTGCTGCTTTCCGCCGGTCTTGACGATGGCGTACACGAACCTGCTCCCGGGGTTGATGTCATGCGAAGGGCATGCGGCCCCGCTTTGCGGTGCGCGACCCAATGACGATACCTGATGCTTGGCGAGGGAACCGAATCGCGGTGGTCGAAGGTGGAGCCCGCCTGGCCGGGTCATTCAGTGGCCACGGCCTGCTGATCGGGCGCCGGGCTGGCCGCGCCGCCGCCGGTCGCCCTGCGCCGGCGTCGCACCGGGCGCGCAGCCGGCGCGGACCCGTCGGCCGCAGCAGGGTCGAAAGCCGGTTTCTCGGCCACCCCCGC
>JAABUX010003316.1_pt1 | contig 21467 bp, 23 predicted proteins | sample 5561851 | NCBI WGS metagenome assembly JAABUX01 (sample SAMN10711883, study PRJNA513361) | rock metagenome | isolation source: Antarctica rocks | place: Antarctica: Victoria Land, Richard Nunatak red sandstone | collected 2016-01-03 | reverse complement strand
CATGGCGCATCCGCGGCGTGGCGCCGGGCACGATGGCGAGAGGCTGCAGCAGCCGCACCGCCCCGGGCGCGTCGCCGGACAGCGCCATCGACAGGCCGAGGTTGACCTGCACCGCTACCGAGGACGGGGTGATGCCCAGCGCGATGCGGTAGGCCTCCTGGGCGGCGGCGTGGTGGCCTTGCAGGTCGCGCGCCACGCCCAGGTTGCTCGCCGCCGCGGCGTCGTGCGGATCGAGGGTCAGGACCCTGGCGAACATGGCCTCCGCGCCGGCCGGGTCCTGCTGCAGGCGGGCGCGGCCGAGGCCGACCAGGGCCTTGGTGTCCCGCGGCTTGATCTCGACCGCGCTGGCGTAGCTGGTGACGGCCTCGCCGCCGCGGCCCAGCGCGACCAGCGCGTCGCCCCGGCTGACCCAGGCGTCGGCGTCGCGCGGGTTCTTGGCCAGCAGTTGGTCGCTGACCTGGAGCGCGATCGCGGGCGCCCCGGCCGACGCCGCGGCGTCGGCCAGGTGCAGGCTTGGCGTCCACTTGGCCAGCGGGACCTCCGGCGCGACCTCCACCGCCTTCGGCTGCGGCGCGGAGCAGGCCCCCATCAGCAGGAGCAGGCCGCCCGCCGGGCCGCGCAGGCGCCATCCGCTCATCATTGCCATGCCGTCAATGCCCACGCCGTCAATGCCCACGCCATCAATGCATCGTTCTCATGACTTGGATCGCCGCCGGGCCGCCCACGATCAGGAAGATGCAGGGCAGGATGAACAGGATCATCGGGATGGTCATCAGCACCGGCAGCCGCGCCGCCCGCGCCTCGAACCGCATCAGCATCTCGTAGCGCATCTCCGCCGACAGCACGCGCAGCGCGTCGCCCAGCGGCGTGCCGTAGCGCATGGTCTGCGACAGCATCGAACCCATGCGCTTGAGGCTGTCCAGCCCGGTGCGCGTGCCCATGTTGACCAGCGCCACCCGGCTGTCGGACACGACGCGCAATTCGCTTGCCGTCTTGCCGAACTCCTCGCTGATCGCGGGGTGCGCCTGGCGGATCTCGGCAGCGACGCGGTTGATCGCCGGCTCGAAGCCTAAGCCCGCCTCCGCGCAGATCACCATCAGGTCCAGCGCGTCGGGCAGGCCCGCCTGGATGGCGTCGAGGTACTGCTTGTGCCGCCGCCGCACCCACCAGTCCGGACCGAGCAGGCCGACCAAGGCGGCGCCGGCGATGCTGGCGTTGCGCACCATCGACGACAGCCCGAAACGCTGCAGCGCCACCCAAGCCAGCAGCGGCATGGCGATCAGCAGCAGCAGCTTGGCGCCGACGAACACCCCGAGCGCGCCCGGCCCGCGCAGGCCGGACGCGCCCAGCGTATGCGTCAGCTCGGCCATCGTCTTCTGCGACAGCAGGCCGCTCCGCGCCACGCCCGAGCCGATGGCGCCGATGATGCCGAGGAGACCGCGGGCCTGCTGCATGTCGCCGCTGCCGATCAACGCGGTGGTGGGGCGGCGGACGGCCAGCAGGCGCTGCCTGAGGTGCTCCTGGCGCTTGAGCTGGAACAGCACGGCTTCGGTGGCGCCCCACAGCAGGACGGCGATCAGCGCGCAAACCAGGGCGAGCGTCGTCATGACAGGCTCTTCCGGATCATCGTCTTCATCGACATGATGCCAAGTCCCAGCATCACGACCGCGCCGGCCAGGATCTTCTGGCCGAGCGGCTCGACGAACAGCACGACGATGTATTCGCTGTTCAAGACCCACAGGGCGACGGCGGCGAACGGCGGCAATGCGCCCAGCACGAGGGAGCTCATCTTCGCCTCGGAGGACAGCGCCTCGCCCTTCTGGCGCACGCCCACGCGCTTGCGGATCACGTCGGCCAGGCCCTCCAGCGTTTCGCTCAAGCCCCCGCCGGTCTGGCTTTGCAGGGACAGCGCAGTGGCGAAAAAGCGGTACTCCTGCAACTTGTTGCGCCCGGCCATCGCGCGGAGCGCGTCGTCCAGCGTCATGCCGATGGCCAGTTCCTCCGAGAGCCTGGCGAACTCCGGGCCGGTAGGCGGGTCAAGCTCCCGCCCCACGGCCCGGATCGAGTCCGTCACCGGGATGCCGACCCGCACGGCGCGGACGATCATCGCCAGCGCGTCGGGGAACTGCTGGAACAGCGCATCCGCCCGGCGGCGGCGGCACCAGTTGAAGAAGCTGCGGCTCAGCACGACCCATCCGACCGGCAGCCCGAGCCAGGCCAGGTTGCCCGCCAGGCTGCTGCCGAGCTTCGTGGCAACCCCGGCGGCGACGAACGTCGCGGCCAGCGCCACCCATGGGCGCAGCACGTAATGCTCGGCGAGCGCCGGGTCGAAGCCGAACAGGCTGGCCAGCTTGGGGCCTAGCCCTTCCGCGGTTTCCGCATAGCCGACGCCGGACGCGGACGCGCCGTCCATGCTGGCGCGCTGCCGCTGGTATGGGTTCAGCACGCGGGCGAAGCGCAGGCGCGCTTCCTCCTGCCGCTTTTGCAGCCGCAGCAGCGCCATGCTGGCCAGGCCCATCAGCATGAGGACCGCCACGATCAGCGAAACCAGCAGAACGGGGGAGGCAAGCACCGCTACGCCTCCTCCATCGCCGCCGCCCAGGCCCGCTCCAGCCCGAAATACTGCAAGCGCGACTGGAAGCCCGGCCGCGCGCGGCTGACCTTGTAGGTGCCGCGCAGCCGCCCGTCCGGGCCGACGCCGTTCATCTCCAACTGGAAGATGTCGTTCATGATGATCACGTCGCCTTCCATGCCGCACACCTCCGACACCTGGGTGACCCGGCGCCCGCCGTCGCGTTGGCGCTCCGCCTGGATGATCATGTGCACGGCGCCGGCGATCTGCGTGCGGATGGCGCGGGACGGCAGGCCCATGGACCCCATCTGCACCATGTTCTCGATGCGGGTCAGCGCGTCGCGCGTGGTGTTGGAGTGGACGGTGGACATGCTGCCGTCATGGCCGGTGTTCATCGCCTGCAGCATGTCGAACGCCTCGCTTGCGCGCACCTCGCCGATGATGACGCGGTCGGGACGCATGCGCAGCGCGTTGCGCATCAGGTCGCGCTGGGTGATCTCGCCGCGGCCTTCCAGGCTCGCCGGGCGGGTTTCCAGGCGCACCACATGGGGCTGCTGCAATTGCAGCTCCGCCGCGTCCTCCACCGTCACGATGCGCTCGCCGGGGTCGATCATGCGCGACAGGGCGTTCAGCAGGGTGGTCTTGCCCGACCCGGTGCCGCCGGAGATGATGATGTTGAGGCGGCAGCGTCCGGCGATCTCCAGCACGCGGGCCACCTGCGGGGTCATGGCGCCGAACTCGACCAGCTTGGCGAAGTCGATGGGCTTCTTGGTGAACTTGCGGATGGACACGTACGGCCCGTCCAGCGCCAGCGGCGGGAAGACGATGTTGACGCGGCTGCCGTCCTTCAGCCGGGCATCGACCATCGGGCTGCTTTCGTCGACCCGCCGGCCGACGGCGGCGGCGATGCGCTGGCAGATGTTGGACAGGTGCGCGGTGTCGCGGAACCGTATGGGCGACAGCTCCACCTTGCCGCGCCGCTCGATGAAGATGCGGTGCGGGCCGTTCACCATGATGTCGGCGATCAGGTCGTCCTGCAGCAGCGTTTCCAGCGGACCCAGGCCCAGCATGTCGTGCACGAGGTCGCCGGCCAGGCTGCGCTGCTCGCGCCCGTTCAACTGGATGCGCTTTTCCGTGGCGATGTCGGCGATCAGCCGCTCCACCTCCAGCGCCAGCCGGTCGGGCGGGGTGGAGGCGACGGCCATCGGGTCCATGCGCTGCAGGCAGAGCATGCGCACCTCGGCCATGGAGGCGGCGTGGGTCTGGCCTTGCTCGGCCCGCGGCGGCGGCGCGTCCTCGCTGGCCTGTGCGGGCGCCGGGGGCGGCAAGGCGGAGGGCGCTGCGGGGCGCTGGCCGAAAGTCGGGAACACGCTCATGCCTTTTTCCAGAATTTCCAGGCGAGCTTGGGGTCGGCGCTGCGCTTGGCCGGGGCCGCAGCGGCGGCGTCGCTGTCGATCAGGCGGTTGAACGCCACGAGCCGCGCGAGGTCATGCACCCGCAGGCGGAAGAAGCTGCGGTGGCGCACCGCGGGATCGCCCATGTTGGCGGCGTCGGCCAGGCGCTTGGGCAGGTCAGGGATCACCAGGTCCGGACTGCCCTCCAGCGCCTCCTCGACCTGCGCCCGGGTCAGGGCGCCCGGCATGCCGTCGCGGTTCAGCAGCAGCACCGTCCGCTCGGACTGGGCGACGTTGCTGTACAGCGCGCGCAGCCGCAGCGTGTCGCGCACCCCGGCGAGCGTCGGCTCGAACACGATCACCCGCTGCGTCGCCAGGTCCAGCAGGTCGCGGTACAGCGGCACCGGCTGGAACGGCACGTCGGCGACGATGAAGTTGTAGCGGCGGCGCAGCGCCGCCAGCAGGCGCGGGGCGGCGTCGGGCGCGCAGGCCGGCCGGTCGTTCAGCGCCTCCTGGCCGGCCAGCACGTGCATGCGGCCCTTCAGCTCCATGGACGCGCGCTCGACGAACAGGTCGTCGATGCGGTCCGGCATCTCCAGCGCGGCGCGCAGGCCGGGGCCGGTCGTCCCGTCCACGAACAGGGCGGCGCTGCCGGTGTGCAGGTCAGGGTCCAGCAGCACGGTATGGCGGTTGCGCGCGACGCCGAAATGCCAGGCGAGGTTCGCGGCGATGGTCGTGGCGCCCACGCCGCCGCGGGCGCCCGTGATGGTGACCACCCGCCCGCCCGTCACCTCCTGCGCCGCGGCGGCCTGGCCGACGATGATGGGGACGAACAGCCGCACCACCATGTCGCGCGTCAGCGGCTTGGCCAGGTACTCGTGCGTCCCCATGCCGCGCGTGATCTCGCGATAGAAATCCATGTTGGTGTACTCGCCGACCACCAGCACCTTCACGTCCGGCTCGACCACCTGGCTCAGCGCGCGCAGGTCGCTCAGCGGCTCGTCCATGCCGCTGATGTCGACGATGAGGTTGCGTGGCGTCGCCTGCTTCTGCATGGCCGCGATGGCGGCGCGGATGCCGCCCCGCACGATCTCGATCGCGTCGGGCGAGGCGTCGGACAGGCTGTCGCGCAGCACCGCCTCCGTGGTCGCGTCGGTCACGAAGGCCATCATCGTGACGCGCTCGCTGGAAGCGACCCAGGATTCGTCCTGGTCGCGCGCGGGGCCGGGCAAGGCGCCGTCGGCCGCCATCAGTTCCCTCCCGCCCCGGCGGCGCCCACGCCGGAGGACCCGCCGCCGCTGTCCAGCCCCTTTACGCGGCCGGTGCGCAGCCGGTCCACCGCCGCCGCGGCCACCTGGGCGTCGGCCGGGCCGGTGCCGCGGCCGCGGGCGAGGTCGGCCGGGCGGACCGCCATGACCGCGAGGTTGGCGTCGTTGGCCCCGGTCGGGCGCCAGGTGTGGGGGAAGTCGTACGGGTCCGGCCCGGCGCAGCCCCACAGCAGCGCCAAGAGGGCGGCCCCGGCGGCGATCCGCACGCCCCGCCTCATTGCACGATCCACCCGGCGGCGCCGGAAATGCGCGCCGGCCTGACCGGCGCCGTCTGCCCGATTTGGCGCAGCAGCAGGATGCGCTCCAGGTCGTTGGGCGGGGTGTAGGCGTCGTTGGGCTGGCGCAGCGCGATGGGATCGCTCACCGGGCGCACGATGTAGGGGGTCACGATGATCACCAGCTCGCTCTCGTTGCGCTGGAAGGTGTCGGAGCGGAACAGCGCCCCCAGGATCGGGATCTCCCCCAGGAACGGGATGGCGTTGACGCCGTGCGACACGGTTTCCTGCAGCAGGCCGGCGATGGCGAAGCTGTCGCCGCTGCCCACCTCCACCGTGGTGTCGGCGCGGCGCGTCGTCAGCGCGGGGATGCTGATGCTGTTGGTGCCGGCGCTGATCTGCACGGCGCCCTGGTTGGACAGTTGGCTGACCTCCGGGCGCACGTGGATGTTGATGCGGTCGTCGGCCAGCAGCGTCGGCACGAAGGACAGGTTGATGCCGTACTGCTTGAACGACACGGAGATCGCGTTGTTCTGCTGGCTGACCGGGACCGGGAACTCGCCGCCGACCAGGAAGCTCGCCGGCTCGCCGCTCGTCGTGGTCAGGTTCGGCTCGGCCAGCAGGTGCGCCAGGTTGTCCTGCGCCAGCGCGTCGATCACGGCGCCGAGGCTGAAGCTGCGGTCCGCATAGATCCCGGTGGCCACCAGGGCTGGCGCCGCGGCCAGGCCGACGGGGGTGCTGGTCGCCAGCCCGATCGCCGCGTACTTGCCGAGGCCCTGCAAGGCCGTCCAGTTGATGCCAAGCTCCCGCGACACGCTGCGCGATATCTCGGCGATGCGGACGCGCAGGCTGATCTGCGTGGACGACACCACCGTCAGCCGGTTGGTCACCACCTGCTTGTCGGCCAGGAAGTTGCGCGCCAGGTCCAGCACGCGGGCGGCGTCCGCGGGCGTCGCCACCTGGCCGCTGACGGCCAGGCCGCTCGGCAGGGTCTCGACGCGGATGCCGCTGCCCGGCATGGCCCGGTTGATGGTGCCGGAGGCCTCGGCGGCGTTGTAGGCGGCGGGCCGCACCGTCAACTGATACTGCGCCACCACCCGGCCGGAGCCGTCCATGGCGGCGAGCGTGGTGCGCCCGGGCGCCGCGCCGAAGATGAACAGCGTGCTCGGGCTGGCCGGGCGCACCTCGGCGATCCTGGGGTCGGCGACGAACACGTTGGCGATGGCGCCGGGCAGGTTCAGCACCCGGCCCAACCCGGCCTCCACCGTCAGCGCGCCCAGCCGGCCTTGGTTGGGGCCATCGACCGCCGGGCCGGGCGCGACCGGAACCGTCACGCCGCCGGGGCGCGCATCCGCGGGCCGGGGCGCAGCGGGGCGCAAGCCCTCGTCGGCCGGCGGCGCGGGCTGCGCCTGGGCCGACAGGGCGGCGCCCAGGGACACGGCGGCGGCGAGCGCCGCGAACCGCCCGGGACGGGCCGGACCCTGCTTTTGAAGCCAGGGCATCAAAAGTGGTACTCCTTGCTTTCCGAGCTGCCCTGGAAGACCTGGACCTTGGACGGGGCGCTGCGGGCCGCGTTGCTGCCGAGCGCCGGCGACACGTCGCCGGCCCAGGTGACGCCGGCGCCGACCGGGCGGCTGACCGAGGGTGCCGCGCCCGGCCCTGGAAGAGCGGAGGCGGGCGATGATGCCGCCTGGGCCGCGCCGCCGACGCGCCGGTCCGCCGACAGCACCGACAGCGACAGCTTGCCGATCCGTCCGGCCACCAGCACGCGCTCCACCTGCGGCGCGGTGACTTCCAGCGTGGCGGTGCGGTCGGTCCGGTTGGCGGCGGCGCCGTCCGGCGACTGGCCCTGGACGATCTGCTGGTCCATGGCGATCACCCGCGCGTCGCTCAGCACGGTTTCCGCCGCCACCCGGCGCCCGGCCGCAAGCGTCGGGTCGTCCATCGACTGGGTCAGGATCAGGTCCACGCGGTCGCCCGGCCAGATCAGCCCGGCGGTGCCGCTCACGGCATCCACCGCCACCGTGACCGCGCGCATGTCCGGACCCAGCACGGCGGCGAGAAAGCCGTGGTCGCCGGGGTGGACCACGTCGTAAGGCAGGATGGGCTGGCCCTCGCCCATGTGGCGGCGGACCAGCGCGCCGGTGAGGCTGCCGCGGCTTTGCGGGATGTCCAGGCTGGCGCCGGGCGGCATGTCGGCGCGCGCCATCTCCTGCGCCGCGAAATCCTCGGGCTTGATCAGCGACCCGGCCCGCATCGCATGGGCGGTGACGAGCATGGCGACCTTGGCCGGGGGCGGGGGCGCGTCGGCGTCGGCCGAAGCCTGGGCCGACGGCTTGAGCAGCGTCCATGCGACCAGGCCGCCGCCGGCGACGCCAACGACCAGCATTGCATACAGGGCGATCCGGAGCAGCATGGCGGCCTATCCCTTAAAACAGAACCAGCAGCGCGCCGGCGGCGATGGCGGAGGCGTACGGCACCGGGCTGCGGCTATGGATGCGGCGGCGCTCTTCCCACACGATGCCGCGCAGCCGCCCGGGCGGGCAGTCGGCCCCCGGCGCCCCGAGCACCCGGCCCAGCGCCAGGTACAGCGCCGCCAGCGCGCCGCCCGCGAGCGCCACGTCCAGCAGCATCACCCCCGAAAGGCCCGGCGGCGCCAGCATCCCGCAGGCCGCCAGCAGCTTGACATCGCCGCCGCCCAGCCAGCCGCGCCGCCAGCAGAACCCGGCGCCGAGCAGGATCAGGACGCAGGCCAGCAGGCCTAGCAGCAGCCCGCCGTCCAGCGTCCTGATGCCGATGCCGAGGATGAGGAGCGCCGCGGACATCCAGTTGGGAACCGTGCGGAACGCGATGTCGTTCAGCACGGCCCCCAGCAGGATGGCGGCGCTCAGGCCCACCAGGACTGGGTGCAGAAGCACGAAGAGTCTAGTCCAGGACTGGTGAGATCATACGTTGGGCGACTGGCTACTTGGCTGCGGGTGCGACGCCTTTTCCGGTGCCAAGTGAGACTCCGATATTGTTGAACGTCGCAGTGAGATTGCTGCCGAGGGTCGTAACCGCGCCGATGATCACGACAGCAATCAACGCGGCGATCAGGCCGTACTCGAGCGCGGTCACACCCTTCTCGTCACGCTTGAAGTTGATCAGCATATCAAAATACTTCGACATTCTTGTCTCCTATAAATATCAGGCTGACCTTGAATAGAGTTTTATCTAAATAAATTAACCTATTTACCAATGCCGACAAAATTGTTGGCGATGCCGTTAAATGTTGTGCTGAGATTGGTGCCGAGGGTCGTGACCGCGCCGATGATCACGACAGCAATCAACGCGGCAATCAGGCCGTATTCGAGCGCGGTCACGCCTTTCTCGTCACGCCGCAACCTACTCAGAGCCATCACATAACGCAACATACCACCTCCGCTTTCATCTCCTCAAGATCATTCGTATTAAGCAAAGATTTACCCTAATGCACCAGTAATATTTTGTTATTTGAATGTAAAGGATTAGGTGGCGAGGATGAGACTCAATGCGAGACCGCGTGGACCACCGCCACGTCGTCCGCGTAGAGCCGGTGCCATTGCGGCATGGTGTCCAGCAACGCGATCACGGGTTGGCCTGTTGCGAAGATGGTCCAGCGGACTCCGTGGTCGCGAAGCGCCGTCTCCAGCATCGCTTTCTCAGGCAAGACGGCCGACAGGTACTGGCGCATGAATGCGTCGCCATACATGTCCGCCCGGCCGTCGATGAACGGCCGGACGTGATTGAAAATCAGGTAGCCGCCAAAGTTGTAGTCGTTGAGCACCGCCTCCGCCGCAAGCGCCGGGGGCACGTGGGCGAGCGCCGTGACGGGCGCCGCAGGGCCGTCCACCCGCACAATCGGCAGCAGCAGCCGCAGCGCGGCCAGCCCAGCCATGACAGCCAGGCCACCCGTCCGCCATCGCCCGAAGCCAGAGGCGGCCAGCCCCGGCGACAAGGCCGCGCCCAGCGGCTCGGCGATCAACAGCGGCACGATCACGCCGACCAGCACCTGGTGGCGTGTGTGATGCAGCGACATGTGCAGCAGCCCCAGCAGGATCAGCAGGCGCACCGGCGGCAGGCGCGCCCCACGCGAGAGCGCCACGTAAAAGCCGGCAACCAGCACCAGCTCCAACGGCTGGAGAATGTTGAAGTCTGGCGGCTGCCATTCGACGATCTGGTTAAGCTCGGCCATTCCCATGAGCTGGAAGGGGAACAACAGCCCAGCCCAGCCGTGCGGCGTCAGCACGGCGGCGACGGTCGCGGCGAGCAAGAACCCTCCCCAACGCGCGATAACCCGGCGCCACGCGGCCGGCTCCGCCAGCGCCGCCTCCAACGCCAGCGGCGCCACCAGGAGCAGCCCGAGGACGAAACTGCCATGCAGGTTGGCCCACAGGCACATGATTGGCAGCAGACGCCAGGGCGGCATGCATCCCTTGCTTCGGGCGATGAACAGTCCGGCGACCCAGGCCTCCAGGACCGGCAAGGCCAGGATGTGCGGCCGTGCCTGCAATTTGGTTGCGATGCAGGCGGTGGCGAGCAGCAGCAGCAGCAGGCTCGGACCCGCCGGCAGCCAGCGCCCGAGATGGCGCGCAAGCTGGAACATGGCAAGCGCCGCCGCCAGCGCGGTCAGCACGACCACGCCGTTCCACCCCGCCGAGCGGAACGACGCCGCCATCAGGACCTCGGACAGCCACTCGTGCGCCACCCAGGGGGCGCCGGCGAAGGTGTAGGAAAAGGGATCGGTGTGCGGCACCGTCCGCTGCGTGATGATCCAGTCGCCGGCGGCCAGGTGCCAGAAGGTGTCGCCGTCGTTGAGCACCACCGGGGCGAACAAGGTCATCGCAAACATCGCGATGGCCGCGACCCATGGGGGACTGACGGCCGGGATGTTCAGTGTTCTTGACTCGGAAACCGACTGCTGGAGCATCGCCGCAACCTATACGTTACGTTTTCGTAAATAAAGGCATGCGAGGGCTGAGGATTCGGCGATGTTGTTAGGAAATCACTGGAAGAACGCCGGTTTAGGGTCTGGGCCGCCAGGTTGCATCATTCGCCAGGCTGTTGGACGGGACCGAGCATGCCCGCTGCCCGGCCATCCCCCGCCGTCCCCGCATCCCGCGCAGGCGCAAAAGGATGCCGGAGCTGCCCGACGAAATGCTTGGGAAAATGCGGGTCGTCCACGCCGTAGCGGTCGGGACGCTGTTCCGCGGGCATATAGAACGTGCCGAAAAGGAGGTCGAACAACGGAAAGGTGCCGGCGAAGTTGCTGCTGCCGCCGCGCTCCGCGCTCGTGTGGTGCCAGCGGTGGTAGACCGGGCTGACCAGCACGTGACGGAACACCCCGAAATCCCAGTCCAGGTTCGCATGCACGAGCGCCGAGGTCCCGACGGTGAACGGCAGCAGCCAGATCAGCACCTCGGGCGGTATCCCCAGCAGCAGCATGACGATGTCGGACAGGATGCCGTGCAGGATCTGGTCGACGGGGTGGAACCGGCCCGCCGAAATCCATTCCAGATGCTCGGACGAGTGGTGCACGGCGTGGAAGCGCCACAGGTGCACGCTGTGGAACAGGCGGTGCGTCGCGTACATCACCAAGTCGTTGCCCAGCAGGTAAAGCGCCACCTGCGGCCAGAACCCCAGGTGGGCGAGCGGCCCAATGCCTTCGGCGAAGAAGCGGTCGAGGCCGCCGGGGTCGTTGATGCCGTAGAACGCCGCGATGCCGACGACGAGCATCGAGGCATGCGCGACCCGGTAGAGCAGTTGCGGCACGACAGCCCAGCAGAGGTCCGTCGAAAGGTCCGGCTTGCGCCACCACGGCGGCGCCTTGTTGCAGGCGGCTGCCAGCGCCGAAAGCACCGTGAAGGCCACGGCCAGCACAACCAGGTTGCGCAGCGCCGGCCAGGTGGCGGCGGCGAGCTGGGCGAGGATCGTTTGAATGACCGGCATGGCGCGCCCGTTCACCCGGCCACGCGGCCGGCTGCCGCGCGGATCTGCGCCACGGCCGCATCGACCTTGAGCGCCATCATGGCGTCGCCCCGGGCGACCGTCGAACGGCGCGGGTCGCCGACCACGCCCAGGCCTGCGAATGACGAGAGGCTTGCGGGCAGGCGCGACAGGTCGACGCCGCCGGGGTGGACGGCCATGAGTTCCGAGGTGTCGGCGATGGTGGCATGCTCGCCGATCGTGGCGTCGGTCTCGCCTTGCGCCCGCAGGTAGGCCGTCTCCGCGGCGTCGGCGTAGTAGGAGTCGACGGCCAGGACCTTCGGCCTGCCGCCCCATTCGGCATCCAGCTTGGCGGCGGCCTCCGCCTGCGCGGCGACAGAGGGGCCGTGGTCGGCGATGAAGCAGACCGTGCGGAACCCGGCCAGCTTGAGGCTGCGGGCGATGCCCTCCAGCATGGCCGCGAACACGGGGGCGGGCACGCCCATCGTTCCGGGAAAGGCCAGGTTGCCCTCCGGCGGGTCGTAGCCGCCCTGGGGCACGTAGGACAGGACGGGCGCGACCAGGGCGTCGCCAAGCTCGGCGGCGATGCGGCGCGCGGCCCAGGCGACGATGTAGTCATGCTTGCCAATGACCATGTGCGGGCCGTTCTGCTCCAGCCCGCCGCTGGGCACGATGGCCGTGTCGGTCCCGGCCTGGATGGCGTCGCGCACCTCCACCCACGTCATGTCGGCCATCTCCCGCGTCGCCGACAGGGCGCGGGCCGGCTGCCGCCACCCGGCCGCCACCGCGCCGAGGGCGCCCGCCCCGGCCAAGGCGAGCCAGCGCCGACGTATCGAGGAGCCGCTTGCGGGTGGGGTGGTCATGGATGGGCTGCCCGTCGTTCCAGTGGCCGCCCGGCCTGGACGCGAGGCGGCCATTAAATTGCAAAAACGTAATGGTCGTAGCACGATCCGTTGCTGGAACGCACTTTATTTTCCTGGCCGCCGGAACCGGAACGGCCGGCGTCCGGGTGTTGCCCGCCCGCCCGCACGGGGGCACGATGCCGGTCGGACGACGCGGAGGCTCCCATGCTGACCACCCGGCAGAAGACGCTACGAAAGTTCTGGTACGCCACGGTCCGCCTGGACGCGCGCCTATGCCTGACCCGTTCCTGACGCTGCCGGCGTCGCCCCAACTGCTCCTCCGCCGCGCCCGCGTGCCGCGCTGCTTCCTGGACGCGCCGGACGATGCGCCTGGCAACGCGCCCGAGCTGGTCCCCTGCGACATCCGCATCGCCGAGGGCTGCATCGCGGCCATCGGCCCGTCGCTGGACCCGGCCGGCGGCCCGGCGGCGGACCTCGCGGGCGGCATCGTGTTCCCGGGCTTCGTGGACATGCACACCCACATCGACAAGGGCCACACCTGGCCGCGCGCCTCCAACCCGGACGGCACCCACGGCACGGCGCTCGCCGCGGTGAAGGCGGACCGGGAGGCGAACTGGAGCGCCGAGGAGGTGGCGGCCCGGGCCGGGTTCAGCCTGCGCTGCGCCTACGCCCACGGCACGGTGGCGCTCCGCACCCATCTGGACAGCCTGGGCGACCAGCTCGACATCTCCTGGCCGGTGTTCAAGACGCTGCGGGCCGAGTGGGCCGGGCGCATCACGCTGCAGGCCGCGGCGCTCGTGCCGCTTGCGGCCTACGGCACCCCGTTCTGCGAGCGGATGGCGGACGTGGTGGCGGAGGCGGGCGGCCTGCTCGGCGGCTCCGGCGCGCTGGAGCCGGACGCGGCAGCCCTGATCCGCCGGGTGTTCGACCTGGCGGTGGATCGGAACCTCGACATCGACCTGCACGTGGACGAGACCGGAGACCCGGCCGCCCACACCCTGCGCCTGATCGCGCAGGAGGCCATCCGCCGCCGCTACGCCGGGCGCGTCACCTGCGGGCATTGCTGCAGCCTGGCGGTGCAGGACCCGGCGGAGGCGCGGGAGACGGTCGCGCTGGTGGCCGAGGCCGGGCTGACGGTGGTCAGCCTGCCGATGGTGAACCTGTACTTGCAGGGCCGCCGCGCCTCGGGCACGCCGACCTGGCGCGGGGTGACGCTGCTGCACGAGCTGCGCGCCGCCGGGGTGCGCGTGGCGGTCGCCAGCGACAACACGCGGGACCCGTTCTACGGCTTCGGCGACCTGGACATGGCGGAGGTGTTCCGCGAGGCGGTCCGCATCGGCCACCTCGACATGCCCGTGGGCGACTGGCCGGCCGCGGCCGCGTCGTCGCCCGCGGCGGCGATGCGGGTGCCGGGCGGGCGGGTGCGGGCGGGGGAGGCGGCGGACCTCGTGCTGTTCTCCGCGCGCAGCTACAGCGAATTGCTGTCCCGTCCGCAGTCCGACCGGATCGTGCTGCGGGCGGGGCGGGCCATCGACGCCACCGTGCCGTCCTACCGCGAGTTGGACCAGCTATTCCCTGGGATGGAGGGATAGGATGGAGCTGCCGGTGTTCGACATGGCCGCGCTGGACCGCGGGGAAGGGTTGGCAGCGCTGCATGAAGCCTGCGTGGGCACCGGCTTCTTCTACGTCGCGCACGACGTGGCGGACACGCTGGTCGATGCGGCCGTGGAGTAGGCGGGGCTGTTCTTCGCACTTCCGCTCGATCAGCGTATGGCCGTGTCGCTGGCGCACTCCCCTTGCCACCGCGGGTACGAGGCCATGCGGAGCCAGCGCCTGGAGTCGGGCACGCCGCCCGACCTGAAAGAAGGCTTCTACATCGGCGACGAACTGGCGGAGGACCATCCGCGCGTGCGCGCCGGGCACTTCAACCAGGGGCCGAACCAGTGGCCGCCGGGCCTGCCCGGCTTCCGCCCGGCGACGGAGGCGTATTTCGGGGTGCTGTCCGGCCTCGCGGTCCGCCTGATGCGCGCCATGGCAGGGTCGCTGGGATTGCCGCCGGGGCACTTCGCCGCGTTCTGCGACGAGCCGATGTCCGTGCTGCGCCTGCTGCACTGCCCGCCGCAGCCGCCCGATCCGCAGCCCGGCGAGAAAGGCTGCGGCGCCCACACCGACTGGGGCTGCCTGACGCTCTTGTGGCAGGACGCGGCGGGCGGGCTGCAAATCCGGGTCGGGGCGGACCGGCAGACCTACGCGGTCGGCTGACGGCCCGACGCGGCTTTTGCGCTTGCGTCCCGGCGGCCGATATCCTGCGATGGCGGCATGACCCAATCCCCTGCGCTATGGCTCCGCAATCCCCTGGCCGTGCTCGGCGACGCCCCGGGCGGGATCGTCGTCGCGGGCGGGCGCATCGTTGAACTCCTGGCCGTGGGCGGCACGCCGAGCCGGCCCGCGGAGGCCTTCGACGCCAGCCGGCATGTCGTGCTGCCCGGCCTCATCAACACCCACCACCACTTCTACCAGACCCTGACCCGGTGCTTTCCTGCCGCCCTGGACCGCACCCTGTTCGGCTGGCTGCAGGCGCTCTACCCGGTTTGGGCGCGGCTGACGCCGGAGGCGCTGGACGCCGCCGTCACGCTGGCAATGGCGGAGCTGCTGCTGTCGGGCTGCACCACCACGACCGACCACCATTACGTGTTCCCGCCGGGGCTGGAGGACGCCATCGCCATCGAGGCGGCGGCGGCGGGGCGCCTCGGCCTTCGCGCCGTGCTCACCCGCGGCTCGATGGACCTGTCGCAGCGGGACGGCGGCCTGCCGCCCCACAGCGTCGTGCAGGACGCCGACGCCATCCTGGACGACAGCAGCCGCCTGATCGACCGCCTGCACGACCCGGCGCCGCATGCGATGCTGCAGATCGCCCTGGCCCCATGCTCCCCCTTCTCCGTCACCACGCGGCTGATGCGGGACACGGCGGCGCTGGCGGACAAGCGCGGCGTGCGGCTGCATACCCATCTGGCCGAGACGGTGGACGAGGCCGCATTCTGCCAGGACCGCTTCGGCTGCACGCCGCTCGACTACCTGGAGGACTGCGGCTGGCTGCGTCCCGGCACCTGGCTCGCCCACGGCATCCACTTCGGCGCGGAGGAGATTGCGCGGCTCGGGCGTGCCCGGGTCGGGGTGACGCATTGCCCTTGCAGCAACCAGTTGCTCGCCTCCGGCACCTGCCCGGTCTGTGCCTTGGAAGCGGCCGGGGTCCCGGTTGGCCTCGGGGTAGACGGCTCGTCCTCGAACGACGGGTCGAACCTGATGCAGGAGGTGCGGGCGGCGTTCCTGCTGCAGCGCGGGGCGAACGGCATCGGCGCGGTGAGCCACCGCGATGCCCTGCGCTGGGCTACGGAAGGGTCCGCCGATTGCATCGGCCGGTCGGAGCTGGGGCGCATCGTGGTGGGTGCCGCGGCGGACCTGGCGCTGTTCACGCTGGACGAGCTGCGGTTCTCCGGCGCGGGGGACCCGTTGGCGGCAGTGGTGGTCTGCGGCGCGTCCCGGGCGGACCGGGTGATGGTGGCCGGGCGCTGGGTGGTGGAGGACGGCTGTATCCCGGGTTTGGACGTGGCCGGGCTGATGCGCCGGCACGGGGACGCGGCGCGACGGCTTGCGGTCGGGTAGCAGTTTCGCCTGAAAACTAAGCATTTCGGCTCAATTCAGGGTGAAACAGCCTATAATTTGTCTATGTGCATAATAATTGTTCAATTATGCTGTTTTTGATGCTGGATCGCCGCCTTATGTGCCAAATGGCGGCCCTGAAAGCGTCCCCCGAACTCTGCTCACGATTCTGGCATGGCGCTTGCTGTCTCTTTCGCGAGAGCAAGCAACCGTTTCGGAGATGAGCAGAGATGACGCATGCCTGGAAGGCGACGGCGGCAGCCATCGCGCTGTTGGCGCTGGCGCCCGGTGAGGCCCGCGCCTGGGGAATCGACTTCCAGGACACCTATCTCAGCATCCGCTACCTGCCCCAAGACAAGCAGCCGGGCTATGCCAAGAACGTCAACGAGGTCGCCGGCAACGTCTCCTACGCGAACGCCTGGACCTACGGCTCCAACTTCGCCAGCATCGACTTCGAGGACTTCAGCTACCGCGGCGACCCGGCCAACTCCGTCGCCGGCCGCGCCGATTCCAACTCGGCCGAGGTGTACGCGGTGTTCCGCTCGGTGGTGAGCGGCAACAAGGTGACGGGCAGCAACATGTTCTCGTATGGCCCGATCCGCGACGTGGGCCTGCTGGTCGGCTTCGATTTCGATACGCAAAACGACGCGTTCGCGTCCTATAAGAAGCTGGTCACGTTCGGGCCGCAGTTCGCCATCAACCTGCCGCGCGGCTTCCTCAACATCACCCTGGGCCTGTCGCACGAGTGGAACACCAATGGCTTCCTGCAGAACGGCAACGGCGCCAACTTCGACCCGGCCTTTACCATCGAGACTGCCTGGGCCTTCCCCTTCGCCCTCGGCCCTGTGCCGCTCAACTTCACCGGCTTCGCCAACCTGATCACCCCCAAGGGCAAAGGCGCCACGACCGACTACAATCACGGGACCGAGATCCTGCTGCACCCGAAGCTGATGGTCGATGTGGGCGAGCTGCTCGGCTACACCCCGAAGAAGGTCGAGGCCGGCGTCGGCTACGAGTACTGGCACAACAAGTTCGGCGGCGTGCCGCGCTACGTGCCGGGGACGGAGCAGAACTCCGTGTTCGTCGAGGCCGGCTACCATTTTTGACGCCGGTTTCCGGGTGCAACCGTCAACGCCTGTGAACGTTGATTCGCGTCGATCCATCATGAGGCTCAGGCGTGCATCCGCCTCATCCCAAGGAGGACTTTCCATGTCGGTGAAACTGCTGTGGGCGACGGTCCTGGTGTTCAGCTTGCCCAGCGGCCTGGCCTTTGCCCAAATCAACGGGGACCAGACGACCCGCAGTCCCGTCATGGGCGATCCCGTCCACAAGGGCCAAACCAGGGTAGGCCGTGCGTCGAGGCGCGCGGCGGACATCGCCCGGTCCGACAAGCAGGCGCCGGGCACGGAGAACGGCAACCAGCCGGACCGCGCCTCGGCCGGCGGCGGCGCGCGCTGACCCGGCTGCGGCGTCCAGGGACGGGGCAGCCGGCGTGACGGCGGACGACGCGGAGGCCGTGCCCTCGGCCGCAGCCATCGCCGCCGCGGAAAGCCTGCTCGGCATCCGGTATACGAATGCCGAGCGTGAGCTGATGGCGGACAATCTGCTCGCGCAGACCCAGCTTGCGCTGCGCCGGCGCGCGGTGCCGCTGCCGGCGACGCTGGCGCCCGCCACCCGTTTCGACCCGCGGCTGCCGGGGCATGTCCCGACGCAGGAGGACGGGGTGAACCTGTCCGACGACGCCCCGGTGCTCCCGGAGGACGACGCGGTAATTGCCTATGCGCCCATCACCCACCAGGGCGCCTGGCTCCGCCGCGGCCACCTGACCGCCGCGCGGCTGACCGACATCTACTTGGCCCGCATCGCCGCCGTCGGCCCGCGGCTCGAATGCTTCGCCACCGTGACGGCGGACGCCGCCCGCGCCCGTGCGGCGGAGTTGGACCAGATGGCCCGGCGCGGCCAGTGGCTCGGCCCGCTGCATGGCATCCCGTACGGCATGAAGGACATCATCGACACCAAAGGCGTCGAGACCGCCTGGGGTGCGGAGCCATACCGCGGGCAAGTCCCGACGGCGGACGCCCACGTCACCGCCCTGCTGCATGCCGCGGGCGCGGTGATGCTGGGCAAGACGACGGTGGGCGCCTTGGCCTACGGCGACCTTTGGTATGGCGGGCGCACGCGCAACCCGTGGAACACCGAGGAAGGGTCGAGCGGGTCGAGCGCCGGCTCCGCGTCGGCAACCGCCGCCGGGCTGGTCGGCTTTTCGGTCGGCACGGAAACGCTGGGGTCCATTGTCGCCCCCTCGACGCGTTGCGGCACGACCGGGCTGCGCCCCACCTTCGGCCGGGTGTCCCGTCGTGGCGCCATGGCGCTGTGCCCGTCGCTCGACAAGATTGGGCCGATCTGCCGGAGCGTGGAGGACACGGCGCTGGCGCTCGACGCGATGCGCGGCCCGGACCCGCTGGACGCCGCGCAGATCACGCAGCCCTTCGGCTGGGACAGCGCGCGCCCGGTTGCCGGGCTGCGGCTGGGCTACGTCGAGGCGGATTTCGCCGATGGGCATGAGATGGACCGCGCGGCGCTGCGGGCCGCGGGCGAACTGGGACTGGACTTGGTTCCCCTGACCCGGCCCGACCTGCCGTACGACGCGCTGGTGAGCGTGCTGTTCGCCGAGGCTGCCGCCTCTTTCGAGGCGCTGACCCTGTCGGACCGCGACGACGCCCTGGCCTGGCAGGCGAAGGAAGCCTGGCCGAACGCCTTCCGCAAGGCGCGCTTCCTGTCCGCGGTGGACCACGTGCAGTTGGACCGGTTCCGCACTATGGTCATGCAGGTGATGGACACCCTGTTCCGCGGCGTGGACGCGGTGATCGGGCCAAGCCAGACCGGCCCGATGCTGGTCATCACCAACTTCACCGGCCACCCCTGCCTATGTCTGCCCACTGGGCTGCAACGCGCCCATACCCGCGGGCCGCTGTCGCTGGCGCGGGCCAGGCTGGACCTTGGCGATGAGAAAGCCGGGGGCGAAGAGAAGGCCGGCCCGCTGCACGACGTGCCGCACACGGTCTGCCTGTGGAGCGGGCTGTTCCATGAGGCGCCGGCGCTGTCCATTGGCCGGGCGTTGGAGCGCCGGTTCGGCTACGCCGCGCACCGCCCGCCGGTCGGCTGAGGGCGTCTGCCTAGCTGTCGAGCAGGTACTTCAGCCTGGCGTTGCGTCACGGGCGTTGGGCTAGGCCGCAGTGCGGCGCGACGTGCTTCATCATGTCGGAGCGGAACGCACGCCATCGGAAGGTCTGCAGCGCTCCCATCAGCCAGCCCCCACCACACGCGCTGTCGCGCAAGATCGCCCAGCAGGCGCGCTGGCTTTTCTCGGCATGCGGCGCAAGACGTGTGACGCGTTTCACCCGTTCAACTCGTATCTCATCGCTTGTTGACGACGACACCATCATAAAGGTCGGCAACAGGGATCTCGATGCCGATTTCCGGTAAGCTGATGATGTCGCCCCCAACCAGAGCGGCCGTATTCCAGGGTTCATCGTGCTGGCGCGAGTGAACGGTCACCAAGGTTTCCCGTTGCTCGATCAGGACGTAGCGTTTGATCGATAGGACTGCTTGGTACTCGATCAACTTGATGACCTGATCGGTCCGCACCGAACTGGGGCTGACGACTTCGAACACGACGACCGGGTCCGGAATCAGCCGCTCATTACCAGGCACTTGCGAGCACGTGACCACAGCCTCGGGGTAACGCACCTTGTTCCCAATCGTCGCGACGCCGCCGCCCTCGGGGAGCATGGGCACACAAGGGCCGCCACGCAAGCGAAGCTTGAGCTGGAAGTAGAGATTGCCGGCAATAAGCCCGTGGTTGTTGGTGCCGCCGGTCATGGCGACGGGCTGGAAGCCGTCGAACTCGTAGCGTCCTTCCTGGCCTTCGGCCCAAACGAAGAACTCCTCTTGAGTCATGGGCTTGCGGAGCGCGACGTTCATTTCGGCACCTTAGCACTGGCGGACATGAATGCGCAGTTCTTTCACCGGCGGACATGGCTCTCGCCGTACTGGCCCAAGCACCAAGTCAGATGGACCAGCATGTTGTCTTTGGCCCGGGACACGCCACCCCCATCCTCAGTGGCCGATCATCCAGGGCCGCGCGCCCGGAGAGCTTCTGGCGGGAACGGCCTCCGCCGAAAGGCCCCGGCTGCGCGGCTTGCAGCATCCGCATGACGCAGGATGCGCGCCCGCGGACCGCTTCGGCGCGCTGGCGCTGCGTTCGTTGGTGGCGTGGGCGTCGCGCCGCCCGGCATCCATGCCGGACAGGCACGGGGCGGACAGCAGCACCCGCGGCGCCGGGCCGCCGCACCCGGCGCAAGGCTGCGGCGCCTGGAACTCCGCCATCGGGCGCACCGCCTCGAACGGGCCGCAGCGCGGGCAGTCGTACTCGTAGGTGGGCATGGCGGGATCATAGGTCCGGGGCGAGCGGCATGTCCACGCCGCCCTTGATGCCGCCGCTCGGCCCGTCGGCGCCGGGGTTGATGTCGAAATCGAAGATCTCGGTCGGCAGCCACAGGGTCGCGCAGGAGTTGGGGATATCGACCACGCCGCTGATGTGCCCCTGCACCGGGGCGGTGCCCAGGATCGAGTAGGCCTGCGCCCCGGAGTAGCCGAACTTCTTCATGTACTCGATGGCGTTCAGGCAGGCCTGGCGGTAGGCCACGTTCACGTCGAGGTAGTGCTGCTCGCCCGCCTCGTCGACCGAGATGCCCTCGAAGATGAGATAGTCCGTGTAGTTCGGCTTGATGACGCTCGGCTTGAAGATCGGGTTCTTGACGCCGTACTTCGCCATGCCGCCCTTGATCAGCTCGACTTTCAGGTGAATCCAGCCCGGCATCTCGATGGCGCCGCAGAAGGTGATCTCGCCGTCGCCCTGGCTGAAGTGCAGGTCGCCCATGGAGAGGCCGGCGCCGGGCACATAGACCGGGAAGTACACCTTGGCGCCGCGCGACAGGTCCTTGATGTCGCAGTTGCCGCCGTGCTCCCGCGGCGGCACGGTGCGGGCGCCGGTCGCGGCGGCGGCGGCCTTCGCGTCGCCTTTCAGCCGGCCCATGTGCGCCGTCGGCCCGAACGGCGGGTTGGCCAGCGGCGGCACCCGCTCCGGGTTGGTCGCGATCAGCCCGGTCTCCCGCCGGTTCCAGGTGTCCAGCAGCTTCGGGTCCGGCAGGCAGCCGATCAGCCCCGGGTGGATCAGCCCGGCGAACCGCACCCCAGGCACGTGGCGCGACTTCGCGAACATGCCCTCGAAATCCCAGATCGACTTCTGCGCTTCTGGGAAATGGTCGGTCAGGAACCCGCCGCCGTTCTTCTTGGAAAAGAAGCCGTTGAACCCCAGGGATTTCGCATCAAGCGACGGGCATGTGGTCGAGGATGTCGGCGAGAATGCGCACGTCCAGCACGGCATCGCGCATGGTATGGCGCATGGA
>JAABUX010003315.1_pt1 | contig 21470 bp, 15 predicted proteins | sample 5561851 | NCBI WGS metagenome assembly JAABUX01 (sample SAMN10711883, study PRJNA513361) | rock metagenome | isolation source: Antarctica rocks | place: Antarctica: Victoria Land, Richard Nunatak red sandstone | collected 2016-01-03 | reverse complement strand
TCCCCGCGCAAGATACGATCGATCCCGCCGGCTGGGAAGCGCCGTTCTCGAACGCCTTCTACGCCTGGGATGCAGCGCTCGGTTTGGATGGAACGCGTCGCGCCCGCGCCGTGCCGACGGCGCGCTTCGGGGCGCTGGTGCGCGCGCTCGGTCCCGAGCTCGCCGCCGCCCGACCCGCGTACGACGCGGCCGTCGCCTATCTCGGTGCGAGCTATCCGTTCGCGCACCTCACCAACGACACGTACGGCGAACTCGCATCGCGTACGATCGCCGCCCAACAGGCGTGCCGCAGCGCCGGACTTTCGTGCGCGCTCGTCGATCCACAGACGCTCGACGCGCACGCGCTCGCGCGTTATCGCATGCTCGTGATACCACGCGAGGCCGCCGCCGCGCGCGCCGTCTTGCAAGCCGACGTCGCGAACAAGCTCGAAGCGTATCGTGCGACGGGCGGTACGATCGTCGATGGCATCGCGACGCCGGAAGCCCTACGGCGCGCGTTTCGCGCGGCGCATCTGCACGCCGCCGTCGACGGTGTGCCCGGCGGTACGTTCGCAATCGACCGCAGCGGAATGCTCGACGGATTCTTGAGCGTGCCGAACTATGCGGACACGCCCCTTTCGATACGCGCGGGTTCTGTCCGAACGGCGCGCGGTCGCGTGATCTTGCCGGCGTTCGTCGTCCCCGCGCACCGCGCCGTCGTCGCGCCGATCGGCGTGCGGCTCGCGAAGCTCGCACCGCGCTTCGCGCCGGATGCCCGTCTCGCGTTCACGGACTGTATGCCCGATCTGCGCGTCGAGCGCGATTCGATCGTTCTGTCCTTTACGGCCGATGCCGGCGGCGCGATCGCGTGCGTGATCGCGCTCGAAGCGCGCGCGGGATCGCGCGCGACGACGTTGCTTCCACAAGTCGATGAGCCGCTTGTTCTGTCGCCGAGCGATCCGCTCGCCTTCGCGCGCCACGGCGACGTGCGGCAGGCCGCCGCATCGGCGCCGCCGCCGCGCTTCGAGCCGTCGCTCGACGTCCCGGTCCGCAGCGACGCACCCCTACGAACCGGCAACGCCTTCGAAACCGCCTTCGCGGGCGTCACCGCTTACGCGGCCGACGTGTACGGCGAAGGACGCGACGCGATCGTTCTGGACAACCATCTCGTGCGCGTCGTGCTCGCGCCCGATGCCGGCGCGCGCGCGTTCGTCTTCGAAGACGACGCGACCGGCCGCAACATCTTCACGAGTATCGGTGCCCTACGCGACGACGTTGCGATCGAACCGCCGCTTTCTAAAACGGATCGCATCGCAAAATACACGCACCAGTTCCCCGCCGGGACGTTCAACCGCCCGTATGTCGCGCACGACGTGCGCGGCGGTGCCGATATCGCGACGGCATCGTTCGCTTACGACGCACCCGATGTCGTACCCGCGGGTGCCCGCTTCTCACGCACGATCGCGTTACGTCGCGGCGCACGCAGCTTCGATGCCGTCGTCCGAGCGACGTTTCCCGAAGTCGCGACGCTGCCGCTGCAACGGGCGGTTTCAGTGACGTCGATCGCCGTGGGCAACGCCGGCACCGATGCGAAGTCGCTTCACCTGCTTGTTCCGACGGATGCGGGCTTCGTGGCCGATACGATTCTGCACGTCGATCGCGGTCACGTCTTCGGCTTCTACGACGATCTCACGGGCGAACTCGCCGTCGTGTCGTGGCGGCCGGGCGACGTCGAAGACACCGCACTCGACGTTCGTCGCGTCGCAATCGTGACGCGCATGCGGCTCGCGCCGCTCGCGGCGGCAAACGGCGGCGCGCATCTGCGGTTCGGCTACGAATTCGCCGGATCGCTCGAGGGCGCGCGCGCCATCGTGGATGCCGCCGCCACCTCGCCACCGTAGATCGCTCGCGCGCAAGGGCCGCCCGGGCGCTACGCGAATGTCGGGCGAGCGAAGCGCGCGCGAGCTTCGGGGGAAGTGGCGGAACGGTCTACGCGATCGCCTCAAAAGCGATTGAGCTTACGCTCTTGTGGGTTCGAATCCCACCTTCCCTAAGAGCCTACTCGCCGGTGAGGATGCGCGCGCTCAAACGCCACAGCGACGCGGGCGATGCGAGAATCCTGCGAATCTTCGCGAAGGCGTCGACCGTCTCGCGACCAGCGGCTCGTGCGCGAGCGATCAGCGCGGGTGCTCGCGCAACGGCCGCCGCGCCGACGTCGATCTTGCGCGACGCGCGGTCGAGTTGCGCGACGATCGGGAGGGCGGCGTACGCTTCGATGCGGACCCGCAGCGCCTTCGCGCGCGCCAAGAGTCGCACGAAGCCGAAGGCCGGGAGCGCGAGTGCGAGCACGAAACTCGCGGCGAGAACGACGAGGCTCACATGCGGGGGCGGACTCACGCCGCCGCGTCGCCGCCCTTGGACGGTTTCGTGTCGCTCTTCGCCGCCGGCTCGCTCTTCGCGGTCGTGTCGCTCTTCGTACCCGACTCGCTCTTCGCACTCGACTCGCTCTTTGCACTCGACTCGCTCTTGCGCGAATCGGTCACGTAGAATCCCGACCCTTTGAAGACGATGCCCGCCGGGTTGAAGAGCCGCTTGAGATCGGTACTGCCGCAACGCCCGCACGGCTCGCTCGCGGTTTCCTTGAAACCGTGCTTGATATCGGTGACGGTACCGCAGGCAGCACATTGATACTCGTAGATCGGCACCTTAGTCTCCCGGAACGGACGCGGCAAAGTCGTTCGTGAGTATACTCGCCATTAGCAGTTCACGTCAACGACTGCTAAAGATGCACCGGATCAAAAGTCGGCGAGGACGTCGTCGCTTTCGACGTCGCGAAATTCGACCAGACTCTTGAAATGGAGCAACGACGTATCGAGGGCTCCCTCGAGGCGACGACGGACGGTCATCCGATCGACGATCGCGCCGATGACGCCGCCGTACGACGGATAATCGACGCGTACGATCAATTTTGCTCGTTCGCTCTTGCGTTCGATGCGGAAGTCGATTCGGCGCCGGATGCTAAATGCACCGACGAGTGAAACGATGTATCCGTCGAGGAACTGATCCACTTCGTAGAGATCTTCCGCGTCCCCCGGGATGGCTCCACGGACCGCGATTTCGCTGCCGAGACCAAGCGGCTGCCGGTCATCCACGCGCCGTGCGCTCTTCAGGAACGACAGCCACACCGGCCATTTCTCCACTTCGCAGATCAACGCGAAGGCGGCTTCGGGTCGGCTTATCAGGTCCTGACTACTCGCCAGGGCGAAGGGCGAGGGGCGTTCCGCGGGCGACATGGTTGCGAGCATGGACGACGATTCGCGTTCTCGTCGAAGACCCCTTGAGAAGCACAAGCTGTTGTGCGAGTCGACTTGCCGCACACAACCCCTAGTGGTCGCTACCTGCCTAGGCGGCGGACCGGATGAGCGTGGGCCGCAGCAGTTCCTTGAGGCGAGCGCGTGCGCGCGATAGGCGCGAACGAACCGTGCCGATCGAAATGCCGGTCTGCACCGCAATTTCTTCGTAGGAAAGATCGTCGACTTCACGCATCGACACGACTGCGCGAAACGCTTCCGGAAGCGCTTCGATTGCGCGATTGAATTCGTGTTGCGTGAGCGCGTTATAACATGCGAAGTAGGGATCTTCGCCGTCGTGGCGGACGTTCGTAACGTCGACCAGCGCGCTCTGCAGCCGTGCGAGACGAACGTCGGCGCGTTTGCGCTTTTTATTGTGATCGAAAAAGACGTTGACCGTGATGCGGTAGAGCCACGTGTAGAACGACGATTGCCCGCGGAAGCGATGCAAATTGCGGAAGATGCGCAGAAAAACTTCTTGCGCGAGATCTTCGACGTCGCCCGAGGGGACGTTGAGTTGTGCGAGGATGCGACGAACGTGCTGATCGTAGGATTGAACGAGTTCGTCGAACGCTTCGCGACGGCCGGCACGGTACGACTCGATGAGGCCCAGATCGCGGGCCGCGCGTACCTGTTGTTCGGGGTTGACTTTCTTACGGGGAAGAACGGCGGACATCGAAACCCTTTCCGGCGACTTGCACGCCGTGCCCAAAGGATACGTCGCAGGTCGTGGGTCGGGATGTGAGGTGACCTACGGTTCGCCATCCGATCCACCGAAAACGTGGCCCGCGCCCACGCCGCGTGCGAACGTAACGAGCGTCTCGATGCCGTAGGCGAGCGCGTCTTCGTCGACGCGAAACTGCGGACTGTGGCCGGGATGGACCGACCCCTTGCCTTCGCTGCGGATGCCGTGACGGACGAGCAGCCCGGGAGCGCGCTCGGCGAAGTACGCAAAATCCTCGCCACCCATGGTGGGTGGCGGCGCGAGCACGGGGATCGCGCTGTTACTTTCCATGTACGCGCGAAACGTCGCAGCCAGTCGTGCGTCGTTGACCACGGCGGGGTAGCCCCAGATCATGTCGAGCGTTCCGGTGCAGCCGTACGCGGCGGCGGCATGCTCGACGATGCGGCGCGCGCGGTGCTCGAGCGCGACGCGGATCGTCGGATCCTGCGACCGGAACGTACCCGTCAACTTCACGCGGTCGGCAACGATATTGTTGCGATAGCCGCCTTCGATCGTCCCGATCGACACGACGACGGTCGCGAACGGGTCGGTCTCGCGCGCCGCGATGTTCTGCATCGCGAGAACGACGTTTGCGGCCGCCGGGATCGCGTCGATCGCGTTGTGCGGTGCCGACCCGTGACCGCCGCGACCCTCGATCGTGATGTGAAACTCGTCTGCCGCCGCATTGCACGCACCGGGAATGAAGCCGACGGTTCCCGTGTCGAGCCGCGGATCGACGTGGAGCATGACGACCGCATCGATTGCGGGATCGTCCATCGCGCCCGCCTCGATCATCGGGAGCGCACCGCCGGGGCCTTCTTCCGCCGGCTGGAAGAGCAGCACCGCCGTGCCGTGCAGATTCGCGCGATCGGCCTGCAAGACGCGCGCCGCGCCGAGCAGCATCGCCGTGTGCGCGTCGTGTCCGCACGCGTGCATCTTTCCGGGTACTTCGGAACTAAACGATTCGCCGGAGCGCTCCGTCAGCGGCAACGCATCCATATCGGCGCGCAATCCCGCGACCTTGCCCGATCGCGCGCCGCGAACGATGCCGACGACGCCCGTGCCGGCGATGCGCCGATGCTCGATCCCGAGCGCATCGAGTTCGGCTTCGACGATCCCCGCCGTCCGTTCTTCCTCGAATCCCAGTTCGGGAAAGCGATGGATATCGCGGCGGATTTCGATCGCGCGGGCCGCGACGTCGGGTGCGATGATAACGCTCATCGCGTGCCTCCCATTGCGGCAGTCGCCGCGAGGTGCGGATCGAAGCCGAGACTCTTGCATAGAAACGCGTAGTAGTCGGCGGTGATGTTGATCTGTTTGTCCGTCGTGAGGCCGCTGAAGTGGCCTTCGTTAGTTTCCACACGCAACAGGATCGGGGCGTTTCCGACCTGCGCGGCTTGAAGCGCTGCCGCAAATTTGAATGAATGTGCCGGATATACGCGGTCGTCGTGATCCGACGTCGTGATCATGGTCGGCGGGTAATGCGTTCCTTGCTTCACGTTGTTGAGCGGCGAATACGCGAGAATCGTCTTGAACTGCTCCGCCGATGCATCGGCCGATCCATACTCCGGGATCCACGCTTTGCCCACGGTGAAACGGTGAAAGCGCAGCATGTCGAGTACACCTTGTTCCGCTACAGCCGCGCCGAAGAGGTCGGGACGTTGGACGAGCGTCGCTGCGACGAGAAGCCCGCCGTTGGACCCGCCGTCGATCGCAAGCTTGGGCGTCGAGGTGATCTTTCGATCGACGAGCATCTGCGCAGAAGCGATGAAATCGTCGAAGACATGCTGCTTGTTTGCGAGCCGTCCCGCATCGTGCCATGCCTCGCCGAACTCGCCGCCGCCACGCAGGGTCGCTACCGCGTATACGCCGCCCATCTGTAGCCAAATTGCGTCGTGCAGCGAGAAATATGGCGTAATCGAGATATCGAAGCCGCCGTAACCGTAAAGGATCGTTGGGGTCGAGCCGTCGAAAGGCATGTCCTTGCGATGCGTCACGAAGACCGGCACGCGCGTTCCGTCCTTCGAGGTTGCGAAGAGCTGTTCGGTGACGAACGGGGCGGGATTGAAGGCGACTTTCGAACGTCGGATGATCGTTGACGTGCCGGTCGTCGTATCGTATCGCTTTAAGACGGCCGGATATGCAAATGAGTCAAACTCCGAGTATCCGACCGCATCGTCGCGAGGCGCGAACGGGATGCCGCCGCTGCCGATAGCCGGCAGCGCGACCACGCCGAGGGCTCGGCCCCTCGTATCGGCAATCTTGACGACCGAGTGCGCGTCGTGCAGGTAACCGAGATAGAGCCGATTGCGGATCAGGGACACGGTGTCGAGCTTGTCCGCGGTCTCGTGCACGAGGTCGTTCATCGCGTGCGTCGGATCGGCGAGATCGAACGTCACGACACGAAAGTTTTTCGCGCCTAAGTTCGTGAGAGCGTAGAACTTCGTACCGTCGTTTCCGAGCTGGCTATACGACACGTTGGGATCGAGCGCAGCGTATGGCCGATATGCGGTTTCGGGTTCGCTCGCGCGCTTCCACGCGAGGGAATTGCCGTGGTCTTTGCTGCGCTCGAGGAATACGAACTTCTGATCGAACGAAACCTCGACGCCGACGAATTCGTCGGGATGCGTTATCGATGCGTAGACGAGCCGGTCGGCGCGCTGCGGCGTTCCGAGGCGATGGAACCAGACTTTTTCAGCGCCGAGTTTCGCAAGCGTTTTGTTGTCGCCGGTCGGCGCGTCGTATCCCGAGTAGTAGAATCCGCGATCTCCCAGCCACTCGGCCCCGGAGAACTTGGACCAATCGACACGGTCGGTCGTATCCACGCCACTCGGAACGCGCTTCACATGCCATGTCTGCCAGTCGGCGCCCCCTTCGGACGTCGAGTACGCGAGCAACGTACCATCTTTCGAGTAGGACATCCCGGCGACTTGGATCGAGCCATCTTTGGAGAGCGTGTTCGGATCGAAAAACAGTCGTTCCGGGCCGATTTCGGAATTTCGAATGTAGGTCGTCGACTGCGTCTGCAGGCCGCTGTTACGCTCGACGAACCAGTGCTTGCCAACGTGTGTCGGCGCGGACACTTTTTCATAATTGTAGAATTTACGGTACGCGGCCGCGATCGGCGCGCGCTGCGGTATCGCGCCAAGATAGTCGCGTGTAAGAGTACCTTCCGCTTTAGTCCACGCGACGACGGCGGGTGCGTCGACGTTCTCCATCGGCCGATACGGATCGGGTACCGCCGTACCGAAATACGTTGCGACCGTTGCGTCCTTGGGCGGCGCCGGATAGACGAGCGGCGCATCCGCCGCGAGCGCGCCGATTGAAAGCGACGCAAGGAGCCCGATCGACAGAACGATTCGCATTGCAGTCAATTATGGCGAGACGTGCTCGGAACCTCGCTCTCCGATCCGCATTCGACGATGGCTACTCCGATGAGCAGATGGGACCCGGCGTAGGTGCTCCCATCGTCTCACCGAGCGCGCTCGCAAACCTACTTCGCGCTGTCGATTTAGAGTTAACTACGGTACCGCAAGAACGCCGGGACCTCGATATCGTCCATGTTGACCGGCGCGACTTTATCGAATTTCGGCTCGTAATTGAACGCTGCCGACGCCGGATCGTACGCGCGGCGCGCGCCGAAGCCCGCGGCGAGCACGGTGATGCGAACTTTTTCCTTCATCGAAGGGTCGATCGAAGCACCGAAGATGATCTGTGCGTCGGAATCGACGGCGCGCGCGATCATCTCGGCCGCTTCGTTGACTTCGAACATCGAGAGATCGGGGCCGCCCGTGATATTGAAGATCACGCCGCGCGCGCCTTCGATGGTCGTCTCGAGCAAGGGAGACGCGATCGCCTTTTGCGCGGCGTCGGCGGCGCGATGCTCGCCCGAACCTTCGCCGATGCCCATCATCGCCGAACCCGCATCCGTGAGAATCGTCTTCACGTCAGCGAAATCGAGATTGATGAGCCCGGGCTGCGTAATGAGGTCGCTGATGCCTTGAATGCCCTGCCGCAGAACATCGTCCGCGTACGAAAATGCCTCTTGCAACGGCGTGCGCTTCTCGATGATCTGCAAGATACGTTCGTTCGGAATCGTGATCAGTGTATCGACCTTCTGCTCGAGATCGGCGATGCCACGTTCGGCGAGCAACATGCGCTTACGGCCTTCGAACGAGAACGGCTTGGTGACGACCGCGACCGTAAGCGCACCCGATTCGCGCGCGAGTTCCGCGATGATCGGTGCCGCCCCCGTGCCCGTACCGCCGCCCATCCCCGCGGTGATGAAAACGAGATCCGCGCCGTCGAGCACCATCGCGAGATCCTCACGCGACTCTTCGGCCGCCTCGCGGCCCGTCTCGGGATTCGCGCCCGCGCCGAGGCCGCGCGTCTTGCCGCCCCCGATGTGCACGGTATTGGACGTCTGCACGTTGCGGAGCGCCTGCACGTCGGTGTTGACGGCGTAGAAGTCGACGTTCGACAGGCCGGCCTCGATCATGCGATTGATGGCGTTGCAGCCGCCGCCGCCGATGCCGACGACCTTGATCGTCGCCGTTTGTTCAGGATTGTACCGTTTGGAATCGGCCATCGATGCCTCCACGAAGAGAGAGAGTTGAGCTGCTAGTTCCAGAGATCGCCGAACCACGCGGCCACTTTGCCGAAGGGGCCGCGTGATTTCCCGTTGTGCCAGATAGCGCCGTCGCCTTTGGGTCCGAAGAGAACGAGTCCGACGGCGGTTGCGAATTCGGGTTGCTTGACGGCGTCGGTAAGGCCGCCGACCGCGGTCGGAACGCCGACGCGCGCGGGCATACCGAAAAACTCGGATGCCGCTTGTTCCATGCCGCGCAGGTGCGCGCCGCCACCGGTAACGACGACTTCGGCCAGGATCACGTCGCGCGGCAACGTCGCGAGTTGGGCCTTCGCCATGCGAAAGATTTCGTGTAAGCGCGGCGCGACGATCGCGCGTAATTGCGCCCGCGACACCGTGCGCGTCGTGCGGCCGTCCAACGTCTTGACCGGAAAATCTTCCGTGACCGTATCGACGATCGCGCACGCGAGCGTGCGTTTGATCGTCTCGGCTTCGGCGAACGTCGTCTTGAGCCCGAGGGCGATGTCGTTGGTGAGGATGTTGCCGCCCACGGGGATCGTCGAGGTATGCATCGCGCCGCCGCCGCTGTACACCGCGACGTCGGTCGTGCCGCCGCCGATATCGAGCAGCACGACGCCGACGTGCTTCTCCTCACTGAGCAACGTGGCCGCCGACGACGCGAGCGGTTCGAAGACGATGCCCGCGGGCTCTAGGCCCGCGCGATGGACGCACTTGAGCACGTTGGTAATGAACGTATTGCCGCCGGTGATGATGTGCGTGTCGACTTCGAGTCGCGTGCCGCTCATGCCGATGGGATCGGTGATGCCGTCGTGGCCGTCGACCGTATAGTGGCGCGGCAGCGTGTGGATGATCTGCCGATCGGTGCCGACGTTGATGAGTTTCGAGGCTTCGACCACGCGTCGCACGTCGCCGCGCGCGACTTCGCGATCCTCGCCCGTGATCGCAACGACGCCGCGATTGTTGGTGGATTGCACGTGTTCGCCCGTCACGCCGACGTAGACGTGGCTGATGTGCACGCCCGCCATGCGCTCGGCCTTTTCGGTCGCGGCTTCGATCGAGCGGACCGTCTCTTCCAAATCCGTGATCACGCCCTTGCGCAACCCGGTACACGGCGCCTCGCCGACGCCGATGATATCCAAACCGTCGGGAGTGGCGGTAGCGACGACGGCGCACGTCTTCGTCGTCCCGATATCGAGCCCGACGATCGTGGCGCCGAAGGCGGATCTCCTCAAATTCCAATTCCGAACGACGAAGTTGCCGAATCGGTAAGGTTGCGCGGCATCCCCTACATATTGTGGTCGATGCCCCCATTCCCTTGTCTATATTGTGTTCATACGATGTGGAGGGCGGTGGAAAAGTCGGCCTAGCGGTACTCGACGACGGGCGTCGCCGGCGCGCGCAGATCGACCACGCGAACGTTGCCGACGCGCGATCTCAGCTGCGCGAGGATCGGACCGATCAGCCGTTGTTTGACCGCGAGATCGCCGTCGTCGCCGAATTTCACACGGATACCATCGTGTAGAGTCGCCTCGAGGGCTCCCACGTCGTCGTGCCGGAAGGCGCGAAAACGATCGCCCGTCTCCGCGAGCGTTTGCGCGTCGCGATGCAGTCGTATGAGTTCGGCGTCGTGCAGAAAGGCGCCGGGATCCGTCGCGAGTCGCGCGCGAAGATCGTAGGCGCGCGTGGTGTCGGCGGTGCAGCCGCTCGCGAGGACGCGCAGTTCGCGATCGATCGTGTACGCATCGCCGTATGCGTCGCGCACGCACGCGTCGGCCGAGCGTTCGGTGACCTCGATCCAGATGCTCGCGAGCGGACGCCGGTGAACGCGCGCGGTCGCGACGTAGGGGATCGCCGCGATCCGATGTTCGATCGCGCCGCGATCGAGGAGCCAGATATTCGCATGCGGATCGATCGCCGCGCGCGCGAACACGTCGCGATGTGCGACGCGCGTCAGGCCGGTGACCGTCAGCGCTTTCACGTGAAAACCGGGCCACGTCGCGAGCGCCCAGCCGCCGCCGACGAGCGCCAGCACCGCAACGACGCCCACAATCCAGAACGTTTGTAGGCGCCGTGCGAGCGACGGCCGCGAACGTCGTAACGGACGCGTCGCCACTACGCGATGGGTTCCGCCGCGGGCAGGACGAAGCGGTCGATCGCTTCGGCGACGCCGTCGGCGTGCACGTCGCCGACCACCGCATGCGCGAGTGCTTTCAATTCTTCCGGTGCCGAACCCATGGCAACGGCAAAACCGGCGACCTTCAAAAACGGCAGATCGTTGTACGAATCGCCGATCGCCATCACGCGATCGAGCGGAATGCCGTAATGCTCGGCGATCATCGTCACGGCCGCGCCTTTATTGCACGCGGGGTTGAGCATCTCCACGAATTCCGGGTTCGAACGCGTCACGTAGGCGACGTCGCCGACCTCGCGTTGCAGCAGCGCGTGCGCGTCCGCCGCGCGCGCCGGATCGGTAACGATGTTAACCTTCGTGCTCGTGTGGCCCGCGAACGCATCGAGCAACGAGGGCACGATCTGCGCGGGCGTGCCGGACGTGCGCGCGTACAGTTCGGCATACGCGTTGTACGATTCGACGAAAAATTTGTCGTCGCGATAAAACTGGACGTGGTACCCGAGCGGTTTTGCGATCTCGTAGATGCGTGCGGCGACCGCGAACGGCAACGGGACTTCGCGTTCGAAGCGACCGCTTCGCGCGTCGGCGATGACGGCACCCTGATAACACACGATCGGGCCGTCGAGCGCAAGCAGATCGACGACCGGCTTCGTACCGACGACCATACGTCCCGTCACGATCGTGACGCGAACGCCCGCGGCGACGGCACGTTTGACGGCCGCGACGACCGCGGGACGCACCGCCGCGCGCGGTTCGATCACGGTTCCGTCGAGATCGAGGGCGAGCAGAAGCGGCGGTCGCGCGGGCATCATCGCCGCTCTCCTGCGCGATGCGTCCCGTGCGCGCCTTCCCGTCGCAAACGTTCTAGTGCCGTTCTTCGCGCAGGAGCGCCGTACGCGCGTGTGCGGGCAGGCCTTCGAAATTTGCGAGAGCCGCGAGCGTGCGCGCGTCACCCGCCATGCGCGTGCGACTGTTCTCCACGAGCGACATCGTGCGCGAAAAGTCGGCGAGGTGTAGACCGCTCGAGAACCGGCCGGCACCGGACGTGGGCAACACGTGGTTGGAGCCCGCGATGTAATCGCCCGCGGCGACCGGCGTGTCGCTGCCGACGAAAATCGCGCCCGCGCGACGGATGTCGGGAATGAGATCCCACGGATCGCGCGTCTGGATCGAGAGATGTTCGGGCGCGAAGCGGTCGATGACGTCGAGCACTTCGGCGCGCGACGCGGCGTGTACGAGATACGTGCGGCCGTCGAGCACGCGCGAGACGATGTCGCCGCGGCCGCACGCCGTCGCGAACTCGCCGTCCAGAAGTTCGGCCACGCGTTCGAGCATCGCGCGGTCGTCGCTGACCGCGGCGACGCGCGCGAGTGGATCGTGCTCCGCCTGTGCGACGAGTTCGCCCGCGACGAACTCCGGACGCGACGACGCATCGGCGACGACGAGAACTTCCGATGGGCCCGCGAGCCCGTCGATGCCGCACATGCCGAAGACTTGGCGTTTGGCTTCGGTCACCCAGACGTTTCCGGGACCGACGATCTTGTCGACCTTCGCGAGCGTCGCCGTTCCATACGCGAGTGCGGCGATCGCCTGCGCACCGCCGACCGCATACAACTCGTCGACGCCGGTGAGCGCGCACGCGAAAAGGATCGCGGGATCGATCGTGCCGTCTGCTTTGGGCGGCGTCGCGACGACCACGCGCCCAACGCCCGCGATCTTCGCCGGCACCACCGTCATCAACACGGACGACGGGAGCGTCGCCGTGCCGCCGGGCACGTAACAGCCGACCGCGCCGAGCGGACGCACCAAGAGTGCGCTCACCGTTCCGTCGGCGTCGCGATGATCGAGATCGCCATGCTTCTGTCGCTCGTGGAAGGCGGCGACGCGTTCGCGCGCGAGCCGCAACCCCGCCGCGATTTCCGCCGGCACAAAAGCCGCCGCCTCGCCGAGCGTCGGAATGCGATAACGCATCGTCGCCACGCTCGCGTCCGAACAATCGAAGCGTCGCGTATACGACACGACCGCTTCGTCGCCGCGGGTTCGAACGTCCGCGAGAATCGCGGCGACCGTTGCCTGCGTGCCGGCGTCGGGATCCCAACCGCCCGCATAGAGGCCCGCGAGGGACGCACGATCGGAGGCCGGGACGATCGCGCGTTGCCCGCTCACGCCGGCACGCGCGGATCGAGCAGCGCCAGCAGCGCAGTGATCTTGTCGTACTTCGCGCGAAAGCGAACCGGGTTGACGACGAAGCGTGCCGTCGACTTGCCGATCTCGTTCACGACGACCATGTCGTGCTCGCGCAGCGTCTTGCCCGTGGCGACGAGGTCGACGATGAGGTCGGAGAGCCCGACGATCGGCGCGAGTTCGACCGAGCCGTGGAGTTTGATGAGCTGCACGGGGAGGTCGCGTTCGGCAAAGAACGTCTCGGCGCTTTTTTCGAATTTCGTCGCGACGCGCAAGAACGTCGGTAATTGCGCGCCTTCGTGATAGCGGTCTTCGCGCCGCGCGGCAACGACGAGTCGGCACGCGCCGAAGCGCAGATCTGCGAGTTCGCACACGCTGCGTTCGGTTTCCCACAGCACGTCGGCACCGACGATGCCGCAGTCGGCCGCGCCGAATTCGACGTAAGCCGGAACGTCCGTCGGGCGCAGGAAAACGACGCGCGTGCCGTCGCCGGTTTCGACCGTCAGCTTTCGCCCGGGATCGAGCGGAACGTCGACGCCCGCGGCACGCAGACGCGCTGCCGAATCGTCGTACAGCGCGCCTTTGGGAATCGCGATCGTGAGGCCGTCGTAATCGCCGAGCTTCATACCGTCACCTCGAGTTCGCGCACGTCCGTGCCGCTCGCGATGACGACGCGCGGAATACGCTGCCGACGCGCTTCGGCGAGCAGATCGGCTTCGCAGAGCCGATCGAAATCGATACGCACGATGCGACCCGCGGCGCGTTCGCGTGCGGCGACGACGTCGGATCCGCTCACGAGCACGTCGATCGCGGGCGCGGCGCCGAAGGGCGCGTGCCGACGCTCGAGCGCGATGAGGATACGCTCGACCGCGAGCGACCAGCCGACGGCGCCCGCGGCGAAACCGAAGCTCGGCAACAGCGTGTCGTAGCGCCCGCCGCCGCAGAGCGCGAAGCCGACGTCGCTTACGAAACCCTCGAAAATGAAGCCCGTGTAGTACGTAAAATCGCGCAGCAGCGCGCAGTCAACGTCGATCCGGCGCGCGAAGCCGAGATCGTCCGCGCGCGCGAGCAGCTTACGCAGACGCTCGATACCCGCGAAGCCGGCATCGGTCCGGCAGAGGCCGGACGCGGTCGCGAGGACCGCGTCGCGTCCGCGCGTCATGACGAGTTCGACGATCGCATCGACGTCGCGCGCGGGCCCGCTCCCCGCGAGATGCTCGCGCAATGCGACGATATTGCGGCCCGACATGAGCGATTTCGCGCGCGCGACCGCGGGCGCATCGAGATCCAGTCCCGCGAGCACGCCATCGACGATCGCGCCGTGGTTGACGTCGAAATGCGTGTCGCCAAGACCGAGCGCGTCCATGGCTTCGATCGCGGTGAAGAGACTTTCGGCATCTGCATCCAGCGACGCGGGGCCGATCAATTCCACGCCCGCCGACGTGAACTCGCGCAAGCGTCCTTCCTGCACTTCTTCGTAGCGATACGCGGGCGCGATATACGAGAGCCGCAGCGGCAGGGGCGCCTCGCGCATGCGCGTCGCGACCAACCGCGCGACCGGCGTCGTCATCTCGGGGCGAAGCGCGCACGGCGTGCCCGACTTATCGGCGAAGAGGTAGAGCTTGCGCGCGATCGTCTCGCCGAGGCCGACCTCGAGCGCGTCGAAGCGTTCGAAGTTCGGGGTCTGGACTTCGTTGTACGCCCACCTTTCGAAGACGCCGCGCAGCACGTGTTCGACCGCACGCTTGCGGCGCAGTTCGGCCGGAAGCCAGTCGCGCGTACCCTGCGGGAGTCGCATCAGAGCGCCGCTCCCCAAACGCGTGTGCCGCCGAAAATCGACTCGAGCTCGTTCTTCACGTAGACGCTGTTCGAGATACCGCGCGGCAGGGTCTCGTGCGCCCCCGCAACGTGTAGCACGATCGGCACCGCACCAGGCGATTCGTCGAGTAACCGCGCGAGCGCGTCGATCTCGAAAACCGACGACGCTTCCACGTGCCAGCCCTTCGGCGCGGGCGATACGTCGCGGCGCTCGTAGGGCTTCGCCTCGTTGACCGTCACGGAGATCTCGACCGGCACGTCGTCGCCCGGCATCGAGCCGCGGCGTTCGCGGAACCGGATGCGTCCCTTGATCGTGACGATTGCGTCGGGCACGAACGTCGCTTGCAGAATCGCGTACTGCTTGGGAAACACGATGCACTCGACGCTGCCGCTCATGTCTTCCAGCGTGGCGACGAGCATCTGTTGCTGCGCCTTGGTCATCGTCCGGCGAACGCCCGTGAGCATTCCCGCGATGGTGACGAACGCGTCGTCCTCCTGCGCGCGCAGATCCTTGACCGCGACCGCTCCGCCGCGGGCGAGCGCATCCGCGACGTCCGCGAGCGGGTGGCCAGAGACGAAGATGCCGAGCGTTTCTTTTTCCCAAGCGAGCGCCTCGAGCGTCGGCGGCGCGGGTAGCACGCGCAGTTGCGGTTTGAGGTGATCGTGGGCGGCTTCGACCTCGCCGAAAAGCGAGAACTGGCCCGACGCACGATCGCGCGCCGAGCGCACCGCGATCTCGATCGCGCCGTCGAGCGCGTCGAGTTTCTGCGCGCGATTGCCGGGGAGCGTATCGAGCGCGCCGCATTTGACGAGCGCTTCGAAGACCTTGCGATTGAGCAGCTTCGTATCGACGCGTTTGACGAAGTCGAAAAGATCGGCGAAGCGTCCGTCTTTCTCGCGCGCGTCGAGCACCGCGCGGACCGCGCCTTCACCGACGCCTTTGATCGCCGCGAGACCGAACCGAATGTCATCGCCGACGACGGTGAAATCCATGCGCGACTCGTTCACATCGGGCGGTAAGACGGCGATGCCGACCTTCTTCGCTTCCTCGATGTACTCGACGAGTTTATCGGTCTTATCCTTGACCGACCCCATGAGCGCTGCGAGATACGCCCGCGGGTGATTCGCTTTGAGGTACGCGGTCTGGTAGGCGATCCAGCCGTACGCGACCGCGTGGCTATTGTGCGAGACGATGCGATTGGCAATGTAATTCAGCGGACCGTCGGGAGCCATTTCGACGTCATACGTCATCGCCTCGCCGCACGGCTCGATCGACACGACCGGATCGCCATTGGTCGCATGAGCGAGGCCGAGGTGCCGTAGAACGGTCGGTTCGAAATCCTCAGGCGTGACGACGACGTACGGAAGCTCGCCGTATTTCTCGGCAAAATAGCCGGGAGCTCGGTCCATTCCGTCCATCTCCCAGTAGATGCCGTTGAAATAGAAGTCGCAAATGCGGCCGGTGGCGAGTACGCGATGCATTTCGAATGGAATCCCTTGACTGATCAGCCATTCGCACATGTCACGTTCGGGCGTGCTCGCGCACCACATACCGTTTGATGCGATCGAACATCTGCCGTAGCCAGGGCCGGTATCGTAGCAAGCGCGCGTCGTCGCAATCGACTTTGCAATGAAACGAGCCTTCCAACCCAGGTCGTTGACGAAAAGCCACTTGAGGCGGTCGTGCATGGCGGCCACGCCGTTTCGCGTAAGCTGCGGGTATGTTTCGTGCATCCGCAGCATATGTCGGCGCTTTTGTTCGGGCTCGCGCTCAGCTTGATATGCCGCCACTCGTCGGCTAACGCGACCACGATGCTCGGCGCTGCGATTGCGGCGAATCATCGCATCGCGCCGCACCTCACGCTGCTTCTCGGTTACACGCCTCGGCGCCGTAACGAGTTCCATGCCCGCCGTCATCTCGGCGGCTTCGCGATAGCCTTCCGTGGTTAGTAACCGATGCTCGGGTGTAACCTTGATCGACTTGCCGGAGGCAGTGCGAATGTGCAAGAGCGATTTACGCCCGGTGCGAACGACGCGCGCGACCCGGTGTGGCCGAATCTCACCGTCCGGCCACATCGACATGATTTGCGCCGGAGGATTCGTATAGGCGGCGGAGAGCGTCATGCGCGTGCCGTCGACGAGTTGAATTTCCGTCGAGCCATGTGCGCACTTGTTAAAGCCATATCCAGCGAACGGCTCGACGAATGCGAAGATATCCTCAGCGAGTTTTTCGGAGATGCCGTTGGTCTCGACGGCGCCTTTAACGAACTTCTCGCGGTAGACCGGAATCTTGTCCTTCTGTTTCTTGCCCATGACTTTGCGAAGCTCGTCCGCTTGGCCCATCGTGAATCCCGCGATATCGCGCGCGATCTGCATGACCTGTTCCTGATAACATGCAACCGCATACGTCGGCGCGAGAATCGCTTCCAACTTCGGATGCAGATACGTCGGCTTGGAACGGCCGTGTTTGTTGCTGATGTAGAGCGGAATCCACTCCATCGGACCGGGCCGATAGAGCGCGACGAGCGCGACGACGTCGTTGAGCGAATTCGGTTTGAGATCGGTGACAACGCGGCGCATGCCGTCGGATTCCAGCTGGAAGACGCCGGTCGTTTCACCACGCGAGAGCATGTCGTAGGTTTTCGCGTCGTCGTCGGGGATGCGGGCGAGATCGAAGGCGGGATACTCGACGCGCTTGATCTCGTCTTCGGCGTTCTTCATCACCGTGAGATTGCGCAGGCCGAGAAAGTCCATTTTGAGCAAGCCGATCTTTTCGACCCAGCTCATATCATATTGCGTGTTGATGTCGTCGTCGCCGAGCTTGATGAGCGGCGTGATGTCGACGAGCTTGTCCTTGGAGATCACGACGCCCGCGGCGTGGGTCGAGGCGTGGCGCGCGAGCCCCTCGATCGACTTCGCCGTGTCCAGCAGTTGGCGGACCTGCGGGTTCGCGTCGTACTGCTGCCGCAGCTCGGGAATCTGCGCGAGCGCCTTTTCGATCGAGAGCCCGCCCGGCCCCGACGGGATGAGCTTCGCCACGCGGTCGACGTCGCCCAGCGGCACCGCGAGCGCGCGGCCCGCATCGCGCACCGCGGCGCGCGCGGCCATGGTTCCGAAGGTGACGATCTGCGCGACGTGATCGCTGCCGTACTTTTCGGTGACGTAGCGGATCACTTCGTCGCGCCGCTCCACGCAGAAATCCGTGTCGATATCGGGCATCGAGATGCGATCGGGATTGAGGAAGCGCTCGAAGATGAGATCGAATTTGATCGGGTCGAGATCGGTGATGCGCAGGACGTACGAGACGAGCGAGCCGACGGCAGAGCCTCGGCCGGGGCCGACCGGAATGTCGCGATCGCGCGCGTATTTGATGAAGTCCCAAACGATGAGGAAGTACGACGGAAAACCCATCTTGTTGATGACGCGGAGTTCGTAGGCGAGCCGCTCGCGCAAGCCCGTATCGTTCGCGGCGCGCTCGTCGCCGTACCGCGCGACGAGACCCAGATCGCAGATCTCGCGCAGATACGCTTCGGGCGTGCGATCGACCGCGAAGAGCGGCACGATGCCATCCTCACGTGCCGGCTCGTCCTGCGGCACGGGATAGATCGGAATATTGAACTGCATCTCCGGGATGCGCATGTCAATGCGATTTGCGATCGCGAGCGTGTTGTCGCAGGCGTCGGGCACGTCACGAAAGAGTTCGCGCATTTCGTCCGCCGACTTCACGTAGAACTCGTCGGTCATGAACTTCATGCGGCTCGTGTCTTGGACCGTCTTGCCCGTCCCGATGCACAGCAGCACGTCGTGAGCCGCCGCGTCGGCGCGATTGAGGTAGTGCGAATCGTTCGTCGCGACGAGCGGCAACTTCATCTCACGCGCGAGCTTGATCAAGCCGTCGTTGACGATATCTTGCTCGGGTATGCCGTGGCGCATGACCTCGATGTAGAAGCGGTCGCCGAAAATGTCGACGAACGATTGCGCCGCCTTCTTCGCACCCGCATAATCGTTCTTGAGCAACGGCTGCGCGCAGAGCGACGACATGCAGCCCGAGAGGACGATGAGCCCTTCGTGGTGCCGCGCCAGCAGATCCATGTCGATCCGCGGCTTGTAGTAGTAACCCTCGAGGAAGCCCTTGGAGATCAATGCGACGAGGTTCCGGTATCCGACGATGTCGGCGGCGAGCAACGTGACGTGCGCCTCGTCGCGAACGGTGCGGTCGAAGCGACCGCGCGGCGCGATGTAGGCCTCGCAGCCGACGATCGGCACGAGCTTGTGTTCGCGCGCCGCGTAGTAGAATTCCATCGCACCGAACATCACGCCGTGGTCGGTCAGTGCGACGCCGGGCGCGCCGCCGTCCGCGGAGCGTCGGCAGAGGTCGTCGACGCGACAAGCTCCGTCCAGCAGTGAATACTCGCTGTGAACGTGGAGGTGGACGAAGGAACTCACGGGCGGACGGCAACCTCGGGTGGTACGACGGAGCCGAGTCCGTTCGCCGCGCCCGGCTCAACGACTCTTACGCCGCGGGCGTCCAAAGAAGTCGTGCGACGAAGGTCCTTTGGGGCTTCGTGAGCACAATGCTATAACGTGAAAAGAAGTTTCATGCCGTTACAACTTGAGGGGCACAGGGCTTGATAAAACACGATGTCGTCGTCGTCGGCGGCGGGCTCGCGGGCATGCGCGCGGCGGTCGAGGCGGCGGAAGCCGGAGCGGACGTCGCGATCGTCTCGAAGATGCATCCGGTGCGCAGCCACTCGGGCGCGGCACAAGGCGGCATCAACGCCGCGCTCGGCAACCGCGAGGACGACTCCCCGGAGAACCACGCGTTCGACTGCGTCAAGGGCTCCGACTATCTCGGCGATCAAGATTCGATCGAAGCGATGGCCGAAGATGCGCCGCGTCAGATCGTGTGGCTCGAGCATCGCGGCTGCATCTTCTCGCGCCTTCCCGACGGCCGCATCGCACAGCGACCCTTCGGCGGCGCGGGTTCGCCGCGCACGTGCTATAGCGCCGACGTCACGGGCCTCGTCATCCTGCACACGCTGTGGGAACAGCTCGAGCGTTTCAACGTCAAGGTCTACGAAGAATATTTCGCGACCGCACTCTGCGTCGAAGACGGTATCGGTACGGGCGTCGTCGCGTACAACATGCGCTCGGGCGAGCTGGAACTCGTCACCGCGAAGGCGACGATTTTCGCGACGGGCGGCCTCGGCCGCGTCTATGCGAAGACGACCAACGGCTACGCCTCGACGGGCGACGGCATGGCGATTGCGTATCGCGCCGGCATCCCGCTCATGGACATGGAGTTCGTCCAGTTCCACCCGACGAGCTTGAAAGAAAACGGCGTGCTGCTCTCGGAAGCGGCTCGCGGCGAAGGCGCGTACCTTCTCAACAGCGAGGGCGAGCGCTTCATGTTCAAGTACGCGCCGAACAAGGGCGAACTCGCTTCGCGCGACGTCGTCTCGCGCGCCGAATGGACGGAGATTCTCGAAGGCCGCGGCATCGACGGCTGCGTGATGCTCGACCTGCGGCACCTTGGTCGCGAGAAGATTCTCGAGCGCTTGCCGCAGATTCGCGAGCTCGCACTCGATGCGACGGGCAAAGATGCGATCGACACACCGATTCCGATCCTCCCGGGCATGCACTACGCGATGGGCGGCATCGAGACGGATAAGTTCGGCGCGACGCGCATTCCGGGCGTGTACGCCGCGGGCGAAGTCGCCTGCGTCAGCGTTCACGGCGCGAACCGTTTGGGCGGCAACTCGCTGCTCGAGACGATCGTCTTCGGCGCCCGCAGTGCGAAACACGCGGTTGCGTACATCAAGAGCGTCGGCAGCGTTCGCTCGAGCGAGCGTACGCTCAAGTCGGAGCAAGACCGCATCGACGGTATCCTCGCGCGTAGCGGCGGCGAGCGCCATTCGGCGGTACGCAAGCAGATCAATAACCTGATGAGCGACAACGTCTTCATCTTCCGGAACGAAACCGAACTGACGCGCGCGACCAACGGCATGCGCGAAGCCCGCGAAGCCGCAGCCTCGATGACGGTGATGGACAAATCCAAGACGTTCAATACCGACCTCGTCGGGTTGCTCGAGACCGAGTTCCTCATGGACGTCGCGCAACCGATCGCCTTCGGTGCGCTCAATCGCACGGAATCGCGCGGCGCACAATCGCGCACGGACTTCCCCAACCGCGACGACGAAAACTGGATGAAGCATACGCTCATGCATTACAAGGGTCAGACGGCCGACCCCGAAGCCGACTACTCCCGCAACGTCACCTACACGAAATACAAGCCCGAAGTGAGATCGTACTAGTCGATGGGAAAAATTACGCTCGATCTCTTCCGTTTCGACGAGACCGTCGATACCGAGCCGCACCGCGAACGGGTCGATATCGATTTTCCCGAAACGTCGACCGTGCTCGACGCCCTGGAATACGCCAAGGCCGAAGTCGACGGATCGATCTCGTTCCGCCGTTCGTGCCGCTCGGCGATCTGCGGCTCGTGCTCGATGAACATCAACGGCGTCACGGGCCTCGCGTGCAAGACGCCGATCAGCACGGTGTTGCGCCACGACAACTCCGTCAAGATCGACCCGATGCCCAATTTCGAACCCATGAAGGACATGGTCGTCCACATGGATCCGTTCTGGGATAAGTACTCGCGCCTCAAGCCGT
>JAABUX010003314.1_pt1 | contig 21481 bp, 11 predicted proteins | sample 5561851 | NCBI WGS metagenome assembly JAABUX01 (sample SAMN10711883, study PRJNA513361) | rock metagenome | isolation source: Antarctica rocks | place: Antarctica: Victoria Land, Richard Nunatak red sandstone | collected 2016-01-03 | reverse complement strand
TGCACCACCCGGCGCGCCAGCACGGATGCTGGTGTACATTTGATCCTGGCCCACAACTCATACGAGCCCGTGTCTAGGGAGGGCTTGAAGCCCGCTCCCTTCGACGATCTGAACGGACACGGCGAAAGGCTTTCACACCGACGCCCATGATACGGACGACGCTTCCGCTAACGCCGTCGTCCACTCCGCTATACCCGCTGTGATCGCTACCCTCTCCGCGTGATCGATGGCCCACGTACGGGACGCATAGTGGCGGACACTGGGAGCTAGTGACGATCGTGGCACAGTGAATAGTTATTCAGCAGCGTCGCAACTGAGTAGGCGGCCCATCGACGGGACTCAATCTATTTTCCAGCAACCGTTAGCATAGCTATGCGAGTGGTGTGCGCCGATATCTCTCACATAGTTGCGGTTATTCGGTGAAAGCCTTATGTGCGCTGGCTACAACTCGGATGCTACGACGTCATGCTCAGCCCGCCCTTGGCCTGGCCGCCGCGATCATGAAGAGAATTACCGAGCGTTCCTGGAGCCCTCGGCCTCCCCTCGTGTGTTAGCGCCAGAGCGCGGCGAGCGCGGCCTCGAGCGCCATGCCCGCTTCGGTAGGGTGCGGCAGGCGAGAGACGACGCGCCGGAGCGGCATGTCGCCCCGCCCCTGTAGGCCAACCTCGACGCCCGCGAGATCCGGAACGCTCCGGAGCGCGGCCTCCCATGCCTCGGCGTCGTCGACGAGCGCGACGAGCGCGCTGTCCAGCGACAGCGGGGGCCGCCCTTCCCGGGGGTCCCGGTACGGATAGGACCAGCGGTGTGTTCCCGACCCGACCTCGACCGACTCCCCGTCACTCCCAGGCAGTGTCACGTGGGCCGTCGTGTTCGGCGGGATCACAACCTCGACCGTAATCGCCCCGTCCGCGATCCGCCACGCGCAGTCGGCGAGGCCGTAAGGGGTGCGATGCCGGGCGCGCGCGGATGTCAGGCCGCCGCCCGGCCGCGGCCGCACATCCAGGCGGCGATAGCCCGGCTCGGCCGGCGCCAGCCCACCCACGACGCGGTGCAGCCAATCGGCCACGGCCCCTAGCGCGTAGTGGTTGAACGAGGTCATCTCGCCCGGATTGACCGCGCCGTCCGGCAGCAGGCTGTCCCATCGCTCCCAAATCGTCGTCGCGCCCATGGTGACGGGATAGAGCCACGAGGGGCAGGCGCGTTGCGTGAGCAGGCGGTAGGCGGCGTCGTCCGCCCCGACGCCGCAGAGGGCGTCGAGGATGAGCGGCGTCCCCACGAAGCCGGTGCCGACGCGATACCCGCCCTCGCGCGCGAGCGCGGCCAGCCGTTCCCCGGCATGCCGGCGCTGATCGGCATCGTGGAGCAGGTCGAACTCCAGCGCCAGCGCGTAGGCTGTCGGGGCATCGCTGACCACGCGACCGGTCGACGAGACGAACTCGGCGGCGAAGGCGTCGCGCACCCGTGCGGCGAGGGTCAGGTAGCGGCCCTCGTCGTCGGCCCGGCCGAGGACGCCCGCCGCCCGCCCGACGAGTTCAGCAGAGTGGGCGAGATAGGCGGTGGCGATGAGCGCCGGGTCGGTGCGCGCGGCCGCCGGCTTGTCCGGCGGCGCGGCCGGATCGAGCCAATCGCCGAACTGGAAGCCCGTGTCCCACAGGTAGGTCTCTCCCGCGCGCGCGGCAATAACGTCGACCCAGGCGCGCATGCTGTCGAACTGGGCAGCCAGGATGCCGGCGTCCCCGAATCGCCGGTAGAGCACCCACGGGACGATCACCGCGGCGTCGCCCCAGGCAGTCGCCGGAACGGTGGGCTCGTCGATAATGTTGGGCACGACGAAGGGGACGACGCCCGCGGCGTCGCGCTGCTCGGCGTCCAGGTCGGCCAGCCAGGAGGAGAGGAAGCCGGCGACATCGTAGAGGAAGGCGGCCGTCGGCGCGAAAACCTGGATGTCGCCGGTCCAGCCCAGGCGCTCGTCGCGTTGCGGGCAATCGGTTGGGATGTCGAGGAAGTTGCCGCGCATGCTCCAGACGACGTTCTCGTGTAGGCGGTTGATCGTCGGGTCCGAGCATTCGAACCAGCCGGTGCGCTCCAGGTCGGAGTGGCAGACTACGGCCGCGAGGTCGTCCAGCTGTAGCTCGCCGGGCCAGCCCTCCACCTCCGCGTAGCGGAAGCCATGAAACGTGAAGCGCGGCTCCCAGGTCTCCTCCCCGCCGCCCCGCAAGGTGTAGCGGTCGGTGGCCCGCGCGGCGCGAAGTGGGCGCGTACACAACTCGCCGCCCTCGAGGACCTCGGCGTGGCGCAGCGTGATCGTCCGGCCCGCCTCGCCACGCACGGTCAGCCGTACCCGACCGACCAAATTCTGGCCGAAGTCGACGATGGCGCGGTTCGACGACGCGGCGGTAATAGCTGCTGGCCGGACCACCTCGGTGCGGCGTACTGGTGGCCCCGCGGGCGCGACGAGCGTGGCGACATCGCGTGAGATCGGGCGCACGTCGGCCCAGTCCCCGTCGTCGTAGCCCGGCGCCGACCAGCCGGGGCGCTCCAGGCGGGCGTCATAGCTCTCGCCATCGTAGATGCCGCTGGCCAGGATCGGCCCCATGGCGGCGCGCCAGCCCTCGTCGGTGGCGACGCGCGCGGTCGTCCCGTCAGCGTAGGTGATCTCGAGTTGGGCCAGCAGGGCGAGCCGGTCACCGTAGATGGCGCGGCGTCCACCCCCGAAGCCCAGGCGGCCGCGATACCAGCCGTCACCCAGGATGGCGCCGAGGGCGTTGCGGCCCTCCCGCAGGAGGCTGGTCACGTCGAACGTCTGGTAGCGCAGGCGGTGGGCGTAGCTGGTCCAGCCGGGGTCCAGGACGTGGTCGCAGACGGCGACGCCGTTGAGCTGGGCCTCGAAGACGCCGAGCGCCGTGACGTAGAGACGGGCCTGGGACACACCCACGCCGGCGCGGATGTCGAACTCCCGGCGCAACAGCGGGCAGGGCTGATCGTGGGCGGTATCCTCGTCCCAATCGGGCGCCACGAAGCGGGCGGACCAATCGCCGGGCTGTAGCAAGCCCGCCTCGACCGGATACGGCGCGCTCCAGGCCGATACGCGCCCGTCGGCGCCCCAGACGCGGACGTTCACCTCGACACGCTCGCGGGATTGGAGCGGCGCGAACGGCCAGGGCACGAGCGTTGACTGGTCCGACGCAACGCGGCCCGTCCCACCGCGCGGCTGCCCGTCGGCCCCCCGGGCCTCGACCTCGTAGGCGCCCTGGCGCCACCCCTCGGCAGTGGTGTCCGCGATCCAAGATAAGCGCGGCGTCGGTGTGCCGACGCCCATTCCGTCGCGGCGATGCTCGGCGCGGACATCCGCGATTGCGACGCCGTCGACATCATCGCGCGCCATCGACTGTGGCCCTGGCAGCGTATCCGTCATCGTATCCTCTTTCCCAGCCGGCCCACGCGTGGCCGCCGTTCAACTCGCGTGCAATATACTCTGTCCCCGCTGATCCTGGCGCCTGTCCCCAGCCGTGTAGCCGCCGGTCCATTCGCGCCACTGTCCCCGCTGGAAACCTCGGCGCTCCCAGTAGGTCGGCCACCCGGCGCCGCGAACATGCGACGCCTACCTAACCGACAGCTCATGCCGTCCGGCCGTGAGCGTGCGCGGCGATTGGCCGGCCAAGTCCACCACGACCGGTATTGGGGACTCGATCGTCACCTTGTCGGCGGTAGCCTCGACCGTTATCAGACCGTGCGGCGTGGGGACCGTGCCGCGCGCCCACGCTAGGTGGCCGAGGCGCGGGGCGACGCGCGCCGTCGCGTAGCCCGGCTCGGCCGGTGTGACCCCGAGCGTGTAGAACATCAGATCGCGGGCGGGCGTGCAGCTCCAGCCGTGGACGTGCGTGCCCCAGCCCCAACACTCGCCGATGGTGTCGTACCCATCCACCAGGAACTCCGACCAACGGCGATATAGGTCGGGGAGCCGGTCCGCCCTCCCAGCTAGGGCCACGGCGTCATGCGCCACGTAGCTCATGAAGGGTTCGGCCCGCACGATCTCCCGTTCGGCGTCCCAGTCGATCTCATAGATGCCCTGGAACTGCCGCTGCATCTTCTCCATCGCGTACTCGCCCGACTCGCCCCCGGTCCAGGAGCGCGCCACCAGCCGCCCCTCGTCGGTGATGGTGTCCACGATGCGGCCCCAGCGCCCGTCGGGGGCCAGCCCGGCGCAGATGGCTAGCGCGCCGGCCAACTGGCTCATCTCCGGCCGCCGGGCGCCGTCGACGATGTGGTCAACGTACGAGCCGCGCGCCTCGTCCCAGAACGCCTCGAAGCCGGCCTTGGCCCGCTCGTACAACCCGTCGGCCCAGCGTTGGCTGCCCCGCTCGTCGAGCCAGGCGGCCATCTCGGCGAACTCGCGCAGGCCGCGCGCCCACAGCGCCGTCAAGATCGCGCTGGTGTCCTCGACCGACACACTCGACCAATCCACGAGGTCCCACTCGACCACGTCCTTGAGTAGACCATCCGGCGTCTGATAGGGAGCGTACCAGCGCAGCACCCGCTCGACGGTGGGCATCAACTCCTTGATGGCGTCGCGGTCGCCGTCGAAGCGGTAGCGGTTGTGGACGCCATGCACCCAATGCAGCGCCCAGTCCGGGATGGTAATACCGCCGCCCGCCTCGATATCGCCCACCACGCTCATGGGCAGGATACCGTCGGGGCGCGGCGAGTTGGCCAGCGTCAGATAGTGCCAGGCCAGCCGCCAATCCGTGTTGGTGGCCAGATGGACCATCTGGTGGACGACCGCGTCGCCCACCCAGGCGCGCTGCTCGCGGGTCGGGCAATCGATGAAAGCGTCGTGGGAGTTGAGCTGGACGGTGCGCACGCCAGCCGCGAAGACGCGGTTGATCTCGTCGTCGTCGCAGGCGAAGGTCGCGCCCTCCCGCCATGGATACAGGAGTTCCCGTACCGCGAACTCCCGCAGCGAGACGTGCCCCTTGGCTCCGTGCGCCAGCACATGGGCGTAGCGCAAGCCATTCGAGTCGAACACTTGAAAGCGATCGTCCAAGCCGCGCGCGATGTAGCGCGTCCCGGCATGTTGGTCGATGGGACCGGAGGGTCCGGTGACCGGCTGCTCCGTGTAGGAGAGGTCGAACTCCGTACCCGCCGGGGCCTCGATCGCGAATTCCACGAGACCGGACACGATGCGTCCCATGTCGAGGGTGATCCGCGCCGCGCCCCCCGCCGGGATGTCGAGGGTGATCGGGAGCGTCGCGCCCCGCGTCGTCGCCGCCACGGGTAGGGTGACCGCCGCCTCGACGCGCGCGACCGGGCTGCCGAGGCCGGTATCCACGCGACCCTCCAAGGTTTCAACCGTAACGCGCGCCGGCGTCCGAGCCTCGCCGTCTAACGGCGCGATCGGGCGCGGATACAGCGGGCCGTAAGGGTCGGTAGGCGGCTGCGTGCGGGCGAAGCCGCCGATATGCACAGCGGGGACGACCTGGGCGGCGCCCCACGCTCCGTCGTCGAATGCGGCCTGCCGCCAATCGTAGGGGAAGCGGCGGGCGTCGAACACCTCAATGGGAATACCCCCCAGGGTCTCGCCGGGCGCCTCGCCCCGGATATCGGCTCCGGCCTGGGTCCAAGCATCCGCCTTGCGGGCCTTCCAGGTGGCGTCGCTGACCAGCCAGCCAGCCGCGCCTAGGTCGGCCTCGAAGGCTAGGATGCCGGTTTTGCCCAGCATCATGTTGGGCACGGCGGGCATCCAGTAGGACGTGGGCGCGCCGTAGTATTTGACGTAGGCCGCCACGATGTTCGTGTCCTGGCGAAGGTAGGGCGCCAGGTCGACCACGTCGTAATACAACCGGCGGGGCTGGCTGCGAATCGGGCCACGCGACACCTCCCGGCCATTGATGAAGAGGGCGTAGCGCGCGTCGGCGGTGACACGGGCGGGCGCCCGCCTCGGAACCTGATCGAGGTGGACCGTCGCGCGAAAAAGCCCGTGGGACTCCCGCGACGGCGGCGGCGCGCTGCCCGGGAAGGGACTGCCCGGCGCGATCGTGTCCTCGGGCGTCCAGATCCAGTGGCCGCGCCAGCGGATCGCGGGGAAGTCGTCGGCGGTGACCGATGCGGACGTCATACGCATCTCCTCCAGGGGACCTGTCGCGGCGCGATTACGTGTCGCGCGCTGACGCTGGCCTCATCGGCCCATCTTGAGTGAATTGGAGCATAGGCGCGCCGGGGACGCTAACGCCCTCGGCGCGCCCCATCCGCGCCGGTCGCATCAACCGTGGTATGCCCACGACCGCCACGGACATGCCGATCGAAGCGGCCGCGCTACCCTTTCTTCAGGATGCCGTTGAGGTAGCTCTGCACACTTTTCGTGACGTCGGTCAACGCCTGCTTGGGGGTCTTCTTCCCATACAGAGCGTTGCCGACTTCGTTGGTCAACTGGCCCATGTAGTAGTCTTCGGCCGGGGTCACGGGGCGCTGATGCTGGGTGCCCTTCAAGATAGGATAGAACTGCTCCAGGGCGCCGGGGAGCTTGCCCTTGAAGAACGACGACGACTTGTAGCCCGGGAAGTCGGCCACCGCGTTGCCAGCCTTGCTCGTCCCTTCGTTGGAGGCGCAAATCCACTTGATGAACTGCCAGGCCGCGTCCGGGTTCTTGGCACCCTTGGGGATGCCGACGCACCAGCCGCCCACCCAGGACGACGACGGCAGGTTCTTGTAGGCGGGCATCTGGGTAATCCCGTACGGCAGGCTCGGGTTGAACTGCTTGATGTTTGGGATCTCCCAAGGGCCCAGCGGCTGCATCGCCAGTTTGCCCAGGGCGAACACCTGCCCAAGCTGCAAGTTGCTCTGCCCACCGTAGGGGGCGATAAACGAGGCGAACTTGGTGATGTCATACTTCTTGGCGAAGGAGACCATCCACTCGAGCGCGGCCACGATGCGGGGGTCGTTCGCCGTCACCTTGTTGGTGGCCTGGTCGAAGAAACTGCCTCCGAACACCCAGCCCCACGTAACCATGGAGTTGGCATAGCCGTAGACATTCCAGGGTAACAGTCCCACCTGCTGAATGTTTCCGTTCTTGACGACCGTCAACTCCTGCCCCAGGCGGTTCATCTCGTCGAAGGTCGTGGGCGCGTTCTTGATGCCCTTGGCGGCGAACAACTGCTTGTTCCAGTAGAATCCGAAATTGGGATCGGCCGTGTAGGGAAGGGCCCAGAAATGCCCGTTATACTGGATCTCCTTCCAGGTCGGGGGCCAAAAATCCGCCTGCTTCAGGCCGTCCTTTTGCATATACTTGTCGATCGGCTGGAGGATGCCGCGGAAGCCCCAGCCCGCGCACTCAGGCCCGTCCACCCAGGTCACGTCGGGCGGGAGGCCGGCGGACACGGCGGCGAAGAGCTTCTGATTGGACGAGAGGTCATTCGATGCGAAGGTCCCCTTGATGGTGATGCCGGGGTGGCTCTTCTGGAAATCGGTGAAGAGTCCGAGGAAATTCTGGACGGTGGTCCCCGAGTAGGGATACCAGACCTCGATGGTGACGGGGTTGGCGTGCGATCCAGCGGCATGGGCCGTGCCGCCCCCTAGCACGCCGGCCGGGAGGAGGCTCGCGCCCGCGAGCCCCGCGCCCACGGCCGCTGCTCCGCGCACCAGGGCGCCACGGCTGATCGGTGTTGGGGTCGCGGTAGCGTCGGCGTCATCCGACGCGGTGTTGTGGCGTGTGTCGTCGGCCATGATAGTGGTCTCCTTCGCTGAAGAAAAGCTACAAAGTGGCGGGGAAAAGGCACTGCCGCGATCAAGTGGATAGGCGTCGTGCGCGGGTGTTGCCCTCCTTTCGCTATGTGTTGAGAGCGCCGCCGTCGGGGTGTGTTCTCGCTCGTGCGGCTATGGACCGCCGCGCCTCTACCTCACGACTTCGAGCCGGTGAAGGTGATGCCCTGGATGAAGAGGCGCTGCGTGAAGAAAAACAGGATGACGATGGGGATGAAGACGAGCGCGGACGCGGCCATCAGCCAGCTCCACTGCGAGCCGTACTCACCCAGGAACGTGCTGAGGCCGATGGCCAGCGTGTACTTGCTCTGGGTGCGCAGATAGACCAGGGGACCCAGGAAGTCGTTCCAGGCGTTGATAAACGCGAACAGGGCTACCACCGCGAGCGCGGACTTGGAGAGGGGGAGGACGATGCGCCAGAAGATCGTCAACTCCGAGCCTCCGTCGATACGCACGGCCTCACCCAACTCGCGGGGGATGCCGAGGAAGAATTGGCGCAGCAGGAACATGAAGAAAGCGTTGCCGAAGAAGGCGGGCACGACCAGGGGCAGGTAGGTGTCCACCCAACCGATGTGCGCGAACATGATGAAGAGTGGGATGAGCGTTACCTGGAAGGGCAGCAGCAGCGTGCCCAACAGCAGGATGAACACTAGGTTGCGCCCGGGCCACTCGATGCGCGAGAGGCCATAGGCGATGAGGCTATTGGAGAGCAACGTCCCGATAACCGTGGCGCCGCAGATGGTCAGTGTATTGAACAGGTATTGGCCGAACGGGAAGAAGCCCATGGCGTTGCCGAAGTTGGACCACTGGGGCTCCGTCGGGACCCAGATGGGTGGGAAGGTGAAGAGCTGGGCGGGCGTCTTGACGGCCGTCGAGAGCAGCCAGTAGAAGGGGAGGGCGAAGGTGAGCGTGAGCACGAGCAGCGCGACCACAAGCAGCGCGCGCGGGATAACCCGGCCCCAGACGATGTGCCGGCGGCGCGCGATGGTAGGCGCGTGCCGTTGGGTCTGCATGTCAACAAGCATCTATCACTAGCTCCCGTAGTAGACGCGGCGCGCCGAACTCTTGAAGAGAATATAGGTGAGGACGGCGATGATAACGAAGAGTATCCAGCCCATGGCCGACGCGTAGCCCATGCGGTAGTACTGAAACGCGTTCTGGTAGAGATAGACGGCATACATGGTCGTCGACTCGGCCGGTCCGCCCTGCGTCATCACATAGGGCTGGAGGAAATATTGGAAGCTCAGGATCAGGCCGTTGATGGCGTTGAACAGGAAGTACGGGCTCATGAAGGGGAGCGTGATATGCACGAGCCGCTGCCACGCCGAGGCCCCGTCGAGTTGGGCGGCCTCGTATTGCTCGACCGGCACGTTCTGCAGGCCGGCCAGGAAGATAACCATCCATCCGCCGACGCTCCAGAGGCCCATAATGATGAGGGCCGGCTTGGCCCAGGTCGGATCATTCAACCAGCCGGGACCGTTGATGCCGACGTAGCTCAACAGCGTGTTGATTAGTCCGTACTGTGGGTTGAAAATCCACAGGAACAGGACCGACGACGCGATGAGAGGCACGATCGAGGGGATGAAAAAGATGGTACGGAAGAATGCCAGTCCCCTAATCCAGTTTTGATTGAGCAGCAACGCCATCAGAAAGGCGGCCAAGAGATTGAGGGGGACGGAGAACAGAACGAAGTAGGCTGTGTTGTAGAGGCTTGTCCAGAACACGCCGTCTTTCAGCAGGTTGGTGTAGTTGCTCAAGCCGACCCACGAAAGGCTGTGCAACCCGTCGTAGCTCGTGAAGCTATAGAAAAACGAGGCCGCGATTGGATAGGCAAAAAACCAGAGCAGGCCGATGATGCCGGGGGCCGTGAAGAGCAAGCCGTTGCGCAGGTTGAGCCAGTCGCGCCGGCCGCGACCCCTCCGTAAGGGTAGATGCCCCGCGCGCGATTCAGCGATTGTCGTTGCCATCAGACCGTGCCTCCTCCTTGAGACGAACGCTCGTCGCGCCTCGCTTCCTCCACCTCACCGTCAATTGGGGTCACAATAACATAAGGCGATCGTTGTTGTCAATATCATGGCGAAAGATGGGCGCGGCGAGGTCATCCAAGATCGCTTTACCCGCGAAGGGTCCACATCCGTACGGTCGTGGTCACGAGCAGCGCCCCTTACGAGGGCGGCGTGTGGGCGACGTGGATCTCTAAGCCGGTGTCGCGCAGGCGGTCGAGGGTCGCGGGGTCGGCCCCGTCGTCGGTCACGAGCACGTCGATGCGCTCCAGCGGGGCGAACAGGCTCAGCGCGGTCCGGCCCAGCTTGCTGCTGTCGACGAGGGCCACCGCGCGCGTGGCGTTGACCAGCATGATCTCCTTGAGGGCCGACTCCGCCGGGTTGGCCTCGGTCAGGCCGCGCCGCAGCGAGAGGCCGCGCGCGGAAATAAAGGCTGTGTCGGCGAAGAGGCGGCGCATCGTCGCCTCGGCGATGGGTCCCCCGCTCGAGAGCGAGGTCGCGCGCATCGTCCCGCCGAGCGTGGTCGTGGCAACACCCGGCCGGTGGCCTAGTTCCATGGACACGGGCAGCGCGTTGACAATGGCGGTTAGCTCGATGTCGGGCGGCAGCAGGCGGACGAGCGCGAGCACGGTCGTCGAGGCGTCAAAGATGACCGTGGAGCCGGGCGCGACGAGCGCGAGGGCGCAACGCGCGATTGCCTCTTTCTGAGCCGCCTGTTCCCCCTGGCGCGCGCCGAAAGCCCCCTCGTGGCTGAGTGCGTCGGCGGCGCGCGCCAGGGCGCCGCCGTAGCCGCGCGTGATCAAGCCGCGGCGCTCCAGATCCTGGAAATCGCGCCGGATCGTCTGCAGCGAAACGCCGAAGCGCCGCGCCAAATCCTCCACCGTCAGGATCGGATTCTCGCTCAACAGATCGCCCAGCGCGCGCCGCCGCTGAATCGCCAACATCGCTCATCCCCCGCTAGAACTGGATCGAAACTGTTTCGACCTCGGACATCCTCCAACATATCACACGCCTGTAGTGTAGCGCGAACCGGGGCGTGCGTGCAGCGCGCGAGCCGCCAGGCTCAATCAACATTAACAAGTTAACAAAAGTCGCCTACATATTGACAACAGCGCGCGCGTGGGGCTACAATGCAAGCGTTTCGCACGACGGTACGGGGCGCGCGTCTTGTGGACACGATGCGGGAAGGGGGGACAGGGATGGTGCGCGAAGCGGAGCGGTCCAATGCAAACGGGGCCTTGGCCCCCATTGAGGAGCGGCTGGCGGCGCAAAGCCGCGCGCTGGGAGATGTGGAAGGCCGGCTGCGCGCGCAGCGCATCGAGACGCCCTCGTGGGGCTACGCCAACTCGGGCACACGCTTCAAGGTCTTCCCGCAGCCGGGCGTCCCGCGCACCGTCGAGGAGAAACTCGACGACGCCGCGCTCGTCCATCGCTTCACCGGCGCCGCCCCCGCGGTCGCCCTGCACATCCCCTGGGACCACGTCGACGACTACGCGGCGTTGCGCCGCGCGGCCGAGGGGCGCGGCCTCGCCCTCGGCGCGATCAACCCCAATCTGTTCCAGGACGAGGCCTATAAGTTCGGCTCGCTGGCTAACCCCAACACCGCCATCCGCCGCAAGGCGATCGACCACTGCCTGGAGTGCGTCGCTATTGCCCGCCAGATCGGCTCGCGCGACCTCTCGCTGTGGCTGGCCGACGGGACCAACTACGCCGGCCAGGACGACCTGCGCGCGCGCCGCCATCGCCTGCTCGACGCCCTCAAGGAAATCTGTGCGGCTCTGGACAAGGGGATGCGCCTGCTCGTGGAGTACAAGTTCTACGAGCCGGCCTTCTACGCCACCGACATCCCCGACTGGGGTGCCGCCCTCGCGCTGTGCGCGCGCCTCGGCCCCCAGGCGCACGCGCTGGTCGACCTGGGCCACCACGCGCCGGGCGTGAATATCGAGCAGATCGTGGCCACGCTGCTCGACGAGCGGCGCCTGGGCGGCTTCCACTTTAATGGGCGCAAGTATGGCGACGACGACTTGATGGTCGGTTCGACCAACCCGCTCGAGCTCTTCCTGATCTACAACGAACTCGCCGCCGCCGAGGACGACCCGGACGCGGACGTCGCGGCGGGGGCGCGGACCGTGGCTTATATGATCGACCAGTCGCACAACGTCGAACAGAAGATCCCGGCCATGTTGCTCTCGGTCATGAACTGCCAGGCCGCCTACGCCAAGGCGTTGCTGGTGGACCGCCCGGCGCTGCGCGCGGCCCAGGAGGCAGGCGACGTGGTGGGGGCGCACGCGACGCTGATGGCGGCGTTCGAGACGGACGTGCGCCCGCTGCTCGCCCGCGTGCGCGAGGATATGGGCGCCGCGGCCGACCCCCTGCGCGCCTATCGGGAGAGTGGCTACCAGGAACGGATTGAGCGCGAGCGCGCCGGCGGGACGGCTATGAGTTGGTGAGCGCATGTCCACCTATGTAGCGATCGACCTGGGCGCTGAGAGCGGCCGCGTCATCGCCGGGACGCTCGACGATGGCGGGCGCGTGCGCCTGGACGAGGTGCGCCGCTTCGCCAACGCGCCTGTGCGCACGCCCGACGGGCTGCATTGGGACCCCTATCACCTCTATGCCGAGGCGCTCGCCGGCTTGCAAGCGGCCGGGCAGGCCTATAGCGGGCGGATCGCCGGTGTCGGCGTGGACGCGTGGGCCGTCGACTACGGGCTCCTCGACCGGGGCGGACGCCTGTTGGGCGCGCCCTACCACTACCGCGACGCGCGCACCGACGGGGTGCGCGAGGAGGTGGCGCGCGTCGTGCCGCCCGGCGAACAGTACGCCCGCACGGGTATCGCCCAGTTGCCCTTCAACACGCTCTATCAGGTGGCGGCGCAACGGCGGGCTGGCGACGGCGCCCTCGACCTGGCCCACTCCCTCCTGATGATGCCCGACCTGCTGCACTACTGGCTCTGTGGCGAGCGCGCGACCGAGTACACCAACGCCTCGTCGACGGGCATGTTCGGCGTCGACCGGGCCTGGGCTGCGGACATGTTGGCCCAGCTCGATCTGCCGTCCCACATCCTGCTGCCGCCCCGCCAACCAGGGACGACACTCGGCCCGCTGCGCCCGGCGGTGCGCGCCGAGTGTGGCCTCGGCGCGATACCCGTCATCCTCCCGGCCACCCACGACACCGCTAGTGCCGTCGCCGCCGTCCCGCTGGGAACGTCCTCCTCGGACCGGCCGGGACAGGAGGAGGGACAGGGCCGCGCCTACATCAGCTCGGGGACATGGTCGTTGCTCGGGCTGGAGCTCGACCATCCGGTGCTGGGCGAGGAGGCGCGGCTGGGCGGGTTCACCAACGAGGGCGGCGTCGGCGGCACCTACCGCTTCCTGACCAACATCATGGGCCTCTGGCTCGTGCAGGAGTGCCGCCGCTCCTGGGCGCGCGCGGGCCGCGACCGGGGCTACGACGAGTTGACCGCGGCCGCCGCGGCCGCGCCGTCGCCGGGCGTGGTCATCGACGCGGACGACCCGACCTTCCTGCACCCGGACGACATGCCCGTGGCCATCGCAAACCACCTCCGGCGCACCGGCCAGGCGCCGGAGGTGGCCGGCGACCCGATCACCCTCGTCCGCGCGCTCCTGGAGGGCCTGGCGTTGGCCTACCGGACGGCGCTGGAGCGGGCCGAACGCCTGGCCGGCGTGCGCGTGGACACGATTCACGTCGTGGGCGGCGGCGCGCGCAACGGCCTGCTCTGCCAGCTCACCGCCGACGCGTGCCGCCGGCCCGTGCTCGCCGGCCCCACTGAGGCGACCGCGCTGGGCAACGTGCTAGCGCAGGCGCTGGGGGCGGGCGAGCTACGCAACCTGGCTGAGATTCATGCCGTGGTGGCACGCTCCGCCTCGCCCATGGAGTACGCGCCGCGCGACGCTGACGGGGTCGACTGGGACGCGCGCGCCACGCACGTACACAAGATGCGGGCGGCGCGCACCGCCGCGGGAACCACATAACAATAGAAGTACAGCGAGAGGAGAGGGCCATGACGACGATGGAACGGCTGGCATTTACGCACGTCCACTACGGCTGGGACGACGCTCACGCCGCCAGGCTCAACCTGGTCGAGCGGCTGGTGTACCGCTCGAACCTGCTCGGCGCCGATGGGCGCATCACCAACACCGGCGGCGGCAACACCTCGTCCAAGATCGGTGAACCGGACCCTCTAACGGGCGATCGGGTTGAGGTGCTCTGGGTCAAGGGCTCCGGCGGTGATCTGCGCACCGCCACGCGGGAGAACTTCTCGTCCCTCTACATGGACAAGCTGATAGCCCTGCAACAGCATTACCATGGCGCGCCTGAGCACGGACCCAAGACGGCGATCGAGGACGCCATCGTCGCGCTCTATAGCCACTGCACGTTCAACCTCAACCCGCGCCCGTCGTCGATCGACACCCCCTTGCACGCCTTCGTGCCCTACCGGCACGTCGACCACATGCACCCCAACGCCGTGATCGCCATTGCCGCCGCCGAGCAGTCGGAACGGCTGACGCGCGAGATCTACGGCGACGAGGTCGTGTGGACGCCGTGGCAGCGCCCCGGCTTCGATTTAGGCCTGATACTAGAGCGGATCGTGCGCGAGCACCCGCGCGCCAAGGGCGTGATCCTGGGCGGGCACGGCTTGATCAACTGGGCCGACGACGACAAGGAATGCTACGCGTTGACGCTCACACTGATCGAGCGGGCCGCGCGCTTCATCGACGCGCGCGACAAGGGCGAGGCGACGTTCGGCGGCCAGAAGTACCGGACGCCGGACGAAGCGCGCCGCCACGCCGCCCTCGCCGAGATCTTGCCCTGGCTGCGCGGACGGGTGAGCGGGCGGAAGCGCGTGGTTGGCACGGTGCAGGAGGACGACGCCATCCTGCGCTTCGTCAACTCGCACCACGCCGCGCGCCTGGCCGCGCTTGGCACCTCGTGCCCCGACCACTTCCTGCGCACCAAGATCAAGCCCCTCTATGTCAACTGGGACCCCGGCGCCGGGGATGTGGACGCGCTCAAGGGCACGCTCGCCGAGGGACTGGAGCAGTACCGGCGGGACTACGCCGCCTACTATGAGGAGCACAAGCATGCCGACTCGCCGGCCATGCGCGACCCGAACCCGACGGTCGTCCTGATCCCCGGCCTGGGCATGGTCGCCTGGGGCAAGGACAAGAGCGAGTCGCGCGTGACGGCCGAATTTTATAACTGCGCCGTCGAGGTCATGCGCGGGGCCGAGGCGGTCGACGCGTATACCGCGCTCCCCCCCCAGGAAGCCTTCGACATCGAGTACTGGCTCCTCGAGGAGGCCAAGCTCCGCCGCATGCCGGCCGAGAAGGAGTTGGCGCGCCGGATCGTCGCGGTGGTCGGCGCGGGGAGCGGCATTGGGCGCGACGTCGCGCAGCGGCTGGCCGGCGAAGGCGCGCACGTGGTGTGCGCCGACCTGGACGAGGCGGGGGCGCGGGCCACGGCGACGGCGATCACGGACCGGCACGGCGTGGGCATCGGCGTGGCGGGAAGCGGCCTCTCGGACTGCGGCCCGGCGATCGGGCTCCAGGCCGATATCGCGGACCGCACGAGCATCCGCAGGCTATTGGACCAGATTATGGTGGCCTACGGCGGCCTCGACGCCGTCGCGGTGACCGCGGGTATCTTCGTGCCCCCGGATACGACGGGGCATATCCCCGACGACAAGTGGGCGACGACCTACGCGATCAACGTGACCGGGCCGTATCTGGTGGCCGACGAGGCGGCGCAAGTCTGGCGGGCGCAGGGGCTGCCGGCGACTCTCGTACTGACCACGTCAGCCAACGCGGCGGTTGCCAAGAAGGGGAGCTTGGCCTATGACACGAGCAAGGCGGCGGCCAACCACCTGGTGCGCGAGCTGGCCATCGAACTGGCGCCGCTGGCGCGCGTGAACGGCGTGGCGCCGGCGACGGTCGTGGAGGGCAGCGCCATGTTCCCGCGCGAGCGCGTGCTCGCCTCGCTGGTCAAGTACGACATCGCCTACGCCGACGACGAGCCGACCGAGGCGCTGCGGGAGAAGCTGGCCCGCTTCTACGCCGACCGCACGCTGCTGAAGCGCCCAATCACGACGGCGGACCAGGCCGAGGCCATCTTCCTGCTGCTCGGCGACCGCTTAGCTCAAACCACGGGTCAGATCATCACGGTCGACGGCGGCCTGCACGAGGCGTTCCTGCGTTAGACAGCATGGAGGGACGGAGGAGAGGAACAAGCATACCGCGTGACTAACCCTATTCAGAGCTCAACGCGTTGCGCGCGACCATCGGCAAGACCTGTCCTGGCTCGTATATTGAGGATAGCGGTTCACGGTGGCGGTGAGGACGTTGTGTTGGCGGCGGTTTCAACAGCGGACGGGAGATTGTTCCACGCCACTGCGGCTGGCTGAGTCTGGACCGGATGGTGTGTCAGCCGTGTGGGCAGACCACGTTTTACGCGCACAGACGGTAGCCTCCCACCGGTCCGTACCATCCCTCCTACCTTTAAGCCAGTCAGGAGTACGGCATGCCCGTGTCCGTCCGGAACTGTCCTGGCCGAGACCGGGCCGAGAAGTGCATCCGCGCATGGATAGCGAGGTGCAATCACAAGCAAGACGGAATAGCGCGCTGACGAGCCCGGTACAAAAAGAAGACATGCGCGCCCCGCTTATGCCCGCGCCCTACCGTCGACGGAGCGGCGTGTAGCCCATTCCGACGCCGCCCTACGCGAGCCGTTCATGCATGTCCATGCGGTGCGGCGCATACTCATCCATGCCCAACGTGTTGCCGCGCCCCTCAGCGCGGCTCCGCTCCGGCAACAGCCCTTCTCACGCACTGGCACACTGGCTAACGCACGCCGACCCACTCATGGCGCGTCTTCCCAACCGACCATGAAGTGGTTGCGCCGCACCCTTTCGCCGCGCCTTTGAGGTACTTCAGCGCAACAATTCATGGCGCGCCGTGAGGGAAAACGCGGATGAGGCAAGCCTTGACGGGGACAGGTCTGCTAGCCTGTTCACGCGTGCGGATACAAGGCGTATTCCCTCTCTCTATCGTCTGTATTCTCTGTCGTTTATTGTCGTTCCGACACAACCGTCGTGGTGATGTGCCGTGCCAGCGGTACGACACGGTCCGGCGACAAGGCGTGACCTTCGGCCCAGACCACGGCAAAGCGGTCGTCTCCCAGGGCGGCCCGTGTTGCCTCCACGTCGCGCTCATGACGGACACGATCCGCCGCGGGTAGAGGAGCGCCGATCTCCTCGCGGAGCGCCGCCGCTGTCCCGAACAGCAGCCCCGCGTGGTCGGGTTGCCCCACCCCCCTGGCTGCCGCTGCCATGCCCTCCAGGCAACGCGCCATCTCCAGGGTGTCGCCCAGCTCGCGCTGCATGATCAGGCCCTCGGCATAGCGCGTATACGCGGTCGCGTCATCCCCCTCACCCCGCGCGATATCCCCCAGCATGGCCAGGGCTGACGCGATGCCCCAGCGATCGCCGACCAATCGTCGCATGGCCAAACTCTCCGTACAGAGCGTCATAGCGCGCGTATCGTCGCCCAGGTCTTGCGCGAGTTCAGCCAGGTTCGCGAGGGCGCGCGCTATGCCCTGCCGCTCGCCCAGTTCTCGTTGCAGGGCCAGGCTTTGCTCGTAGAGCGCCGTGGCATGTGCATAATCACCCCGGTTCCGTGCCACGATTCCAAGATTGTTGAGCCCCGCGCCGGCGCTCCATGTGTCGCCTAACTCGCGGGCCAGGGCGAGGCTCTGCTCGTACAGCGTGGTCGCTCGCTCGTACTCGCCCCGGAACAGGGCGACGTTGCCGAGATTTTTGAGCGCGCGGCCCATGCCGGGCGTGTCCCCCAGAGCGCGCGCGAGCGCCAGGCTCTCCTCGTGCAGGGCGACCGCTCGCGCGTAGTCGCCCTGGCGAAACGCCACGTTGCCGAGATTGTTGAGCGCCGAGGCAATGTCCTCTCCGGCGCCCTCACGGCGCGCCAGGGCGAGGCTCTCCTCGTGTAGGACCACGGCCCGCGCAAAATCGCCTTGCTGCGTCGCCAGGATACCGGCCCCTTTGAGCGCCTTGATGCGCACCGCCACTGACGCCGCTGTATCAGGGACCGCATGGGCTGCATCCAGGGCCAGTAAATCGTCCAGCCAGTCTCGCCCCTCGCTCAGGTGGCCGTGCATCCACCAAAAGCGCCACAGCGCCGCAGCGAGACGCAAGCCCAAACCATAGGCGTGACCTGTTCGTGCCCAACGTAAGGCCGCGCGCACGTTGTCGTGCTCCCGCTCTAACAGCGCGACCCAGTCCTCCTGCCGCGGGCCGATGAGATGTCCCTCCGCCCCCTCGCACAGGGTCAGGACGTATGACGCGTGCCGGCGCGCGAGCGTGTCAGTGTCGCCGCACGCATCCGACCGCTCGCGCCCGTACTCGCGCACCGTTTCGAGCACGTCGAAGCGCGCCTCCTGCTCAATGTCCCATCCCGCCCGATCGTGTCTCACGGGATGCAACAGGCTCTTGTTGACCAGGGACGCGAGCACGTCCAGGGCATCCGGCAGGGTGCTGGCGTCCCCGGCGTCCCCGGCGTCCCCGGCGTCCCCGGCGTCCCCGGCGTCCCCGGCGTCCCACTCATTGTCCACATCGCACACAACCTCGGCCGCCTCCAGGGAGCAGCCGCCGGCGAACACGCAGAGCTGCCGGAGTACGCGCTGCTCGCGCGTGGTGAGGAGGTCGTAGCTCCAGTCGAGGGCCTTGCGTAGCGTCTGCTGGCGCTCCGGGAGGTCGCGCGCCCCGTCGGTCAAGACGCGCAGGCGGCGCCCGAGGCGCGACAGGAGTTGGTGGGGTGGTAGCACCGTGACGCGGGCCGCCGCCAACTCGATCGCCAGCGGGAGGCCATCGAGTTGCCGGCAGATCTCCACCACGGTCGCGGCGTTGGCCGTGGTCAGCGCGAAGGCGGGATTGACCGCCCGCGCCTGGCGCAGGAACAGCGCGACGGCCGGACACTGCGCGAGTTCATCGACCGGAGGAAGGCGCGCCGGGTCGGGGATGGCAAGGGGGGAGAGACGATATTCCTGCTCGCCCCGCACCTGGAGCGGCGCTCTGCTCGTCACCAGCGCGCCCACCTCGGGACAGGCCGTGAGGAGGTCGACGATGAGCGGCGCGGCCGCCGGGATCTGCTCGACGTTATCCAGCAGCAGCAACACCCGCCGCGACCGCAGATGGGCGCGGACGCGCGCGTCGAGCGGCCGCGCACCGTTGTCGCGCACGTCGAGCGCCCGCGCGATGGCTGGCATAACGAGGCTCGGGTCGCGGGCGCTGGCGAGCGCGACCAGGAACACGCCGTCGGGGTACTGCCGCGCCACCGCGGCCGCCACGTGCAACGCCAGACGCGTCTTGCCAACCCCGGCTGGCCCCGTGAGCGTCACGAGGCGAGCGTCCTCGCGGTACAGGATATCCTGAATCGTCGCCGCATCGCTCGCTCTCCCGAATAGCGGCGAGAGCACCGCCGGCAGGGTGTGTGGGTGAGTGCCCGTCGCCGCGGTCAGGCGCGAGCGCGGGCGCGTTCCCCACTGCTCGGCGGCGGCGGCGAAGGCGGCCCGGTCGTGGGCCGGGAGCGCGAGCGCGTCGGCGAGCAAGCGGACCGTGTCCCGCTGTGGCGCGTGCTCGACGCCGCGCTCCATGTAGCGGATGTTGCGCACGCTGACCATCGCGCGTGCGGCCAGCCCCTCCTGTGTTAGGCCCGCGGCGAGCCGGTGGTAGCGGAGGAGCCGTCCGAAGCCTGCTAGTCCCGTCCCGTCGGGGTTTCCATCCATGTTTCCGCCCCTGTCCACGACACCCTGTCCGGGCGTCTCCTCCAGCTCGACGCGTCCCGGATGCGTCGAACCAACAACCGTGGGTAACCCTGGGCGTGCCCGTTGTGATGATAGCACGCGGCGCCTGCCGTTTTTGCAGCTTTTGTTGCCGCTATCGTTGCCGCCTTTTCCTGGTTAGGCCGCCGCGCGCGCGCCAGACTGAAGGGTAGGCGTTCCATTGGATCAACCGCTCGGTACGGGCAGAGGAGGACAGATGAGAGCAGGAGCGAGGATACTGGCACGACTGGTCGTCGTGGCCAGCGCCGTGGCCGGCGCGGCCGCCCCCGTGTGGCACGGCCTACCCACGGCCCGCGCGGACGACTACCGCAACCTCATGGCCGGCGACTTTTATGGCTATCAACGGAACGCCTCGTCGTTCGCCACCAACGACGACCTGGCCGTCGTCACCGGCGCCAGGTACGCGCGGGCGATTGTCGTCTACAATTGCGGCTACAACGCGACTGGCGTCTCGTTCAACGCGCGCCGCTTCCCCGGGTATAAGGGCATCTCGTTCACCGTGGGTATCTCGGACCGGTCCGACGTGGACGTGCGCGCCGATTTCACCGTCACAGCTGACGGCACAGCGGTGTACAAGGACGCCTTGCGGCAGGGCGCGGTCCCCAGGCGTGTCACGTTGATGTTCGGCCAGGCGGACGTCTTCAGCTTTAGCGCCGTCACGAAGACGCGCGACAAATGCTCTAACGTCATCCTGGGCAACCCTATCATCGTGCATAGCCAGCCGATCGCCGGATCGGCCCCGCCGGCCACGAGTCCACGGTCCCTGGTCGCGCCGGACTTCTCCGGCTACCAACGCGCTATGTCCTATTTCGAGACGAACAATGACGCGGCCCGTATCGCGGGCAGCCGGTTCGGTCGCGCCGTCGTCATCCACAACTGTGGCTACAACGCTACCGGCGTGTCGCTCAACGCGCACCGCCTGCTGGGGTATCGATCAGTCCGGTTCGACGTGGGAATCACGGACGCGACCGATGTCGACGTACACGCGGACTTCAGCGTGACAGCGGACGGCGTCCAGGTCTACAAGACATCGTTGCAGCAGGGACAGCTCGCCGCGCACGTCACGATACCGTTCGGCCGGGCGGAAGTGTTCGGTTTCGGCGCTGTCACCACGACACAATACAAGTGCGCGGACGTCATCATCGGCAATCCGGTCGCCCTACCCTGAGCAGGTCAGGGGGCGCTGGGTTTCCTACTCCAGCAGCGACACGTCCGCCTCACTGCGTGCTGTTTCATATAAGGTGACACGGCGCGCGGCGCGGTCGCATAGGCGCGGTACTGTCGGGTGTAGCATCAGTTCGATCTGGACAATCACCGTCGCGCGGGATTCCCAGGGTTTCACTCCACTCGACCTGCCTGCTCATGTAGAAGTGGACGGGCCACCAGAATTACCCGACGTGACCCTCGTCCGCACAAGCGGAGCCACCGCCGTACGTGTGATCCGTCGATGGCAGCTCATCGTTGGGGCCAGCGCAGGAGCGCCGTCCACTTCTACATGAGCACGCTCAGATAGTGGAGTGAATTCCTGGGGCTACGGTCGTGATCAGCAGCTAATCAATGTGTTCTTGGTCAACGGCCTGGCTATGCGTTTTCCTTGCACCTTGATGAGAGGCGTCAGAACTCAGAATACACGGCCAAAAACCGCCTCACGCGACCCTGTCCGGCTACTTTCCAGATCAATTAATCGTATCTTATCAAAAACCTGGGGGCTGGGTATACTGAGGCCCCTAAGTACAACGCCACAGAAGAAACATCAGGAAATGCTAGAGAAAAAGGGCGGCTGCCTCAAGGGCCTCTTCGGGAGATCCATAGAAGTCGCCGGACGGAAAAACGGCGAGTTCGTAGGACGTTG
>JAABUX010003309.1_pt1 | contig 21500 bp, 22 predicted proteins | sample 5561851 | NCBI WGS metagenome assembly JAABUX01 (sample SAMN10711883, study PRJNA513361) | rock metagenome | isolation source: Antarctica rocks | place: Antarctica: Victoria Land, Richard Nunatak red sandstone | collected 2016-01-03 | reverse complement strand
CCCGGCGCTGTAGGACTCCTTGCTGTTCTCAGCCCACCACGGCGCGACCTCGCCCTTCACGGCGTTCCACTCGCGTCTCAGGCCCGCGAGCGTCCACGGCACGCTCACCGTCCGCTCAAGCCTTGTCACCTCGCTGTCGGCGAGCTGCTCGGTCAACGCCGCGCTTCGCACGCGCTGTCGCTCGTCCAGGCGCGCCTTCACGAGCGCCAATCCCAGTTGTACGCGAACCGCCGCCCGCCGCAATGCGACGCCAGCGCTCTCGCCTGCGCCGGGGTGGGATCGAGCGCGAACCGGTAAGCCTGCGTCACGAGCATCGCCTACGCCGCCTCGCCCGCCGCCTCGAGCGCACGCTCCGCGCGACGCCTGGCCGACCGGCGGCCGTACAGGCGCGCGCACATCGACGTGAGCACCATCGGTGAAGTCTCGCACCAGGTCATCGTCGATCTCACGCTCCTCGACTAACTCGCTCACCGTCGCGCTCACGGCAAGTCCTTGCCCAGTCGCCCACGCCGCCAGCCGCCCGACCTGGCGCTCCAAGTCCTCCCGCTGATCCGAGGAAGACACGCGCGCGTAAAGGGCCCCTCCATCGCCAGCGGCGCGTGGCTTATCGACCACGATCGTCCCCGATGGAAGCTGACGCGCGGGCAGCGGCAGCTTCCCATCCCGCCACCACCGATACGCGGTGATGTAGTGGACGCCCTCCTCCCGCGCATAATCCGGGAGCTTCATCGCCGAAAAGCCTACGGCTGCCATCGGACGCTAAGAAAACGGCGAGCAGTTCTCAACCCTCGCCGCCCGCCCCACTTCGCAGTCGAGTACGGGCTCGTGGGCCTCCTGCGGGCGGTCGACATCGAGGCCCGCTGTCACCGCTACCAAAGGCAAAGGACAGCATCGAAGACAGGAAGAAGCGGTGGGGGGTGATCCTGGACGATCTCTATCGCAAGCTCAGACGCAAACCACGATCATTCAGCTGGTCGGCTTTGCCGACCAGACCGCGGCCATCCTTGGCCGCTTGATTGCCGCAGGCGACCGGGCACTCGGAAAAGCCAGCACGGTGTGCGTTACGGCTAACCTTACGGTCATGGAGCACACGATCGGGGTCGATAAGGCCCGCGCCCGGCTGGGCCAGCTCGCCGAGCAGGCCGCCGCCTCAGAGCCGGTGATCCTCACCCGTCGTGGCGAGCGTTGCTCATCAGTCCCGACGACTACGAGCAGCTGCTCTCAGAGCGCCGCGCCCACGCCCGCGAGCAGCTAGCCGATCGCCTGGCCGCTGTGCGGCAGAGCGTCACCGCCTCGGGCCTTGACGCGTCCGTCGTCGACGAGGCGATCGCGGCTGCGCGCGCCCTCGATTGACCACACGCATCGTCGCCGACACCAACGTGCTGGTCTCCGGGCTGGGGTGGTCCGGCCCCTCCGCCCAGGTCCTCGACGCGGTGCGCGACGGCCGCCTGCAGCTGGTACAAAGCCCCCCACTGCTCACCGAGCTCCGTCGCGTCCTGGCCTATCCCAAGCTCGCCCGGGCGATCCCCGAGCGGACCGGCGGGGCCCCCCGCGCTCGGCGCAGCGATCCGCTGAAGCGGCGCGCCGCTGACCTGGGGGCGCGACGGCCCGCTGGTGCCGAGGGTGCGCGCCACCGCCCGCCGCGCGGTGCAGTCCGCGCGAATCCTGAGCTCCGCGCCCGCGGCGAGCCCGTCACGCCCGGCCGCCGCGGCCGGTTACCTGCTGGGCGCTCCCACCGACCGCACCGTCCCGCCGTACGCCCAACTCGAAGCCTGCCCCGACGAAACCCGCCACAACAAGCTCCCCTACTACACCTGCCAGGCGAAACACAACCCGCTGGAAGGAGGTGACCGCCATGGAAATCATCTTGGTTTGAACCACCACCGGACGGGCGGGGGCCGCATACCACCCCCTACCCGCACGGCCCCACCCCCTGGTGACCACACACCAACCAGCGACCAACGCGAGCACACCGACGCGCGCAAAAGAGCGCCTCCCCACCTGCCGCTCGGCGATCCGGCCGACCGAACGAAATCGACCGACCGGTCGTTCCCCCCAGCCGTTACGGTTCGGGGTACCCGCAGGCTGATCGAAACCACGACCGGAGGAACGCCGATGTCCAGCTACACCACGAAGAACCTGATGGAGATTGACGACTCCGCGGCCGACAGCGACTCGGGCATGGAGGCCCGTTTTGCTCGCAAGCACCTCGATTCGGAGCACCTCGGCGTCAGCTACTTCCGGTGGGGCGCCGATGTTCGCTCCCGGTTCGGTCACAGCCACCGCGAGCAGGAGGAGGCCTACGTCGTCGTCTCGGGCTCGGGACGGCTCAAGCTCGATGACGAGATCATCGAGCTGCGCAAGTGGGATGTCGTGCGCGTGGCGCCCGGGGTGATCCGAGCGTTCGAAGGCGGCTCCGAAGGGCTCGAGGTGATCGCCGTCGGCGCCGATCGTCCGGAGGGTGGCGACGGTGTGATGGCCAAGGAGTGGTGGACGGACTAGCGTGACGCGTTCACAGCCCGGGCCCCCGGGCCGGGGCTACGCTGCCGCGCCTGCCCAGAGGGGGCGATCCTCTCTCGCCAAGCTGATCCTCGCCGGGGACCGCGATGCACTCGCTGGGTTCTTCGACGCCCGCGAGCCCAAGGTCCGGAGCTTCTGCGCCGAGGCGTGCCCGGCGGAGCTGATCGAGGACCCGGCGACGCGGCGCGCGTCGACTTAATCGGGCGCCTGCGCACGACCGGCGCCTGGGACGTGGAGGTTCTGGACCTGGACTATCTGCTGCTGAAGGCCACCCGGTCCGCCGCCGCGGGCTGTTTCAAGGTCGAGGCGCCGCCGCTGATCGACGAAGCGTGGCAGCGAAAGTGGACGGGACGACCGACCGACGAGGCCACGTGTCAGGCCATGCCGGAGCTGCTGGCCTGATCGCGCCGAAGCTTACCGGCGAGCGCCGCGGAAGTAGGGCGCCAGCGTGAACACGGTGGCCAACGGCCTCAGCGAACGGGCTCGGTCGTAATCTCGTACGGCCGGACCGAGCTGGCCCAGCTCAGTCTCGATCCGCGCCAGGATCAGCCAGTGTCGATAGTTGGTGGGCTCGCGCGAGGTCGCCTGGCGCAGATCCTGGGCGGCCGGCGCGAACCGGCGCCATGACTCGAGCACCAACCCGCGCTGCTCGTAGGCGCTCGCCGACCACGGCTCGGCATCGACCGCGTCCCGCGCCCAGGCGAGTGCCACGTTCACGTTGCCCGCTGCGGAGGCGGTCTGGCTGCGGCGTATAGCCGCGGTGCTGATCAGGCCCGGCACCTGCACCAGGCCCGCGACCACCGCGCCGAGCACCAGGGCCGCACGAGCCGCCCGCGTCAGCCGCGGCGGCCCAGAGCCGAGCCGCGCCCCGAGCACCGCAACGCCCCCGAGCGCGAGCACCGTGACCGCCGTCGACTCCCACATCCAGTCGACCGAGGCATGCAGGAGATAGACGACGAACGCCGCGACGAACGCCGCGCTCGCGCCGGCGCTCGCGCCGCGCCGGGCCCGCCGGCGCACCGAGACGCCGAGAGCGAGCGCGCTGATCGCCACCCCGACGATCAGCAGCAGGCCGGGCGCCCCGAGCTCGGCCAGGTCCTGGAGCCAGATGTTGTGCGCGTCGCGGACGAACTCCGTATCGGTGGCGTGGCGGTTCCACCAGAACTCGAGCGTCCCGGCCCCGGTTCCATCGAACGGGTGCGCGTCGAACGCGTTCAGCGTCACCTTCCACAACGGGTAGCGAGTACCGCTAAGGCTCGCCAGCCGCGCCGTCGGATCGGCGCTGGCAACGGCAGCGCTCGTGTTGGGGTGCGAGAAGGAATGCCACGCGTGCTGTACGAGTCGCGGCCCGAGAACCGCGGCCGGCACGAGCAGGGCGACCGCGCCGAGCGCCGCGAGCGGACGGACTGACCGGCGCGGCAGCCGCCAGCGGTCAGAGCGCAGCAGGCTACCGGTGAGCACCGCGGTCCCCGCGCACAGCCCGGCGGCGATCGCGAGCGCCGCGAACACGGTGGAGGCGCCCCGGGACCCGGTCGCGTGGGCGATCTCAGGCGCGCCCCGAACGGCCAGGATCGCCAGCGTCGCACCCGCAGCCGCGACGACGGCGTGGATCAGCGTCGTGGCCCGGTTTCGGCTGACGACGAGGATCGCCACTACGCCCAGCGCCGTCCCGGCCACACCCGCACGGGAGTAGGTCAGGTACGTCGTCAGGCACGCGACCGGCACGAGCGCGAGCGCGACCCCGCGGCGAGTCCGCGAGCGGTCGTGGGCGCTCCAGGCGAGACCGATCGAGGTCGACATCGCCGCCCACGCCGCCACCGAGTTCCAGTACCCGAACGGGTAGCTGAGGCGATCGAAGTGGAAGGCGACAGCGACCTGATCGGCTCCGAAGACCGAGGGGGCCAGCCGGCTCCCGACCGCCAGCGCACAGACGATCAACGCCCCCAGCCCGAAGCCGGCGGCGGCCGCGCGCCAGTTCGTGCGATCGAGCGTCGAGCCGATCAGCGCGACGAGGCCGGCGTAGTCGAGCACCCGAGCGAGCTCTTGCGTGGTCCGCTCAGAGCTCTCGGTCCAGAGCAGGCTGAGTGCGGTCCAGAGGGCGAATGCCAGCAGCATCGCGAGCAGCGCCAGCGCCGGCTTTGATGGCCGGGCGCGCGGCAGCAGTCCCAGGCCGATGCCGATCGCGAGCACCCACCAGATCACCAGCCCGTGCTCCTGGAAGATGACGATGTCGTAGGAGCCGCCCCGGAGGGCGTAGACGAGGACCAGTCCGAGGGCACCAACGAAGGCGCAGGCTCGAGCCACCTGCACCGATCGCGTCGCCCGGCGAGCTGAGCCGCCGGGCGCAGCACCGGCCGAATCCGGCGCGTTCAGAGCGGGCGCCTGATCGGCTACCATCGAGAGCGATCGGCGATGAGCCTCGCAAGGCGTCTAGGAATCGTGCTGAGCGTCGCCCTGCCGCTGACGCTGGGACCGGGCATCGCCACCGCAGGCGCAGCGACCGCAGCCGGCGGCTGCACCGGCAACCCCGCCAGCGCGATCAACCAGTACTGCGAGACCATCCCCGCGCCCACCGGAGCGAAGTCGCCGGTTGCCGGGACGCCGGCACTGAGAACCGCGCTCCCACCGCGGGTCCTGCGCCAGATAAACTCACCGACCGGCTCGATCTCCCCCGCCGCGCGCCGCCAGCTCCTGACACTGCCCGCGCCGGCCGGCGCCCGGCAGGCGCGCCGGGCCGGCGCCCGGCAGGCGCGCCGGCACGGCAAGCGTGCCGCGAGAGTGGTGGGAGGGTTCGCGGGGGTCGCTGGAGCCGCAGGCGTCACCAAGCGCGCGAGCATCGGCGGCGCGAGCGTGTGGTCGCTGTCACTCATGCTGATCCTGATCCTGGTCGCGATCGCCCTGATTCTGAGCACCGCCGCGTTCCTGCGCTGGCGCGCTCACCGCCGCGCGGCCTGACCGGCCGACCGGGGGATCGGCCGGATCAGCGACTCATCCATCCTCGCCATATTGTCAGGCCGGACGGGACAACGCGTGCGGTAGAGGGACTAGTGGACGGGCGGCGCAGGCGAGAGCGGCGGGCTTGAATCTCTCGGCGGGTGGCACAGGAAGCCGTCAGGCGCTCCCTTGGCACTCGGTCGATCGATGCCTGGCTGGCTAGCTCAGGCCTGCGCCCGCCTCACCGAGTCACCCACGGCAGCATGCTCAAGACGCTTGACGCGATGCGTGAGAAGCCGGCAACGCGCCATGGCTGAGGTGGTGACCGACGCGTCAGCGCTCGTTGACCTGCTCCTCGGCAATGAGCTTGGGACGCTCTCGCATGGTGGGAGGAGCACGTCGCCGGCGCCGAGCGTGTGGAGGGTGCGGTAGCCGGCTGGATGGGGGTCGGTGCGAACCTCGACGGTGCGGGCGGGTATGTCGATGAGCCAGTAGGCGAGGATCTCGGCGACCGCGTACAGCTCGGCTTTGCAGCCGCGGTCGATTGCGTGCGAGGAGACGGCCACCTCCACGACGAGCAAGGCGCTGGTGGGGTGGCGGTCTGGGTCGATAATGCCAAGCTCCGGGGTGCTGTGCTCCCCCTCCCGTAACGAACAGCGAACACTGACCGCCAGGCGACGACCTCGCGTTTCGACGGGCAGGCGGACGCTGGTGACGGAGGGCTGGATGGGCATCGGCCTAGCGCTCAGCCGTGACCTTGCGCGCCGGGGCGCCCATGTGATCCCGGCCGGCCGTTCACCGACTCCCATTGCGGCTGCTACTCGAAAGCAGCTCCATGAATGTCGGTATGTTTAAGGTGGCGCCGCCAGCCGATCGATTTGGTGGATCTCCAGTTCTGTGCGCCATAAACTAGTGCGCCTGACCGCGCGGAATGAACCTATCTAGGGGGCTTTGCAAATGTCCGGACACGTTGCCGACAAGCGGATTCTCGTTACAGGAGGGGCGGGATTCCTGGGGTCGAGAGTGTGCGCGCAGTTGCGTACCCTTGGAGCGAGGGAAGTGATCGTTCCCCGGCGTGCCGAGTACGACCTGACCATGCCGGATACTGCGCGGCGGCTACTCGCGGACGTGGATGCCGACATCATCGTGCACCTTGCCGCGGAGGTTGGCGGCATCGGCGCCAACCGCGCGAGTCCCGGCCGCTTCTTCTACGCGAACATGGTCATGGGGGTCCATCTGATCGAAGAGGCTAGGCAGCGGGGGGTGGACAAGTTCGTACAGGTTGGCACCGTCTGCTCGTATCCCAAGCACACCCCCGTGCCCTTCCGCGAGGAGAACCTGTGGGATGGCTACCCGGAGGCGACCAACGCCCCTTACGGGCTAGCGAAGAAGGCGCTATTGGTCATGCTCCAGGCCTACCGCGAGCAGTACGGGTTCCCCGGCGTGTATCTGATGCCGGTCAACCTCTACGGACCCGGCGACAATTTCGACCCAGCATCGAGCCACGTGATTCCCGCCTTGATCCGCAAGTGCGAGGATGCCCGTCTCGCTGGCGCGCGGGAGATCGTGTGCTGGGGCACGGGACGAGCGTCGCGCGAGTTTCTGCACGTGGCCGACTGCGCGGAGGCAATCGCGCTGGCCACCGACCGCTACGAGAGTCCTGAGCCGGTGAACCTGGGCAGCGGGCAGGAGACGACGATTCGCGAGCTGGTTGAGACGATCGCTCGCCTGAGCGGATTCAAGGGGGAGGTCAGGTGGAATAGCGACAAGCCCGACGGGCAGCCGAGACGCCGGCTCGACACTTCGCGCGCCGAGGAGCGCTTTGGCTTTATCGCGACGACGCCGTTCGAGCAAGGCCTCACGGAGACGATCGCCTCGTACCGGGAAACGACAAAATCGCTCGCAGCGGTCGAATCGCAGCCGGCCTCGAGCTCGTGATCCGTCTGCGCTACTAGCGATGCGCATCCAACTCTGGAGCTACAACTACGATCCCGAGCCCACGGGAATCGGGATCATGAGTACGGTCTGGGCCAGGGGCTTGCTGAGCCGTGGCCACCACGTTGGAGTCGTAGCGGCGCATCCGCATTATCCCGAGCCACGCTGGGGAACACGCGTACTTCCGTATCGTGAGGAGCGCGCCGGCATCGATGTGCTCAGGCTCCCCCTGTGGATCGGTCGTGGGACCACCGCCGAGCGATACCGCCAGGAGCTCACGTTCATGGCTGCGCAGGCGGCGGCGACGCCCTTTCTCGGACGCCCGGATGTCATGGTCTCGGCGTCGCCCTCCTTTCCGGCGTTGCTGCCGGCGCTCGCGAATATCCGTGCACGAGGCATCCCCTGGGTCCTGTGGCTGCACGACCTGCTCCCCGACGGCGCCACCGCGACTGGGCTCGTGGAGGAGGGGGGCGCCGTGATCAAGCTCGCGCGGCGGCTCGAGCTAGCCGCGTACCGCGGAGCTGACCGGATCGTCGTTCCCTCACGCTCGTTTATCGACAACCTGGTTGCGAAAGGAGCGCAGCGGGAGAAAATCGAGCTGATCCACTACCCCGCGACCCGGATACCAGAACGACTGGCCAAACCGGGGATCCACACGCAGAGCCTGCGGATCCTATCGATGGGGAACATCGGGCACTCGCAGGGCCTGACACCGCTCGTGAGAGCCTTCGAATCTCGGCCCGAGCTGACCCGCGACGCATCGCTCGTGATCACTGGAACCGGGGTGGCGGCGCACGAGGCACGCGCCGAGGTCAGGTCCGATCGCGTGCACATGCTCGGGATGGTCGATGACGATCGCCTCGAGCACGAGCTACGTGCGGCCGATCTCGCGCTGGTCAGCCAGCGCTCCGAGGGATCCGAGTTCAACATCCCCTCGAAGCTCATGAACTTCATGGCCTACGGACTGCCCGTCCTAGCGGCAGTCAACCCGGCCCGGGAAGTCGCGCGGATTGTGCACGAGTCGAGGGCGGGGTGGGTTGTGGACTCGAGCGACGCGAACAGCTTCCCGCGTGAGATCGCCCGGATCGCAGACGCGAACGGCGAGATTCAGGAGCGAGCCGCCGCCGCACGCCGCTACGCCGATGAGCACTTCACGCAGAATGGCTTCGCCGTCCGGTTCGAGCAGACGCTGCAGGCCGTGGCGGGCTCGGTGCGTCGTGTGGGGACTCCATAGCCCGTGTCTCTCCGATCGTCACGCGCCGCAGGGTAGTCGCCCGGGGAGGGCCGCTACGATGTGCCTGGAGACGGAGCCACTGTGCATCGAGACAGGGCGCGCGTGCAGTATTCTCGGCGGTTTGAGCGCGGCCGGCGTGCCTGGGGTTAGCCGCGCTCGCTGTCGTGCTCTGGTTCGCTCCACCTTCCTTTCCCCTCCTGATGAACGATGACAGCGAAGCCATAACCGTCGCGGGATCACTGCGAGCGCTGCGCGCGCAGCGCCTACTCATTGTCGGGGTGATTGCTTTCTGCATCATTGTGGCGGTCGGCGTCTCGCTCGCTCTGCAAAAGACGTACACCGCGACCGCCTCGATCGCCGTGGCCGACCCGAACAGCGACCTCGGGCTGGTCGGAGGAACAGCGGGGACCGCCCAGACCGCGCAGCAAATAGCGTCCGCGCACGCGGGCCAGGTGCTCCGCGACAGCGTCGTCTCCGCTGCGATCAGCGATCTCCGCACCAACCGCTCGCCCGCTTCGATCCGGCGAGCGGTGAGCGTCCAGGTGGACCAGACATCGGCCCTTCTGAATGTCACCGGCAGCGACCCTCGCGCCAGCCTTGCCGCCGCCCTACCCAACGCAATCGCCAAGGAGGACGTCCGCCAGAGCATAGCCGGCGCGCGCGCCGGCTATGCGCAGGCGGCCCGGCGGCTAGCCGCCCTGATCAGGTCCACCCCCGCCAACAAGAACCCGGGCGTACGCGTGGTCTACGCGGAGCAACTCTCACGCCTGCAGGCGCTCAGCGCGGTCGCCTCGCCCGAGCGCATCGAGACGACGGCACTGGTACCGACTTCGCCCAGCTCACCGAAACCGGTGCAGAACGGGGTAATCGCGGCGTTCCTCGGTCTACTTCTCGGCATCGGCGCGGCGACCGTGCGATCGTCGCTCGATCGCCGGCTGCACTCGCCGCACGAGGTAGAGAAACGACTCGGCCTTCAGACGATCGGCCATGTGCGCAGCAGCGCGATGGGACAGGCCGTCGGACTGACGAGCAGCGAGAAGAATGGGTTCGAGCCCGCCGATCTGGAGACGTTCCGCGTGCTCCGCCAGAACCTGCTCTTCCTCGACGAGGGAACTTCGATGCGTTCGGTGGTCGTCACGAGTGCCCTGCCGCAGGAAGGCAAGACGACCGTCTCCGCTTCACTGGCCCTCGCGAGCGCGGCCGCGGGCAAGCTCACCCTGCTCGTCGAGTGCGATCTACGCCGCCCAGTGCTGGCCGAACGGCTAGGCCTCACGGCTGCGCCCGGGCTCGCCGATTACCTACTCGAGAAGGCCGAGCCGGAGGAGGTGCTGCGCGTGGTCTCCAACAGCGGACAAACGCCCAGCTCTGGCGCTTTCCACTTCGCTACCGGGGGGGACCAAGCTAAGCCGCTCGTATGCATCCCCGCTGGTACGATCCCTGAGCAGCCAGCCGAGCTGCTCGGCTCTGAGCGCTTTCGCCACTTTCTGGCCTCGGTGTCTGACCAGTACGAGTTGATTGTGATCGACTCACCACCGCTGTTACCGGTAGTCGACGCGCTCGAGCTCATTCCGCTCGCGAGCGCCGTGCTGCTGTGCGTGCGCCTGAGCCAGACCACGGAGGCCCAGATGCTCGCCGGCATCGAAGCGCTCGGCCGGATCCCCTCTCGGCCCACAGGCTTGGTGGTCAGCGACCTTTCGCCCAAGAACACCGAGCAGGGGTACGGGTACTACTACAGCTACGCGCGCTGACGCGGTTGCAGCGTGCATCGTCTCTGATCGGGATGGACGTGGCAACACCCGCTCCCCCGTCCATTCTGCCTCGCGGCGCCGGGCCCCGACCCGCCGCGATCGGCGGGTCGCCAGCAACGCGGCGGCCCTCCCGGCCTGCGGCGTACGCTGGGGCCGCAGGCCTTCACCGCGCAGCGTTCGGGTGCCTCGCGCTCTCGATCCCGCTGCTGTGCCTCAATGCCCTTCGCGTCTCGCATTCGCTTTCCTTTGGTGATCCGCTGCTCGTCCTAGCGGGCGGGTTCGTCGCGCTGCGCTACCTGTGCCTGGGTCTTCCGCGGGGGGCGGTCCCTGTATGGCTTCCAGTCTCGTTCGCGGCGATCCTTGTCGCCGGGCTGGTCGCGGCGTTCCGCGGCAACACGGGCGCCAACCTCCTGCCGATGGTGGAGTTCGCCGGAACCCTGTTCGCGCTGCCGGTGATCGCATTGGTCTTGATCGATACCCCGCGCCGCTTGGAGATAGTCGTCGAAGGGTGGCTGTTCGCGGCCTCGATCAGCGCGCTCGCAGGCGCCGCCGATCTGGCGCTCCACCTTCACATCGGGCTCGACCTCACCGGATTGGACTTCGTCACTTACACGCATCGCGCGACCGGGCTGACGCTACATCCCAACCACCTCGGGCTCGTGTCTGCAATGGCCTTACCGGTGGCGCTGGTGCGGGCGATCCGTCCCGTGTCTCCCGGAGCAGGGCTCGGCTCCACGCTGCGCAACCTCGGATACGTCCTGGCCTTTGCTGTCGGCATCCTCGTCAGCGGATCACGCGTCGGCCTGATCGGCGCCGGCGCGGCGCTCGTCGCCATCCCGCTCCTCCAAGATTCCCGCCGTCGCGCCGGCCCACTGCTCGCGCTCCCGATCCTCATTGTCGGGCTGCTCGGGCTCGTCGTGTTGGACAGCCGACTCGCCGCGTCGCTCGGCATCGTCACGGGCTCGCGGCTCACCGGCGCAGCGGCAGGTACGAGCATCAGCAATGACTACCGGATCCGCGCATACACCGCGGGGCTGCGCCAGGTCGCTCACAATCCGATCGTCGGCGAGGGATTCAATGTGGCGCGCGTCGCCCACGACATCTACATCCAGCTTCTGCAGGCGGGCGGAATCATCGCGCTGGGAGCGTTCTTGCTCGTTGTTACCGGTGCGTTCCGCGTGCGCCGAGAAATCGACCGGCGACCGCAGCGGGTGCCGAGCAGCGACCTCGCCGTAGCCTTCAACGCCGCACTGGTCGCCTGGCTGGTGAACGGTGTGCTGCAGAACCAGCTGTATGATCGCTACCTATACATTCCGCTCGGGCTGCTGCTTGCGCTGCGCGAGATGAACCGCAAGCTCGCGGATAGGAAGTTCCGGCGTCTGGCCAACCCCGAGCGTGTACGCCAACTGCGCGAGCCCGACCCGCTCGCCCCGGCTAACGCGCTGTGACCGGAGCGAATGCTGGCGGCGGGACGGCTCGTTCGCTTCGCGTCGCCATGAGCCTGCTCTCACAGAACGAGACGCAGTACACCCGGTACGTGGACCAGCGTGCGCGAGCTCCTGCGTCGCTTCACTGATCCACGCCGCGTGAGCGTCGACGTGCTCTCCACGCCGGCGATTCGGGCGCGCCTACGCTCTGATGTCGGTCCCGGCGTCTCTCTGTCAACGGTTCGTCCGCTGCGACGAGGAAGCGCCCGTGTGCAGCGTGTCGCGATGCTTCGGGGCTGCACGCGCGTAGCGGGTGGTTGGCCCGCGGAGCCCAGCAGCCTGCAGATCGTAGATCGTGACGACACGTGGCAGCCGACAGGCGGCACTGGAAGCGTCAGCGGATAATGCATGCACTACATCGCAAAGCATCGCGATCTGCCGGAGAACTTCACGGCAGCGCAGCGCGCCTGGCGGGCGGTGACGTATGACCGGGCCGCGCGGCGAGCGGGCGGTAGTGATCCCACGGATTCAGGCCAGATGGCGCACGCGCTCGACACGCTGCTCGATGACCAGCAGCTCCGCTCCCATTTACGCTCAGCGGGGTTGCGCCGCGTCGCCGGCTTCTCGTGGGACGCCGCCACGCGGTGCACGTGGAGGCCTACCGTCTCGCGTGCGAGCTCGGCGCGCCGTGACGGTAAGTAAGCCGCAAGTGACCCGATCGCGAAGCCATTAGCCTTCCGCGTCGTGCCGCCCGGAGTAAATGATCACGACTACGCTCGGCGCCAGTGGTATCTCAACCGGCTGGCGCAGATTCCGCCGTTCACCACCCCTCGACTGCGGCGGAACGCCTTGCGGGGAGTCCGGGAGGGACGACGTCTGCGCCGTCGCATATACGAGCGCTGCGGCTCGTCGCGGTACTCACGTCCCGGGCTGCACGACATCGACGCCAAGCTCGAGTGTTACCTGCCCAAGCGCTCAGGGGTCTTCGTCGAAGTCGGAGCATTCGATGGCTATCGCTACAGCAACACCTACTTCCTCGAGCGCTTTCGTGATTGGAGTGGGGTTCTGATCGAGCCGATCCCCGAATCGTTCCGCATGTGCGTTCGCGAGCGTCGCCGCTCACAGGTGTTCAACTACGCGCTTGTGGGTCCGGACGCGCCAAGCAGCCTCACGCTGTCCTACGGTGGCCCGCTCTCCGCCGAACGCAGCAAGGAGCGCACCGGTGCCCAGCTGGGCCGCGGGACTGCTTTCGGCTGGGAGGAGACATATGAGGTGACGGTGGCGGCCCGCTCGTTGACGGCGGTGCTCGAGGAGGCGGCAGTTCAGTCGATCGACCTCCTCATCCTCGATGTCGAGGGCACCGAGGTCGATGTCTTGCGTGGGCTCAACCTCGACCGCTACGCGCCCGGCTTCATCCTAATCGAGACCAATGGCGCCGAGCGAGCGATCGCCGATGTCCTCGAACCGCGCTTCGCGTTCGTCGAGCAGTTCTCCGAGAACGACGCGTTCTACCGGCGCCGCGACGCGCAAGGCACGTCCGCCGCTACGCCGGCCCGATGCGCCCGCGCTCGACCGAGCCTTCACCTACCCGCGCGTGGGCTGCCGGCCTCGCAACCAGCACCAGGGGACTCTCACGCACACGCGTGAGACTGCGGATCAAGCATGCAGCGCTCGATCTGCCGCCGGGGGGCGTCCCGCGCGCTCACGATCGCGCGTTTTCTGCCCGCGTACGTCCTGATGCCCGCGTTCGGCGGCAGTGGAAGCTCGACGGATGCCCTCGAACGGGAGTGCGGCACGGCTCGATCCCACCCCCTCCGTCCGGCGCCGCGACGCACGGCGCCAGTGAACGAGTGATCGAGGTTCCCTGGGTGCTCGGACGACTCGACATCGCCCACTCGCCCGAGGTCCTCGACACGGGCTCGGCGTTCGCCCCGCACGCCTACCGTCGTCTGCTCCGTGGCATTGCCAGCATGTGTCGCCTCCACCTCGCTGACCTAGTCGACTGTGACATCCCCGGCGCCACTTCACACCACGCGGATATCCGGGCGTTGCCCTTCGGCGAGGAACGATTCGACACTTTGATCTGCATCTCCACGCTGGAGCACATCGGGATGGACAACCGCGAGTACGGGATCAACAATGAACGGCAGCGGGCGGCTGGCGAGGACGTTCGAACCCTTCGGGAGCTCGGGCGCGTCGTGCGCACCGATGGCAGCCTCTACGTCACGGTGCCCGCCGGCTGCGACGCAGACCATGGATCGTTTCGCCAATACAGCCCGGCCACGTGGCGCTCGGTGGTGGCACAGGCGGGCCTCGTGCATCGAGAGCTCGACTTCTTTGCTCATCGCTCCTTGACCGGCTGGGAGGCGGTCGAGCCCGAGGAGGTCCTACGGCAGCGGTACGGAGACGGAGCACGCGGGGCGGCGGGGCTCATCTGCGCCCGTCTCGCGCGCCGTCCGTAGCGGGCGGGGTCACATTGCAAGGGACGTGTCCGGGCACGACCTGCGCTATGGCTGCGCGAGCGACCATCGCCGGGGACCGACGCTCGCCGCGACCGCGCGAAGGAATCCATCGACCTCGTCACGAAGGCTCCAAGACGCCAGCCGTCTGAGCGAGGCTTCACCCATCGCTCGGCGTAGAGGCGCATTCGCAACGAGCTGCCCAAGGGCCTGTGCGGCGTACTCGGCGTTAGAGGGGGAGACGACGAAGCCGTTGAGGCCGTTCGCGACCAGGTCAGGGGCACAACCCACCTTCTGCGACACCACAATCGGAAGGGAAAAGTTCATCGCTTCCGGAACTGACAGGCCAAAAGTCTCATGGGCTCGTGAGAGCAATGCGAACACGTCAGCGGCCGCATAGGCCTCGGCGATCCGGGAGCGGTTCACGAATCCGGCGAGCTTGACGTCTGGGATCCGGTAGCGCTCGACGTGTTCGCGTAGCTGCCCCTCCAACTCGCCCGAGCCAGCGATCAGCAGCGTGCATCGCATCCGCTCGCGTACTCTTCGGAATGCCTCGAGTAGAAACTGCGGCTGCTTCTTGTGAACGAGCCGCCCGACGGTGAGGATCACCGGCCCGCCGTCATGATCGATCCCGAACGAACGTCGCAACCGCCCGCGCTCGGAGGCCAGCCGCTGCGCAGCCGCCTGCAATTGCTCGTTGTCGACGGCGTAGGGCGCGGAGAACATCCGCTCTTCGGGCATTCCGTAGTGCTCAAACCAGCGACGGTTCTCCGTGCTGACATACACGGCCGATCCCTGTCGGAACAGCAAACGCAGCGCGATCTCTTTGACCATCGCCGTCAATAACGGGCGCGGCTCGAGGAGCGTCTGCTCCTCGCGGAAGAGCACCGGTCGGTTCATCGCGCGCTGTGTCGCCGCCCCGAGCAGATAGGTCACCGAGTTGTATCCGCCGAGTGCAAGCACGTCGAATCGACCGCGGAGAACCTCGCTGGCAACATCCGCGTTCCTCACTGACCAGACATGGTCGCCAAGACCTGGGGTTACGGACGCACGCCGAAGATAGCGCGAGCGATAACCCGAGGTGAGATCGGTATCCCACCGCACCCCATGACCATATCCGAAGTCAAATGTGGACACACCCTCCGCAGAGGCGTAGATGACGGTGAAGTCCAGGGCTGGCTCCTGGTCGAGCTGGCGGTAGAGCGGCACCTTGACGGGGACTGGTGTTCCGATGAGCAGGGCGAGACGGATTGGACCGCGCTGCCCGTCTCGTGCGCGTGCCACGCGCGGTCCGCGGTGTGCTTCTTCGAAGGTACGGGCGGCCATGGCTGCGTGTTCACTTCGACTCGGCCGGCGTCATCAGTAACCAATACCGCTGAAAGTCCGCCGCACGGTCGGTGGATGGTGCGCCCTCCGAGAGCAACAGGAAGGCCGTGCGTGCGTCGCGATCGGCCAGCTCCTCCCACTCGGCCTGATCGCGAGGCTCAGGGCGCAGCACGATGACGCGATGCGTCGCGGCGAAGCGCTCGCGTAAAGTCGCCTCGACCCCGGCCCGTGCGAGAGGGTGGAGCTCGGCGAGGATCGTGCTGGTCGCCAGCTTGGGCACGCGAACGGGATTGAGCAGCTCTGTCTCGCACCCCTCGCAATCGCACAGGATGAATGCCCGGTCGCAGAGCACATCGGCAAGGGCATCGGGATCGCACGCTCCCCTCAGGCGAAGGCGATCGGCCACTCCGTTGAGCTCGCCCATATCGCGACACAGGTGCCGGCTGGCGCGGTCGGTCTCAAAGGCATGCACCTCGATCGCGGGGTCCGTCCGCATCGCCAGCCCGACCGCGTAGTAGCCCTCCGCCGCCCCCACGTCCACGACGCACGATGGGTGGCCCGCGATCGCCCTCAGCAGGGCGGGATACAGCTCGCACTCGTAGGAACCGAGCAGCTTCGCGGCCAGAAAGCTCGCACGGCCATCGGCGCGCGGCGGGAAGCGCATCCCGAGGAAAGGGCCGCGGCGCACGGTAAGCCCGTTTTCGCCTACGAAGCGATGGATCGCACCCCCGGCGGGCGTCATTCGCGCCATCCACCGCGGCCGCAGACCTCGGTAGGCCCGTCGCAGCGGCGAGTAGCCGCCCCACATGGTCTTGAGGCGTTTGATCATGTGAGAGCCTCGCGGGCGGGATTGCAGGCGGCGCGGGTGGCGCGCTGACCGGGCTTGGCCAGGATACCGCTCGACGCGCTCATCTTCACCGCGATACGGTGCCATGCTCAGGGGCATGAACGGGAAAGGTCCGGATCTGAGTCTACCTGCTCGCTACCACGAGCCGATGCAGAACGTCCTGCTCGGGAGGCTAGAGCCCCTGCTTCGGCCGGGGCTGAGCATCGCCGACGTCGGCGGCGGGCGTCACCCGTTGTTGGCGCCCGAGCGGCGCCCGTCGCCGTGTCGGTACGTCGGGATTGACATCGACGGTCACGAGCTGCAGGCGGCTCCGCCGTCGGCCTACGACGCGCACATCGTCTACGACATCACCCGCCCACGGCCGCTCCACGAAGCGTTCGATCTCATCATTAGCTGGCAGGTGCTCGAGCACATCCGGCCGCTGGACGTGGCGTTGACGCACCTACGAACACTTCTGCGCCCGGGCGGCACGCTCCTCGCCCAGCTTTCGGGCAGCTTCGCGATCTTCTCGCTCGCGGCGCGGCTCATGCCCCACCGCGCCCGCGTTCTGACCATGGCACATCTCCTTGGCCACCGTGCGGCGGAGAAGTTTCCAACCCACTACGACCGCTGCTACGAGCGGGCCCTCCGGCGCATGCTCGCCCCATGGTCCTCGATCACAATCCTTCCCTTCTACCGCGGTGCGCGCTACCTGGACTTCTCGCCGACCCTGCGCCGGGCCTACCTGGCGTATGAGTCAACGGCGGCCCGCCGCGGCTGGCGTGACCTGGCGACGCACTACCTCATCGTCGCCACGCGGTGACCAGTCGCTCCTAGCGCTACGGGCGTGGGACCAACTCCATCGCAACCTCCCGTTCTTGGTCGTAAAGCGGCAGACCGTCACTGGCGGCGACTGGAACGCGAGGCACTGCGCTCGCCAAACGCGGCACGACGATACCGAGCGCCAGGGTGCCCGAGAGCACCAGCGCCCAGGCAACGCCCGTGGCGCCACCGTCGATGAGAACGACGGCCAGCGGGAAGAGCGCCAAGGCCGCGATCTCGGCCGCGCTCCCGATGGCGGGGAGTCCCGCCCCGCGGGCGCAGTCGGCCAGTAGCCGGCGCAACGAGACGAGCAACGCGCTGATGAGCAGCACGCGCGCGATGCCCAAGGCGGGAGCGAACGCGTGTCCGAACAGATGGGGCACGAGCCACGGGAGTGCGAGCTCGACAGCCACCACCGCAAGCCCGCTGAGAGCAAAGCCGAGCGCCATGAACCGCAGAATCGTCCGTCTGGTCTGGCGCGCGTCGCGCTGCGCCGCCACGTGAGGGTAGGCCACAAGCCCAATCGCCTGTCCGATGAAGCGCGGCAGGTTGGTGAAGGCCACGCCGACGACGTAGAGACCGAGCGCAGCAGGCGAGATGAACAGTCCGACGATCGCCTGGTCGAGCTGAAACGCCTCGAGCGGCGCCACCGAACCGAGAAGGCCCTTGAGGCCGAACCGGATCATCTCGGGCAGCGCCGGAGCGTCGGCGCGCCCGGACGACATCGGCCTGCGCCGAACCGAAAGCGTCGAGGAGATGGCTGGCACTACCACCGCAGCGTCCCACGCCCCCATCACCGCGATCAGGCTGTGCACCTCCAACACGTAGAGCACGGTAAGGATGGACGCGTAGAGCGCCGGGAGAGCCAGGCGCTGCACGTTGAAGGCCCCGAAGCGGCGCTCTCCCTGCAGGATCGCGAGTGAGTACTGGTAGACGAGCAGCGCCGGCGTGGCGAGAAGGCTGATGGCCGCTGCCTCGCTCACCTCTGGTGAGGAGTCAGCAAACAGCGCCACGAGGATCGCCGCGTGGAGGGCGGTCACCAGCGGTACCTGCTTGATCCCGAAGCTGACGATCCGCAGGTGCGAGCGCCGCGAGAACCCGCCCTCGCGAGCGGTCCAGTAGGTGAGCGCCAGCGGCAGGCCAAGCGATCCAAGCTGGGTCACGATCGAGCCGAGCAGCAGCAGCAGCGCGAGGTGCCCGCGGTTGGTGACCCCGAGTATGCGCGCACCGAAGACTCCGCTCGCGAGCAGGGTGAGCTGGCCGGACATGCTGACCGCAAGGCTCCCGGCGGTCGCGCGCTGCAGCGCGGAGGATGCCCGGCGCTGGCGAGCAACCAGCTCCACGCGACGCCCGTCCCTCATCGGCCCTGGGGCGTCCAACGGAGCCGGCCCGGTGCGGCGCGCCCAGCCACCGACAGGGGCGAGCGCGCAACACCGGGCCATCCGCCACCAAGCGTCGTTTTCAGGGCATTGTCGATGACGGCGGCTTCCAGTAGAACGTCGTTTCCGTCGGCGTCATCGGCGCGTTGGGAAATCCTTGAAGGCGCGTGCTATGCCACGGGGCGAGCGGCCGATCCACCCGCCGGTACTGGGACAAATCGGAATTGTCCAGGATGAGGACTCCTACGGGCGCCACGAGCGGCATCGCCGCAAGGACGCAGGCCTTTGGTCGGCCTCCGGCGGCAGCCGCTCCCCGCGCTCGTCGATCTCGTTTCCGTCGACGACGACCAGATCAAAGCTCTCCGGGCGCTCCGCACTCAACCGGGCGGGAAACTCGCCGCAAGGCAGCAACTCGAGCGCGGCGTTGGCGCACCCGCTCAGCATCCCCGTGACCTCGGTGTGCCAGGTGGGCTCATTCTCGAGCGCGAGCACCGAGCGGGCGTGCCGCGCGTACCAAAGTGTCGAGCGACCCGAGCCGCATTCGAGCACACGCCAGTGCGGCTGGAGGATGCGCGCGAGAAAGTCGACGGCCGGAGTGCAAAACCAGGGACCCTCGGGCGTGCGATGGAGCAGTCGAGCCACGACGAGCACGGGAAGCTCGGCGATGGCGCCGAGCGGCACGAGCTCACTGCGCATCGTGTGCATGCGCGACCGGCGCCCGGGACTCGCCTGGACGATCCGGCGCAGGATTCCGAGCTGTGGGGAGGTCGTCTCGCTCACGGCTCCAGGAGCCGCCCCGAAGGGCGACGCACCTCCATAAACAGGCCGACCGGGCGGGTCTCCAGCAGGTCCAGGTCGGGCAACTCGCCGACGCGGAACGTCCGCACGGCCGCACCTGGCAGTCCACCCTGCTCGAGCAGCAGCACGAGCGACTCGGCGTCGTAGAGCCACTGGTGTATCGCACCACTGAACTGGCGGCGGATGAAGCGCTGCAGGAAGCTTCCCGGAATCTCCGAGAAAGCATTGACCTCGGATATGAACGCGTCGGCCGCGGTGCCCCAGCCGTTCTCCGCTTCGCCTCTGATCTCGCCCTGCAGGTAAGAGCTCGTCATCTCGCGCAGGTCCGGCGTACACACCCGCATCAGGCCTCCCGGAGCCAGCACCCTCGCACACTCGCGCGCGAAGTCGAGCGCCTGCCAGCGGCTGAGGTGCTCGATCAGGTGCGAGCTGTAGACGAAGGCGGCGGATCCGCTCGGATAGGGCAGCCGGCGGGTGACGTCGGCGTACACGATGTTCGTGGGGAAACCCCGGGCCTGGAAGTCACTGATCATTCCCACTCGGTGCATCGCGCAGCGCAGAATTGGCATGTGGGCGAGTAGAACGCTCGGCGACTTGTCGACGTTCTCCCAACCCTCGACGACATAGGGACCGCAACCGAGGTGGAGCCTCAGCGGAGCGGCGCCATCCCCGTCCGCGCGGGCCGCCGGCGTACGACGAGCACGCAGCCAGCGCGATATCAGGGAGACCGCACTCATGGCACCACGGTATGTGCGCCGTCCGTACGAGCGGCTCGTGCGCCGAGCTTGTTGCCGAAGCGCCCGATCGCCAGGTTGGCCGCTGCGAGGCCGGCGGTAGCCGGACCGAACAGCCGCGGGCGTGAGAGCATGCGGCTCGGAGACCCTGGCCGGTGGGAGTAGTACATCGCGTAGCGCTCACAGAGCTCGATCTCAAAGCCGCTCGCGAGTAGGCGCCGGCCCAGACGGTCGGGTTCCAAGCGCTCCACGCGGTTGCCGGCCTCCTCGCGCTCTAGCGCGATCCCGAGCTTCGCCGCTAGCGCCGTCGCTGCGGCCCGGGCCGGCTCAGTGATGCACACGTGCCGCCGCGCCACGCGTGCCATCTCCTCGACGCCCAGGTAGGGATCGGCGAGGTGGTGCAGGCCGTCGTGAACCCACACGAAGTCGATCGTGGCGTCACCGAAGGGCAGGCGCTCGGCGTCCGCCACGATCACGAGAGTCGGCAGCCCACCGCGGCGGCTGCGTTCGCGCGCACGCCGAACCGCGCCGAGCGAGATGTCGGAGATGATGACCCGGGCTCCGGAACGCGCAAGGTACTCGGCATCCATTCCCGAGCCGGCGCACACCACAAGGACGCTGGCCCCAGGCAGCAAGTGCTCGACCCCGCGCAGCGGGCGCCGCTGCTTCTCGTCGATAAGCCATCGGTACAGCCGCGTCGTGCCAGCCGGACGGCTGATCTCGAACTCTTCGCTTTCCGCATCGAAGAACTCGATCTGCGCTGCCTTATACGCGGCTTCGGGCCCATCCTCCGGGCGAGGCTCGGCAAAGACCGGAATCCCGTCTTCGAGCCGGTAGGCGACCGCGCACCCCAAACAGCGCACCTCATGGAGCGACCAGTCCAGCAGACCCCTACACGACGGGCACCGTAATAGGGAGTGGAGCTGGCCGGGCGCCGCGGCCGCGGCGCTCACCGGCATCGGGTCTCGCAGCTCGCGGTCGGATCCGGCGAGGGCATCGCGTTGTTAGTGACCATGCCGACATTATGCCTGCACCGACCGGCCCTCCCGTCCTCCCGGATGAGGGGTACAGCCCGTTCGTCTCACGGGTCCAGGCGTCTTCTCGCCGCTCGGACGCGACCAGCGCGAACGTGTCGTGCAGCGACGTCCGCTCCCGATCCATTGCACGCCAGCCCCTGCGGCGACCAGTAGCGCGTCAGTGCGACACGCCCCAAGCGATCAATCGTTTAGGAGGAGCAATTGTCAAATGTTGTGGATCGGGCAATGAAGAAGAATCAGGCGGCGACCTTCTCGTCCTGCGTCGCGGTGTCGTCCTCGGTCACCTTGATGCCGTCCTTGAATTCGACCCCGTTGAGCACG
>JAABUX010003308.1_pt1 | contig 21503 bp, 18 predicted proteins | sample 5561851 | NCBI WGS metagenome assembly JAABUX01 (sample SAMN10711883, study PRJNA513361) | rock metagenome | isolation source: Antarctica rocks | place: Antarctica: Victoria Land, Richard Nunatak red sandstone | collected 2016-01-03 | reverse complement strand
GGGCGTATAGAAGCCGCCGGAGCGCTTCTCCATCTCCTTGATCATGTCATAGCCATGGCGCGGCCCCTCGCGCAACAGGTCAAGCAAGAGATACTTCACGTCACCGCGGTCGAAGCGACGGCCGCGCGGCCCCTTTGCCCCGCTGAAGGGGCTATCGAAACGAGGCATCCAACCCTCCCTTTTCTGTGTCTGTTCCTGGTTTTGATCCCCATCGCCGTCATCGCGTCCACGCTCACCCTTGGCGCGCTCGAGCAGGCGCTCGGCGCGACGGGCACGCTGCTTGGTGAGATCATCGCGGCGCCACCAGGGACGCCAGGCCGACGAGGCTCCGAACCAGGAGTTGCGAGAGCGACGGCCCCGGCCTCGTCGGCCCCGGCGAAACTCGCCCCTGGCCACGCCGCGCAGGACGCGCTCGGCCGCCATACGGGCGACCGCGGCCGCGATCAGGTATTTCCAACTGCCGCGCCGGCGCCGCGGTCCGAAGGGACCGAACGGCCCAAACGGACTGAATAAGTCTTTCTGGCCGCGTCCGCGGCGGCCTTGCGCGCCGCGCCGGTCTCCATCGCCGCCCCGTGGTCCGCGCCGACTCTCGTCGCCAGACAGACCCGGCCCGCCCGGACCGCCAAACCCTCCCGTGTGCATCCGCGCCTCCTTCATGACATATCACGATATATCGCGATCTATCTTTAGCCTACGCGCATCGCGCACGCTTGTCAAGCCATCATCCTATTGACGAGAAGGTCCTGCTGTGCATCCATGCTTTTCGCCTTGCCCAAGCCCCCTACCACCCGTGTGCAGTACACTACGAGGTGCTGGTTGGCGGACGTAGCGTCGCGTGAGACTGCCTGCTCGACCGCACACTCAGGAGAGTGAGAGACCCGTGCCCCGTTCCCCGTCCTCGCCGTCGATCGTCGCCCCGTACCGTGACCTGCTCGGGACCTATCTGCGCCCGCAGTGGCGGCGCGCCCTCGCCCTGGGGCTGTTGCTGCTGGCGGCCATCGCGCTGGACTTGCTCAACCCGCAACTCCTGCGCCTGTTCATCGACACGGCGACGGGATCCACCCGCACGACCGCGCAGGCGTCGCGGACGCTGACCGTCGCGGCGCTGGCCTACCTGGGCGTGGCGCTGGCGGCGCAGGCCGTCGCGGTCGGCGAGACCTACGCGGCCGAGAACCTGGGCTGGACGGCCACCAACCGCCTGCGCGCCGACCTCGCCCTGCACTGCCTGCACCTGGACGCGCGCTTCCACAACGCGCACACGCCGGGCGAGCTGATCGAGCGCATCGACGGGGACGTGGCCACGCTCTCCAACTTCTTCGCCCGCTTCACGGTCCACGTGCTGGGCAACGCGCTGCTCTCCGCTGGCGTGCTGACGCCGACCGTCTTCGCGCCGCTGGTGGTTGTGCTGGCCGCAGTCAATATGGCCGGCAAGCGCGTCCGCGCCTATCGTCAGGCCAGCCAGGAGAGCCTGGGCGAGGTGACGGGCCTGCTGGGCGAAATCTTCGGTGCGGTGCAGGCGGTCAAGGTGGCCGGGGCCGAGCGGCGGGTGGTCGACCACCTGGCGGCCATCGGCGAGGAGCGTCGCCGCGCCACGGTCAACGATCTGGTGCTGACGCAACTGCTCACCTCGTTCTCCACGGGCGCGGCCGGCATCGGCACGGGCGTGATCCTGTTGTTTGCCGGAGCCAGCATGCAGGCCGGCCGCTTCAGCGTGGGCGACTTCGCGCTCTTCGTCTCCTACCTGGGCTGGCTGGCGCAGGTCACGACCATGTTCGGTGACTTCCTGGCGCAGTATCAGCAGGCCGGCGTCTCGCTGCAGCGCCTGGTCGCGCTGTTGCAGGGCGCGCCGCCGGAGACATTGGTGCGCCACGGCCCCGTCTATCTCAAGGGCGCCCCGCCGCCTCTCCCTACACGACCACAGTACGATGGGGCGGTCGATAGTCTGGACACGCTCGACGCCGTGGGCCTGACCTATCGCTATCCCGACTCGGGCCGCGGCATCAAGGAGATCAGCCTGCGCCTGCGCCGCGGCGAGTTCGTGGTGGTCACGGGGCGCATCGGCTGCGGCAAGACGACGCTGCTGCGCGTGCTGTTGGGGCTGCTGCCGCGGGACGAGGGTGAGATTCGCTGGAATGGCGAGCCGGTCGCGGACCCCGCCTCGTTCTTCGCGCCGCCGCGCAGCGCCTACACCCCGCAGACGCCGCGCCTGTTCAGCGAGACCCTGCGGGACAACATCCTGATGGGCCTGCCCGTGGACGGCGTGGACCTGCCAGGCGCGCTGCGGCTGGCCGTGATGGAGACCGACCTGCGGGACCTGGAGGACGGGCTGGAGACGATGGTGGGTCCGCGCGGCGTGCGCCTCTCGGGCGGTCAGGTCCAGCGTAGCGCCACGGCGCGCATGCTGGTGCGCCGGCCCGCTCTGCTAGTGGTCGACGACCTCTCCAGCGCCCTCGACGTGGAGACCGAGCGCACCCTCTGGCAGCGCCTGTTCGCCTACCGCCAGGGACCCTCACCCCCGCCACCCCCGCAACCCTCACCCCCACCCCATGCGGATTGGTCTCTCGGCTCTGTGGAGCCGACAGCCCAACCGGCTCTCCCGGCTGCGCTTTACGGACTGGCCCCCGACCGGCTGCGGCCGGTCCCGGTCCAGCCGACCGCGGGAGAGGGGAGTAGCGGCGAGCGGTCGTGGGCTTTGCAGGTGGATGGGCGGCGAGCGGAGCACGTCCCCACCTGCCTGGTCGTGTCGCACCGCCCGGCCGCGTTGCGCCGCGCCGACCGCATCGTCGTGCTCAAAGACGGCCGCGTCGAGGCCGAGGGGACACTGGATGTCCTGCTGCGCGACTGCGAGGAGATGCGCCGCCTGTGGCACGAGGCGTAGATAGTAGATACAAGGACTGCTGGAATCTTGGGGCGGCGAGCCATATGCTACGGCGTGGGCGGGATAGTGTAGCCGCGCCACCTCAGCAGCGCCAGCGCGTAGGATCGACGGATGACGAAGGAATCGGCCGCCTCGCGCAACTGGGCCAGTTCCGTCTGATCGGAGAGCGTCAAGGCGCCGTCCTCGGCCTTCCGCAACAGGCGCTGATGGCGCTGCCACCTCGACGACGGCAGGGGCGCTTTGGCGACCGCCCACAAAGCATCGTCGCCTAAATGCTCGATGTCGGCCACGAGGTCGCGCTGCTCAGGCGGTAGGTCGTCTAGCGAGGGCGGCAGGTTGCCGCGAATGGTCTGAAAAATCACGTCCTCTAGCGAACGGCGCGTGACGGTGACCATATCCTTGAGGCGCTGATACATTTCATCGGGTAGTTGCACGTTGATCGCTTGCGTCGTCATTGCCGGTATCTCCTTATCCTCATCATCTATTATCCATCTTACGACGCTTTGCTCCCACCAGGATCACGCCGACGCCGACTCGTCCATGAGTTGCCCTTTCCCGCGACGGCGTGGCGCGGGACCACCCATGCTACGTGCAAGCTGCGTAGCGATGAACAGGTTGAGGCTCACTCCCTCTGCTTTGGCCGCGCGGACGAGGTCGCGATGCAGGCTCTTGGGGAGACGTACGTTGAACTGGCCGCTATGCTCATCGTCGTCATATCCGGGCTCACGCGGCCCGGGCACGGGGTTGCCATTCTCGAGAGTGACGTAGAGCCATCCTCTTTGCGCGTCACGGATCATCTCCAAGGCTTCCTCAACCGTATCGCCCTGACTCATGCAATAAGGCAGATCGGGCAGACGCACGAACCATCCATCGCCGCTGGGCGTTAGCTCAACACGATAAGGAAGGTCCATGTAGTGCTCGACACGTTGTTGGATCTCCATCGCCACCGCGCCCTCTCTTTTCATTTCACTACGAAACCTTGTCGATAAGATCAATCGCTTGCCTGACATACACCGGATCAATGTGGGGCTTCTGCTGCGGAACAGGCAGGGTATATGGACCATTGCTGTAAATCTTGTGGCTGCCCGTTTGGCGTTTCACGACGAAGCCTGCACCTTGCAGGGTCGCGTCAAGATCGTCCGGCCGCACCGTCTTGGGGTTGTTGCGCATCGCTGCAATGCGCCGATCCTGCTTGGTCATCTAACGTTCCTCACCTTCTATTATGATACTGTATGTAGTTACTCAACAACGGAGATGGACAATGGACAACGCAAAGGTGGATGGAACAACCATAGGTGAGCTGGGGCTGGCCGGGCACGTGCTCACGCTGCCCTTCTATCAGGCTATCAGGAGTTGGAGGGCGCGCGGAGCATCCTGCTGGCCGGCGCGGGCGGCGGCTTCGATATCTTCTGTGGCCTGCCGCTGTACTTTGGGCTGCGTCAGGCCGGCCGCCGCGTGCACCTGGCCAACTGTCGTTCTCGCACCTGCGCGGCTCCAGCGCCCGCGAGCTTGCGCCCGGCCTCTTCGAGGTCGCGGCGGATCTGCGCAGCGCCAGCGCGTGGGGCGGCAGCGCCTACTTCCCCGAGTTATACCTGGCCCATTGGCTCGCCTTCCGAGAAGGGTCGGGGACGATCTACGGCTTCGAGCGCACCGGCGCGCAGCCGCTGCTGGCGGCATACCGCGCCCTGGTGGACCTGCTGGAGGTCGACGCCGTGGTCCTGATCGACGGCGGGACCGACAGCCTGGTGCGTGGCGATGAGGTGGGCCTCGGGACGCTAGAGGAGGACATCGCCAGCATCGCCGCCGTCGATGCGCTCGATGTGCCCACCAGGCTGTTGGTCTGCCTGGGCTTCGGGGTCGACGCCTACCACGGGGTCTCGCACGCTCACGTCCTGGAGGCCGTCGCCGACCTGATCCGCGCCGACAGCTTCCTCGGCGCCTGGAGCCTGACGCGCGACACGCCCGAGGTCACGTCATTCCCTCACATCCCGGGCTGACGGTCTGTCCGCGAACGTGGGCTACCAGGGTACGTCGGAGCCGTCATAGACGAGGTAGCGGCCGGCGTCGCGCGTGGTCAGGCCGTCGATCACGCTGAGCAGACCGAGCGCCGACTGCTCCGGCTCCAACTGGGCATCCGGGCCGCCCATGTCCGTCTTGACCCAGCCCGGATCGATCATGACGGCGGTGATGCCCTCGTCCTGGACATTGAAGGCGTAGGTCCGCGTGATCATATTGAGGGCGGCCTTGCTCGTCGCGTAGGCGTAGTCGCCGCCCTCGGTCTTGTAGGTCAGTGAGCCGGCCCCCGACGAGATGTTGACCACGCGCGGGTTGGCGCCCGCGCGCAACAACGCCGCGAACGCCTGCGCCACCTGCAAGGGCGCGACGACGTTGACGCGCAGCACCTCCATGATACGCTCGGCGTCGATCAACGCCTGCCCGTCGGGTCCGTCGATCTCCCGATCGCCCGGGTTGACCGCGGCGTTATTGATCAGCACGTCCAGGCCATCGGTCTCCGCGTGCGCCTGACGCACGGCCGCTGCAATAGAGCCTGTGTTGGCCACCTCCAGGGGCAGCACGCTCACGCGATCGCCGTGTTGCTCGACGAGCCGGCGCAATTCCGGCGCGCGTTCGATGTCGCGGCATCCCGCCAGCACGCGATCCCCACGCCGCGCGTACTGCCGCGTGACCTCCAATCCAATGCCCCGTCCCGCGCCGGTGATCAAGACTCGTTGCACGTCGTTCTCTCCTAACCGAGTTGTTAGCCGTTAGCCGTTAGCCGTTGGCCATTAGCCGTTAGCCGTTAGCGCGTATGGGGCGTCAGGTGTGAGATAGGGGCAACTATTATGCCGCGTCGCGCGTACCATTTGCGTCGATAAGCCGTTTGCGCGCGGAGGTTGGAGTCGGCGTCAAGGGCCGGATCAGAGGAGACCAGTTGTGTTCGGTCAGACGTCGGGCGTCCGCGGCGTAGCCGGAGAACTGGTACGTGTGGCAGCGGGGACAGAGGGCGAGGGAGCCCAGGCGGCGTAAGGGAGCGACGCGGCCGCAGCGGTCGCACGTCGGGAGATCGGTATCGGTGATGGACATCGTGTCCTCCAGGGGGCGCCATTGTTCGGGGGAACACTATTCAGCATAACCGGCGGATGTAAAGGAAAGATGTGGGTGGCATTAACGGTGTGTTAAAGATGAAGGTGGCGTATGCCGAGTACCTGGCGCGCGCGGTAAACTACCGATGAGGAGGTGTAGTACCTATGACAATAACCACGGAGCCAGCGCGGGCAAGGCTTGCCGAACTGACCAGCACGATCGATCCGTTCCGCTACCGCCGCCGTCGTACCCGCGTGGTGATGGTGGGCGACGTGGCTGTCGGCGGGGACAACCCGATCCGCGTGCAGTCCATGACTACCACGCTGACCCAGGACGTCGAGGCGACGGCGGCGCAGGCCGAGCGGCTGGTGCGCGCCGGCTGCGAGATCGTGCGCATCACCGCGCCCACGCCGCGCGACGCCCGCGCCATCGGCGAGGTGCGCCGCATCCTGACCGCGCGCGGCGTGCGCGTGCCGCTGGTCGCCGACATCCACTTCTCACCCGAGGCGGCCATGGCCGCGGCCGACGTGGTGGACAAGGTGCGCATCAACCCCGGCAACTACGCCGACTCGCGCAAGTTCGCCGTGCGCGAGTACACCGACGCGCAATACGCCGCCGAGCTGCAGCGCATCGAAGAGCGCGTCACCCCCCTCATCCTCAAGCTCAAAGAGCGCGGCGTCGCCCTGCGCATCGGCACAAACCACGGCTCGCTGTCGGACCGCATCACAAACCGCTACGGCGACACCCCGCGCGGCATGGTCGAATCGGCCCTTGAGTTCGTGCGCATCTGCGAGGCCAACAGCTTCCACGACATCATCCTCTCCATGAAGGCCTCCAACCCCACGGTGATGATCGCCGCCTACCGCCTGCTCGCCGCGCACATGGAGCGCGAGGACATGGACTATCCCTTCCACCTCGGCGTGACCGAGGCCGGCAACGGCGAGGACGCGCGCATCAAGTCGTCCGTCGGCATCGGCGCGCTGCTGCTGGACGGCATCGGCGACACGATCCGCGTCTCGCTGGCCGAGGAGCCCGAGGAGGAGATCCCGGTGGCCTTCCGGCTGGCGCGCATGCTGCCCGAGCGCCTGACGCAGGGCGGTGAGACCCACGGTATCGACGCTCCAACCCCGCCCCCGTCGTGGAACCCGCTGGACTACAAGCGCCGCCCCACCCGCGTCATCGTACTGGGCGCGACGCCCTTCGGCGGCAACGAGCCGGCCGCTGTGCTGGTACCCGCTCCGTCGGGCGGCACCTCCGTCGCCGGCGCCGCGCGCGCCCTGCCTATCGCCGGCCAGGAGGATGGCGCGCCCCCACCAGTCCCATTGCGCCGTGGACCGCGTCCCGACGCCGTCATCTTCGACCTTGCCACCGAGGCCGACCTGGAGCATCTGGCGTCTCTGGCCTGGAAGGGCAGTGGCAAAGCGCGCACGGCGTACGTGGCGCGGGCGGGAGACCCCTCCCTGCTGGCCAGGGCCGTGGCCCATGCCGAGGCAGGCTACCTGGCCCTGGACGACCGCGACGACGCGGCGGATGCGGTCGCGCCGGTCATCGCGGCGGCACTGGCGGCCGCGAAACCCCTGTTCGTGGAGTCCGAGTCGGTGGATGCCCTGTTGGCGATTGCCCGCGCCGGAGATGAGGCCGGGCTGGGCGACATGGCCCTCGCGCTACGGACGGAGGGTGCGCTGGACACGCTGCACGCCTATCGCCTGCTAGCCGCGCGTCTGGACGAGGCGGGGCTCGACCTGCCGCTGTACCTGCGCTACAGCGGAGGCGCCAACACCGATGAAACGTTGGTCCACGCCTCCGCGGCGTTGGGCGCGCTGCTGTGCGACGGCCTGGGCGACATCGCCGGGGTGCGGGAGGTATCCAATGGGCTGCAGGGGCACGCGCTGGTACCGCTGACCTTTAACCTGCTGCAGGCCACGGGCCGGCGCATCACAAAGACCGACTACGTGGCCTGCCCGTCCTGTGGGCGCACCCTCTTCGACCTGCAGAGCACCACCGAGCGGGTCAAGGAGCGCACGGCCCACCTGGTCGGCGTCAAGATCGCCATCATGGGCTGCGTGGTCAACGGCCCCGGCGAGATGGCCGACGCCGACTTCGGCTACGTGGGGGGCGCGCCGGGCAAGGTCAACCTTTACGTGGGCAAGGAGGTCGTCGAGCGCAACGTACCCGAGGCTGAGGCGGCCGACCGGCTGGTCGCCCTCATTAAAGAGCGTGGCCGCTGGGTCGAGCAAACCGACGAGGACGACCACGCCGAGGACGAGGCCGTCAAGCGGGAGCAAGCAGGGCGCGGCGTCGCGGCCACGACGTTGTGAGAGGTTCGTCGAGATGCACCCATCCGTACCTTTCTTGCCCCTGGATCACTCCGCCAATCGCTCGTCGACAAGTACCTGGAACAGATCGTCCTTGAACTGCCGATAAGCGGACAACGCGTTGAGCCGATCCAGCTTGATCCGCTGTGCTAGCGGTTCGATAATCTCGCTGACATGCACTCGATGCCGACGCTGACGGCGAGGCCGGGCGGCGAAAGCAGAGGACACAGCCCGTTCGAGGGTTACTTTAGTCCCTTACAAGTGAAGTTGATCGCAAGATGCGCGGAAGTGTAGGGGTAGGCGGTGGCGGGGAACAGCCCGCCAGCGAGGGGATGACCACGAGTGCACGCAGCTTCTCAGACTCCAGTGCTAACGCACGCCGAACTCCTCCCCCACGGGACAGTAGCGGGCGGCGAGGGCATCTAGGGTGTGATAGAGCCGCTCGACGGGGAAGGCGTCGGCAAGCGTCTGCGCCTGGGCGCTGTCACCAAGCGCGCGGAACGTATTGTCCAGCGGCTCGACGGCGATGCCGGGCTGCCGGAGTTGACCCAGCAGCCAGTGGTAGCCATTCCAGTAGAACTGCAAGCGGAACGGCGCCCACGTCGGCACCCGCAGGTAGCACAGGCCGAACTCCGCATCGATCAGGTAGAAGTAGTAATGCAGGCACTTGCCGTCTTTGTAGCGCAACGTGGTCTTGCCCGTCGTTTTGTCATGCCACGGCATAAAGGCGGTGCAGGGCTCCATCGCCGCGAAGATGTGGACCAGGTCTGGTTGCTCACCCCGCTGGTCGAGGATAGCGCGAATGCGGTCTTCCTTGCGGAACGCATGTACCGAGCGGATGAACTCGATCGTCAGCCCGTGCTCCCGCGCCAGCCGCTCCGCGTTCTGCCGGATCTCCTCGCGCAGCGGCTCGGCGAAGCGCGCATGGTCAAACAGCCGGATGTTGTGTGCCCGCAGATAGGTGGATTCGCGCCAATCGACGAGTCGTGACGCGGAAGGGAGACAGGCATGTCCTTTTATCCGGCCAGCGCCGTTGTTCCGGACGAGCTACGCACCGACGATGTCCTGTTGCGTATGCTGCGGGTGAGCGACGTCGACCTTGATTACGATGCGGTCATAGTGAGCCGGGCCATCCTGTGGCTCAGGAGCGATGGCAGGTGGCCGCGCGAGGGGTTCACCCGGCAAGAAAACCTGGCCGACCTGGAGGAACACGAGGCCGAGCACAGGGAGCGGGCCGCCTTCACCTACACCGTGATGAACCCGACAGAGACGGAGTGCCTGGGCTGCGTCTACATCATCCCTTTCGCCCGCCTCCTGGAGCGCGCCGGGGCCGATGACCAGATAAAGGCGACCGTGCGGGAGGACGAGGCCGCGGTCAGCTTCTGGGTGCGCCAGAGCCGCCTGGCCGATAACCTGGACCGGCGGCTACTGTCTGCCCTGCTGCCGTGGTTCGAGCGGGACTGGGCCTTCTCGCGCGTCGTCTACACGGCCAACCGCCGTGAGACCCGCCAGCAGGACCTCTACGCCGCGGCCGGCCTGCGCCTACTGTACTCCTTCACCAACACGCTGGTCTTCGCGTCCTAGGACGGGACGATCACGCGCCCTACTCGTCGTACAACACACGCACGAACTCGCCTGCCACCAGGTCAATGAGTTCCTGCCCTGTCCGCACCTCTATCTGGGAGTAGGTAACCTCCGTGCCATGTCCGGGGCGAAAGTCCGCGTCGTACCGGTTCGGCGCTCCTGGAGCCGAGACACCGGCATCTTCGCACTCGATGAGCTTGCGCAGGCCGGCGAAGACCCACTCCGCGGGCCGTTCGTTCCAGGTAAAGCCTACCCCGCTATCGGCTTCATAAGTGGTCCGGCCAATGTCCTCCGCCGCGGCAACGGCATCGGCGACCGAGGACGCCTCGATCAACACGACGTTCTCGTAGCAGGGATAATGGTCCTGTACCCCATCAAGGAAGCGGACATACTGGATGAGATGAGCGGCGTACTACGTCATGCGTCGCCTCGCTTGCGTCCGGCCATGATCGTTTGTAACCCGGTGAGGCGGTGGAGGTCGTCGAAGGTGGCGGAGACGACGCCCGATCCACGCGACGTGCCGACAACGCGATCGCCGCGCTCCTCGATGGCCATGTCGTAGGCGCGCAGGTAGCCGATGAAGGCGCGACGGTGGTCGCGCACCGGCGCCTCGGTCTGCATGATGACCCGTGGGAAGAGCAGGGCCACGCGCTCGTGGGGACGCTCCACCGGCGTCTCGAAGCGCGGCGTCTTGATCAGCACGTAGGCGCCGCCGCCCTCGTACGAGCAGCGGTAGTAGGACGAGGCGCCCAGCATGCCGCCCGCGACCATGGCGATGGTGAGGCCGTTGACCCTATCGTCCAGCGGCGTCAGCGGCTCGGTGAACGCCGCGATCCCGGCAGCCGCGCCCCACTGATACAGGGACAGCGCGGCTTGTTGTAGTTCGTCGGGGATGTTGCTCTCCGCGTTGGCCCACGCCCACAGCCACGTGCCGTCGTCACCCTCCTGGGCCTCCGAGCCCAGCAGTTGGATCGGCACGTCCAGCGTCCGCGTCTCCGGCTCGTCGGGACCGAGCGCCATGGGCAGGCCATCGGTGCGCGTGAAGGTGAGCAGACCGCTGCGAAGATTGAGCTGCCAGTTGTGCGCCTGCCCGCCGATGACGTCGCTCATGCGCTGTTGCTTGTCGATGGCGAAGGCAACGTGGTCGTGGAACAACGCGCCGAACGCGTCGAGGTCAATGGTGGAAGATGCCAATCGCGCCCCCTCATCCGTGAAAGCAGTGTATCGGCTATATACGACTATTTTACGAGTATTTTACGACCGCTCTTTATGGCGTGTCGCAAGGGCGTCGCGCATACTGGGTAGCAGGAGGACACCGATGAGCGGTGATCACCACGAGAGAGAAAGGAGCACGACCACCGGCAGACACCACCATCGAGAGCTGACAAACATATACTCGCGCCACATTGTGGCGCATCCGCAAGCCCGTCAGCACGTTCTGAACCGCGACACCCTACTGCGACCGACGGCTATCGGTCTGTAAGATACGCTGGCGCGCCTACGTACACATGTGCGCGCGGTGCGCAGAGATTGAGAAAGGAATCACTCATGTCACGCCTGGATATCATTCGCGCCTGGAAGGACGAGGACTACCGCCGAAGCCTGAGCGAGGCTGAGCGCGCACAACTGCCCACCCATCCGGCCGGTCTGATCGAGATCGATGACACCGACCTCGGCCTCGTCGCCGGCGGGATGCGCCCGAACACGCACTCCACGGTCACCAGCAACGATATCTGCTGCTGCAGCGGGTGCGCCTGCTAGAGGACTGACCACGGCAATATCCACGTCATGGCGGGGCCCAGCGACTAGCCGTCACCAGGTCCTCGTCCATCGGACGAACCCGACGACACACGACAAGTGATGCTCGCAGACAACGATCGCGCTAAGGGGATGACAGACACCATGCCGCTTGCACCCTTCGACGGCCCGGAATGGTACCGCGCGCTAACCCTGACCGAACGCGCCGGCGCACTCGGTCACCGCGCGGATACTCTGGCGCACGACGACGCCGTGCGCGCCATGTGTCGCCTCCGCCGCTGGCGCGAACAAACGCCTCTGGCCGATGACCGCTACTTTGCACAGCGCCTGACCGTCGACAGCATTGACGAGGCTGGGCTACGACGCCTCCTCGGCGAGCCGATCGAGGCCGTCCGTGACGGCCTGTCCCAACCGCCGGCATGGTTGCAGGATTTGGCGGACGCTTTCGCCCGTCACGCCGACGCCGCGACGACCCCACTCGCGACGCCGGGCAACCGGGAGAACGCGCCGTTCCTGGATCTGATCGCCCCGTTGATCGCGCGGGCGGGCGGGCGGGTGGACGCGGGCGTGGGAGCACTGGCAGGCGCCTATGACAAGCTCCCGTTCGACCCCGCGACCGTCGTGGACCTCCTGTTCGCTCACGTGCCTGAGCAACTGCAGCGCATGCTCGGCCGCACCATGGTGCTGGAATTGCACGTCGCGCGCCTGCGAGGTCTCTTACGCGGTGAGTCAGCCGAGGAGCGCTTCGAGAGCTTCCTCGACCGCATCAGGAACAGGCGCGAGGCGATCGATCTACTGCGGGACTATCCCGTGTTGGCGCGCCAACTCGTCCATCACCTCGGTGCGTGGGGAGCCGTCAGCCTCGAATTCCTCGGTCGCCTCTGCGCCGACTGGCTGGCGATCCAGGCGACATTCGCCCGGAACGACGCCCCGGGTGTCCTCGTTGCACTCGACGGCGGCGCGGGAGACAAGCACCGCGGTGGTCGCGCGGTCCACATCGCCACCTTCACCTCCGGGTTTCGCCTGGTCTACAAGCCGAGGTCCCTGGCCGTCGACGCCCACTTCCAGGAGTTGCTAGGTTGGTTGAACGCGCGCGGGGCGCGGCCCGCTTTCCGCTCGCTCACGCTCCTTGAGCGCGGCGCGTACGGCTGGACCGAGTACGTCCCAGCCACCCCCTGCGCCTCCGAGGCGGAGGTACGCCGCTTTTACGAGCGCCAAGGCGGCCCCCTGGCGTTGCTCTATGCCTTGGAAGCGACCGATATCCACGCCGAGAATGTCCTGGCGGCTGGTGAACATCCCGTCTTGCTCGACCTCGAGGCGCTCTTCCACCCGCGGATCGCCGAGGTGGACTCGCGGCAGGCCGGCGACATCGCGAGCGGCGCGGCCAACTACTCCGTGCTACGCGCCGGTCTCCTGCCCTACAGGATGTGGGCGGACGGCGAGTCCGAAGGCGTGGACCTGAGTGGCCTTGGCGCGGCCGGCGGCCAGTTCAGTGCGCATGCCGTTCCCCGCTGGGAGGCCGTTGGAACGGACGAGATGCGCCTCATCCGCAAGCGTGTAGACATGCCAGGGGAGCACAACCGCCCCAGTCTCGACGGCGTCGACGTCGACGTGCTGGCCTACGCCGGGGCCGTCCGCGACGGTTTCGCCACCATCTATCGCCTGCTCCTGGCGCATCGCGACGAACTGCTGGCGGACGGCGGCCCCCTCGCCCGTTTCGCCAGCGACGATGTGCGCGTGATTGTACGTGACACGCAGATGTACAGCGTGTTGCTGCGCGAGAGTTTCCATCCCGATGCGTTGCGCGATGGGCTGGACCGTGATCGCCTGTTCGACCGTCTATGGGCGGGGATCGACTATCGCCCCAACCTGGCGCGGCTTATCCGGTCTGAGCATGCCGACCTGCAGGACGGCGACATCCCGCTGTTCACCACGCGTCCGGCCTCGCGCGACGTATGGGACAGCAGGGGCCGGCCTGTCGAAGGCTTCCTCGACGAGGGCGGCCTGGGGCTCGTGCGACGTCGCCTCCTCGGTTTCGAGGAGGCGGACCTACAGCGGCAACTGTGGTTCATCCACGCGGCCTTCGCCACGCTCGGGCGCGGCGAGACGCGGGCGCGCTGGTCGCCCTACCATCTGGATCGCGGGGCGCCGCCCGCCACGCCCGACCGGTTGCTCGCCGCGGCGCGGGCCGTGGCGCGGGCCGTGGGCGACCGGCTGGAGGCCCTGGCCGTGCGCGGCGCACACGATGCCTCGTGGATCAGTCTGATGCTCACCGCCAAGGACCACTGGACGCTACAGCCGGCGGGCCTGGACCTGTATGACGGGCTCCCGGGAATCGCGCTGTTTCTGGCGTACCTCGGCGCCGTGACGGAGGACAGGCGCTACACGCGCCTGTCCCGCGCAGCCTTCGTCGCGGTGCGCAGCCAGCTGGCCCACGCGCGTGTGACGCTCGCGTCAATTGGGGCTTTCGATGGCTGGGGCGGCATCATCTATGCCCTCACACATCTGGGCGCGCTCTGGGACGATGCGACACTCCTGGACGAGGCCGAGGATATCGTCTCCGCGCTTCCACCGCTTATCGGCGAGGACACATCGTTCGACATTATTGGAGGCGCCGCGGGCTGCATCGCGACGCTCGCCGGCCTGTATCGCCACCGGCCCAACGACCGGACGTTGCGGGTGGCCATCGCCTGCGGGGATCGATTGATCGCGCGTGCCGAGCCGCTGGAGCGCGGGGTCGTCGGGTGGAGCAAAAGCATGGCGCTACAACGACCGCTGACCGGCTTCTCGCACGGAGCGGCCGGCATCGCTTGGGCGCTCCTGGAACTGGCGGCCCTGAGCGGTTTCGGACGCTTTCGCGCGACCGCCCTAGAGGCCCTGGCCTATGAGCGCGCCCTGTACATGGAGACGGAGGGGAATCGGCCCGACCTGCGCGTCTTGCATGCGGACCACGGGGCCCCCGCCGCGTCGCCTAGTTACAGGGCGATGTGGTGCCACGGCGCGGCGGGTATCGGCCTAGGCCGCCTCTCGTCGCTGCGGCTCCAGGACGACGCGACGAGCCGCGCGGAGATCGCGGCGGCGCTGCGCACGACCGCGGCGCGGGGCTTCGGCGAGAGCCACGCGCTGTGCCACGGTAACCTGGGCAATCTGGAGTTGCTCGTGCAGGCGGGCCGCGTGCTCGGGGATGCGCGCTGGCGCGACGAGGCGTGGCGCATGGCCTCGGCGATCCTCGCCAGCATCGAACGATCGTCATGGGTCTGCGGGACCTCGCTGGCAGTCGAGTCGCCCGGCCTGATGACGGGGCTAGCCAGGATGGGGTATGGGCTGTTACGGCTCGCCGCGCCCGCGCCGCGTCCCGGTTGCCCTGCAGCTCGGGCCGGCCGAGTGTGGCGCGGCCTGCCTGGTCATGATCCTCGGCTACTACGGTCGCGCGACGCGCGTCTCCGACTGCCGCGCGGCCTGTGGTATTGGCCGCGACGGCGTGGACGCCCGCGCCCTGGCCGAGACCGCGCGGTTACGGATTGCGCGCGAAAGCCTTCTCATTGGAGCCGTCATCTTTCGCGCATATGCCCTTGCCCGCCATCGCGCACTGGAACTTCAACCACTTCGTCGTGGTGGAGCGCTGGTCATCGCACGAGGCCACGATCGTTGACCCAGCCATCGGGCGTTGCCGCGTCACCGCGCGGGCGTTCGACGACGCGTTCACCGGCGTCGCGCTCGCCCTCGAACCGGGCGCGCACTTCGTCCGCCGACACGCGGCGGGGCGCGGTCAATCCTGGATTGGCTACCTATGCGCGACCGCGCGTGCGACGCCCGGCCTGCTCCTGCAGACCCTCGCCGCCTCGTTGTTGCTGCAGCTCATCGGGTTGGCGCTACCCATTTTGACCGGGATGTTGGTCGATGACGTCCTGCCGCTGCGCATCGTCGATGCCCTTCCGATCCTGGGGATCGGCCTCCTCATCCTGTTAGCGGCCCAGGCCGTCGTGGCCTACCTGCGCGCCGCGCTGCTGACGCTCGTGCAAGGACGCCTCGACGCCCAGTTGATGCTCGGCTTCGTCGAGCATCTCTTGGCGCTCCCGCTCGACTATTTCCGGCGGCGGGCGACCGGCGACTTATTGACGCGGCTGGGCAGCAACGCCGCCATCCGTGATGCGGTGACCGGGCAGACCATCTCGCTCATCCTCGATAGCCTGTTTGTGCTCGGTTACCTCGCCGTTCTCCTGGCGCCCGACCCCATCTTCGGGGCGGTCGTGCTTGGCATCGTCGTACTGCACCTCGCGCTTCTGCTCGCGGCCACCCCGCCGATGCGCGCCTGTGTCCAGCGCGGCCTGGCAGCGCAGGCCGCCGCCCAGGGCCTGCTCGTCGAAGCGATCAAGGGGATCGTGACGCTCAAGGCGGCCGCGGCTGAGGAGCGCGCCTTCGACCAATGGTCGACGCTCTTCTACAGGGAATTGGGCGCTCGCCTGCGGCGTAACCGCCTCGCGGCCATCGTCGATACCTTGTCGCTGTCGCTGCGCACCGTCGCGCCGCTCGCCCTCTTGTGGGTGGGCGCGGTGCGCGTACTCGACGGCGCCATGAGCGTGGGCACGATGCTGGGCTTAAATGCGCTCGCCGCCCTGGTTCTGATGCCGCTGGCGTCGTTGGCCGCAAACGCTCAGCAATTGCAGGCCATTGGCGCCCACATCGAGCGTATCGCCGACGTGATGGAGGCCGAGCCGGAGCGGGCAGCCAGCGTGACGCAGGGGGCGCTAGAGCTGAGTGGCCGGGTGGAGCTGCGGAACGTCGGTTTCTCCTATACACAGGGCGCCCCCCCGACGTTGCGCGACGTCTCGATTGCGATCCAACCGGGGCAGAAGGTGGCGCTGGTGGGCCGCACCGGCTCGGGCAAGAGCACGCTGGCCATGTTGCTCCTCGGCCTCTATACGCCGACGAGCGGGGACATCCTGTATGACGGCGTCCCGTTGCGGGACCTCGACCCACGCGCCGTGCGCCGGCGCTATGGGGCCGTGCTGCAGGAGCCGTTCTTGTTCGCCGGCTCCATCCGCCAGAACATCGCTTTCAACAACCCCGCACTCTCGCTTGATGGGGTCATAAGGGCAGCGCAGCGGGCGGCGATCCACGACGACATTGCGCGCATGCCGATGGGATACGAGACGCTCCTGTCCGAGGGGGGCGGCGGGCTGTCGGGCGGGCAACGCCAACGACTGGCGCTCGCACGGGTCCTGGCCCACGGACCGGCTATGCTCCTGCTCGACGAGGCGACGAGCGCGCTCGACATCGCGACGGAGCGCCAGATAGAGCAGAGTTTATGCGATCTCGCCTGCACGCGCATCGTCATCGCGCATCGCCTGAGCACGGTGCGTGACGCCGATATGATCGTCGTCCTCGACAAGGGGGTCGTCGCCGAACAAGGGACGCACGACGCACTGCTGGCGGTGGATGGCTGTTACGCCGCACTGGTACGCTATCAGGGCAGGGGACCGACCGATTAGCCCCCGTCCGGGTACGCGTCGTGTATTGGTGTCCGTCATGGACCCTGTAAGGACCCACACGAGTTGCGCCGTTCGCGGGAGAACTACTCTGTACGGCGTCTTGGGTTGCGCTCAGGCGTCGACGTCTGGCCAGGAGATCGGATACACATGGCCGAGGGCAGACTGGCGATGCGCCGGCGCCGCTACTCCGCGCGCTCCTTATCCTCGGTCAGCGCGAGGGCGACAGCCTCCTCCAGTGACAGCGCCCACCCCTCGGCCCAGGCCCGCGCCAGCGCCTCCTCGCCCAATGTCGCCCGGATGGCCTGTACCATCTGCGCGTGGCCAGCCTGCTTATCCTGTTCCAGGGGCACGACGAGCCCGGCCCGCTGCGCCTCGGCCGCCCCACCTAACCGCGCGGCGCGCTCCGGTTGCCCGCGGGTGACGGCCACCCAGGCCAGGCCCTCCAGGCCCTCCGTCGTCAGATCCTTGTCCCCGATATCATGGCTGAGCCGCAACGCCTCGCCGAGGAGCGTCACCGCGCGTACGTGGTCGCTCTGGAAGTAGGCCACAATCCCCTGGTTGTGGAGCGAGTTGGCAGCGCCTCCCACGTCCTCCAGCGTGCGCCACAACTCCAGGGCCTCCTCGAGCACGACCGCCGCCCGCCCGTCGTCGCCCTGTTCGCAGGCCAGGGCGCCGGCCGCGGCCAGGGCGCGGGCCCGTACCGCGGGCATATCCTGCGCGCCCTCCATTTGCAGCGCCGCCTCCAGCCACCCACGCCCCTCGCTGAAGTAGCCGCGCAGGAGCCAGAAGCGCCACAGGGCGCCCGTCAACCGCAGGAAGCGCGCCCCGTCGCCCTGCTCACGCGCCCAGCCCATTGCCGCCCGCAGGTTGTCGATCTTGGTCTCCAACCGCCCCAGCCACAGCCTCAGCTCTGGACCGCTCAGCCGCGACTCCACGTCCTCCGCCAGGGTCAGATACCAGATCAAATGCCGGTCCCGCGCCGCCGTGCTTTCCCCCGCAGCGGCCAGGCGCTCACCGGCATAGTGGCGCACCGTCTCCAGCAGCCTGTAGCGCGCCTCCGCGCCGGTCTCGTCCAACCCCACCAGCGACTTAGTGGCCAGTCCATCCAGCAGGTCCAGCGTCGTCCAGCGTTCGTTGCTATCGCCCGTGCTCACCGCTTCCGCCGCCAGCAGCGTCCAGCTGCCCGCGAAGACCGAGAGACGTCGCAGCAACGCCTGTTCCTGCTCGCCCAGCAACTCCCAACTCCAGTCCATGGTCGCCCGCAGCGTCTGCTGACGGGGTGACACGTGCGCGGCCCTCCCGTTAGCAGCCGGAAGCGCTCGTCCAGTCGCGCGGCGATGGCCTCCACAGTTAGGCTGTGCATGCGCGCGGCGGCCAGCTCGATGGGCCAGTGGGATGCCGTCCAGCCGCACGCACACCCCCGCTACCGCCTGGGCGTTGTGGTCGGTTAGCGCGAACTCCCGCCGCTGTGCCCGCACCCGGACCACGAAGAGGCGCACCGCGTCGTAGCTGCCCACTAGCGCGCGCGAGGGCAGTCGGCCCGGGTCGGGTACCGATACCTATAGATGTGCTCCCCGCTCACCCTGAGTCCCTCCCGGCTGGTTGTAAGGAGGCGCAGGTCGGGACACGCGCCCAGCAGCGTGCTAGCCAGGGTGGCGCAGGCCTCGAGGAGGTGCTCGCAATTGTCCAGCAAGAGCAGCAGGCGCTTCTCCTTGAGGTAGTCGGTCAGCGTGCTCAGCAGTGGCCGGTTGGGCTCCTCGCGCAGCTCCAGAGCCGCAGCCACCGTGCGGGGCACCAGGACGGGGTCGGCCAGGGAGGCCAGGGAAACCAGCCAGACCCCTGCGGGGAAGGCTTCCAACACGGCTTGGGCGACGGCCAGCGCCAGACGGGTCTTGCCCACACCCCCGACCCCGGTCAAGGTGAGCAGGCGCACCTCCGGCTCCTGCAGTTGTGTCCGCACCGCCGCCGCGTCCCGGTCCCGTCCCAGCAGGGCGGTCGGCGGGACCGGCAGGTTGTGGCGCGGGGCGGCAGCCGGAGGTAGCGGTTCGGCGGGTGTTGCGGCGGCGGATCCCCACTCGGGCAAGGTCGCCGCCAGCAATTCGGCGCGCTGCTCCGCCGTCAGGGCGAGCGCCTCCGCCAGCAGCGCGACCGTTTCCAGCCGGGGCCGGTTCACGCCGCGCTCCAAATTGCTGATGACCGCGGCGCTCAGGCCCGCGCGCTCGGCCAGCCGTTCCTGCCGCAGCCCCGCCGTCTCGCGATAGTGCCGCAGCAGCCGGCCTTCGGCCGGCTTATCCGCTGGCGCGCCATCCGTAGTCGCCATGCTCACCCCCCGCCCACCGCGTGCCGGTGCGCCACGCGCATGGTCAGCCCCATCATACCGCATCCCCGGCGCGAGCGCGCCGTCAACGCGCGGTGCGCCCGCTTTGTCACGCGATCGTCGCGCAGCCGGCCGCCCTCGGGCAGCATGCGTCAGGGAGGCGTTGCCCCTATCCGTACGCGCCCTGACGACTGGACCGGTATCCTATCGCACACCGGACGGCCTCATCCTGTCGACGGGCAACCTGTATTTCACGTCGCACGACGCCTCCACGGCCAGCGTATGGAGGACTGCTCAAAGCGCGAGCCCTGGTCAGGAAATCTTCCTCTATAGCGAACCGGTCGCGCGATTCGGCGACATCGTCTACGCACAGGTCGCCGGCCTGTGACGGGGCTACTTCTTCGTGGCGAGAGCGGGCGTCATCACGATCAAGCGCATCCCCAGTGGGAGATGCTAACTGTGCCTCTTATCTGTGGAAGCAATGTATCGGCTATTTTTTGACGGCGGTGGGTTCCAAAGTTCGCATGAGATCCTCCAGACTATCCATCGAGAGCACTATCGAACAATGTTCCTAGTTGCTGTAGGTCTTCCACGCGAGCCAACCGTTCCTCTGCCGACACTGGCAGAGATCCGAATCGCTTCGTCAGCACACCCAGGACAGCATCCCGTCGCCCTTGCTCAAGCCCCTTATCGAACAGGCGTTGTCCCAGTGGCGTGATCATCAGTCCCTCCATCACGGTGTCCAGTTCAGCCTCAATCAGGAAACGGTGGCCCAGGCCCATCAACGAGGCCAGCGTTTGCCGTTGCTGGTTCTTCAGCAGCTGTCAAAGCTCTAGGGCTTGCACGAACTCGTCGAGGCTCTGTGCCGAGATCGATCTGCTCAGGAGCATCTTCAAGCTCTGTACGTCGTCTACACGGGCGAGCCGTTTTTCGACGGAGGGGGGTAGAGGACCGAACCGCTCGGTCAGTATCTGCAGTACATCTTCCCGTCGCCCTCGCTCAGTTCCTTTGTCGAGCAATCGCTGTCCAAGCGGTGTGATCATCAGCCCCTCCATGACAGTATCCAGTTCGGCCTCGGTCAGAAAACGATGCCCCAGGCCGATCAACGAGGCCAGCGTTTGCCGTTGCTGGTCCTCCGGTAGTTGCCACGCCAGGGCCAACGCGTCCTTGACGACGTTCCGGCGCGCCCGACGCTGCTTCATCAGGGGCAGGAAGATCAGGTCCAGCCTGTCCTCCGGCGACAGGCCGTTGCCGCTCTCTACTTGCGCCTTCAGCCGCTGGTAGGTCGCCCTGCCATCCTCCTGGCCCAGCAGCACGTTGTACATAGTGTAGCGTACCGCGTTGGCGTCGATCTCCTCCGCCGCCGTGGCGACGCCGGCCCCGTAGATGACGACGGTGATGATGGGGCGCTCGTAGCGTTCGTAGAGATACGCGTCGTAGATCAGGAAGCGCGCCAGGGTCGTGCGCCGGTGCTCGGTCTGGAACTCCAGGTGCAACAGCCACTCGTTCACCAACTCGAAGACGGAGTCGAGCTGCTCCAGATGCACGTCGGCGACGGGCAGGTCGGTCGGGAAGTGCCGCGCGATGGCCGGCAGGTCGATGCCGAAGCGCCGCCCGAGGGCCGCGCCGAGTTGCTCCGCCTCCAGCTTGAAGACGACGTCCATGCCGTGCTGCGAGAGCCTGTAGTCGGGCATCGTCTCCTCCCCTTCGATTCTACGTCATCCGACTATACAGGATACAACGAATAGGTATGTGGCCTTAAACAGAATGGCAAGATCATGTCGTTCTCGGACTAAGGGCTAGCGCCACACGACGAGTTGGGCTACACCATCCCCGAGATCGCCTCCGCACTCAATATCATTACCGGGACGGCCAAAGCGCCTCAAGCGCGTCCGCGTGGGGGTCCGGGACGCTATCCTGAAGGGGGGAATTCATGCGCAGCAGGGCTGCGGGTACCACCCCACTAAACCGTGGAGGACAGTCGATGGTGACAGGAACGGGTCGCATGCGGCATGCTGACGCTCGTCGTGTCTCGCTCACACGACCAGGAGCACATGCCACATGGACCCGCATTG
>JAABUX010003307.1_pt1 | contig 21505 bp, 23 predicted proteins | sample 5561851 | NCBI WGS metagenome assembly JAABUX01 (sample SAMN10711883, study PRJNA513361) | rock metagenome | isolation source: Antarctica rocks | place: Antarctica: Victoria Land, Richard Nunatak red sandstone | collected 2016-01-03 | reverse complement strand
TGTTCTGGTCCGCAGTGCCGTTCATGACCCTGGAACCTTCGGCGACGCGCGTCGCCGGAACCGCCCCGGATACCTGTCGCTACGACGGCGTGCTCGCGTCGACCGGCACGCGCACCGGCTATCGCGCGGACACGCTGACCGTGGCCGGCATCGGCTTCAATCCGAACGCCGCGCTCGGGCCACCCATGACGCTGCGGGCGAAGGCGACCGGGGTTGGTGCCACCGTGCACACCGGAAACGCCAACGTCGATTGGATGCTCGCGGAGCAACGCGGCGCGGGCTTTGCCGTCGTGCTCGACCTCACCTTCGACCCAACCAGCAAGGTGATGACGCTGCGCGAGCTGAGCCTCGACGGCGAGCGGATCGGCCGGGTGGCGATCGACGGCGAGGTCGCCGACGTCCAACCGATCAGCATCTTCGGCCCAGACAAGATCAATCGGATCGCCATTCGCCGCCTGCATCTGAGAATCGACAGCCGGTCTTTTGCCGCGTCGTACGTGCTACCCCCGTTCATTGCCACGCTGCCGGCCAGCACGTCGGTCGCCGCCACCCAGGCGGAGGTCGATCGACGAGTGACCCGGGCCAGTGCCGGCATCAACACGTTGCTGAGGGCGATTGGCGCGCCGGCGGTCACGGTCGCGGCGGTCGACGGTATGATCGCCGACTTCCCGCATCAGCGGCACCCGTTCGAGGTAAGCGCCTCGGCGACTAATCCGGTGACGCTTGGCGAGATCGGGGCGGCATCGGAATCCATCGGCGCGCTCGCGGTTCTGGCTTCGCGAGTGGTGGTCGAGGCAACGTACGCCGGCGCGTTTCGCCCGTGACCGGCTAGACGACCAGGAACGCGATCCCCGCCATCGCCATCGCCACTACGCCGGCCCAGCCCAGCACCCGCAAATATCCTGGCAGCACCAGTGCCCCCATGATCCGGCGGTTGGTCGCCACCACCAGCATCGTCGCCATCAGCGGGGCGGCCAGCAGCCCGTTCAATACGGCGCTCCAATACAGCGCCTTGACCGGATCGAGCGGCGTCAGGTTTAGCCCGGCGCCGATCGCGGTCGCCGCCGCGATCACCGCGTAGAACGCCCGCGCCTCGCGCCACGACAGGTCCAGCCCCTCGGCCCAGCCAAAGCTCTCGCTGACCGCGTAGGCGGACGACCCGGCCAGCACCGGCACGGCCAGCATCCCGGTGCCGACGATACCGCAGGCGAACAGCGCGAACGTCGCCTCGCCGGCGATCGGCCGCAGCGCCTCGGCGGCCTGCGAGGAGGTTTGGATGTCGACGATCCCGGCTTGGTGCAGCGTGGCCGCCGTCGCGATGATGATGAAAAGCGAGACTAGGTTGGAATAACCCATGCCGATCCAGGTGTCGGCGTCGATCCGTGCCAACTCGCGCGGCACCTCGGCCGCCAACTCGCCCGGGGCGTCGCGCAGTGGCGGGGCTCGGCGGGCGTTGCGCTCCTCGACCTCCTCGGCCGCCTGCCAGAAGAACAGGTAGGGGCTGATGGTGGTGCCGAGCACGGCGACCAACGCCTCCATGTGGCTGGCGTCGAGCGTGATCGTCGGCAGCAACACGCCGCGCAACGCGCGAACCCAGTCGACCCGCACGGCGAACACCACGGCGACGTAGGCGAACAGCGACAGGGTCAGCAGCTTCAAAACGCCGGCGTAGCGGCGATAGCGCAAGAACGTCTCCAGCAGCACGCACAGCACGCCGAACCCCATGGTGAACAGCAGCCCCGGCCCGCCGACCAGCAGCTGCAACGCGGCACCCATGGCGCCGAGGTCGGCCCCGAGATTGGCGACGTTGGCGACCAACAGCAGTGCCACGGCGCCGCGCAGCAGCCAGGGCGAGTAGTGGCGGTGCAGGTTGGCCGCGATCCCGACGCCGGTGACGCACCCGATGCGGGCGCTGACGACCTGGATCGCCGCCATCAGCGGATAGCTGAACAGCATCACCCAGCCCATGCCGTAGCCGAACTGCGCGCCGACTTGCGAGTAGGTAGCGATCCCGCTCGGGTCGTCGTCGGCGGCACCCGTGATCAGGCCCGGGCCAAGCGACTGTAGCCAGGTGCGGCGCGGTGCGATCGGGACACCGCTTTCATTGGACATTTGTAACCTATCGGCTCCCGCCGGGGCGCGACGCCGGGATTTAAGCCCGCTATGGGAACCATGGCTTGCCTGAACGTCCAATAGCTATCTGCTTGTCCAGCAACTGAGAGTACGCCGTTGAACTCGTCTCTTTTTCTCGCGATCAACGCTTCGGCACAGCCGGGTGCCCTGGCGTTCCTGTTCGCCCAGCTGATGGCGAACGCGCCGTTGCTGCTGGCTCCGGCGCTGCTGGCCGGCCTGTGGTTTTGGGGCCGGCCGGCGCGGCGGGCCGGCCTGATCGCCACCGGCTTCGGGGTGTTCGCGGGACAGGCGATCAACCTGTCCCTGGGACAGCTGGTCTACCAGCCGCGCCCGTTCATGGTCGGGATCGGTCACACGTGGATCGCCCACGTCGCCGACAACGGCTTCCCAAGCGACCACGCGACCTTGGCATGGAGTCTTGGCCTCGGGCTGGTCCTCACCGAGTCGTCCCGTCGCTGGGGCGTGTTCGCATGCCTGGTGGGCGTGGCTGCCGGCTGGGCGCGGGTCTACCTGGGCGTGCACTTCCCGTTCGATGTGGTGGCGTCGGCCGCGGCCGGATTGCTGGCGGCGACGCTGGCGCGGACCGTCCTGCCGATGACGCGCCGCTACGTCCTGCCTCAGGTCGAGCGCGTCCCTGGACTTCGCCTCAGTCTTGCGGCGCGAGGCGCCGGAAGACCGTGATGCCGCGAAACCGGTGGTTGGTCGACTTCCACATGCCGATCGTCGCCTCGATCGCGAAGGTGTCCTTGCGATACATCGGCAGCACCTGGTCCAGCCACACGACGTGCGCGTCCGCCGGCAGCCGCGCCAACGCGCGCAGCACCGTGTTCCGCTTGACCATGCTGGTGCCGTAGTGCTCGCAGTCTTCGACGCTGTACGGCGGATCGGCCAGCACCAGGTCGTATCCGCCCAGCGGCACGTTCGCGAGCGTCTGCGCGTCGTCGACGAAGGTCGGGTTCATCGCCGGGTTGAGGTCCACCGTGTCGCCCGGGAACGCGGCGAGGTCGACCTTGCCGCTGAACAGGTGCAGCGCGCGGCGCTTGTCGGGAAACAGGGCGCGCACCCGCCGTAGATAGCCGGCTGGGTAGCCGCCGTAGTATGCGGACTTCACCCGGTAGTCGTTGCCCATGATCCAGGTGCCGACCACCCGGCCGTCCTCGGCCACGAACAGGCTGCGCGGGAATTTGGTCTGCGCGACATAGCTGTCGATCCGGTCCTGCCACTGCATGCCGCCATTGGGCGCCTGTTTCGTTGCATGTACCATAGCTAAGTTGCGGTCGGGCGCACTTCCTGCGAAGCCTCGTCTATGCGCCATGTCGCCCTTCTACTCTGGCTGCCGCTGGCGTTGGCCGGCTGCCAACTGATCGACCAACGCACGTTCGAGGCCAAGGCGGTGGCGCCACCGCCCTCCGCGCTGCAGGCCCTGGCGGCCGGCAACCAGCGGCCGACCCTGCCGCTGGTGACGATCCCGCTCGGCGACCTCGACCAGTCCTGGACGCCGGTCCTGATCGCCGCCGAACGCCAGGCGGTGGCCCGAAAACCCGACGTGCAGTTCGACGTCGTGACCCTGCGGCCGACCGACCCGGCCCTTGAAGGCGACCCGACCGTTGCGAAATCTCTGTCCAGCGCGGCGCAGGCGGTGGCCGGCGTGCTGCTCGCGGACGAGGTTCCGGCCGAGCGCGTGCACCTCGGCGTTCGCGGCGATGCGGGACGGCCGCCGCCCGAGGTTCTGGTATTCGTCCGCTAGGATATCCTCGCCCGTGCCAACCGCGTCCGCGTCACAGTTCCAGGCCGTCGCGCGCGCCGGCCTGGCCCGCATCCGCGTCGAGGGCCGCTACCGCGTGTTCACGCCGCTGCTCAAGGACGCGAGCCGGTTTCCGGTGTTCTTGACCGAGGACGGGCGCGATATCACCGTCTGGTCGTCGAACGACTACCTGGCGATGGGCTGCCATCCCGCCGTGATCGCGGCCAGCGTCGACGCGGCCCGGGCGCACGGCGCCGGCGCGGGCGGCACCCGCAACATCGCCGGCACCAGCCACCTGCACGCCGCACTCGAGGCCGAGCTTGCCAGCCTGCACGCGAAGCCATCCGCGTTACTGTTTACTTCCGGCTACGTTGCCAACGAGGCGTCGCTGACGGTGATCTTGCGCGCGCTGCCCGGCTGGCACGTTTTTAGTGACCGCAAGAACCATGCCTCCATGATCGCCGGGCTGAAAGGCATTGGCGGGGTCACCGTCCACGTCTGGGCGCACAACGACCTTGCCGACCTCGAACGGCTGCTGGCCGCCGCCCCCGTCGACGCGCCGAAGCTGGTCGCGTTCGAGAGCGTGTACTCGATGGACGCCGACATCGCGCCGCTCGCCGCGATCTGCGACCTGGCCGAGCGGTTCGGCGCCATGACCTACCTCGACGAGGTCCACGCGGTCGGCATGTACGGCCCGACCGGCGGCGGCGTGTCCGAGCGCGACGGAGTGCAGAACCGGATCGACCTGATCGAGGGCACGCTGTCCAAGGGGTTTGGCTGCCACGGCGGCTATGTCGCGGGCGACGTGGACACGGTCGATTTCCTACGCTCGACGGCGGCCGGCTTCATCTTCACGACGGCCTTGCCGCCCGCCAGCATGGCCGCCGCCCTGGCCAGCGTGCGGCTGGTGCGCGGCGACGTGGCGCGGCGCGTCGCGCTGTTCGAGCGGGCGGGGACGCTAAAACAGAAACTCGACGCGGCGGGTCTGCCGCGCCTGCCGTCCGACAGCCACATCGTGCCGTTGCACATCGGCGACGCGGCGGCGGCCCGCGAGACCAGCCGCCTGCTGTTCGAACGGCACGGCCTGTATGCGACGCCGATCAACTTCCCGACCGTGCCAAAAGGGTCGGAGCGGCTGCGGCTCACCGCGACCCCGCGCCACACCGACGCGATGATGGACGCGCTGGTGACGGCGCTGCGCGACGTGCTCCCCGCAACGCTTGGACGGCGTGAGGCGGCGTGAGGTCGTTGCGTGGGCCATTAGCCTGACTTAAAGGGAGTGGCGACCTCGGGTTAACCGACGGCGAACTATCAGGGGGGTAGGCCGGAATGGACGAACACGCCCCCAGTGCGGGTGACGCGCTGCGCCGCGCCGCCGGGCGCAACCTGCACGAGAAGATCGCCAATACGCTGGGTGCCGCGATCATCGGCGGCGACCCGGCGCCGGGTGGCGCCTTGCCGACCGAGATAGAACTCTGCGGCCGGCTCGGCGTGTCGAGGTCGGCGCTGCGGGAGGCGTTCAAGCTGCTCGTCGCAAAACGGCTGATCGCAAGCCGCCAGAAGGTCGGCACCACCGTCCGCCCGCAGGCCGAGTGGAACATGCTCGATCTCGACGTGCTGACCTGGTTCCTGCACGCGCGCCCTTCGGACGCGTTCGTGACCGGCCTGTTCGAGGTGCGCTCGATCATCGAGCCCGCCGCCGCCGCGATGGCCGCCGAGCGCGCCAAGCCGGACAGCGCGGCCGCCGTCGCCGCCGGCCTCGCCGCGATGCGACGCGCGCAGGACGGGCACGGCGACATGCTGGCGGCCGACCTCGCATTTCACCGGGCGGTGCTGCGGGCGACCGAGAACCACTTCCTGGCTTCGTTCGCGACGGTGATCGAGGGCTCGCTCGCCGCCTCGTTCCAGCTGAGCTGGGAGGTCGGCGGTCACGCGCCGACGGTGGCGCTAAGGCTGCACCAGGATGTCGCCGACGCGATCGCCACACATCGGCCCGAGGCGGCGCGGGCGGCGATGGACGAACTGTTGCGCGGCGCGATGGCCGACGTGCGGCTTGGCTTGACCGGCCGGAACCTCAGCCTTCCCGCGCCGTCGGGGCGGTCGACACCAGCACCCGGCGGCGCGCCCCCTGCGACGCCTCGGCGCGCTGGAGCGAAGCCGTCGGCAGCACGCCATACACGTCCTTCCGCGCCTTGATCAGGATCACGCCGCCGAGGCCCGGCGCCACCGCGTGCCCCGCCGCCTCCCAGATCGCCGCCGCCCGGTGTGGCATGTGCAGGCGCATCGGCGGCAGGAACAGCGCCGTGTCGCGCCGCTCGACCTCGAACAGGCCGCCCCGCAGCAGCCGGCTGGCCTGCCCCAGCGAATAGGGCTGGCCGTGGCCGAACGGCGTGCTGTCGAGATGTGCCCAGGCGCCGCGCCGGTTGGCGACCACCACCAGCAGCTGGCCGTTGTCCGCCAGCACGCGCCACACCTCGCGCAACAGGCGCCGCGCGTTGTCGGCGAATTCCAGCGCGTGGACCATCACGATCAGGTCGACGGACAGATCGGGAAGCGGCAACGCGTCGTCCTCGACCGCGCAGGTCATGCTGGGGCGGCGGCGCGGCCACCTTATGTCGGCAAGGTCGTCGGACGAGACCGCCGTCACGGCCGCGATGCACCGCGCCGCCCCGTCGCGCCACGGCCGGAGATACGGGGCCGGGTAGCCGAGGCCAAGCACGGTAGCGCGCGGCGGCAGCGGCTCGGGCCAGCACCGCCGCATCGCCGCCCGCAACGCCCGGGTCGCGATGGCGCCGCGTGGCGAGGCGTAGAACGCGGCCAGACTGGCGGGGTCGAACGGCATGTGAGGCAGCATAGCATCGCCGAGGCGGCGGCGGCCTCACACGCTTGCGCGGGTGCGACACCGGTGCCACACGACCGGCCATGATCACCGCGACCGCCATCCCGATCCTGTCCGACAACTACGCCTGGCTGCTGCGGTGCGAGCAGACCGGCACCGTCGCCATCGTCGATCCCGCCGAGGCGGCCCCGATCGAGGCCGCGATCGACGCCGCCGGCGGCAGGCTCGACCTCATCCTGCTGACCCACCACCACGACGACCACATCGCCGCCGTTGACTCCACCCGGGCGCGCTACGGGGCGAAGGTGATCGGCAACGGGGCCGACGCGGCGCGGCTGCCACAACTCGACCAGGTGACGGCGCCGGGCGAGACGGTCCGGGTCGGCGCGTGCGAGGCGGCGGTGATCGACACGCCCGGCCACACGATCGGCCACATCGTCTACCACTTCGCCGACGGCGACGTGCTGATCGCCGGCGACACGCTGTTCAGCCTCGGCTGCGGGCGGCTGCTGGAGGGCACGCCGGCGCAGATGTATGCAAGCCTGCGCAAGCTCGCCCCGCTGCCGCCGCAGACCTTGGTGTGCTGCGGCCACGAGTACACCGCCACCAACGCCCGGTTCGCCCGCGGCGTCGACCCGGACAACGCGGCGCTCAAGGCCTATGCCGAGCAGGTGACGGCGATGCGGGCCGAGGGCCGCTCAACCATCCCGAGCCGCCTGTCGACCGAACTCGCGTGCAACCCGTTCCTGCGGGCACCCGACGAGCCGAGCTTTGCCGCCGTGCGACGGCAGCGTGACGTCTTCAAGTAGTCCAGCCCTGATGCAGCTCTACTCGTCACCGTTCTCGCCGTTCGGCCGCAAGGTCCGGGCCTGCGCGGTGGCGCGCGAGATCGACCGGCAGATTACCGTGCATGCGGTCGACGCCAACCAGGGCGAGGTGCCCGAGCTTTGGGCGGTCAACCCGCTCGGCAAGATCCCGGCGCTGGTGACGGTGGATGGGGTCGGGCTGTTCGACAGCCGGGTGATCTGCGAGTTCCTCGACACGGTCGGTGACGCGCCGGCGCTGTTTCCGCCGCATGGCGGCCCGCGCTGGCGGGCGCTGCTGCTCCAATCGCTGGCCGACGGCATCATGGACGCGGCGGTGCTGCGGCGTCGCGAGGTGCTCCGCCCCGACCCGCGTGAGGCGACGCTGGCGCGGCAACGGGCCAAGATCGAGCGCGCGCTCGCGGAGCTCGAGGCGACGCCGCCGCACCGGATCGTCGACATCGGCGTCATCTCGGTCGCCTGCGCGCTCGGCTACCTGGATGCGCGGTTTGGGCATGAACCCTGGCGCGAGGCGCATCCGGCGCTGGCCGCCTGGCACGCCGAGATGGCCGCAATGCCTTGGTTCGCCCGCACCGACCCCGCCGCCGGGTGATCGACCTCCGCCGCGCCGACGCGCAGGCCGCCGACGTGATCAGGGCGCTTAACCTGCTGCCGCACCCCGAGGGCGGCCACTACCGCGAGACCTCGCGCGACGCGCCGGCCGACGGCTCGCGTGGCGCCATGAGCGCCATCCTGTTCCTGCTGGCGCTGGACGAGTTCAGCCACTGGCACGCGGTCGACGCGGACGAGCTGTGGATCTGGCAGGCCGGGGCACCCCTGGTGCTGTCGATCAGCCCCGACGGCCACGACGCCTCAGCACACTGGCTCGGCCCCGACGCCGGCGCGCGCCAAAGCCTGCAACACCGGGTGCCGGCCGGGCACTGGCAGGCGGCCAACAGCCTCGGCGCCTGGACCCTGGTGAGCTGCGTCGTTGCCCCGGCGTTCGAGTTCGCCGGATTTACCCTGGCCGCCGCCGATTGGCGGCCCACCCCCCGCACCCCATAGTCTTGTGGCGGTGCGGCATCGGGACTAGCCGTGCCGCACGGATCGGCAACGGAGCGCGGGACAGATGGGCTACAGGGTAGCGGTTGCGGGTGCCACCGGCGCGGTTGGGCGGGAGATCATCAAGACGCTGCACGAGCGCGGCTTTCCGGTCGACGAGATCGTCGCGCTGGCCTCGCACCGCTCCGCCGGGGCCGAGATCAGTTTTGGCGAAAAGCAGGTGCTGACGGTCAAGAGCCTCGAGACATTCGATTTCAAGGGCTGGGACATCGGCCTGTTCAGCCCGGGTGCCGCCGTGTCCGCCATTCACGCCCCCCGCGCGGCGGCGGCCGGCTGTATCGTGATCGACAACACCAGCCAGTTCCGCATGGATCACGACGTGCCGCTGGTGGTGCCCGAGGTGAACCCGCAGGCGCTGCGCCGGATGCGCCGGGGCATCGTCGCCAACCCGAACTGCTCGACGATCCAGTTGGTGGTGGCGCTAAAACCCCTGCACGACCGGTTCAAGGTGCAACGCGTCGTCGTCTCGACTTACCAGAGCGTCTCCGGCGCCGGCAAGGAGGGCATGGACGAGCTGTTCCGGCAGTCGAAAGCCAGCTTCGTCAACGACCCGGTCGCCCCCGAGCAGTTCACCCGCACGATCGCGTTCAACGTGATCCCGCACATCGACAGCTTCATGGACGACGGCTCGACCAAGGAGGAGTGGAAGATGGCGGTCGAGACGCGAAAGATCCTCGATCCGGATATCAAGGTGTTCGCCACCTGCGTGCGCGTCCCGGTGTTCATCGGCCATTCCGAGGCGATCAGCATCGAGACCGAGCTGCCGATCACCGTCGAGGGCGCGCGCGAGGCGTTCCGCGAGGCGGCCGGCATCCAGATGCTCGACACCCGCGAGGATGGCGGCTACGCGACCCCGGTCGACACGCAGGGCGAGGACGCGGTCTACATCTCCCGTTTGCGGATCGACCCGACGGTGCCGAACGGGCTCGGCTTCTGGTGTGTGTCCGACAACCTCCGCAAGGGGGCGGCGCTAAACGCGGTGCAGATCGCTGAGACGCTGGTGGCGCAGGGCCGGCTCGCCAAGGCGGCCTAGCGTTTCGCCCGTCGCGCACCACCTATTTGGCTCTAAGGAGCTTACTCAGTGCACGATATTCGCGACGCGCAGATGATGGGGCGGGCGACCGACGGCAAGCTGGTCCAGCGGCCGCTGTCGCCGCACCTGCAGGTCTACCGGCCGCAGATCACCTCCGGCGTGTCGATCTTCAACCGCATCACCGGCGTCGCCCTGTGCGCGGGCACGCTGCTGCTGGTGTGGTGGCTGGCCGCCGCCGCGACGTCGGACGGGGCGTATGCGGCCGTATCGGCGTTCATGCGCTCGTGGGTCGGTATCTTCGTGCTCGTCGGCTGGACCGCCTCGCTGTGGTTCCACTTCCTCGGCGGCGTCCGCCACCTGATGTGGGATGCCGGCTACGGTTATGACCTGCCGACCGTGCACACCACCGGCTGGGCCGTGATCGGCGGCACGGCGCTGCTGACCGTCGTGACCTGGGTCGCCGTCGTTGTGGTCGCCTGATGAGCGACGCGACCAAAGCCACACGCTCGCGCACCGACGCGGCCAGCGCCCACATGGGCCGCCAGCGCAGCGCGCTCGGCCGGGCGCGCGGCCTGGGGGCGGCGCACACCGGCACCGGCCACTGGTGGGCGGAGCGCGCGACGTCGGTCGCCCTGGTGCCGCTGACCCTGTGGTTCGTCTACGTGGCGTTCCATCTGTCGGGCCAGCCGCGCGCCGGGGTGGCCCACTTCCTCGCCAACCCGATCAACGCCGGGCTGATGCTGGCGACCGTCATCATCACGATGCACCACATGCAGCTCGGCCTGCAGGTGGTGGTCGAGGACTACGTCCACGCCGAGGGCACGCGCACCGCCGTGCTGCTGTCGATCAAGGGCGCCTCGCTGCTGCTGGCGCTGATCGGCTCGGTCGCGGTGCTTAAACTTGCCCTCATCGTCGTTTAGGACAGGCTGAACATGAACGCGATCTCCAAGCCCATCGTCCCCGCCTATCCGGTGGTGGACCACACCTACGACATCGTTGTCGTCGGCGCGGGCGGCGCCGGGCTGCGGGCGACGCTCGGCATGGGTGCCGCCGGCCTGAAGACCGCCTGCATCAGCAAGGTGTTCCCGACCCGCAGCCACACGGTCGCCGCCCAGGGCGGCATTGGGGCGGCACTCGGCAACATGGGCGAGGACGACTGGCGCTGGCACATGTACGACACCGTGAAGGGGTCGGACTGGCTCGGCGACCAGGACGCGATCGAGTACATGTGCCGCGAGGCGGTGCCGGCGATCTACGAGCTCGAGCACTACGGCGTGCCGTTCAGCCGCACCGAGGACGGCCGCATCTACCAGCGCCCGTTCGGCGGCCACATGAAGGAGTTCGGCAAGAGCCCGGCGCAACGCGCCTGCGCCGCCGCCGACCGCACCGGGCACGCGATCCTGCACACGCTGTACCAGCAGTCGCTCAAGCACGAGGTCGAGTTCTTCATCGAGTATTTCGCGCTCGACCTGATCATGGACGACGAGGGTGCCTGCCGTGGCGTGATGGCATGGTCGCTCGAGGACGGCTCGATGCACCGCTTCCGCGCGCAGACCGTGGTGCTGGCGACCGGCGGCTACGGCCGCGCCTACCAGTCCTGCACGTCGGCGCACACCTGCACCGGCGATGGCGGCGGCATGGCGCTGCGGGCCGGGCTGGCGACGCAGGACATGGAGTTCGTGCAATTCCACCCGACCGGCATCTTCCCGGCCGGCTGCCTGATCACCGAAGGCGCGCGTGGCGAGGGCGGCTACCTCACCAACTCGAACGGCGAGCGGTTCATGGAGCGGTATGCGCCGACCGCCAAGGACCTGGCCAGCCGCGACGTGGTCAGCCGGTCGATGACGATCGAGATCAACGAGGGTCGCGGTTGCGGGCCGCGGCAGGACCACATCCTGCTGCACCTTGAACACCTGGGTGCCGACATCCTGCACGAGCGCCTGCCCGGCATCGGCGAGACGGCGAAGGTGTTCGCGGGCGTGGACGTGACCAAGCAGCCGATCCCGGTGCTGCCGACGGTCCACTACAACATGGGCGGCATCCCGACCAACCTGCACACCGAGGTGCTGCGCCCGACGCCGAACAACCCCGACGCGGTGGTGCCCGGCCTGATGGCGATCGGCGAGGCGGCCTGCGTGTCGGTGCACGGGGCGAACCGGCTCGGCACCAACTCGCTGCTGGACCTGGTGGTGTTCGGCCGCGCCGCCGCCCACCGCGCCGGCGAGACGATCACGCCGGGCGCCTCGCAGGCGCCGTTGCCGCCACGCGCCGGCGACCACGCGCTGGAGCGGTTCGACCGCGCGCGCAACCTCAACGGCGGCACCAAGGTATCCGAGCTGCGCCGCGACTTGCAGCAGACGATGCAGACCCACGCCGCCGTGTTCCGCAGCAGCGACAGCCTGAAGCAGGGTGTGTCGAAGATGCGTAATCTGTGGGGCGGCCTGGCCGACATCTCGGTCAGCGACCGCAGCCTGGTGTGGAACAGCGACCTGGTCGAGGCGCTGGAGCTGGACAACCTGATGGGCAACGCGATGACCACGATGGTGAGCGCCGAGGCGCGCCACGAGAGCCGGGGCGCCCACGCGCACGACGACTTCCCGGACCGCGACGACCAGGACTGGATGAAGCACAGCGTGTCGTGGCTGGCCGACAACGGCGACGTGAAGCTGGACTACCGGCCGGTGGCGATGCGGACGCTGACCAACGAGGTCAGCGTGTTCCCGCCGAAGAAGCGGGTTTATTGAGGTCTAACGATGGTTGAGTTCCGACTTCCCAAGAACAGCCGCATCGGCGCCGGCGTCACCCATAAGGCGGCGCCCGGCGCCACCAACGTGCGCGAGTTCAAGGTCTACCGCTGGAACCCCGACGACGGGTTGAACCCGCGCATGGACACCTTCGAGCTCGACATGTCCGAGTGCGGGTCGATGGTGCTCGACGCGCTGATCCAGATCAAGAACACGATGGACCCGACCCTCACGTTCCGGCGCTCGTGCCGTGAGGGCATCTGCGGCTCGTGTTCGATGAACATCGACGGCGTCAACACGCTGGCGTGCCTAAAACCGATCGCCGACGTGAAGGGGCCGGTCCGCATCAACCCGCTGCCGCACATGTCGGTGGTCAAGGACCTCGTGCCCGACCTGACCGTCGCCTACGCGCAGCTCCGCTCGATCGAGCCGTGGTTGCAGGCCGACACCCCGCCCCCGCCCAACGCCGAGCGGCTGCAGTCGCGTGAGGAGCGGGCGGAGCTGGACGGCATGTGGGAGTGCATCCTGTGCTTCTGCTGCACCACGTCGTGCCCGAGCTACTGGTGGAACGGCGACCGCTACCTGGGTCCGGCGGTGCTGCTGGCGGCCTATCGCTGGATCGTCGACAGCCGCGACGAGCGGACCGGCGAGCGGCTCGACGCGCTGCAGGACCCGTTCAAGCTGTATCGCTGCCACACCATCATGAACTGCACCCAGAGCTGCCCGAAGGGGCTCAACCCGGCCGCCGCCATCGGCAAAATCAAGACGCTGATGGTCGAACGCCAGGGCTAGCGACGGGTGTTCGACGGCGACATCGCGACCCACCGCCTCGCCGCCTGGAACGACAGCCTGTGGCTGGACCACTCGATGTTTCGGATGCTCTGGTCCAACCTCGACGAGGTCGTGCCGGGCCGGCTGTGGCGCTGTAACCACCCGACGCCCGCCCGCTTGCGCCGGCTGACGGAGCGGCTGCAGCTGCGGACGCTGGTCAATCTGCGCGGGCACCGGAAGTGCGGCTCGGACGCCCTGTCGCGCGAGACGGCGCGGTTGCTCGGTTTGCGGCACGTCGACATGGCTTTCGAGAGCCGGGGCGCCCCGCACCGCGACCGCATCCTGCGGTTCGCCGACATCTGGGCCGGCCTGGAGACGCCGGCGCTGATGCATTGCAAGTCGGGGGCGGATCGCGCAGGCCTCGCCGCCGGCCTGGTGCTGCTGTTCGAGGGCGGCACGGCGGCGGATGCGCTAAAACAGCTGTCGTGGCGCTACGGCCATTGGGCCAGTGCCCGCACCGGCATCCTGGACGCCTTCTTCCACCACTACGCCGCCGTAGCCGAGGGCCGGATCGGTTTTTTAGAGTGGGTGCGGACCGAGTATGACGAGCACGCCTTGCGCGCCAACTTCAGCGCCAACGGCCTGTCGAGCTTCATCACCGACCGCGTGCTGCGTCGGGAGTAAGGGATTTCAACGCCATGACCGAGCCGATGCGGCTGTTCGCCTACTGGCGCACCTCGGCGGGCTACCGGGTTCGCGTCGCGTTGAACCTCAAGGGCCTGACCGCCGAGGAGACGCTGATCGACCTTGAGGGCGGCGAGCAGCTGTCCCCCGACTTCTTGGCGATCAACCCGGAGGGTGCGGTCCCGGCGCTGATCGTCGAGGCCGGCCGCCCGGCGCTGACGCAATCGGTCGCGATCGTCGAATACCTGGACGAGACGCACCCCGAGCCGCCGCTGTTGCCGCGCGACGCCTACGGCCGGGCGCGGGTCCGCTCGCTGGCGGCGCTGCTGACCGGCGACACCCATCCGCTGATCGTGCCGCGCGTCCGGAAATACCTGACCGGGGCCGGGTTCGATGCCGCCGCGTGGCGCGCGTGGCAGCAGCAGTGGTTCGGGCGCGGGCTGCAGACGATGGAGACGCGCCTGGCGGCCGACGCCGAGACCGGCACCTTCTGCCACGGCGAGACGCCCGGGCTGGCCGACATCTGCCTGTGCAGCGTCACCGCCGTCGCCGAAGTGTTCAAGATTGACGTGGCCGACATCCCGACCGTGACCCGCGTCGTCGCCGCCTGCAACGCCCTGCCGGCGTTCGCCAAGGCGCGACCGCAAGATCAGGTCGGCGCGCCCGCCTGACCGTCCGACAGGGTCGCCGTGTCGCTGAGCATCTCGTCGAGCGTATCGGGACAGATCTGCGGCACAGGAAGCGCGGCTACGTCGTCCATCCAGTCCGGCAAGTGGGCGAGAGCTCGGGCGTACAAGCGAGCGAGGTGGATTTTGCCGCGCATGGACGGTGTGTAGTCGGCTCTGGCGTCGCGCAGGAACGACTCCGCCTCTCGCCGCCAGTGCGGCACATCGCGCGATCCTGGCCACGCCTGCACCTTGAGCCGGTGCAATATGGCTTGGGTCAGCAGACTCTCCACGGCGCGTAGTTCGGAGCGGCCCACGGCCTCCACCTCGTCGATGATGTTGGCCCAGTCGGGGGGAGCGTTCAGCCGCTCGCCAGCCGCTAGACGCCGCAACAGCGCCGCCTGTCGCGATGACCATTCAAGGATATCGGTGTCGTAGTCGCTCATGGACCCTCGCCCTTAACCGCACTCATGTTCGCAAGCTCGCCGAACTACGACAAATCGTGCAGGGGCTTGTTCAGCGGCGGGCCGACGCGAAACTCCGAAAACCGGGCGTGGAGGCCCGCCCGCTCCGGCGTGCAGCACATCGGCCCGACGCCATACCTCGCCGCCTTCGGGAACGGGGCCAGCCGGGACAGCGGCCAGACCCGGCCGTCGGCGGACTCCTGCAACCGCAGCACGCCGCCGGCGACCGTGACCCTGATCCAGAAATCGCCCGGATCGCCCGCGTAGGCACTGGTCGCCCAGTCGGATTGCCCGGCGGTCAGCACGCTGCCGAGCAGCGGCATCTCGTCGGAGAACTCGATGCCGGCTTTGAGCCAGTGGGCCTCGTCCAACCGCACCATGATGCCGGCCTGGTCGTAGAGTTCCGCGAAGTCGGCCTGCACCCTGAGCTGAGCGGTGAAATCGCCAGCCGTATCGACTTGGAAGAAATGGCCGGTGTCGCGGGTGAAGCCATAGTGGGTTCGCCGCCAAAAATCGGTGCCCTGATCGGTCGTGACATCGAGGATGCCGCCGGTCAGGCTCCACCGTTCCGGCTTATTCAGCCAGCGACACTGTTCGAACACCAAAACCTCGATGGGCGGCCGCGACCGCCGCCTGAACGTCGGGCAATAGGCTCACATGCGGCGCGCACACGCCATGCTGGGCCAGGGTCCGGGCGATCGCCGCCCCCGCGCCGGCGATCATCACGGCCGCACCTCGCCGCTCCGCCTTACGGACGAACCCCTCGATCGTGACCGCGGCCGTGCTGTCGATCACCCCCACCGCCGACACGTCGATCACGTATGCCTTCGGCCGCTCGCCGAGCCGGTCCAGCGCCGCCGCGACGTTGGCCGCGGCACCAAAGAAGAATGCGCCGGTGATGCGGCACACCATCACGTCGGGGTCGGTCACGTACGTCGGGTCGTACGGCGGGCCGGCGTCGGCGCGGTCGTCCATCGTTTCGACCGCGACCGACTGCGCCATCCGGTGCAGGAACAGCAGGGCGCCGAGGCTGAAGCCGACCACGATACCGTCGATCAGGCTGCGGAACACCACCAGCAGGAACGTCACCATCAGCACCACCGCGTCGCCGCGCGTGGCCCGCAGCAGGCTGGCGAACGCCTGCTTCTCGGCCATGTTCCAGCACACGACAGCCAGCACCGACGCCAGCGCCGCGAGCGGGATGTAGCTCGCCAGCGGCCCGGCGACGACCAGGAACAGCAGCACGAACGCCGCGTGCAGCATGCCCGAGATCGGCCCCTTCGCCCCCGCCCGCACGTTGGTCGCGGTCCGCGCGATGGTGCCGGTGACGCAAAACCCGCCGAACAGCGCCGAGCCCATGTTGGCGATCCCCTGGGCGGCCAGCTCGCAGTTGGAGCGGTGCCGCCGCCCGCTCATGCTGTCTGCCACCACCGCCGACAGCAGGCTCTCGATGCCGCCGAGCAGGGTAAACGCGAGTGCGGCCGGCAGCACCTCGACGATCCGCGCGTACGAGAACTCCGGCAGGCGCGGCAGCGGCAGCGAGCGGGGCAGCTCGCCGAACCGGGTGCCGAGCGTCTCCACCGGCAGCTTGAGCGCCCACGCGACGAGCGAACCGGCGACGACGCCGATCAGGAACGCCGGCCAGCGCGGGCGGTATCGGCGCACGGCGAGGATCGCGCCGGTGGTCAGCGCCGCGATCGCGACGGCGGACGGGTTGGTGGTCGGCAGCGCGTGCGCGAGCACGATCAGCTTGGGCACCAGTGCCCCGGGTTCGGCGCCCTGCAGGGTGAGGCCGAGCAGCTGCGCGATCTGGCTCGCGAAGATGATGACCGCGATGCCGGCGGTGAACCCGACCGTCACCGGATACGGAATGTACTTGATGAACGTGCCGAGCCGCAGCAGGCCGACCGCGAGCAGCATGAGGCCGCTGAGGAAGGTCGCCAGCAACAGTCCGTCGACGCCGTATTGCGCGACGGTCGCGGCGACCAGCACGATGAACGCGCCGGCCGGGCCGCCGACCTGGAACCGGCTGCCGCCCAGCAACGAGACGAGAAAGCCGCCGATAATAGTGGTGAACAGCCCGCGCTCGGGGGTGACGCCGGACGCGATGGCGATAGCCATGGACAGCGGCAGCGCGACGATCGCCACGGTCAGGCCCGAGATGCAGTCGGCGCGCAGGTCGGCGAGCCGGTAGCCCTCGCGCAGGACGGTGACGATCTTCGGGGTGAACAGCTCGACGAAGGTCGGGGTGGGCGACGGTTGGGCCAACGCGCGACCTCTCGGTTATGCGCGCCTTTGTAACACGGCGGGAACGAGTTTCGATGTTACCGCAATGTGCCCGCCCCAAGTGCCCGCGAACACGCCGGCATGCCGACCGCGTGACGCCACGAAGGCATGGCGGCCCCGCTCGAGCGGCCGATGCAGATACCGCCACACGAACAGCGACAGTCCGAACGTGGCGATCCAGAGCGCCGCCAGACCGGCCAGCCGCTCGGCGAGCGGAAGCGTTCCGAAGCCCGACCCGAGCAGCCCCACCAGCGGCAGGTGAAACAGGTAGACCAGATACGAGAGGTCGCCGAACATCCGGTCGGTGCCAGACGACCGCCGGTAGACGGTGCTGAACGCGAACGGCATCAGGAGCAGTGCCAGCAGGCAGTTGGCGGCGTAGTTCCACCGATACAGTTCGGTCACGGCGTGTCCCGACGCGGTGAACAGGTCGCGGGTCGCCGGCATCGCCAGTGCCGCGACCGCGACAGCGGCAGCGCCGACCAACGACATCGAAGCCAGCCGTGGCGAGGGCCGCCACCGGGTCTGCTCGACGGCCATGCCTGGGCCGAAGAAGGTCGCATAGTAGCCCAGATGCCGATGGATCGGCTCGCCGTAAGCAAGCAGGAGGCCAAGGCCCACGATACCCACCGTGGCCACGAGTAGGCTTCTGGTTCTCGCGGACAGACACATCAGGAGCGGGACGGCCAGGTAGAACTGCAGCTCCACATCCAGCGACCATGCGGTGTCGAGCAGCCGGTCGGCGTGCGGCAGCGAACCGCAACCCAGAATGGCGAGGTTCGCGAACAACATCCTGGGCCACTCGGCCGGAGACAGCTCCGACGCGAACGCCGGCAACTGCCCGGATGCCCACATGATCGCCAGCGTGAGCAGGGTGGCCAGCCAAAGCGCCGGAAGCAGCCGCCACAGACGGGAGATCAGGAAGGTGGATGTCGGAGAGCGGCACTGGCTGTAGCGCTCGCGCCACATCCGGTTGACCCAGAAGCCGCTCAACGCGAAGAACAGGAACACGGCCATTCCGCCAAATACCAGCCGCGTTGAGTGCTGGGTGAACACTACGCATGCCAAAGCAAGCCTAAAACAACCAGGCGCTGTCAAAGAAACATTTGAAAAATACTTTATCATCACTGCCTAATTCCCATTACGTCGCTAGCAAGCCACTTTCAATATAGAAGCGGCTATCATATGCAGCATTGCTCTTATTGGTCTGGCGTAGGATCGATGTAGCTTGCATAGTGGTAACGAGTAGCTTTTGTCGGAGCAATAGGGGTTAGTACGAGGCGTGTATGACGTTCGGCTGTGAGAATCAGGCCGGGAGTCACCGGCGCGGCGTTCGACCGCATGATCGACCGGCCGCTCCAAAGGCTGTTGCGGGCGCACAAGGCGCGCGTCGTCCGCTCGCCCACCCGGTTTCAGCCTTCCCCAGATATGACCGGCGCAACCACCGCTGGGTCGCGTCGGTGGCCGGTCGCTCCCGCAGGTCCATCAACAATGGCGGTGCGCTCGCGACAGCTCTCAGCGGCACCCCAACTCCGGCCGGTACTCGAAGTGCATGGTGTCGAAATGCCGCCACCGGCCGCCCCAGATGAAGCCGTGCCGCTCGAACGCCGCCACCACCTCGGCCGGGATGCGGTTGCGCCACGGCCCGCCGCCCCAGCGCCAGTAGTCGCTCCACGCCACGTTCACGTCGACCGCCGCGCCGTAGGCGTGCATCGACGGCGCGTGCTCGCCTCGCGCGTCGCGGCACAGGTAGGCGCCGGCGCTGGGACGCGCCGCCCGCCGGAGTTCCAGCGGCAACAGCGCGATCTCAGCCGACACCGCTTGTAACGCCGCCGCGACCCCGTTGACCGATGTCACCCGCAACCGCTGCCCGCCATCGCCCGGCAGCCACGCGACCGTCACCAGACGCGGCTCCACCTCGCCCCGCCGGCAGTCGCCATACATGCGGTCGAAGAACGCCCGGTCCCGCGCCCGCCCGGGATCGCCGGTCGGTTCCGCGATCGCGCCCATCGGGTACGGCTCGGCCAGCTGGTCGGCCAGCGTCGCGCGCTCCAACGTGTCGGGCCTGGCCTGCGCCACGCCCACCGAGGACGAAGAGCCATCCAACCAAAATACCTCGGTCGCCGAGTGCCCCGCCAGCGCGGCCGGATAGGCGGCGACCAGCGCATCCAGCCGGTCGCAGGCCGTCGCCGGGCGCGCGACCGCCATTCCGGCGGCAAGCATGGCAACCGACAGCCAACGCGCGCTAAAATGCATCACACGCCTCGAGGACCCCGTCATGCCGCACCTTCGCTCCCGCACCACCACGCACGGCCGCAATATGGCAGGCGCGCGCGGACTTTGGCGCGCCACCGGAATGAAAGACGACGATTTCGGCAAGCCGATCGTGGCCGTCGTCAACAGTTTCACCGAGTTCGTGCCGGGCCACGTCCACCTCCGTAACCTCGGGGCCGTGGTCGCGGCCGAGATCGTCGCGGCCGGCGGGGTCGCCAAGGAGATGAACACCATCGCGGTCGACGACGGCATCGCCATGGGCCACGACGGAATGCTGTACTCGCTGCCGTCGCGGGAACTGATCGCCGACAGCGTCGAGTACATGGTCAACGCGCACTGCGCCGACGCGATGGTGTGCATCTCCAACTGCGACAAGATCACGCCCGGCATGCTGATGGCGGCGTTGCGGGTTAACATCCCGGTGGTGTTCGTCTCCGGTGGGCCGATGGAGGCGGGCAAGGTCAACCTGGCCGGCATCACCCGCTCGATCGATCTGGTGGACGCGATGGTGGCCGCCGCCGACGGGTCGGTCAGCGACGCGGACGTGGCGGTGATCGAGCGCTCGGCGTGCCCCACCTGCGGCTCGTGCTCGGGCATGTTCACCGCCAACTCGATGAACTGCCTGAACGAGGCGCTGGGCCTCGCCCTGCCCGGCAACGGCACCACTCTGGCGACCCATGCCGACCGCAAGCGGCTGTTCGAGGAGGCCGGGCGGCTGGTGGTCGACCTCTGCCAGCGCTGGTACGGCCAGGACGACGCGACCGCCCTGCCGCGCGGCATCGCGACGTTCGCGGCGTTCGAGAACGCGATGACGCTCGACATCGCCATGGGCGGCTCGACCAACACCGTGCTGCACCTGCTGGCCGCCGCCCATGAGGCCGGGGTCGACTTCACCATGGCCGACATCGACCGGCTGAGCCGCCGCGTGCCGGTGGTCTGCAAGGTCGCCCCCGCCGTGGCGGACGTGCACGTCGAGGACGTCCACCGCGCCGGCGGCGTCATGGGTATCCTGGGCGTGCTCGCGCGCGGCGGGCTGGTGCATCGCGAGTGCGCGACCGTGCACGCGCCGACGATGGGTGCCGCACTCGACCGCTGGGACGTCGCGGTCAGCCACAGCGCCTCGGTCGAGGAATTCTTTCGCGCGGGCCCCGGCGGCGTGCCGACCCAGACCGCGTTCAGCCAGTCGAGCCGCTGGGACGAGCTCGACGTCGACCGCCGCGGTGGCGTGATCCGCGACATCGACGCGGCGTTCAGCCAGGACGGCGGGCTGGCGGTGCTGTACGGCAACCTCGCCGAGGACGGCTGCATTGTGAAGACGGCCGGCGTCGACGCGTCGATCCTGGTGTTCGAGGGGCCGGCGCGGGTCTTCGAGAGCCAGGACGCCTCGGTCGACGCCATTCTCAACGGCCGCGTGGTGCCGGGCGATGTCGTGCTGATCCGCTACGAGGGGCCGAAGGGTGGGCCGGGGATGCAGGAGATGCTGTATCCGACGAGCTACCTGAAATCGAAGAAGCTCGGCAAAGTGTGCGCCCTGGTGACCGACGGCCGGTTCTCCGGCGGGTCGTCCGGCCTGTCGATCGGCCATGTGTCGCCCGAGGCGGCGGACGGAGGTGCGATCGGCTTGGTGCGGGACGGCGACATGATCCAGCTCGACATCCTGGGGCGAAAAATCCACCTGGACGTGCCGGACGCGGAACTGGCGGCGCGGCGGGCGGCGCAAGACGCGGCGGGCTGGCGGCCGAGCGCGCCACGTCCGCGCCAGGTGAGCCAGGCGTTAAGGGCGTATGCGGCGTTCACCACCAGTGCTTCGAAGGGGGCGGTGCGGGTGGTGCCGTAGGGACTAGGTGTTTAGTCCCGGCATTTCGTGGAGCGGGTTTGCGGTGAATCGCTCTGGCTGCGCCGTCCAGGTTTTGCAGGTGAATTCGTAGGGCGTGAGGCCCTTC
>JAABUX010003303.1_pt1 | contig 21522 bp, 23 predicted proteins | sample 5561851 | NCBI WGS metagenome assembly JAABUX01 (sample SAMN10711883, study PRJNA513361) | rock metagenome | isolation source: Antarctica rocks | place: Antarctica: Victoria Land, Richard Nunatak red sandstone | collected 2016-01-03 | reverse complement strand
CACGTCCGAACGAGCATCATCTGTGACACGGGATGGTTTGGCAGCGGCAAGCGGGCTAAGAAACCAGGGTGCATTTGGCTGCGACAACTCCCGGCGTCTCGGGAGCATTTTTGGATGAGGCAACACGTCGCCTCATCCAAGGTGTCGTATGGGATGACGGAAAGGATCGGCCCGAAGATCTCCTCCTTCATGATGCGCAGCCCTGCAGGGGGGTCGATCACCAGGGAGATCGGCATGCGCCGGGTGGGGCGGTCCACGGGGCCGTCCTTCTCCAGCGGTATGATGCGGCACTGGTGCGCCCGCGCCTCCTCCAACATTCCGAAGATGCAATCCATGTGGCGCAGCGAAATCATCCCTGTGCATTCGGCGCTGCGCAAGTAGTCCGGCGCCGCCCGCTCCATGAACGCGGCTGACAGCCCGACGAAGCGTTCCACGTCCCCACGCGGCACCAGGCAGTAATCCGCCGAGATGCATATCTGCCCATTCTTGATGATCTTGGTCCCGATGACGGACTGTGCGTTCTCAGCCGTGACCGAACCCAGCGTCATCACCGCCGGGCACTTGCCGCCCAGCTCGAGCGTGACCGGGGTCAGGTTGCGGGCGGCAGCCTGCATGATCTGCCGGCCCACTTGGGGGCTGCAGCATAGAGCAGATGGTTCCATGGCACGTCCGCAAAGGCCTGCACCAGGTCGAGGCCGCCAACGGCGACGTGGACGAGGTCGGGGTCGAAGGTTGCCGCGACCATGTCGCGCAGCAGCGCCGCGCAAGCCGGCGTGTACTCGGAAGGCTTGATGATCACGCGATTGCCGGCGGCCAACATCTCGACCAGCGGCCCGATGGACAGGTCGAAGGGGAAATTCCACGGCACGATGTTGCCGACCACACCCTTTGGATGGCTTTGCACGAAGGCTTTGGTCTCACCGAACATTGCCATGTCAACGTCGCGGGTGACGGGGCGCATCCAGTCCTCCATGTGCGCCAGGGCATATTGGGCGCGCGCCATCACGCCCAGGACCTCGCTCAGGTCCGCAACGGGCGCGGGGTGGGCGCCGAAGTCGGCGCTGAGCGCGATACGGATTTACGCGCGGTGGCCTGCAAGCATGCCGATCAGCTTCTCGACCCGGCTGCGGCGCTCGGCAAGGCTGGGCGACCAGTCCGACGCGAACGCATCCTGCTGACACCCGAAGGCTACCCCCAGGTTGGCAATGGCGGCCTCATCGCCGCCGGGCTTCGGCAAGACGGCTGCTGTGGCTGCTTCTAGAATGGACATGTGCGCCTCCTTCCCCGCTGCTATGGAGGCATCCCAGCACAATCCGGTCGGGCTATCGCTCAGAGAATATATCAAGCATCTATCTGGGTCAGCCCGTGCCGGGCGGACCATGCCGGTCCTCGCGGACGCCCATGTGCTCCCAGCACACTGGGGACAGGTCATTATGGCAGCGCAAGCTGTTCTGCCAACACGGGTGCCTGGCAGAGACACCGGCATGCAATCCCTCTCGTTTCGATCTGGCTTACCGCCCTTGCGCTACTCGCCCAATCCAGCGGCGCACGCTGGTACCGTCACGCCCGGAATGGGCCTCGTGTGCGCCCACTCCATGAGACGGCATCACTCCGGCAGCTTGGCCAGCAGTCCTGCACCACCGCTTACGATGTCCTCGACAATCGCGGATCGTGCGGCAGGAGCATCCCTGCGGCGCAGGGCTTCCAATACCTGGATATGGAAGTGCGGATCGCCGTCCTGCGCCCAGCAGTCCGGGCCGTTGAACAGGAAGTTCAGGAACGGCCCGCTTTGCGTCCAAAGGCTCTCCACCGCCCGGAACAGGCGCGGCATGCCGGACTCCCGCGCAAGCCCAAGATGGAACGCCTCGTTGTGCCGAAGCGCCACGCCGAAATCACCAGCCTTCTTGGCCCGCATCAGGCGTTCGTGCGTGGCCGAAAGGTCCGTTATCCCCGTGATGCCGATGCACTCAGCGGCACGCGCCGCGCCAAGGCCCTCCACCTCCACGCGGATGTCGCGCAGCTCGGCATACACCGCCCGGGTCGGGTGCGGGACGGTGATCGAAGCGCTCGCCCGCGCCTCCAGCACCCCTTCCGCAACAAGCTGCAGCAGGGCTTCCCGGACTGGCGTGATGCTAGTGCCGAGCTTCTCCGCGATCTCCCGGCTACTGAGCCGCTGACCCGGCTTCAGCTCGCCCACCATCAGCGCCTTGCGTATCTGCTGATAGGCCTGATCCTTGAGCGAGCTGCGCTCGGCGGTCTCGAATCTGTCACGCGTGTGCTCATCCATCATGCGACCGCACCCCATGCCACCCTTTTCCGGCGCAGGACGGCGGTTGACAAGCTGCCTCCTCCTCGGTCATCAAGTATATAGAATATATTATAGTTGGACGCACGCCATGCAGAGCAAGCCGCTCCCCCTGACCGTCGCGGAGACTGCCACCGAGCCGACCGGCAACCGCTCCGCAGCCGTGGCGATCTCGGCCAGCCTGCACCGCCACGGCGTGACCGCGACGTTCGGGCAAAGCCTCCCGTCCCTGATCCAACTGGCCAACCCGCAATTCGGCATCCGCCAGATCGCCTACCGGACCGAGAACGCCGGCGGCATCATGGCAGACGGCTATGCCCGTGTCTCGCACAAGGTCGGCGTGGTGACGGCACAGAACGGCCCGGCCGCCACCCTGCTGGTCCCGCCGCTGGCCGAGGCGCTGAAGGCGTCCGTCCCCCTCGTGGCGCTGGTGCAGGAGGTGGCGCGCAACACGTTCGACAAGAACGCCTTCCAGGAGATGGACCACATCGCCCTGTTCGCCGGCTGTGCCAAGTGGGTCCGCCGGGTGGACCACCAATCCCGCGTCGAGGACTATGTGGACATGGCCTTCACCGCCGCCACCACGGGCCGCCCGGGTCCCGCCGTGCTGCTCCTGCCATCCGACCTGCTTGGCGAGACGGCCAAGATCGCCCATGCCCGCTCGGCCAGCCTCGGCACGTTCCCGCTGGACCGCGTGGCGCCCGACCCGGCGGCGATCGAGCATGCGGCGGACCTGCTCGCCCGCGCCCGCGCGCCCATCGTGTTCGCCGGCGGCGGCGTCCATCTGTCCGACGCCGCCGAGGCGCTGGCGCGGCTGCAGGACGCGGCGTCGCTGCCCACGGCCACGACCAACATGGGCAAGGGCGCGGTGGACGAGCGCCATCCGCTGTCGCTCGGGGTGGCGGCAAATGCGATGGGGCGCCATGGCAGCACCCGGCACCTCCGCCCGATGATCGACCGGGCCGACGTCGTGCTGCTCATCGGCACCCGCACCAACCAGAACGGCACGGACTCCTGGTCGCTGTATCCGCGGGACGCGACCTTCATCCACATCGACATGGACGGCCAGGAGGTCGGGCGGAACTACGAGGCGGTCCGCGTCGTCGGCGACGCGAAGCTGGCGCTGGAGGCCCTGCACGCCGCGCTGTCCCGGCGCGACCTCGCGGCGCGCACCGCCGGGCGGGCAGCTCTGGAGGCCGAGATCGCCGAGGGCAAGCGCCGGTTCCAGGAGGCCACGGCCGGGCTGTCAGGGTCCGGCGCAAGCCCACTGCGGCCGGAGCGGGTGATGGCCGCCGTCCAGTCCGTGATGACGCCGGAGACGGTCATCGTCGGCGACGCCAGCTACTCCACGCTCTGGATCACCAACTACCTCGTGTCGCAGCGCGCGGGGCAGCGCTTCCTGACGCCGCGCGGGCTGGCCGGGCTGGGCTGGGGGCTGCCGATGGCGCTGGGAGCGAAGGTCGCCATGCCTGACGCCCCGGTCATCTGCATCAGCGGCGATGGCGGATTCGGCCACTGCTGGGCGGAGCTGGAGACGGCCCGGCGGATGCGGCTGCCGGTGGTGCTGATCGTGCTCAACAACGGCATCCTCGGCTACCAGAAGCATGGCGAGACCGTGGCTTACGGCGCACACACCGACGCCGTGTTCTTCGAGCCCGTCGATCACGCCGCCATCGCCCGCGCCTGCGGCTGCAACGGGCGCCGGATCGAACATGCGGACGACCTGCTGCCGGCACTGCAGGAGGCGCTTGCCGCGGATTGCCTGACCCTGATCGAGGTCATGACCGATCCGGACGCCAAGCCGCCGCTCGGTTTCTTCGACAAGAGCCACTGATCGCGCACTCCGGCTGCCGCCCCCGGGTGGGCGGGCTGGAACAGGACAAGAGGAGGCAGGCCATGCTTGCGGTGCAGAAGACATCCCCGGCGTTCGGCCTCACCCTTACGGAGGTGGCGCCGCCGCAGCCGGGGCCGGGCGAGGTGCTGGTCGAGGTGGACGCCGTCGGCATCTGCGGCAGCGATGTCCACGTCTATGAGTGGACGTCCGGCTATGAGTGGATGCAGCCGGTGATGCCGCTGACCATCGGCCACGAGTTCGCCGGCCGGGTGGTGGCGGCAGCGCCGGACGTCACGCTTCCGGTGCTGGGGCGGCGCGTCACGGTGCTGCCCGGGGTGGCGTGCGGGCGCTGCCGGTTCTGCATCACCGGGCAGCCGGAAGGGTGCGAGCGGCGGGCCGTCATCGGCCTGACCCGGCACGGCGCCTTCGCCCGGCACGTCACCGCGCCGGCCGCCAACTGCATCGTGCTGCCGGATGGCCTGGACATGGAGCTGGCCGCCCTGACGGAGCCGCTCGGCATCGGTGCCCAGGCGGTCGAGGTGGGCGGGGTGGCGCTGGGCCAGACCGTCGTCGTGCTGGGGGCGGGGATGATCGGCTTGGGCACCGCGATGATGGCGCGCCTTGCCGGGGCCTCGACCGTGATCATCGCCGGGCTGGACGACGACCTGCGGCTTTCGGCAGCGCAGGGCCTGGGCTTCCAGCACACGGTGGACCTTCGGAACGAAAGCCTGAAGGACGCCGTGACGCGGATTGCGGGCGGCACGGTGGACCGGGTGTTCGAGGCGACCGGGGCCGCATCCAGCATCACGGACGGGTTGGGCGTGCTGCGCCAAGGCGGCGTGCTGGTTGCGACCGGCATCCATGCACGCCCGGTCGAGGTCAACATGACCGACCTGGTCCGCAGGAAGCACCAAATCCGGGGGTCGCACGGCGCGACACGGGCCACCTGGCTCACCGTGCTGCGGCTGCTCGCGCAGTCCGGCGAGATGTTCCGCCCGCTGATCTCCCACCGGATCACGCTTGCCGAGACGTTAGGCGGCTTCGAGCTTAGCCGCCGCAAGTCGGCGGTGAAAGTGATGGCGCTGCTTGATTAAGGGCCAGGGCCAACCAGCAACCAAGTCGGCCAGCAACCAATAGGCGCAACAGCCAAGGGAGGGGAACTACCATGTCGTCCAGTCAAGCTCTGACAGAACCGGGCCAACCGGCCTTCGGGACCGTGTGGAACCGCCAATTGCCGCACTACCCTGCACGAGGGGTCCGCATGGCGCTCCTGCTGCTCGTGGTGGCGATCACGGTGTCGCTGTATTACGAGCTATATGTCGGCGGCGGCGTGGCGACGCTGATGCTGACCGAACTTCGCATGCCGTTCGGCGTCTTCGTCTTCATCCTGGCGATCGGCAACCTGCTGGGCGCTTTCGGCTCCCTGATGGCCGGGCTTGCGGACCGGTTCGGACGGGCGAACCTGATCGTCTATGGCCTGCTGGTGGTCGGGCTGCTGACGCTGTTCATCATGCCGAACGTCACAAACCCGCTTCAGTTCGCGTTCGCCTCCTGCGCGGTGGCCTTCGTGGAGGGCATCATCCTCGTCACCACGCCGGCGCTGATGCGCGACTTCTCGCCCCAGGTGGGGCGTGCGGCTGCGATGGGCTTCTGGACCGTGGGGCCGGTGCTGGGCAGCCTGATGGTCAGCGCGATCAATACGCTGACCCTGCCCACCTTCCTGACGTGGCAAAGCCAGTTCCGTATCTGCGGCGTGGTCGGGCTGGTGATGTTCGTCGTCGCCTTCCTCGCGCTGCGGGAGCTGGCTCCTGCGCTCCGCGATCAAGTCATGGTGAGCGAGCGCGACCGGATGCTGGTGGAGATGCGCGCCCGCGGCCTGGATATCGAGGCGGCGCTGCGCCGGCCGTGGCGCCAGGTGCTGCACCTGGACGTGATTGCGCCGGCCATCGGCGTGTCCACGCTGCTGGTCTTCTACTACACCGCCGTCGCCTTCGGGACGATCTACCTGGTCACGGTCTTCCAGTTCACGGTCTCGCAGGCCAACGCGCTGGCAAACTGGACCTGGGCGTCCAACGCAGTGTCCCTGGTGGCCGCCGGGGTGCTGTCAGACCGGCTGCGTGTGCGCAAGCCGTTCATGCTGGTCGGCGGCCTTGGGGCCATGGTCTTCATGGGGTTCTGGCTGCTCCAGACCGGGCAGCATCCCTCGTTCGAGACGCTGGTTGTCATCAGTTGCGTGCAGTCGGTGCTGGTCGGTTTCGCCTACACCGCCTGGATGGCGAGCTTCACCGAGACGGTGGAGGCGCGCAACCCGGCGCTGACGGGCACCGGCCTGGCAGTCTGGGGCTGGCTGCAACGCCTGATCGTCACGGCGTGCTTCCTTGCGCTGCCGTATGTGATCAACACGGTCACGCCGCTGATCGAGGCACCGCCCTACATCGCGGCCTACCAGGCGGCGCTTGCGGCGAAGGTGGCGCCAAGCCCTGAGCTGGCGGCCCAACTGGGCGTGATCCAGCAGGCAGCCGCAGACACCGCGGGGCAGTGGCGCACCTGGTACTGGGTGTGCATCGCCGGCGTGGCGCTGTTCCTGGCGACAGTTTTCGTCATGCGCGGGCGCTGGAGTCCGGCGGCGGCCAAGGCCGACGTGGACGCGCATGACGTGATGGTCGCGCGGGAGATCGCGGAACTGCAGGCGAGGGCTGCGGAGTAAAAGTGGCTGTGCTTGCCAGCGCCGGGCCGGGAGTTGGCCCGGCGGACTCAGGACCGGATCGGCTGCTGTCTCCGATCAGGCCAGGTATGACGCGGCCGTGGTGCCTGCCCAGGGAAGCCCCGGGCAGGCAAGGCTGGCTACTCGGCTGGCTCGGCGACCCGTTGCGCCGCTGGTTGTGCAGCGCGCTTGGACGATGGGCGCCGGCTGAACTTCATGGTGCCATCGTCGATGTTGCTGAAGCGGAAGGTGAAGGCGTCCTTGAGGTAGTTGTTGTACAGCTTCCAGGGACGCTTGGACCCCTGCTTCGGCAGCATGCCGGCTCCACGCTGCACATAACCTGACGACAGGTTCAGCAACGGCTCCTCCTCAACGGAGGGGTCACGGGCTGGCGTCGCGATGTCATAGCCGCGCCGCTTCATGTGGTTCAGGACCCGGCACACATACCGGCACGTCATGTCGGCCTTGAGCGTCCAGGAGGCATTGGTGTATCCCAGCACCGAGGCGAGGTTCGGCACGCCGCTGAACATCATGCCCTTGTAGGCCAGCGCCTTCGATAGGTCGGCTCTCTCGCCGTCGATGTTCAGGCCGACGTCCCCGAGCAGGTTGAGCCTGAGGCCGGTTGCCGTCACGACGATGTCGGCTTGCAGCTCGGCCCCGGACTTGAGGCGGATGCCCGTTTCGGTGAACGTCTCGATGTGGCCGGTCGCGACCGAGGCCTGCCCAGAGCGGATCGCCTTGAACAGGTCCGCATCCGGCACGAGGCACAGGCGCTGGTCCCAGGGCTGGTAGGACGGCGTGAAGTGCGTGCCCACGTCGTAGCCGGAGCCAAGCTGGTCCTGCGCCATCGCCAGCACCTGCTGCTTGAACTTCTCCGGCTTCGAGCGGGCGAGGTTGTAGAAATAAACAGTCAGCGCCGCGTTCTTCCAGCGTGCCAGACGGTAGGCGAGCTTCGCCGGCAGGCGGCGCCGCAGCCAATCGGCAGCCTTGTCGTCCGACGGACGGGAGACGACGTAGCTCGGGGAGCGCTGCAGCATGGTGACATGCGCCGCGGTCTTGGCCATTGCCGGCAACACGGTCACGGCCGTGGCGCCGCTGCCGATCACGACGACGCGCTTGCCCGCGTAGTCGAGGTCCTCCGGCCAGAACTGCGTGTGGACGATCCGGCCCTTGAAGCGCTCGGCGCCCGGGAACTCCGGCGTATGCCCGCTGGCATAGCTGTAATAGCCGCTGCACATCAGCATGTAGCCGCAGGTCAGCCGGACCGTCTCGCCCCCAACCCTCTCCACCTCTACCAGCCAGCGCGCCTCGTCCGACGACCAGGATGCGTTGCGGACGCGGTGATTGAAGCGGATGTGCTGGTCAACGCCGCCCTCACGCGCGGTTTCGCGGATGTAGTTCAGGATTTCGGCGCCGTCGGCAACCGCCTTCTTCTCCGTCCAGGGACGGAAGCCGTAGCCATAGGTGTACATATCAGTGTCCGAGCGGATGCCGGGATAACGGAACAGGTCCCAGGTGCCCCCAATGGCGCCGCGTGCCTCAAGGAGGGCATAGCTCATCCCTGGGCAGTCCGACTGCAGGTGGCATGCCGCGCCGATGCCAGACAGCCCGGCGCCCACGATCAGGACGTCGAAGTGTTCCGTCGGGACGGCTGGGCCGCCTGCCCCAACCCCGGTGACGTGCTTGGCATCTGTTCCTGGCTCGGCCATGCGTGGGACCTCTCATGCATTGAATAGGCTGAAGTGCGCCACGTCCGGGCCGGCATCTTCAGGCGGGTACCCATCCAGCAGCAAAGGTGGGCAACCCGAATATATCATATGTCTCATGCAGGTCCGAGTCACCCCAAACATCTGCGGCCCTAGCTCTGGTTGGCCGACGGCTGGACAGGTACCGTGGCCGCTGTGCGCGGGACCAAGCAGATCAGCGTCGCCTGTTGAGGGCTTGGCCTCATCTTGGAGGGCCGTCCGCTCTCGCACATCCGCTTGTCAGCGTCGGCCCGGGGAAGGCCCCCTCCGGCTGCTCCCAGTACATTATGGAGGCTTCGTCGCACCAATCGAGGAGAGGCAGCCCTATCGGAACGTCGTCATGTGGTGCCGCATGCCTTCCTCGCTGTCCTATGCCGTCACCGACCAGAGCGTCCAGGCCCGGTCAGCCAAGAACGACCTGCCCTGGAACCCCCGCGCGTTCCTGACCTGCCGGCAAGTGCGGAGAAAGCCCATAACGAACAATGGGAGGAAACGAACCGAGCGCATCCCCAGGCGCGTGGCGCTGATGAAAGGCATATGCACCGACACGGCGTGGGCCTGCCAGTTAGCCATGGGTCGGCTTGGGCAGACTCTTCGACGCCGCGTCACCGGCGGACGCGCGGCGGATCGTCCGCGCTATGGACTTCTGTATCCTTGGCCAATAGCTGACCGGGAACAGCCGTACCAGGGTTGCGATCTGCTTGGCATCCTTGCCGATCAGGACCCGCGGCTCCCGCCGCTCGATCCCCCGGGCGATCACTTCTGCCGCGGTTTCCGGCTCGGTCCGTGTCAGCTTGTCGAACATCGCCATTCCCGCGGCGATGTCGGCGGCGGTCAGCGCCTCCGCCTTGCGCGCGTTCTTGGCGACCGCGGTGCGTATGCCGCCGGGGTGGACGACGGTGACGCCCACGGACGTTGCCTCCAGTTCGTGCCGCAGCGCCTCGGTGAAGCCGCGCACCGCGAACTTGCTGGCGGCATAGGCGGTTTCACCGGGCGGCGCGATCAGCCCATAGACGCTGGACAGGTTGACGAGCTGCGCCGCCTTCTCCTGCCGCAGCAACGGCAGGAAGGCGCGCGTCATGCGGACCGTGCCCCAGAAGTTGATGTTGAACAGCCACTCGAAGTCAGCCATCGAGACCTGGTCGAACCGTCCGACCAGCGCCACCCCGGCGTTGTTGACCAGAACGTTGACCCGGCCGTGCGCCGCCAGCACCGCCGCCGGCAGCGCCGCCACGGCGTCTGCGTCGGCCACATCCAGCACATGTTCGGACACCGTCACGCCGCGGGCGCGGGCGGTCGATGCCGCCGGGGCCAAGCCCGCGGCATCGCGGTCCGCAAGCGCCAGGGCGCAGCCACGCTCTGCCAGCACGCGCGCCAGTGCGGCGCCGATGCCGCTGGCCGCCCCCGTCACCACGGCGACGCTGCCGCGCAGATCAAGCCCTTTGTCCGCCATGCCGTCCGCCCCTCGTTGTTCGACTTAAGCCCTCGTCAGGGCGTTCCAGCCAGCCAAGATGTCCACCACGCCAATGATCCCGTAAGGCTGGTGGCGCCTGCGCCGGGGCGGCACGCCCGCACTGCCAGATCAGCACGCCGGACATCTGCGAACCGGCCGAAGTGTTGCCAAGAAGCAGCGCCGGGCGGTGCAGACGCATCGGACGCCACTCTCCCCCTACGCAAACATAATATATCCGGTCAGGGTGGCCCCTGGCAACAGACGCATGGGAGCCGCCGCTGCCGCCACGGCAGTGGGATGCGGGGGACCAAGGGACCAGAGGGCGCGCAGGCTTAACGCGCTCCGGATCGACGCAGAGACGGGAGGGAACAAACGTGCAGAACACACGACCGAGCGCAGCAGGACCTTTGCTTCGTGCCGTGCTTACCGGGCTGGTTTGCTCAGGCTTCGCAATAGGCCTGTCAGACCCTGCCGCCGCCCAGGAGATCGAGCCTTATGAGTTCACGCCGCTGCCAGCCGGCACCAACCTGGCGATCGGCTACTACATCTACGGCCATAACACCGAGTTCAACGTCGCCAACGGGCCGACCATCCGCAATGCCAAGCTGGAGGTCAACCTTGCCAACGCCCGCTACGTCCACTTCTTCAACCCTGTCGCCGGCATGCCAGTCGGCATCCAGGTGTTCCAGGTGTTCGGCTCGGAGTCGGGCGCCAACATCGGTGGCCAGCGCGTGGGCAGTGCGTTCGGCGCGCAGAACCTCGCCCTGTCGGCGTTCGTCTTTCCCTACGTCAACACCGCGACCAAGACCAACACCAACATCACCGCCTTCCTCTATCCGCCGACCGGCACCTACGACCGCAACTCCGCCATCAACCTTGGCGACAACCGCTGGCGCGGCGACATCCAGCTCGGCCTTACCCAGGGCTTCGGCGAGCACATCGGCGTGGACCTCGAATTCGACGCCCAGTTCTACGGCGACAACAACCAATCCTTCCCCCGCGGCACCCGGCTGACCCAGGACCCGACCTACCGCGTCCAGGTCTGGGGCAACTACCGCTGGAGCCCGGCCTTCACCACCTCGATCGGCTACGAGGGCTTCTTCGGTGGCGACCAGCGGGTGAACACCCGCTTAGACGGCAACAGGACTGACGAGCATCGCATCCGCGCCAATGCCGCGCTGTTCGTGACCCCGAAGGTGCAGACTATGCTGGAGCTGAACCACGACCTGAGCGTCACCGGCGGCTTCAGGCAGGACTTCGGCGCCATCGTGCGGGTGCTCTACGCGTTCTGACCTGGGTAACCTGCGCCCGCTCCTGCCCAAAAGGGGACTGCTCATGACCAGTGTGCCCACGGCCAGCATCGTGCGCGGCCTCCCCGCGGCGGGCGTGCTGCTCCTGCTCGCGGCCTGTCAAAGCCCGGTCGCCAAGCCTGCCGCCGCCAGCACCGCCACCCCGGCCGATGTCAGCCTCACCACCAATGCCTTCCGGATCATCCAGTCTGACCAGCAGGAGGGCAAGCTGGCGCAAACCAGGCGCGCAACCCGCGCGTGAAGGCGCTGGCGCAGCAGCTCACCGATGGGGCCAACGGGTTCGCAGACAAGCTGGGGCCGGTGGCAGCAGACGCGGGCGTCAGGCCGCCAGCCTTGCTGCGCAACGATCTGCGCATCCGCCTGGGCCACATGCAGGTGCAGCAGAGGCTAGACTTCGACCGCACTTACCTCACCGACCAGATCGCCAGCCACGAGGAGGAGAAAGTGGTGCAGGACTCGATGAGCGGCGCCGGGGTCAGCCCAGCCTTCGCAACCCTGGTCGAGCAGGGCCAAGACATCATACGACGCAACCTCGACACCCTGCGCAGCCTGCAGGCCGGAATGGGAACAGGACGGCGATAGGGCCTGGCTGCCTGGTCGCGGAACATTGTCGGAGGCCCGTCGCAATGGCTGTTGTCAAGTATGCTGGCCGGTTCGGAAACCTGATCGCTGCTGCGGGACGATGTCGCTCAATCGACCTCGCCACGCCTTGCGAGGTGTTCAGCCGCGTGACGGTCCAGGGCGTCGCCGAGCCTTATGCGGTGATGGTCTGCGGCGAGGCGAGATTGGTGAAGGCCGGCGCGTTCGACCTCCGTGTTCCATACAGGCTGGCTGACGCCGGCGCCGCGCAAACTCTCATCCTGCCCGGCATAGCGGACCCCCGCATGCCCGTCCTGGGCGCTGTTCTGGCGGCAGTGCGCGACGCGGCTCGCCGAGGCGCCCGGATCGTGTCGATCTACACGGGCGCGTTCGTCCTGGCGGCAACGAGTTTGCCTTGACGGGCTGCGCGCAACGACGCACTGGCGGGCGGCGGAGCTGCTGGCAACACGCCACCCCGCCATCGCCGTCGATTCCAATGTGCTCTTCGTGGACAACGGGAAGGTCCTGACCTCCGCCGGCGCCGCGGCCGGCCTGGACCTCTGTCTGCACATGGTGCGTCGCGACTACGGGCCTGCCGCTGCGGCCCTGACCGCCCGGCTGGCCGTGATGCCCTTGGAGCGGGATGGCGGCCAGGCACAGTTCATCGTTCATGAACCGCCGTCCTCGGCGGCGAGCCTGGAACCGCTGCTGCGATGGCTCGACCGGAACCTGCACCGGCCGTTGGACATGGACGCGGTCGCGCGGCATGCGGCCATGACGCCGCGCACGCTCAGCCGTCACTTCCAGCAGCAGGTCGGCATGACGCTGCTTCAGTGGATTTTGGCTGCCCAGGTGCGCCGGGCGCAGCTCTTGCTGGAGACGACGGATCTGCCGATCGAGCAGATCGCGATGCGGGTGGGCTTCGGATCGGCCGTCACGTTGCGGGACCGGTTGGCGCGCCTGGTCGGCACGACACCGACCGCATACCGGCGCGCCTTGGGGCAAGGCAGCGGAGCGAGGTCGGCGGAGGACAGCGGGTCGCCGACTTGAGCGCTCGCTCGTGTCAACCCGTGATTAGGGCCCGTTCGCATTTCGTGACTTGAACCGGTCACGGCGCGGCTAGTTGGCTTGATCGTCGGCGTTGCGGCGCTTCCAGGTGATTCGACGCGTGCAGCAGATGATACAGATTTCGGGTTCTTCCGCATTCGCCGTGCAATTGATCGCCGTTTCGGAGGCAGGTGAACACATAGAAGGGCTTGGCCCACCACTGACGCTGGTGGCGAATTCAGGGTTGGCCGTTTGTTTACGGGCGCCAGAGACTGGAGAACCCACTTCTGCGGCCGTTCCGGCCCCTTTAGCGGCCATGTGGATGGTGGTTGGGGGCGATGACGCTGAATTCGCCACCAGTGTCCGAACCTCAGGCGGGCAGGCCCAGGCTGTCCGCCAACCATGGACGGCGAACGGGAAAACGGACGGTGCCCCCGCAACAGCTAATTCTTCCGCATAGCGGCGACCAGGGCATCAACGTTGTAGCGGAACATGGCGGCATAGGTCGGGGCTGGGCCGTTGAGTGGTGACAAGGCTTCCACGTAGAGCACGCCCCCGGACTCGGCACCGGTGGCGTTCGCCACCTGCCGCACCAGGCGAGGGTCGTTCGAGTTCTCGAAAAAGTAGGTCCGGACCTTCTCGGCCTTGATCTGCCGGATCAGCGCCGCAACCTCCTTTGCCGAAGCTTCCCCCTCGGTGGACAGGCCGACCGGGGATAGGAACGTGACGCCGTAGGACGCGCCGAAGTAGCCGAAGGCATCGTGGCTGGTCAGAACCTTGCGCCTGGCGGGCGGCACCGACGCGATCTGCTGCCGGGCATAGGCGTCAAGCTGCCGCAACTCGTCACCATAACGGGCGCCGTTGGCCTGGTAGGAAGCCGCGCCCTCCGGATCGGCCGCGGACAGGCCCTTGACGATGTTCTGGACGTAGGTGGCCCCGCTCGCCACATCGTTCCAGGCGTGGGGATCGGTGACCTGCTTGCCGTCCTCCTCCATGCGGCGCGTCCGCAGGCCCTGGGTGGTCACGACGGGCTTGCCAGGGAAGCCCGAGGCGGTGATCAGGCGCGTCATCCAGCCTTCGAGGCCCAGGCCGTTGACGAACACCACGTCGGCTGCCTTCAGCGCCCGTGCGTCATCGGGCGACGGCTCGAAGGCATGGGGATCGCCGTTCGGGCCGACGAGGGAGGTGATGTGCACGCGGTCGCCGCCGACCTGGCGGACCATGTCGGCCAGCACGGTGAAGCTTGCCACTGCCTCCAAGGTCTTCGCCGCGGCAGGCCCGGCAAGGAGCAGGGCGGCAGCCAGCAGGAGGGCAAACAGGGCGGGCGAACGAGTATGGCGCATGGGAAACCTCCACGGTTCAGCCCGCGGCACGCGGACCTTGGAGAAGCCGGCGCAGCATCCCGCCACGGCCGAACAGGATGGAGACGATCAGGAACACGCTGGCGGCCAGCACGATGGACGGACCCGACGCTAGGCCCAGGTGGAAAGAGGCCACCAGCCCGATGTAGCCCGACGCAAAGGCGACGCCCGCAGCGATGGCCGCGAGCGCCGGCAGCGTCGTCGCCCACAGCCGCGCCGCGGCGGCGGGCAGCATCATCAGCCCGACCGCCATCAAGGTCCCCAGCGCCTGGAACCCGGCCACCAGGTTGGCCACGACCAGGAACAGGAACAGCAGGTGATACAGCGACCCGCGCCCACCGACCGCCTGCATGAAGCCAGGGTCGAAGCACTCTGCCACCAGCGGGCGATACACCACCGCCAGCATCAGCGCCGTCAGGGAAGCGATGCCGCCGATCAGGAACAGCGCCTGGTTGTCGATGGCCAGGATGGTGCCGAACAGCACATGCAGCAGGTCGATGCTGGACCCGCGCAGCGACACCAGCAGCACCCCCGCCGCCAGCGACGTGAGATAGAACCCGGCAAAGCTCGCATCCTCCCGCAACGCCGTCGTGCGGCTGACCAGGCCCGATAGCAGCGCCACCATAAGCCCGGCAATCATGCCGCCGCTGCCCATGGCCGGCAGCGACAGTCCGCCCAGCAGGAAGCCGACCGCAGCGCCGGGCAGCACGGCGTGGCTCATGGCGTCGCCGACCAGGCTCATGCGCCGCAGCAGCAGCAGCACGCCCACCGGGCCGGAGCCGACGCTCAGCGCCAGGCAGGCCACCAGCGCCCGGCGCATGAAGCCGAATTCGACGAAGGGGGCGGCCAGGGCGTCATACACGGTCACGGCGCGGCGTGACCGGACCGGGCCAGCGCCCAGTTGTCGTCCCACGCCTCCGCCGCCTCCCGCGCGCGCAGCAGGTTCGCCTGCGACAGGACAGCGGCGGTCGGCCCCCAGGCGATGACCTCCTGTGCGATCAGCAGGGTATCGGGGAACAGCTCGCGCACCTGGTCCAGGTCGTGCAGCACGGCGATGACGGTCCGGCCCTCCCCGTGCCAGCGCCGCAGCAGGTCGAGCAGGTCGCGCGTGGTCCGGCTGTCGATGGCGTTGAACGGCTCGTCCAGCAGGATCACCGGCGCATCCTGCAGCAGCAGCCGGGCAAACAGCACGCGCTGGAACTGGCCGGCCGACAGGGCGCCGACCGGCCGGCGCTCCATCCCCCGCAGCCCGACGGCGGCCAGCGCGCGGCGGGCCTCTTGCGCGGTCGCCGGGTCCACGCCGCGCAGCGCGCCGGTCTGGCGCCAAGCCCCAAGCAGGACGGTATCGGCGACGGTGAGTGGAAAGGACCGGTCGATCTCGGCAACCTGCGGCAGGTAGCCCAGGTGCTTCGCGGAAAGGCCGTCCCGGTCGATCCGGCCGGCGGCGGCGGCCAGGATGCCAGCGATGGCCTTCATCAGGGTGGACTTGCCGGCGCCGTTCGGCCCGACGATGGCGGTCAGGCTGCCGGGCGCGAACCGGCCGCTCACGTCCCGCACCGCCGGCTGTCGGTCATAGGCGACCGTCAGGCCGGACAAGGCGATGCCGCTTCCCATCACGGGACCGCCACGGCCCAGGCAACTGCAATCCAAAGCGGCACCAGGCCCAGGGCGACGACCAGCACCCGCAAGGCAGCCGACCGGGCCAGCACCGAGGTGCGAAACGGGTCGCCCGGGAGTGGAGCCTCCAATGTCGTGCCGTCAAGCATCCGCGCCGTCCCTGTTGCAGGCGCATATGGACATAGATGATACTCTGTATCAAGAGAAGGCAGCGGATGTGGCGAGGTGGCTGAGATGGCTGTGTTGGGCGTAGCGGCGCGGCAGGTTGCGGACCGGTCTGGCCCTCCCACCCTGGCCAGCCTGGCTTGGGCCCCGCCCAGAACCTCGCTGGATAGCACGACCGGCTGGCCGTGCCGTCGCGCGGCATGGTTCGTGACCTAGCGTCCGTGCAGCCAGCCCCGAACTTCTCCCTGCTGGGCCTGTTCCTGCAGGCCGATCCCGTCGTCAAAGGCGTCATGCTGCTGCTGATGGCAGCCAGCGTCGGGGTATGGACGGTCATGATTGACAAGCTGGTGCGCTTCGCCCGGCTGCGCCGCCAGGTTCGCGCATTGGACGCAGCGTCGCGCGGCCGGATGCCGGCGGCGGCGGGGGATGGCCTGGCGGCTGGGGTGATGCGGGCCGGCATGGCGGCGCGGGAAAAAGCCGAGGCCGGCGAGAGCCGGGCCGACCAGCGGGACCGGTTGCGGGAGGCGATGCGGATGGCGCTGGGCGACGCCTTGCGTCCGATGGAGCCGGGCTTGCCGTTCCTGGCGACGACGGGATCGGCCGCGCCCTTTGTCGGGCTGTTCGGCACGGTATGGGGCATCATGAGCAGCTTCGCCTCCATCGCCAGCTCTAATGACACCAGCCTGGCCGTGGTGGCGCCGGGCATCGCGGAGGCGCTGCTCTCGACCGCCATCGGGCTGGCTGCGGCGATCCCGGCGGTCGTTGCCTACAACCGGCTGGTCACGGACCTCGGCCGCAGCCGGGCCTTGGCGCTGGCGGCGGTCAACCGGCTGTCGGCGCGGCTGGGCGGTGGCGCGCCGGATGCGCTGCAGCGGGCAGCGGAGTAGCTGGCATGGCGATGCGGATGCCGCCGGACGGCGAGGACGAGGACGCTGGCCTGGCGCCGCTGTCGGAGATCAACGTGACGCCGATGGTCGATGTCATGCTTGTCCTACTCGTCATCTTCATGGTGACGGCGCCGCTCATGATGTCCGGCGTGCCGCTCCAACTGCCCAAGACGGCGGCAGCAGTGGTCAGCAAGCCGCATGACCCGGTCGTCCTCAGCCTGGACCGGGACGGCAGGGTATTCCTGGGGGCCGACCTGGTTGCGGCCGACACCCTGCCCAGCCGGTTGCGGGCGCTGGCGCAGTCCGCGCCGGACCAGGTGGTCTATGTGCGCGGCGACCAGGCGCTGCCGTATGGCCGGGTGATGGAGGTCATGGGCGTGGTGTCGGCGGCCGGCTTTGCCCGGGTGTCGCTGCTGGCCGAGCAAGCGCCCGCGCCGCGGTAGCCTTGTCCGCCAGCATCCCTGAGCCGTCCAGCCCTCCGGGACGCGGGCGGCTCCATCCGGCTGCGTTCGCCCTGGCGGCGGCCCTGCACGGCGGCGTGCTGGCCGCGTTGGTGCTGGCCAAGCCGGCCCTTCCACCGCCGTCACCCGTCCTGCTGACGCTAGAGGCGCCACCTCTCCCGGCCGACGCGGACCAACCCGCGCCGGAAGCCCGATCCACGGCGCCTGCGGCAGAACCGCCTGCGCGAGCCGCGCCGCCCTTGTCCGAGACTGCGGTGGTGTCCCGAGATGCTGCATCGCCGGTGCCGCCTGATGCGCCGACACCCCTCCCCACCTCTGCCGAGGCTTTGCCGACTGCGCCTAGTCCTGTGCCTGGACCCGTGCCGCCGCCCACTGTGACGTCTCCGCCGCTGCTGCCGGAAGCCGTACCGCCCAGCCCCATGCCGCCAGCAGCAGCAGCACCGTCCGTTCCCGCTGTCCCACCAGTGCGGTCCGAGCCGCGCCCCCATGTGCAGCCGCCGGCTCCGCCACGCTTCCTGCCCCGCCTGGAGCAACCCCGCCCGGCACTTGCTATCAAGCCCCGCACAGAGGACGCCAGGCCAGCCATGCCGCGCGCATCCTCTGGCCCGGCACCGTCTGCGTCAGCTCCGTCAGGCCTAGCCCCGTCGGCTTCGGCCTCTGCGCCGTCAGCGGCTGCCGTGGCGGCTGCCGGCGCCGATTGGCGAGGCAGCCTGGCCGCTTGGCTGCAATCGCACCGGACCTACCCCGAGGAGGCGCGACGCATGGGCCAGGAGGGCCGTGCCGTGGTGCGCTTCACTGCCGGCCGAGACGGACGGGTGCTGGAGTTCGCCCTCGTGTCCAGTTCGGGGTCGGCGGCCCTGGACGAGGCCGTGCAGGCCATGTTCCGCGGCGCCCGGCTGCCCGTCTTCCCTGCTGGCATGGCGCAGGACCGGATCACGGTGACGTTGCCGATCCGTTTTACCCTGGAACGCTGAGCAGCAGCCTCAGAACCGCTGCGTGAGCCCGGCCAGGATCGTGCGGCGCAGGCCGTACTGCGGCGCCCCGACCCCCACGCCCGTCCCGTCGCGCAGCTCGTAGCGGCGGTCGAGCAGGTTGATCACGTCCAGCCGCAGCTCCGTCGGCTTGCCCACCACAAGCTGCACCTTCTGCACCGCCGACAGGTTCACCGTGTAGTAGCCCGGCAGCGCCAGGCCGTTCGGCACGTCCCCGCCGCGCCGCAGCCCGCTGCCCACGATCAGGTCGGCCGACAGCCGGGTCGGGAAGGCCGTGCTGGCGTCCAGCGTGTAGGCCGCGCCGCCGGAGCCGGTCCAGCGCTGGTCGTGATCCAGGTGGATGTAATGGTGCGCGATATAGTCCAGGTTGGACTGCGAGAACTCGAACTGCGACGAGGTGATATTCCGGCCGATGCCGCGGGAGTAGGCGACGTTGCCATACAGCGACAGCGGCCCGCGGTCGTAGGTCGCCGACAGCTCCACCCCGTCCTGCTGCGAGCGGTCGTAGTTGTAGGCCGTGAAGGCGATGGGTGCGCCGAACTGCCCTTCGTCGATCAGGTTGTGCGCGGTCTTGTAGTAGGCGTCCACGGCCACGGTCAGCCCGGGCAGGACCACTTGGCTGGCGCCGATGTCGTAGTAGTTTGCGCGCTCGGCCTTCGGGGTGGTGTTGAGGGGGCTGTTCGCCGCCCCGCTGGTGCCGAGGAACTTGCCCAGCGTCTGGTTGCCGATCAGCTCGAACGGCGGCGGGGTGAAGTAGCGGGAGTAGCCGGCGTGCAGCGTCGTGCCCTCGAACGGCCGCCAGACCACGTTGACCCGCGGGCTGAACGCGTTGTCCTTCACGTAGGCGTCCACCACGTCGAACCGGCCGCCGAGGTTGATGGTGAGCTTGGGCAGGATGCGCCACTCGTCCTGCAGGTAGATGCCATAGGTGTAGCCGGTCTTGCCGGAGCTGTCCTGGACGGCAAAGGGCTGGTCGCCCGTTTGCGCGCCGCTGCTGTCCACCGGGAGCACGAGGGAGTTGGACTTCGACACCGACCGCTCGGCCTGCGCCAGGAACCCGGCGCGGACGGTGTGGTCCGGGCTGACCCGCCAGCTCGCGTCGGTCTGCGTGCCGTTGGCCCAGCTCGACCGTGCGGCCGTCGGCGCAACGCCGTTGAACAGCAGGTCGCCGAGGGGATCGGGCGTGTAGTACAGGCTGCTGTAGCGGGTGAACAGCGAGGTCTGCACGTCGAGCGAGCCGTACTGCTTCTGCAAGGATAGGATGCCGAAGTGGGTCAGCTCGCGCTGGTGCTCGGTCAGGCTGCTGCTGTCGAAGCCGCTGACGCCGTTGACGGCCAGGCCCAGGCCGGGCTGGTTGCCGCCGCGGTTGGGGATTTGATAGTCGCCGTGGAACGTGCCGGCGAGCAGGCTGATGCGCGTCGTGCCGTCCACGATACCGGAGATGTGGGCGAAACCGCGGAACTGGTCGGTCGTGTCGTGCTGGGCGTTGAACCGGTTGGCCGGGTTCTCGATGCCGATGTTGCTGTGCAGGTACTCGCCTGTCACGTAGTAGTCGATGGCGCCGCTGCGTCCGCCGTACTCGAAGCTGGGCTGGAAGGTGCTGCGCGAGCCGCCGTACAGCGTGATTTGGCCGCCGGGGTCGGTGGTGCCGGACTTGGTGGTGATGTCAACGACTGCGGAGTGGCGGAAGCCATACTGCGCCGGCAGCGCGCCGGTGATCAGCGACAGCGAGTGGGCGAAGCGGGTTTCGAGCGCCTGGCCGAACACCGACAGGCCCTCCGGAAGCTGCACGCCGTCCAGGCGGTATTGCACGTTGGCGTGCTCGTTGCGGACATGCACCTGGCCGAAGCTGTCCTGCGCCACGCCGGGCGCCTGCAGCAGCACCTGCTGCAAGGAGGCCTGGTCGCCCTGGGGCAGGGTCTCGATCGCGCCGCGGTCGAAGCGGTACACCGTGGCGCCGAGGCTCGGCTGGATCGCGGTGCGGGCGGCGTCCAGCCGGCGGGCCACCACGTCGATGTCGTCCAGGGTCAGATCCGCGCCCAGGTTCACCGCAGGCGGCGGCGGCTGGTCCGGCACGGTGCGGAACGGCGCGGATGCTGCCGGGGCCGAGGGCGGCGGGTCGGCTGCATAAGCTGGCAGGACCAAGGCCCTAAAGACCGTCCCCATCAGGGCCGCACGCATCGACATCATCGCTCATCCCTCTCCGTGACCCTGTCGCCCTACCAGCACGGCCAACGCAGCTTTGATACAAGATATCAAAAGAGCGGTCGAGCATATCTGATATATTATCTCAAAGTGTAGCTTTCGGGTTCATGAGGGGCAGCGCTGGGCCTGTCGCGCTACTATCTGCGCACGCGCACCTAACCGGCGGGGCCGGCGGCGATGCCAGGCAGCCGGGCCAGGGAACTGGCCAGCGGCTGGTTCTCGCTGCCGGGCTGGTCCAGCAGACGCTGGCGGTCCAGCGTGTATTCGGTCGCCCCGAGCGGCGGGAAGATGCCGGCCCGCGCCCGGTCCAGCCATTCGCCGGTGCTGCCGTCCCCACAATGGAGGCCACCGATGTCCGAGACCGCCCCGCTTCAAGCCAAGCTCCAGCCGATCCCCGTGACGGTGCTGACCGGCTACCTCGGCGCCGGCAAGACCATGCTGCTCAACTGCATCCTGACCGGGACGCACGGCAAGCGGTATGCTGTCGTGGTCAACGAGTTCGGCGAGCTGGGCATCGGCAACGACCTTGTCGTGGACACCGGTGAGGAGGTGTTCGAGATGAACAACGGCTGCATCTGCTGCACCGTCTGCGGCGACCTGATCCGCATCGTCGACGGGCTGATGAAGCGTAAGGGACCATTATAAGATAACCGCATCGACTTGCTATAAGCTACGTAGTCTTAACAACGTGGTAGCATTTCCGATCAGCGCAGTTATTGCTTTCTAAGCCCTAAGCTCGACTTTGGCCATTACGCGGCTTGGCGGAGTGCGTAGGTGATGGCGTTGCGCAGGGCTGGGCGGAGTTTCTGCATGTCGGTGGTGCGGGCAGAGGTGACGAAACCCTGTTCCCTCCAGAT